>Ga0160435_1000235_pt1 | contig 26234 bp, 24 predicted proteins | sample HID1973K_E0MG_FD_108213 | JGI IMG/M metagenome (GOLD analysis project Ga0160435, IMG submission 108213) | Enriched mosquito-associated microbial communities from UW Madison campus, WI, USA - HID1973K_E0 MG | ecosystem: Host-associated > Arthropoda: Insects > Digestive system > Unclassified ...
AGCGCGCGCGAAGGCCAGGACTTCTTCCCGCTGACGGTCGATTACCAGGAAAAGTTCTACGCCGGCGGCCGTATCCCGGGTGGCTTCTTCAAGCGCGAAGGCCGCGCGACCGAAAAGGAAACGTTGATCTCGCGCCTGATCGACCGGCCGATCCGTCCGCTGTTTCCGGAGGACTACAAGAACGAAGTCCAGATCATCGCCACCCTGATGTCGCTGAACCCGGAAGTGGACGGCGATATCCCGGCGATGATCGGCGCCTCGGCGGCGCTGGCGCTGGCCGGCACTCCGTTCGCCGGCCCCATCGCCGCGGTGAAGGTCGGCTACAAGAACGGTGAGTACATCCTCAACCCGAGCACCACCGAGCTGAAGGATTCGCAGCTGGAGCTGGTCGTGGCCGGTACCGCCAATGCGGTGCTGATGGTCGAGTCGGAAGCTGCGCTGCTGTCGGAAGAAGTGATGCTCGGCGCCGTGACCTTCGGCCACCGCGCCATGCAGGTCGCGATCAACGCGATCAACGAGCTGACCGTGGAAGCCGGCACCAAGCCGAGCACCTGGGTTGCCCCGGCCAAGAACGAAGCGCTGATCTCGGCGCTGAAGGAAGCCGTCGGCGGCCGTCTGGCCGAAGCCTTCCAGGTGCGCGACAAGCTGCAGCGCCGCGACGCCATCGCGTCGATCAAGAAGGACGTGGTCGAGACCCTGGCTGGCCGCGTCGCCGCCGAGGGCTGGAACCCGGCCGAGCTGTCGAAGGAATTCGGCGAGCTGGAATACCGCACCATGCGCGACTCGGTGCTCGACACCAAGGTCCGTATCGACGGCCGCGCCCTGGACACCGTGCGTCCGATCTCGGTCAAGACCAGCGTGTTGCCGCGTACCCACGGCTCGGCGCTGTTCACCCGCGGCGAGACCCAGGCCATCGTCACCATCACCCTGGGCACCGCTCGCGACGGCCAGGTGATCGACGCGGTCTCCGGCGAGTACAAGGAAAACTTCCTGTTCCATTACAACTTCCCGCCCTACTCGGTCGGTGAGTGCGGCCGTTTCGGTGCGCCGAAGCGTCGCGAAATCGGCCACGGCCGCCTCGCCAAGCGCGGCGTGCTGGCAGTGATGCCGACGATCGAAGCGTTCCCGTACACCATCCGCGTGGTCTCGGAAATCACCGAGTCCAACGGCTCCTCGTCGATGGCCTCGGTCTGCGGTTCCTCGCTGGCGCTGATGGATGCCGGCGTGCCGGTGAAGTCGCCGGTCGCGGGTATCGCGATGGGCCTGGTCAAGGAAGGCGATCGTTTCGTGGTGCTGTCCGACATCCTGGGTGACGAAGATCACCTCGGCGACATGGACTTCAAGGTGGCCGGTACTGCCGAGGGCATCTCCGCCCTGCAGATGGACATCAAGATCGAAGGCATCAACGAAGAAATCATGAAGCAGGCGTTGCAGCAGGCCAAGGCTGGCCGTCTGCACATCCTCGGCGAAATGGCCAACGGCCTGACCTCGCCGCGTTCGGAGCTGTCCGACTACGCGCCGCGTCTGCTGACGATCAAGATCCACCCGGACAAGATCCGCGAAGTGATCGGCAAGGGTGGCTCGACCATCCAGGCGATCACCAAGGAAACCGGCACCCAGATCGACATCCAGGACGACGGCACGATCGTCATCGCCTCGGTCAACGCGATCGCGGCGCAGGCGGCGAAGGCGCGCATCGAGCAGATCACCTCGGACGTCGAGCCGGGCCGCATCTACGAAGGCAAGGTCGCCAAGATCATGGACTTCGGTGCGTTCGTCACCATCCTGCCGGGCAAGGACGGCCTGGTGCACGTCTCGCAGATTTCCAGCGAGCGCGTGGAGAAGGTCGGCGACAAGTTGAAGGAAGGCGATCTGGTCAAGGTCAAGGTGCTGGAAGTCGACAAGCAGGGCCGTATCCGCCTGTCGATCAAGGCCGTCGAGGAAGAGGGCGCTGGCGAGTAATTCGCTGGTTGCTTCCTGACCTCAGAAAAAAGCGGGCTTCGGCCCGCTTTTTTTTTAGTTCTGCCGAACCGGTTCCTGCGCGGGAATGGGGTAGGGCTGGGATTGCGGGGGCACTGGCTGGCCCGTCGGCCGCGGTGGGACGACCCGCGGGAAACCCGGTGGCATCGGTGCCGTGGGCGCGGTGGGCGTGACGGTGGGTACCGACGGCGGCGGCGCCACCAGCAGCGCCATTGGCCGCAGCTTCAACAGGGCAGCCCAGTCGCGTCGATTCAAATCGCATTGCGCCTCGCGCGCCGGCGAACAATCCACTGCCACGCCGACGCCATCGTCGCTTCCGCCAGCTGTCGCCAAGGGCTTGGGCAACACCAAGCGCCCGCTGCGATCCAGCGGCAACTTGCGCATCATCACCGTGTTGAAGACGTTGCCACCGATCAGGTACAGCGTACGGTCGCCACCGACGTTGGCCGCAATCACGATGTCGCAGTGCGAGGGCCAGCCGAGGGCGCCGGTGCTCGCCAGCGCCGCGGTGAGGCCGGCGTAACCGATGACATCGTCGCGACCGCGCAGCAGGCACAGCAGGTCGCCGGGCTCGGGCTTGGAATTTTCCGGGTCGCTATAGATGTACGGAGCGCCGTCCTGGGCGCGATAGGCGGCGCGGATGTAGTCCAGGTGTCGCGCCGAACTGGGGAAGCCGGCCACGCCGGCGCGAGTCATGACCCAGGAGATGAAGGCGGCCGACCACGGCGTGTCGATCAGGAAGGCGCGACAGTCGACCTCGCTCCAGCGCGAGCCGTCTCCGGTCATGCAACTGCGCGCGCCGGGCCGGTCGGCGACCGAATTGAGCAAGCCGCTCTCGCGCCAGTACGCCGCTACCCGCTGCCAGGCCGGCTGATCGCCGTAACCCAGCGGGCTGCGCTCGGCTTCGGTGATGCTCAGGCTGGCGACGCGACCCTGGGTGTCGATGAAGGGCTGTTCCCAGGCGCGGTGCTCGGCACAGGCGGTGCGCACGATGGCGATCGCCGCTGCGCTGAGGCCGTAGCGCGGCGGCAGGTTGCAGATTTCGGCCGCCGCCGCCTGGCCGCAGGCCAGCAACGAGGACAGGGCGACACAACGCAGAAGGTAACGGGACTTCATAAGCAGGTGGGTGGTCGGGGGACGACCAAACACTGCCAGAGCGTTGTTCAGGCGGTGTGAGGGGGCGGCGGGCCGAGCTTGAGCGACAAGTCCACTGCGCTGACGTGCTTGGTCAGTGCACCGATGGAAATGTAGTCGACGCCGTCTTCGGCGATCGCGCGCAGGCCGGCGAGGTCGACGCTGCCGGAGACTTCCAGCGGAATCCGCTGCGCCGTCGGCACGCTGGCGGCGATGCGCACCGCTTCGCGCCGCAGCGCCGGTTCGAAGTCGTCGATCAGGATGCGTTCGCAGCCGGCGGCCATGGCCTCGCGCAACTGGTCCAGATCTTCCACTTCGACGATCAGCGGCAAGCCGGGCTGTTGCCGCCGCGCTTGGACGACGGCTGCGGTGAGCGAGCCGGCCGCGCGGATGTGGTTTTCTTTGAGCATTACCGCATCGAACAGGCCGATGCGATGGTTCTCGCCGCCGCCGCAACGCACTGCGTATTTCTGTGCCAGGCGCAGGCCGGGCAGGGTCTTGCGGGTGTCGAGGATGCGCGTGCCGGTACCGGCGACCGCTGCGACATGGTGCGCGGTGGTGGTCGCGGTGGCCGACAGGGTTTGCAGGAAGTTGAGCGAGGTGCGCTCGGCGCTGACCAGGCTGCGGCTGCGGCCGGCCAGGGTTGCCAGCACGGTGCCGGCCTTGACGCTGTCGCCGTCGGCGACGCGCCAGTCGATCTGCACCTGCGGGTCGAGCGCGCGGTGGCAGGCATCGAACCAGGGCCGGCCGGCGATGACCGCGTCCTGCTTGCAGAGCAGGTAGGCCACGTCGGCGCTGTCCGGCAGCAGGGCGGCAGTGACGTCGCCGCTGCCGATGTCTTCGGCCAGGGCGCGAGCGACATCGGCGTCGATCTGGGCCTGGGTCAGCCAGGCCGGCAGCGGGAATGCCACGGCGGCGCGGCTCAGCGTGCGGGGAAGTCGGCGACTTGGGCGGGGTCGATCGCTTCTTCGGCCAGCAGCACCGGAATGCCGTCGTCGACGCGGAACACCTGCTTGCGATCGCGGCTCACCAGCGCTTCGCGCAACGGCTGCGCCTGCGCGCTGCCGTCGGCCTTGTGCACGCCACCGGCGGCAATGGCCCGGTTCAGCGCTTCCAGCCCGGCGGCGTCCAGCAGCGCGAGCGGCTGGCGGGTGTCGGGCGAGCAGAGCAGGTCGAGCAGTTTGCGATCCATGGCCTTGGCGGTTCTTCGTCTTGCTGGAAGGCGGCTAGAATACGTCTTTAAGGCAGGGTAGGGCCATGACCTCCAACCAATCCGCGCCGCTGGTCGGCATCGTGATGGGCTCCCGTTCGGACTGGGAGACCATGCAGCATGCAGCCCAGAAGCTCGATGCGCTCGGCGTTGCATACGAAGTGAAAGTGGTCTCGGCGCATCGCACGCCGGACGTCTTGTTCCAGTACGCCGAACAGGCGGCCGCACGCGGCTTGCGCGCGATCATTGCCGGCGCCGGTGGCGCGGCGCACCTGCCGGGCATGCTCGCGGCCAAGACCGCGGTGCCGGTTCTCGGCGTGCCGGTGCAATCCAAGGCGCTGAACGGCATGGACTCGTTGTTGTCGATCGTGCAGATGCCCGCCGGTATCCCGGTGGCGACGTTCGCGATCGGCAATGCCGGCGCCGCCAATGCGGCGTTGTTCGCCGCGGCGATGCTGGCGCCCGAGCAGGCGGCCGTGGGCGAGGCCCTGGCCGCATTCCGGAAACGCCAGACCGACGATGTCATGGCCAGCGACGACCCGCGCCAATGACGACGGTGGGCATCCTGGGCGGCGGCCAGCTCGCCCGCATGATGATCCTGGCCGGTGCACCGCTGGGCTTGCGCTTCAAGTTGCTCGATCCGTCGGCCGAAGCCTGTGCCGGCCAGCTTGCGCCGCAGCAGGTCGGTGCTTTCGACGACACCGCAGCCTTGGCCAGCTTCGTTGAAGGCGTGGACGTGGTGACGTTCGATTTCGAAAACGTGCCGGCCGAGAGCACCCAGTGGCTGCTCGACCACGCGCCGGTATTTCCCGGCCCGCTGGCATTGGGCGTGGCCCAGGACCGGCTCAGCGAGAAGACCCTGTTCCGCGAACTTGGCATTCCGGTGCCGGATTTCGCCGCGGTCTGCGACCGTGACGGGCTCGATGCCGCGTTGGCGCGCATCGGTACCCCGTGCATCCTCAAGACCCGGCGCTTCGGCTACGACGGCAAGGGCCAGTTCCGGATCAAGTCGCCGGCCGACGCCGCCGCGGCCTGGAACGCGCTCGGTGCGCAGGCGGCGACGGTGGGCCTGATCGTCGAGGCCTTCGTGCCGTTCGATCGCGAGATCAGCGTGGTCGCCGTGCGCGGCCGCGATGGCGAGTTCCGCGCTTGGCCGCTGACCGAGAACTGGCACGTCGATGGCGTGCTGTCGGCCAGCCTGGCTCCGGCTCGCGCCGATGTCGCGTTGCAGGAGGCGGCCGCCGGCCACGCCCAGCGCCTGGCCGAACGCCTCGACTACGTCGGGGTGTTCGCACTGGAGCTGTTCTATTGCCAGGGCGAGCTGTTGGCCAACGAGATGGCACCGCGCGTGCACAACTCCGGCCACTGGACGATCGAAGGGGCCGAGACCTCGCAGTTCGAGAACCACCTGCGCGCGGTGCTCGGCTTGCCCTTGGGCGAAACCACGATGCGCGGCCACGCCTGCATGCTCAACTGGCTGGGCGAGATGCCCGATGCGGCCAGCTTCCTGCAGGTGCCGGGTGGGCATTGGCATGACTACGGCAAGACTTCGCGCGAAGGGCGCAAGGTCGGGCACGCTACGTTGCGTGCCGACACGCCGATTGCGCTGGCGCAGGCGCTGTGCCGCGCCGGGCAGGTGCTGGGCCGGCAGGGCCAGGTGGCGCCGGTGGTGGCGCGGTTGGAAGAGGGTTGAGGTAGCGCGGGCGCCTACCGGTAACCTTCAGCGCAGGCGCGAGGCCACGAAGTCCCAGTTGACCAACTTCCAGAACGCTTCCAGGTACTGCGCGCGCCCGTTGCGGTAGTCGATGTAGTAGGCGTGTTCCCACACGTCGCAGGCCAGCAGCGGCGTGTCTTCGCCGGTCAGCGGGGTGGAGGCGTTGCTGGTGCTCACCACCGCCAGGTTGCCGTCGGCGCGCTGTACCAGCCAGGTCCAGCCGGACCCGAAGGTTGCCATCGCGCGGCGGTTGAACTCCTCCCGCAACAGGTTGGTATCGCCGAATGCCTGGGCGATCTTCTCGCCGAGCGCACCGCCGGGCTCGCCGCCGCCGCGCGGGCGCAGGCATTGCCAATAGAACTCGTGGTTCCACACCTGCGCGGCCTGGTTGAACAGGCTGCCCTGGGCGCGGCGCACGATCTCTTCCAGCGCCAGGTCGGCGAACTCGGTGCCGGCGATGAGTTCATTGAGGCGTTCGACATAGGCGCGCTGGTGCTTGCCATGGTGGTAGTCGAGGGTTTCGGCCGACAGATGCGGCGCCAATGCGGCGCGGTCGTAGGGCAGGGGAGTCAGTTCGATCGGCATGGGGGTGTGGGGGCCACGGGGCTTGCGGCCTGTGCTTACAATGACGGACCAGGTGGCAGTCTATCCGACCTCATTGGTCGACACTGCCGCCGCCACAGGAGAATCGCCATGCCGGTGATGGAGCGCATCCAGGCGGAAGTCGAAGGGCATCCGATCGTATTGTTCATGAAGGGGACGCCGCGCTACCCGATGTGCGGTTTTTCCAGCCGCGCGGTGCAGGCGTTGCTGGCCGCCGGCGCCGAACACCTGCACACGGTGAACGTGCTCGAAGAGCCGGAGATCCGCGCCAACCTGCCGCGCTATTCGAACTGGCCGACCTTCCCGCAGCTCTTCATCCACGGCGAACTGATCGGCGGCTGCGATATCACCCTGGAATTGTTCGAATCCGGCGAGCTCAAGCGGATCGTCGCCGAGGCTTACGCTTCGTGAGTGCCGGCGAAGTGGCCGGCGCGCCCGGCGTGCTCGCGGGGCGCGTGGTACTGGTCACCGGCGCGGCCGGCGGGCTCGGCTCGGTGGCCGCGCAAGCGTCCGCCGCGGCCGGCGCCACCGTCATCCTGCTGGGCCGCAAGCCGGCCAAGCTGGAGCGGCTGTACGACCGTCTCGCCGCACTCGGCCCGGAACCGCTGATTTATCCGCTCGACCTGGTTGGCGCTACGCCCGAGGACTACGCGGCGATGGTGCAGCGGATCGAGAGCGAACTCGGTCGCCTCGACGGCGTGCTGCATTGCGCGGCCGATTTTCCCGGCCTGACCCCGCTCGAATTGACCGACCCGGCGGTGCTGGCGCGCACGCTTCACGTCAATCTCACCGCGCGTGCCTGGCTCTCGCAGGCGTGCCTGCCGCTGTTGCGCCAACGCGGGGATGCCGCGCTGGTGTTCGTGCTCGATGATCCTGCGCGCGTGGGCCACGCCTACTGGGGCGGCTATGGCGCTGCCCAGTTCGCCCAGCAGGGACTGCTTGCCAGCCTGCACGGCGAAACCGCGGCCGGCCCGGTGCGGGTGGCGGGCTTGCAGCCGGGGCCGATGCGCACCGCATTGCGCTCGCGTGCATTCCTGCTCGAAGAAGACACGGAAGCGGTGCCGGCGCAGGCGTATGCCGAGGCTTGCGTGGCGTTGCTGTCGCCTGCCGGCGCCGTGCATCGCGGGCAGCTGTGGCGGCCGTTGCCGGCGGGCGAGGCAGTAGCGATCTAGGCCCTCGCGTCGCGGTCGCGGCGCGACACACCGTCGCTCGCAACTGGCCGAATCCACGCCGAAGCCCGACAATGCCTGCCGCGCGCGCCGGCCCAGTCGCCGGCCGCACCCGATTTCCCCAGGCTTGCCATGACCATCCTCTCCGCCGCCCTGCTGCTGTTCCTGATCCTGGACCCGCTGGGCAACATCCCGGTCTTCCTCAGCGTGCTCAAGCCGCTGCCGTCGCGGCGCCAGCGCGTGGTGCTGGCGCGCGAGCTGCTGATCGCGCTGTTCGTGCTGATGGGCTTCCTGTGGGGCGGCAAGTACGCGCTGGAAATGATGCACCTGCGCCAGGAGTCGGTCTCCATCGCCGGCGGTATCGTGCTGTTCCTGATCGGCATCCGCATGATCTTCCCGCGTCCGGAAGGCCTGATGGGCGAGATCCCGGACGGCGAACCCTTCATCGTGCCGCTGGCCATTCCGCTGGTGGCCGGTCCGTCCGGCATGGCCGCGGTGATGTTGATGGGCAGTGGCGAGCCGCACCGGCTGCCGGACTTCAGCCTGGCCCTGCTGATCGCCTGGGGCGCGACCTCGGCGATCCTGTTCAGCGCCACCCTTTTGTACAAGCTGCTGGGCATCCGCGCCCTGTCGGCGCTGGAGCGGCTGATGGGCATGCTGCTGGTGGCGATCTCGGTGCAGATGTTCCTCGACGGCCTCGGCACCTACCTCAAGCTGCCCGTCGCGATCTGAAGCGAGCGCCGGGCTTGTTTAGGCCAGGTGAGGGTGGGTTGACCGTGGCCTTGCAGCCGGGCCGATGCTGCGACCGCACATAAGTGACTGATTCATCGCAAGTCGCTGTGCTGTAAGCGTTTCCCTGGCCGTCGCATAACGCGTTCGTCGTCACGAGCCGGTCACATTTCGCCCTTACCGTGTTAACCTGTTGTTAACCGTTGCGGCAGAAACCAGCGCGGCGGTAGGGACCCCCAGATCAAGACAGCGCGTTGCCTGCAACGGCAATGGCTGAGCCGTTTTTCTTCGCTATCCGCCAACGCATCGAGGCTACCGCCCATGACCCACCCGCGTCCGTTCCGCATGTCCAAGCTCACGCTTGGCCTCGTGGCTGCACTTGCCGCCGCCCCCGTCTTCGCCCAGAGCACCTCCGCCGGCGTCGGCGGCGTGGTCACCACCACGGCCGGCGCGCCGGTGGCTGGCGCTGAAGTGACCATCACCCACGTCGAGTCGGGCACGGTTAGCCGCGCGACCACGGACGACTCTGGCCGTTATACCGCGCGCGGTCTGCGTGTCGGCGGTCCGTACAGCATCACCATCACCAAGCCGGGTGAAGGCACCAAGACCGAAGAGGGGATCTTCCTCGGCGTCAACCAGACCGCGAGCGTCAACGCCGCGCTGACCGGCGACCTCACGACCCTGGAGACGGTCAATGCGGTAGCCGTGGCCGGTGGCTCGGAAGTGTTCAGCGCGACCAAGACCGGTGCCGGCACCCAGATTAGCCAGGAAACCATCACGGCGCTGCCGTCGATCAACGGCAACATCCAGGACTACATGCGCCTCGATCCGCGCGTGGCCTTCGTTGATCGCGCGTCGGGTACCATCTCGGCCGGCGGCCTGAACCCGCGTTACAACTCGGTCAGCATCGACGGCGTTGCCGCCAGCGACACCTTCGGCCTCGAAGGCAACAACATGGCGACCCGTCGCCAGCCGGTGTCGATGGAAGCCATCGAAGCCATCGACGTGAACTTGTCGAACTACGACGTCAGCATCGCCAGTGCGGCCGGCGCTACCGTCAACGCGGTGACCAAGTCCGGTACCAACGAGTTTCATGGCTCGGTGTACGGCAGCTATCGCGACGGCGACTGGTTCGGTGACAACCCGGACGGCACCCCGTTCAACGGTTTCACCAAGGAAAAGACCTACGGCATGACCCTCGGCGGTCCGGTGGTTAAGGACAAGCTGTTTTTCTTCGCCAACTACGAGAAGTTCGAGCAGGCCGCCCCGGGTGCAGACCTGGCGAGCACGGCCTATGGCAAGACCAACGCCGTCATCAATGACACCTACATTGCGCGCGCCCAGCAGATCGCCCAGGACACCTGGGGCATTGATCCGGGTTCGCTGAGCAGCAACGGCAACACGGATCTCGAAGAGTACGCGCTGAAGCTGGACTGGAACATCAACGACCAGCACCGCGCCAGCGTTCGCTACAGCAAGCTCGAGCAGAGCAAGTTGCGCATCAATGGCATGACCAACAACTCGGTCTCCCTGAGCTCGTACTGGTACCAGCACGAGAAGTCGATCGAGAGCTACGTCGGCCAGCTGTTCTCCGACTGGTCCGACACCTTCTCGACCGAGTTCAAGGTGTCTTATCGCGACTATTCGGCGATCCGCGTTACCCCGACCACCGCGCCCAGCATCCAGATCCAGCAGGGCACGGACTCGCTGTACCTCGGCACCGAGCTGAGCTCGCAAAACAACATCCTGACGACCAAGACCTGGAACTACTACGGTGCCGGCACCTGGACGCTGGGTGATCATGACCTGAAGTTCGGCGTGGACTACAGCACCAACGAGATCTACAACTACTTCGCCCAGAATGGCTGGGGTAGCTACATCTTCCAGGGCCTGGACAACTTCGCTGCCGGTCGTTGGTCGAGCTACCGCCTGGCTGCCGAGACCTCGCCGGGTTCGATCCCGGCGGACTACAAGTACAACAACCTCGGCCTGTTCGTGCAGGATACCTGGTACGTCAACAGCAACCTGACCCTGACCCTGGGTCTGCGTGGCGACCGCCCGGATACCACCCCGGCACCGACCTACAACGCCCCGGCCTCAGCCACCTTCGGCTACAACAACAGCAAGATATTCGACGGCGACTTCCTGCTGCAGCCGCGCTTCGGCTTCAACTACAACTTCGACAGCGAGCGTCCGACGCAGCTGCGCGGCGGCCTGGGCCTGTTCCAGGGTGATTCTCCGCAGGTGTGGGTCGGCAACAGCTACTCCAACACCGGCTTGAACTACACCTCGTACAACCAGACGGTCTACAACGCCGCCGTGCCGTTCTCGCCGGATGGCCTGAACCAGCCGACTCCGACCGCTGCCGGCTCGGCGCTGCAGAGCGTCAACTTCGTCGGCGACGACTTCAAGCAGCCGTCGGTCTGGAAGGCCAACCTGGCCCTCGACCACGAACTGCCGTGGTATGGCATCGTCGCGTCGGCCGAGTTGTTGGTGACCAAGGTCAAGGATGGCTTGTACTACCAGGCGCTGAACCTGGGCCCTGGTTACACCGGCCCGGATGGCCGCACCTTGTACTGGAACCCGAGCAAGACCAGTTGGAGCTCGAGCGATACTGGCAGCAACTCGTCGGCGAGCCGTTTCGGTCGCTACCCCACGTACGACGCCGTCTACCTGATCGACAACACCGACAAGGGCAAGACCTCGCAGTTCACCGTTTCGCTGACCAAGCCTTTCAGCGAGGGCAGCGATTGGTCCTGGACGCTGGGTTACACCTATACGGATGCCAGCGAAGTTGGCCCGCTGACCAGTTCGACCGCCAGCTCGGGTTGGGCGTATCAGTACGCGTTCGATGTCAATGCCAACCAGGAAACCACGTCGCGCTACGAGATCAAGGACCGCATCAGCGGCTCGCTGGACTGGAAGCACAAGTTCTTCGGTGACTATGAAACCCGAGTGGGCCTGGTGTATGAAGGTCGTAGCGGTCGTCCGTTCAGCTACGTCTTCGCCAATGACTTCAATGGCGACGGCCGTACCTTCAACGACCTCTTCTACGTGCCGGATGGCGACGTGTTGTTCGGCAGCGTGAGTGCCACCGGCCAGTTCACCCCCGATGCGGCGATGGCGGCCAACTTCAATTCGTGGCTCGCCGCGCACCCGGAGGTGGCGAAGTACGCTGGCACCTATGCGCCGGCCAACGGCTTCCGCAGTAGCTTTGTGAACACGTTCGACTTGCGCATCAGTCAGGAGTTGCCCGGCTTCTACAAGGGCCACAAGTCGCAGATCTGGCTGGATATCCAGAACGTGGGCAACCTGATCAACAAGGATTGGGGTCACATCGTCGACTACGGCTTCTACGCCGACGCCTCGGTGGCGCGCCTGGCTGGCATCTACAACGGCCAGTACGTGTACAACTACACCGGGACGAGCCAGCCGACCGCCGCCAACGCCGACGCCGACGGCTTCAACGTCGGTGTCTCGCAGTGGTCGCTGCAGCTGGGCTTCCGCTACCAGTTCTGATCCGTCGGAACCGTAGCGAAATGGACAACGGCCGGGGTGACCCGGCCGTTTTCTTTTGCCCGCGTGGGTGGGTTACAGTCCCGCGGCTGCATTGAAGGAGTAGCTCATGGAACAAGGCAACAATACGAGCGGTTCGGCCCTGCCGACCGTGGACGCGCGGATCTACCCGCGTGGCGGCCTGGACGTGCTGTCGCGGGCCGAAGTGGCACGCCTGCGCGACGCCTCCGCCGGCGGCATGCACGAGCTGCTGCGCCGTTGCGCGCTGGCCGTGCTCACCAGCGGCAGCGCCTCGGACGACCCGCGCGCGGCGCGCGACCTGTACCCGGATTTCGACATCCAGGTCACCCAGCAGGACCGCGGCGTGCGCATCGACCTGAAGAAGGCGCCGGCAATGGCCTTCGTCGATGGCGAGATCATCCGCGGCGTGGCCGAGCTGCTGTTTGCGGTGGTGCGCGACCTGGCCTACATGGCGATCGAGCTCGGGCCGCAGTACGCCGCAGACCTGGAGTCGGGCGAGGGCATCACCAACGCGGTGTTCGGGCTGCTGCGCAACGCCCGCATCCTGCACCCGGCCGACCCCAACCTGGTGGTGTGCTGGGGCGGCCACTCGATCTCGCGCGACGAATACCTCTATACCAAGCAGGTCGGTTATGACCTCGGCCTGCGCGGGCTGGATATCTGCACCGGCTGCGGCCCGGGCGCGATGAAGGGCCCGATGAAGGGGGCCACCATCGCCCATGCCAAGCAGCGCCGCCACAACACTCGCTACATCGGCGTGACCGAGCCGGGCATCATCGCCGCCGAGTCGCCGAACCCGATCGTCAACAACCTGGTGATCATGCCGGACATCGAAAAGCGCCTGGAGGCGTTCGTCCGCATTGGCCACGGCATCATCGTGTTCCCGGGCGGCGTCGGCACCGCCGAGGAAATTCTGTACCTGCTCGGCATCCTGCTGCGCGAGGAGAACGAAGGGTTGCCGCTACCGCTGATCCTCACCGGGCCGACCATCGCCGCGCCGTACTTCGAACAGATCGACCGTTTCATCCGGCTGACCCTGGGCGAGGCGGCGGCCGCGCGCTACGAAATCATCACCGGCGACCCGGTCGAAGTGGCGCGGCGCATGACTCGCGGCATCAAGCAGGTGCGCGAATACCGCATCGCCCAGCGCGATTCGTTCTACTTCAACTGGTCGCTGACCATTCCCGAGGAATACCAGCGCCCGTTCGTGCCGACCCACGAAGCAATGGCGGCGCTCGACCTGCACCAGGGCCGCCCGGCCTCGGCGCTGGCCGCCGACCTGCGCCGCGCGTTCTCCGGCATCGTCGCGGGCAACGTCAAGGAAGAGAGCATGCAGCGCATCGAGGAGCACGGGCCGTTCGAGATCCACGGCGACCCGGCGATGATGCAGGCGCTGGACGGGCTGCTGCGCGCTTTCGTGGAGCAGCGCCGGATGAAGATTTCCGGGGAGTACAAGCCTTGTTATCGGGTCATGGCCTGACCCGGTAGGCCGGCAGGGTGGGGCGGCCAACGCCCCGCCGCGGCGGCCGGCGTCAAAGCCTTGACGCCCGTCCGCCCGAACCGACCGTTCGTCCCGCCCGGGCTTGCCGCCGGCAGCGCCCGCGGGCAGTCTGGGCATCTACACGCTGGGGAGCGTATGTATGCCGCGTCATCGCAGTCGAGGCTTCACCTTGGTGGAATTGATGGTCACCATCGCCGTGCTGGCGATCCTGGTGGCGATCGCCTTTCCAAGCTTCGAATCGACCTTCCGCTCCAACCGCGTCGCCACCACCAATAATTCGCTGCTGACCTCCCTGTCGATGGCGCGCAGCGAGGCGGTGCGCAATACCCGTGGCGGCGGCGTCTGTGGCAGCGCAGACGGGCAGGCCTGCGACGGCAACTGGGGCCAGGGCTGGATGGCCTTCTCCGACAACAACGGCAATGGCGAGTTCGACGATGGCGACACCGTCGTCAACTTCACCCAGCTCAATTCCAGGATGGTCGCCGAGGCCGATGGCGTGGACGTGATCGCCTTCAATTCGCGCGGCATGCGTGAGGGCGATGCCGATCAGGTGATCGTGCTGCGCCCCACCGAATGCGGTGGCCAGGAACTGCAACGTACTGTCACTGTGAACAAGACCGGCGCGGTGCGCGTCACCAAAGGAGCCTGCCCATGAGCCGACGCCTGAGTTTTCGTCCGCGTGCCAATGCCGCGGGTTTCACCCTGATTGAAGTCATGATCGCGGTGCTGGTCATGGGCGTGGGGCTGTTGGGATTTGCCCTGCTGCAGACCATGAACGTACGTTTCACCAAGAGCGCGCAGCAGCGCACCGTGGCCACCAACCTGGCCTACGAGATCATCGACATCATGCGCAGCCAGCGTAGCCGTGGCTCGTATTTCAATGGCATCACCTACGACAGCTTCGGTGCGGCCGCCGGCGCCTGCGCGCGCGACGCCGACATGAGCCCGAGCAACAGCATCGACCGTTGGAAATGCGAGGTCAGCCGCGCGCTGCCCAATGGCCAGGCCCAGGTGCAGCTGCAAGCCGACGGCAAGGTGAACGTGACCGTGCGCTGGGGAGATTCGAGCTGGGAAACCGACGTCAACAAGGTCATGACGGCCTTCAGCGTGGAGAGTCGGATATGAGTTGCGCTACACCTCGCGTTACGTTGCGCCATCGCCAGGCGGGCCTGTCGTTGATCGAATTGATGATCGCGATGGTGATCGGCCTGGTGTTGATCCTGGGGCTGGTGCAGGTCTTCGGCGCCTCGCGCCAGGCCTACCAGCTGTCGCAGGGCATCGCGCGCAACCAGGAGAACGGCCGCTTCGCGGTCGACTTCCTCTCGCGCGACTTGCGCATGGCCGGCCATACCGGTTGCGTCAACGACCAGCAGTTGCTGACCGCCAACGCTGCCGGCAACCCGATCGGCGGCAACATCCGCTCGCTGTTCCTCAACCAGGCCGACCGCAATAGCAACAATGTTGCCGCCGCGCCGTTCCCGCTGCGGTTCGATGTCGCCATCCAGGGTTTCGATGCCAATGGCACCGAGCCCGAAGACACCCTGGCCGTCGCGACCACGCCGGCCACGGCGGGCAGCGGGGACTTCTCGCCGGCCCTGCCGGCTGACCTGGCCGCGCTGAACCCGGTCGTTGGCAGCGACATCGTCGTTTTGCGCTATTTTTCGCCGGAAGAAACCAAGATCCAGGGTTTCTTCCCCGGCGCCAATCCCGCAGTCACCTACCCCGACGAAAGTGCCGCCGGCAGCACGAAGGTGGCGACCGGCGGGCATGGCCTGTATGCGGTTGCCGACTGCGGTGGCGCGACCGTGTTTCAGGCCACTGCCGCGCCGGGCAACACCGGCATGAGCGTGGAGGCGAGCGGCAAGAACCTCAGCGCCCTCACCTTCGTCGGCACCTACGATGGCGCCCCGGCTTATAGCGCGGGCCAGGCCTCGCTGTTCCGCGCCGAATCGGTGGCCTACTACGTGCGCAAGAACGATGCCGACCAGACCCCCTCGCTGTACCGCGCGCATTGGCAAGCGGCGCCGGACGGCACGCTGACAGCGGTGCAGGAAGAACTGGTGGAAGGCGTGGAGTCGCTGCAGCTGCTCTATGGCCAGGATGCCGCGCCGCTGACCAGCATGCCCAGCGGCTACATCACCCAGAGCAAGTCGGCCGCCGACCTCGGCGACGCCACTCAGGCCGCCGCCTGGCGCCGCGTCGGTTCGGTGCAGATCGGGCTGCTGGTGCGTGGTGGCAGCGAGCGCGCGGCTTCCGAGCAGGCCGAAATCGGCCAGGCCGGATCGCTCAACGTGCTGGCGGTGGACGTCGATCCGCCCAACGACGGCCACTTCCGCTCCGTGTACGAAACCACCGTTGCCCTGCGCAACCGCCTGTTCGGGAACTGACGCATGAATCAGCGCACTTTCGAGCGCACCCCCAAGCGCACCCCCAAGCGCATCGCCCAGGCCACCCGCCTGGGCGCCGGCCAGCAGCGAGGTGCCGTGCTGTACGTCGCCCTGATCATGCTGGTCCTGCTCGCCCTGATCGGCGTAGTCGGCATGCAGGTGGCGAGCATGCAGGAGCGCATGTCGGCCAACTACCTGGCGGCCAACCAGGCGTTCCAGCAGGCCGAGGCGCAGGTGCGCGGTCGCGAGGCCGAAATCACCGCCGGCAGCGAATTCGACTACGAGGAATGCAACGTCCCGTTCGAGCCGGTGGAATGGGCCAACGCGGTCAGCAACGATGCCGCTACGGACATCCGTACCCGCAACGTCAGCATCTGCAACCGCCAGTGCAGCGCCGGTGCCGGCGTCGATGTTTCCGAGCAGCCGTGCAACATGTTCCGCACGACTGCCTTCAGCCGAAATCTCCCAAATGACGCCGCCGCATCGTCGTCGTTGGCCGCGGTCGACACCATCTTCATCAGGCCCTGATCGATGAAACTCAAACTCTTCAAGTACGGTTTGCCGCTGGTGGCCGTGGCCGCGCTGGGTTCGCTGGTCTACACCGGCGTCACCGCGCCGGGACCGCTGAACATCGCCGACGCGCCGCTGTTCACCCGCGTGGCGCTGCCGCCGCTGAACATGCTGGTCATGGGCCGCGACCACAAGCTGTACTACGAAGCGTATAACGACGCCTCGGACTTGAACGGCGACGGGGTTCTGGACGTTGGCTACAAGCCCAACCTCCGCGATGCGAAGACCAACCAGCCAACCAGCTACTACGGCTACTTCAACTCCAATGTCTGCTACACCGAGGATGGCGCGAAGTTCGTGCCGTCGAGCCTGGCGACCAACAAGCAGTGCAACGGCAGCTGGAGCGGCGACTTCCTTAATTATCTGACCACCTCGCGCATGGATGCATTGCGCAAGGTGCTGTTCGGCGGTTATCGCGAAGTTGATACCACCGACCAGACCATCCTGCGCGCTTCGTTTACCCCGCAGGACGCCCACAGCTGGGGCAAGCAGTACACCTCGGCTGCGGTGGACGGCTACGACATCTCCAAGTACACACCGTATAGCGCGCCGGGCGCAGGACGCCACCATCTGTTCGCGGTCACCACGCTCAGCGACAACGGTATTCCGCAGCTGCGCGTGCTCAAGAACACCAACTTCCAAGTTTGGAACTGGGTCTCGATCGAGCGCCCGGTGGCTGGCGATGAGTGCTTCACCGCCACCAACACCCGCGTCAATTGCGTGACCGGTTCGAGCAGCACGGGGGACGACTGGGCCGTGGTACCGGCGGGCGCCTTGTCGAACTTGCGGATCACGACGTGGAAGCGTAGCGGCGGCACGCCGGCCAATGACGCCGCCATGACCACGTCGTTTGATGGCAACAACAGCGGCAACCGGTGCGGTACCGGCACTGGGATCACGCAAATCTACACAGAGGGCTCCAACAACAATCCCTTCGTCCCGGGCGAAAACAAGTGTACGCATGACGGCTACAACACGCTGATCACCGGCACGATCTACGCCTCGACAGCCGGCGACTATAGTTTTGCGATCAACGGCGACGACGGCCTCGATTTGTACATCGACGGCAGGCTGGTGGTTGGCTGGTATGGCGATCATGGCGGTGACGCTTCTTCGGCGGGCCTGACCAGCCACTCCGGCACGGTCAACCTGACCCAGGGGGCACACACCGTGCAGGTGCGCCACCATGAGAACGCCGGCGGCGACTCCTGGCAGTTGTACTGGAAGACGCCCAGCTCGGGCGGCGCGGTCTCGATGACCAACTTCCCGCTGCGCGTTGAGGTCTGCCCGCCGGGCAACGCGGCCCTGCGCGAAGACAACTGCAAGGTCTATTCGAACAATACTTCCTACAAGCCCACCGGCATCCTGCATGAGTACGGCGAAAGCAACCGCATGTACTTCGGCCTGCTGACCGGCTCGTACCAGAAGAACATCACCGGCGGCGTCCTGCACGCCAACATGGACAGCTTCTCCAAGGAGCTGAGCCCGACCACCGGTCAGTTCTGCCTCAACGGCAATTGCGGCAATGGCAACGACGTGAAGGGCATCGTGCATACGATCAGCACCTTCCGCATGCTCGACTTCAACTACAGCGGCTACCAGTACGGTTGCGGCTGGATCACCACACGCCCGGTCAACGAGGGCGAGTGCTGGATGTGGGGTAACCCTGTCGCCGAAATGATGTACGAGACGCTGCGCTACTTCGGCGGCGCCAAGGTGCCGCGTACTGAGTACAACATCAACGACAGCTCGCAGGACATCGCGACCCTGAAGCTGTCCAAGCCCACCTGGGTCCCGCCGTACGTCGCCAAGACCGAGGGCGGTGCCGGCTATCCGCTGTGCTCGCAGCCGACCATGACGGTGCTCAGTGACATCAACCCGTCGTACGACTTCAAGCTGCCTGGCTCGCATTGGAGCAACTTCAGCGGCACCGGCGATCCGGCGTCGCTGAGCGGCCTGAACGTCTCCACCGAAGCCGATGCCATCTGGTCGGCCGAAGGCGGCGGCACCCGACGGGCGTTCATCGGTGAATCCAATGGCGTGGTCGACAACGCACCAACGCCCAAGGATGTGAGCAATCTGTCCACGGTGCGCGGCCTGGCGCCGGAAGAGCCCAGCAAGCAGGGCACCTACTATTCGGCCTCGGTTGCGCGGTTTGGCGCAAACCACAAGATCGGTGGCGACAAGTTCGTGCGCACCTATTCGGTCGCATTGGCCTCGCCGCTGCCCAAGTTCGACTTCCCGGTGGGCGATGGCCGCGTAACCCTGGTCCCGTTCGCCAAGTCGGTGCGCGGCAGCTCGATCGACGCCGCCGGCAACTTCCAGCCGACCGACCAGATCGTCGACTTCTACGTGCAGCAGGTCGCCAACACTGGCACTAACGACCGCGACGCGAACATCAACGGCGGCCGTCCCCAGGCGGTATTCCGCATCAACTACGAGGACGTGGAGCAGGGCGCCGACCACGACATGGATGCGATCGTCCTGTACACGCTGAAAGTTACGGAGAACAATCAGCTTGAAGTGACGCTGAGTTCGGAGTACGCCGCCGGCGGCATCGACCAGCACATGGGCTACATCATCTCGGGTACGACCCAGGATGGTGTGTACCTGGAAGTCTGCGACCTGGGCGATCGCAAGAGCAACGACGGCACTCGTAACTCTTGCGCAGGCCAGCAAGCCTACAAGCTCAACACGCCGCCAGGACGTGCCCCGGGCTACTGCAACACTGCCGCGATGCCGACGGACTGCACCGGCCTGCCGCCGACCGCCAACCGTACCTTCAGTGTCGGCACGACCGGTGGTGCCGAGCTGCTTAAGAACCCGCTGTGGTACGCCGCCAAGTACGGCAACGACCAGGGCGTGACCCTGGACGCCAACGGCGACCCGACCAACTACTTCCTGGTCACCAACCCGCTGTACCTGCGTGCCCAGCTGACCAAGGCCTTCGACGCCATCGGCACCGCGTCAGGCTTCAGCGGCTCCACCGCGGTGGTCGGCGCACGCGTCAACGCCAGCTCGTTCCTGGTGGTGCCGTCCTACGCCAGCCTCAACGACGGCCGCGACTGGATCGGCGATGTCACGGCCTACTCGGTCTCCTCCAGCGGCGGCTTCGGCACCAAGCTGTGGTCGGCGGCCGCACTCCTGCCGGCGACCGCAGCGGCCGTGGACGATCGCAAGGTCTATACCGCGATCGCCGACGTGGGCTCGGCCAACCGTGCCAGCGCGGTGCGCGAGTTCCGCGCCACCGAGTTGGCGGTGGACCCGGACAACACCAGCAATGCCGAGATGTTCAACCGCCTCGGTTACACCGAAGGCGAAATCTCGGCCAACTTTGGTGCTGTCACGCCGAACCAGTTGGTGGCCTACCTGCGCGGCGACACCTCGATGGAAGGTACGACGCTGACCACCGCGCCGTTCCGCGACCGCAGCAGCATCTTGGGCGACATCATCAACTCCTCGCCGGTGGTCGCCACCAAGCGCGCCAACTACGGCTGGAGCTCGGCCGGTGGCCTCGCCCAGGACGAGCGCACTGCGTACACCCAGTACGTCAAGGGCAAGTCCGGTGCCGGCAAGCGCGAGTACGTCTACGTCGGTGCCAACGACGGCATGCTGCATGCCTTCAACGACCTGGGCAACGAGCAGTTCGCCTATGTGCCCAACGGGGTGCTGCGCAACATGGCTTACCTGGCCAACCAGAATTACCAGCACCGCTACTACGTGGACGGCAAGCTGACCCTGGCCGATGCCCTGGTCAGCGGTAGCTGGAAGACGGTGCTGGTCGGCGGCCTCGGCGCGGGCGGCCGCTCGGTGTACGCCCTGGATGTCACCGACCCGGACCAGTTCGACGAAAGCAACGTGCTGTGGGAAGTCACCTCGACCACCCAGCCCGACCTTGGCAACGTGATGGGCAAGCCGGTGGTCGTGCCGCTGCAGAACGGCCGCTGGGTGGCGCTGTTCGGCAACGGCTACAACAGCACCAACGGCAAGGCCGCGCTGTTCGTGGTCGACATCGCCACCGGTGCCGTGGTCAAGACGCTGCGGGTGGACGACGGCATCGTCGGCAACGAGACCGCCGATGGCCTGGCCGCGCTGGGCTACAACGGCATGGGCAACATCGCCCCGGTGGACACCGATTACGACGGCCTGGTGGATACCGTCTACGGTGGCGACCTGCACGGCAATATGTGGAAGTTCGACCTCAGGGACGCAGACGAGGACAACTGGGGCTCGGCCTTCCAGGATGGCCTGGGCAATGCCAAGCCGCTGTTCATCGCCCGCGACCCGAGCGGCAACCGCCAGCCGATCACCGGCGGCCTGGAAGTCGCGATCGGCCCTGCGTCGGGCTACATGGTGTACTTCGGCAGCGGCCGCTACTTCGCGGTCGGCGACAACGGCACCAAGGACATCAGCTCGCTGTACGCGGTGTGGGACAACGGGACTGCCGTGGACACCTCGCGCTCGGCGCTGGTGCAGCAGACCCTGAGCGCTGGCAGCAATGGCGACCCGTCGACCCGCGTGGGCAGCCGCAACTCGGTGAACTACTACACCCACCGCGGCTGGTACATGGATCTGGTGGTCGGCACCGACGCCCTGGGCGAACGCATGATTGCCCAGCCGCTGGTGTCCGAAGGCAGCATCCTCTTCCCCACCTATACGCCGGGCGTTACCAACGACTGCGATCCGGGTGGCCTGAACCTGACCTACAAGCTGGCCGCCTTGACCGGCACCCCGAACATGGGCGTGATCACCCTGCAGCCGTCCGGTACCAAGGTAGGCGGCGAGGACACGGTCGCGGTCGGCACCAAGGGCGACGCACCGAACCAGAACGTGGGCCTGACCCACAACTCCAAGCCCGACCAGGCGTTCTGCATCCCGGGCGAGGACGACTGCACGCTGCCTGACGAAGACGGCAGCGGTGCCGGCGCGCGCTGTACCGAGGTGCTGCTCGACAGCCCCGACTCGCCCAATACCCTGACCACGGCGCGCGTGTGCGGCCGTCAATCCTGGCGACAACTGCGATGAACCCGAGGACTTCGAAGATGGCAATCCGCAGCACCCGCAAACTCGGCAAGGCCGCTGGCTTCACCTTGATCGAGTTGATGATCGTGGTGGCCATCGTCGCGATCATCGCGGCGATCGCTTATCCCTCGTTCGCAGAGCAGGTGCGCAAATCGCGCCGCGCGCAGGCCAAGGCCGACCTGCTCGAAGTGGCGCAGCTCGCCGAACGCTATCGCACGGTGCACAACACCTACGAAGGCTATGAGCTGCCGTTTGACCAGTCGCCTCGCGATGGCACGCCGCGGTACAGCATCGGGTTCGTCGCCGACCCGGACAGCACAACGTTGCAGTTGCAAGCCGTGCCCCTCGACAGCCAGGCCCAGGACGCGTGCGGCACGCTGGGCCTGGACCAGGCCAACCGCAAGACGCCGGCGGCCGCGGACATACAGCCTTCCTGCTGGTAAGCCCAGAAACAAGCTGTATACGGGTGCTTGCACGCGCCCCGAAATTCTCGTTACAATGCGCGCCCCGCCCGAATAGCTCAGCCGGTTAGAGCACTTGACTGTTAATCAGGGGGTCGTTGGTTCGAGTCCAACTTCGGGCGCCAGAAATATCAAGGGCTTGCGGATCTTCCGCAAGCCCTTTTTCTTTGTACCGGGAAAATTGCCGGGAGAATTCGCGGCGTTTTACGGGGCAGATGCGGCATCGGCGAAGGCCAACTCATCGTCGCTGGGCAGTGTCGGCGGCTGCACCACTTGCAGCTCGTGATCGTAGCGATTGGTCATCTGTGGCGAGGCGTGGCCAGCGGCGTCTTGCTTGTGCGCGCGCGTCCCGCGCGTGTCGGTGATGCCACGATGCTTGAGGCCATGCAGCGAGAAGCGCTGGTCCTCGGCGATCACACCGGCTTCGATGGCCGCAATGATGAGGCGTTGCCAGGCGGTCTTCAGCGTGGAGCGCGCCAGCGGCGTGCCGGTCTGGGTCACGAGAAGCGGACGCTTCTCGGCTCGCATCGGCACCGGCCGTTTGTGGGCTTCCACGCGCTCGGCGCGGTAGTCTCGCAGCCAGGTCCAGGCCCAGCGCAAATCCTCGTTCCAGGCGGTGATGTTGTCTCGCGAGCCTTTCCGGCGTGAGCATCGCACGCCCTCTCGCAGGGCATCTGCGTCAGTTAGCTCGGTGACCTCGATGCCGCGCAGGCGAGCGTTGTAGGCCAGCACCATTACGGCCGGCATGTACGGGGCAATGGATCCCTTGCTATGCAGCGGCAGCGCGGCGCGAGCCTTCGCGAATTCCAGCACAGCCACAAACGCCTGTGGATCGGGCATCTTGAACTCCGCCTTCTCGCGCACGCTGCGCACGCCACTTGCGGGGTTGGTCTTGCAATGACCCATGCGAATGCCCCAGCCGAACAGCCTGTGCAAATACCGCAGCACATGGTTGGCGGTAGATGGGCGAGCAGCCAGTGCCGGTTGCACGCCGCGCGCCGCGCGACCTTGCGAGAGGGTTTCCACAAGCCGCTGGATCATGGGTACGGACATTCGGTCCACCTGCAGCGAACCCAAAGTCGTGCCGTCCTTTAGGATGAAGCTGCACGCGATAGCTGCGTGGTGGTCATAGTCAACCCGCGAGCTCTTCGACAACTCGCTGTACTCGGTGGAGGTCTTGAAGACCTTGGCCAGGTGGTCAAGCGTGCCGACCACGCCCAGCCCAAGCGCCGATTCCCGTGCGGCGTGTAATTCCGAAAGTCGAGCATCGGCGTACGCGATCGTGCGTTTTCTAGCGCGTCCGCCTTCAGGATGTGGCTCGACGATGTACCAACGGCCGTCCTCCCAATAGACGCCCTTGGGCAGGGCGTCCTGGTCGATGTGGCCTGGGATTTTCGGACTGTGCCTGCGCTTCCTGCCGCGTCCCATCAGATCAACTCCGTGTTGTGTAGCTCAGTGGCGGCTTGAAGCACGCCCAGGGCCGCGTTGAGCGCGTCCACAGTGGTCCAGATGCCACCCCGGCCGTCGTATTTGTACCGGATGCCCTGGGCGCTGGCCCAGCGCACGACGGTGGCCGCCCGGGGCGGGGGGCCGTCCGGCGCACACAGGCGGCGCAGATCTTCGAACGTGAGCACCTTGTCCGTCATGCCTGGCCTCCCATCCATTGCCGTCGCCGCCGCCATTGCTCGCGCATGTCGACGAGCAGCTGATCAGCTGCAGCTCCACCGCGGCTTGCGCGGATCCGGTCCATCAACTTTGCTACGGAGACCACGTCGGTGAAGCCCTTTTCTAGGTAGTGGCGCGCCTCGCAGACGCGCCTTTGGAGTTCCGTCTCGTCTTGCATTACCGCCCGGCTCCTCCCGTCAGACGCAAGCCCATCTGCACCACATTGGATCGGGTGGGGCGGGGGTGGCGAGGCGCCCGGATACCGTTGCTGCGCCGCCATTCCGTCAGCGCCTCATCGAACGTGGCGTGCTTCTGGGTGTGCCCGCAGGCGCATTCCACAAAGTGACCTCCACCGGACTCAAGCCGACGGCAATCAAGCATGTGGCGCGCCTTATGGCCGGCCCGGCAGGGCGGCAGCGGGCTCTCTTGGTTAATTTGGCGCTGCGTCATGCGCGTGCTCCTTGTGGCAAGACTCGCGCCTTCATGCCTTCACCGTTCGGCGCACCGCCATACGGTTGCGGCGACGTACCCGTTGGGGCACCTGGCCAACGGCCATCCCGATGTGCGTGACGCGCGGAGGGCGCGTCGACCACAGCCGATAGGCTAGGGCGCCGCCGGCGGCGGGGGCGAGCAACATGGCGATGAACTCAGCCACGGGACACCTCCTGGGCGGCCATGGCGATCGCTGCAGCCGCCTTGGCTGATGCCGGACGAGGGAGCATGTTGGCCAGTTCAAAAGGGAAGGCGAGTCGGTCCATGAACTCGCCAAGCTCGGTGCTGATGCGGTCCTCAGCGTCTACGAACTCGCGCGGACCCTCGACCAGCGTCCAGCCCTTGCCGGCGCCGCGGCGACGTTGCCATCGCTGGGTGACGCCGCTTCTCTGACCCATGCTGATGACCGCGGCGATCGTCACCGTGTCATGGGTGACGTAGATGGTGGCGATGGCCGAGCAATCAGGTCCGACGGCCAGATCGCTGGCAACTTCGGGCGTGCTAGCCTCCAGGCCGGGTCCGGTGCCCAAAGCCAGCGTGCGTGCCGCCGTGGCTGGATGCATTCCAGTTTGCTGTTGCATATCGACTCTCCAGAGTTGCGTGGGTGGAGGGCCAAGGGGCGGTGCGCCAACACCGCCCGCCGGCCCACTGAACAGGTCAGATCAGGTCGGCGACCCGGGTGGGGGCGTCAGGATCAAGCGGGGCGCGAAGGGGCTGGGCGTGGGTGCACACGTCAAGCAGTTCTTCGCGGATGAAGTCGGCAACCGCTGCAATGCCATCGGCTGAAATGCCGGCACGTGTGGCCGTTTCGTTGTTCAGCGCAGCGAGTAGGGCGACGGCGTCGTGCGCGCGCCACAAGCGGAAATGCTCTTCCTCGCTGATGGTGTAGTCAGCCTCGCCGGGCTCGAACTGGCTCAGGTCGATGCCTTCCATCACAGCACCTCCTGCTCGGCGCGCACTGCGGCGACAGCGGTTTGCACGTCGGCAAGCGTCAGCGCATGGGGCGACTTGCCGCTGGCCTGCAGCTTCGCGTTCAGCGCAAGCCAGGCGTCGTGTTTCCAGTCGAGGGTGTCGGCGATCAGGCCGAAGTAGTAGGCGATCTGACGCGCGGCATTGGCCGGCGCTTCTTGGGCGTCGTAGGACATTGGGGACTCCGCTGTTTGAGTGGAATCCACCAACCCGAGACCAATCGGGGTGGCGGACGGTGCGGGTTGGTCTACCGGTACAGCGGAACCGGCGGGCCTTGCGGCCCCCGCGCACCGCCCGCCATTGAACTGGCAGGCACACGCCCGAACGAATGCCAGGCGAGAAAAAAGCGCCAGGCATCGTTCGATGGGCGCTGTTGCGCCGCTGAAGTTCGGGAGACCAATCCCGGTCGCCGATTTGGCGGCGACGGACGAATGGTTGCTCCATCCTTGGGGCGTTGTCAACGAAAATTTCCACGAATTTCCAAACATGGCCGGAGTGCTCATTTCTGGAACACCCAGCACTTCACGGTCTGCCCGGCGCCCAGATCGTCCTTCAGCACGGCGCTGTTGACCGCGGTGTTGGCGGAGATCAGCTTGTGCCGGCGGGAATCGACCAGCAGAGAGCGCAGGATCTTCAGGTCGGGCACGTTTTGGCCGAACTGCGCGGCGCGTGCCGCGAAGTGATTCAGGTTGATGGCGATGCGCTGCGGGTCGCGGCTGTGGTTGACCACCGGCTTGCCGCTTCCCGCAGATTCCAGGTACTCGAAAGCCTCCCAGAACTCGTTGACCAGGACGTGGTCAGCGCTGATGGCTTTCTGCCGCTCCATGGCCGCATCCAGCAACGCAAGGAGGGTCTTCTCGACCATGTCATCGGGAATCGTGATGACAAGGCGCAGGCAGTCGAACAGCGCCAGCATCTGCGCGTGGTTCTTGATGACACGTTCCAAGCGCAGGTCAGGCTGCGCTCGAAGCTTGGCCTCGAACAGCTTCACCCGCTCGGCGAAGGTGTCGAGGATGGCGCGCTCCTGGCGGACCGCCCGCACCAGGAAATGGCTGACCTCTTCCACCTGCAGGGCGTTGAGATTGTCGGCC
>Ga0160435_1000236_pt1 | contig 26109 bp, 24 predicted proteins | sample HID1973K_E0MG_FD_108213 | JGI IMG/M metagenome (GOLD analysis project Ga0160435, IMG submission 108213) | Enriched mosquito-associated microbial communities from UW Madison campus, WI, USA - HID1973K_E0 MG | ecosystem: Host-associated > Arthropoda: Insects > Digestive system > Unclassified ...
CCCGCAACAGCAGCCTGCACTGCCGGCCGGGGAGGATCACAACGACGAGTACTTCGGCCAGCAGCAGGTCTATCGGCAAGGCCTGGAGTTGACGATTCCAGCGTCGGCCAGCGGTCAGGTGACCATCGGCTGGCAGGGCTGCGCCGACGCGGGCCTGTGTTACCCGCCTCAGAGTCTGCGGGTCGATCTGGGCGCTGACAGCCCTGCTACCAGCCCTGCCGTCAGCCAGGGTCTGGCGCCAGATCAGGCGCTGGCAACCGGTCTGCAACAACGCTCGCTAACCTGGAGTCTGCTGATCTTTTTCGGTCTGGGCCTGCTGCTGGCGTTCACGCCCTGTTCGTTGCCGATGCTGCCGATTCTGGCGGGCGTCGTGGTGGGCAGCGGTGCGAGCCCGCTTCGTGGTCTTGCGCTCGCGGGCTGCTATGTCCTGAGCATGGCGCTGATCTATGCAGGGCTGGGTGTGCTCGCCGCGCTGCTCGGCGCCAACCTGCAGTCGACGCTGCAACAGCCCTGGTTGCTCGGCAGCTTTGCCGGGTTATTCGTGATCTTGTCGTTGCCCATGTTCGGCTTCTTCGAGCTGCAGCTGCCGGGTTTCCTGCGTGATCGTCTGGCCAACGCCGGGCGCCAGCGTCAAGGCGGCAGCCTGCCGGGCGCAGCGTTGCTCGGTGCGCTGTCGGGGCTGATGGTCGGGCCGTGCATGACCGCGCCACTGGCCGGCGCGCTGCTTTACATCGCGCAAAGCGGCAATGCCGTGCACGGTGGCCTGGTGTTGTTCGTCATGGGATTGGGCATCGGGCTGCCGCTGCTCTTGCTGGTCACGGTGGGAAGTCGCTTCCTGCCCAAGCCCGGCGCGTGGATGGATGCGGTCAAGGGCGTTTTCGGCTTCCTGTTGCTGGGGACGGCATTGATCATGGTCCGCCCCCTGCTGGCCGAAAGCGTGTGGCTGGGGCTGTTCGGCGCGTTGCTGGTCGTCGCCGGATTCTGCGCTGTGGTTCAGACCCGCGCCCTTCAGCGTTTCGCACTGATGGGAGCGCCCGGCGGTGCGATCATCGGCCTGTGGGGCGTGCTGATGCTGATCGGCGCAGCAGGCGGCGGCCATGATCCCTGGCAGCCGCTCAAAGTCTTCAGCGGTTCGGCAAGCGAAGCCGCAGGCGTAAGCCACGACGCCTTCATCACCGTCAGCGATCCGCAGGCACTGGACCGCGAACTGGCCCGCGCCAGGGCAGAAAGCCAGTGGGTCCTGATCGACTACTACGCCGACTGGTGCGTGTCGTGCAAGATCATGGAAAAAGAAGTGTTCGGCAAAAACGATGTGCTGCAAGCGCTGAGCAGCGTGCGACTCCTGCGTCTGGATGTCACCGCCGACAACGCCGCCAGCCGCGAGCTGCTCGGTCGATATCAGGTTCCGGGGCCGCCCAGCCTGTTGTGGATCGGACCTGACGGCAGCGAGCGCCGGGACCGGCGGATCACCGGTGAAATCGACGCCAAAGGCTTCGCCGAGCACTGGCAAGCGACGCGGGAGCGCGGCTGATGTTGAGTTTTTCCCTCGGCCCGTTCGTGCTCTCGCTGACCCATCTGCTGCTGTTGATGGCCCTGGCGCTGGCAACACTGGTCGGCTGGCTGGCCGGTCGCAGGCAGCGTATCAATCCGGAGCGCGCGCTGTTTGCGCTGTTCCTTCTCGGGCTTCTGGTCGCACGACTGGCCTTCGTCGCCGCGTACTGGCCGCAGTATCAAAGCCAGATTCTGCGCATCGTCGACATTCGTGACGGCGGCTTTCTGATCTGGCCTGGCGTTGTCGCCGTGCTGATCGCCACCACAGTGCTGGCCTGGAAGCGGCCGCTGCAACGCACGGCCCTGGGACTTGGCGTCGCGAGCGGATTGCTTTTCTGGTGGCTGGCGGGGCTCGTCGTCAGCGCGCAGCATCAGAACGTTTCCCTGCCCGACCTCACGCTGCGCGATACCGCGGGACGGCCGGTGCAACTGAGCGACTATGCCGGACGCAGGCTGGTCATCAACCTGTGGGCGACCTGGTGCCCGCCGTGTCGCCGTGAAATGCCGGTGCTGCAGGCCGCGCAACGGCTCAATCCCGATGTCGTGTTTCTGTTCGTCAATCAGGCAGAAAGTCCTCGGGAGGTGGCGACTTTTTTCGCCAGCCAGGGTCTGCATCTGGACAACGTTTTATTCGATGACAGCGGTGAGTTGGCAAGAAGCGTCGGTTCCGCCGCCCTGCCCACCACCCTGTTCTACAACCCGGACGCGAGCCTGTCGGGCAGCCATCTGGGCGAACTTTCCGACGCCAGCCTGAAGCATTATCTGGACAACCTCAGCGCACCGGCGATGCCTTCTTCCTCCCAGCCAAGGAGCACTCAATGAGTTTCATGCGTTTATCGATCATGGCCGCAGCCGGCGTGCTCACCCTGCAGAGCACGCTGTTGCAGGCCGAAGAATTACCCGCGCCGATCAAGGCGCTGGAGGCAAAAGGCGCGACCATCAAGGGCAGTTTCGATGCACCCGGCGGACTCAAGGGTTACGCCGCGCAATACCAGAATCAGGGCATGGCGCTGTACCTCACGCCCGATGGCAAGCACGTGCTGGCGGGTAATCTGTTCGACGAAAAGGGCGAGGACATCAGCGAAGCGCCGCTGCAGAAGCTGGTCTACGAGCCCATGACCAAGGCCATGTGGACCCAGATGGAGAACAGTGCCTGGATCGAGGACGGCGCAAAGACCGCGCCTAAAGTGATCTATCTGTTCAGCGACGCCAATTGCCCCTACTGCAACATGTTCTGGGAACAGGCGCGGCCGTGGGTCAAGTCCGGCAAAGTGCAGTTGCGCCACATCATGGTCGGTGTGATTCGCGAGGACAGCGCCGCCAAAGCCGCCGCCCTGATGGCCGATGCCAACCCGGAAATGGCGCTGCAAAAACACGAGCAAGCCGGCAAAAGCAGTTCGCTGAAGCCTCTGCAGACCATCCCCAAAGACATTCAGGCCAAGCTCGACGGCAACATGAAACTGATGGAAGACATGGGGCTGTCGGCAACCCCTTCGATCTTCTACAAGGACGAAAACGGCCACGTGCAACAGCAACAAGGCGCGCCCCGGCCTGAGGTGCTGGCAAAGATGATGGGCCCCAAATAAGCGTCTGCGCGCGTGTGACCAACTGACCAATGGCAACCTGGCCCGAAAAGTGGATACTGCATCGGCTCACCATACATGTAAAAATGTCGATCAACATTTCAAGGGCCAAGCGGGAGGCTCGTTCCATGCGTTACGCCGAAGATCACAAAGCCCAGACTCATCAGCGAATCCTCAACGAGGCTGCCGCACGCTTTCGTCGCGACGGTATCGGTGCCACGGGGTTGCAGCCGCTGATGAAAGCCCTGGGCCTGACCCACGGTGGCTTTTATGCCCATTTCAAATCCAAGGATGATCTGGTCGAAAAAGCCCTGCGTTGCGCAGTGGACCAGATGAGCGAGACCCGGGACGAGAAGTTGGCCGGGGACGCGTCGACCCAGGCCTTCATTGACATGTACCTGAGCAAGGCCCATCGCGACGAGCCGGAAAAAGGTTGCCCGTTGCCCACCATGGCGTCGGAGCTGGGCCAGCGCGGTCAGCCCAGCGAAATCACCGACGAACTCATCACCGACATGCTGCAGACCCTTGAGTCGGGCATGGCAACCGAAGAGGACAGCGAAAAAAGCGTGATGCTCATGTCGAGCCTCGTCGGTGCACTGGTGCTCTCTCGCAGTGCAAAGGATCCGGCACTGGCCGAGCGCATTCTCAGCAGCACCCGTGAGCAGCTGAAGCAGCAGATCCAAGTCGCCTGACCCCGCACTCCCCTGTCAGCGATGACAGGGGAGATTTGCGTCACTCAGGGCTGCCAGCGACGGAACAGCACGCTGGCATTCACGCCCCCGAATCCGAAACCATTGGAAAGCGCGTACTCGATCTCCATCTCGCGGGCCTTGCCGTGAACGATATCGATGCCTTCGGCAACGTCGTCCGGGTTTTCGAAGTTCAGGGTCATCGGCGCGACCTGATCGCGAATCGCCAACGCCGTGAAAATCGCCTCGATGCCTCCCGCCGCGCCCAGCAAGTGCCCGGTCGCGGATTTGGTCGAGGTCACGGCGACGCCATTCTGATCGCCGAACACGGTCTTGATCGCCGCCATTTCACCCTTGTCGCCAACCGGCGTGGACGTTGCGTGCGCATTGAGATGCTGGATCTGCGCAGGCTCGATGCCCGCCTGCCGAATGGCCGCCTGCATCGCACGACGCGCCCCGCTGCCGTCTTCCGGACCGGCCGTGAGGTGATAGGCGTCGGCGCTGGTCCCGTAACCCACCAGTTCGACAATCGGCGTGGCGCCCCGGGCAAGCGCGTGTTCCAGGGTCTCGATGACCATGATGCCAGCGCCCTCGCCCATGACGAAGCCGTCGCGGTCGCGGTCGAACGGCCTTGAAGCGCGCTCCGGCGTGTCATTGAACCCGCTGGACAGCGCCCGTGCAGCCGCGAATCCACCCAGCGCGACACGATCGATACAGGCTTCGGCGCCACCGCAGATCGCGATGTCCGCCTCGCCATTGCGGATCAGCCGGGCCGCATCGCCAATCGCCTGAACCCCGGCCGCGCAAGCGGTGACCGGTGCGCCGAGCGGACCCTGGAAACCGTGCTGGATCGACACGTGGCCGGCCGCCAGGTTGACCAGAAACGACGGAATGGTGAACGGCGAAAGTCGCCGCGGGCCGCGCGAGTCGGTCGTGCGCACCGCGTCGGCAATGGCGCCGAAACCGCCGACGCCCGCGCCGATGATGGTCGCGGTACGCTCGCGCTCTTCGTCGGTCGAGGGTGCCCAGCCTGCCTGCGCCACGGCCTGTTGCGCAGCGCCGAGGGCAAACAGGATGAAGCGGTCCATTTTCTTCTGCTCTTTGGGAGGCGCTGCAGCGTCGGCGTCAAAACCGGCCTCAGGATCTTCCACCAGCGTCGGAACCGGCCCGCCCACTTTGCCCGGCAAGTCAGCAACAGTCTCCTCGGGCAACCGAACGATGCCGGAACGCCCTTCGAGCAAGCGCCGCCAGACCGCCTCGACACCTGTGCCCAAAGGCGTGACCAGCCCCATTCCCGTCACTACGATGCGACGTTCGCTCATGCATTCACCTTTTCAACATTCATGGCGTAAACAGGTACGTTTCACGCACCCGACGTTTTGTAACGCGCCGCTGCGTGCTGCAGCGAGAGATTCGGCCCCAGCGCGAGACGCGCGTTGACGAAGTTCTGCCAATCCTCTGCGTTTGGCAGCGATGGAATGGTGACCAGCTCTTTCTGATCGAAGCCGGCCAGCGACGCGTCGACCATTTCGTTGACGTCCATCACCATCTCTGCCGGGAAGGCACTCAGGTCCATGCCGGCACGTTCCCAGATTTCGGTGCGCGTCGCGCCAGGCATCACCGCTTGAACCTGCACGCCCTTCTCACCGATTTCAGCATTCAGCGACTGGGTCAGGCTCAGCACGTATGCCTTGCTCGCTGTGTAGACCGCGTTGAAACGCTCGGGAATCATCGGCACCACAGACGCGATGTTGATGATCGCTCCGCGCTTGCGAGCGACGAAACCAGCGGCGGCCGCTGCGGCCAGGTGCGTGAGCGCGGTGATGTTCAGCGAGATCAGTCGGTCGACGTCGCCCAGGTCTGCTTCCGACAGCGGCGCGTTCAAGGCCACGCCCGCGTTATTGACCAGCAGCGTGATCGCCGCATCGTCACGCAGACGCTGCTCGACCTTGGCAACGTCGGCAGCATCGGTCAGGTCAGCCTTGAGCACTTCGACGCTGGCCGACGTGTTCGCCCGCAGATCATTGGCAAGCGCTTCCAGACGTGACTGGTCGCGCGCCACCAGCAAGAGGTCGAAACCCCGCTTGGCCAGACGGTCGGCGTAGGTGAAACCGATGCCAGAGGATGCGCCGGTGATCAGGGCTGTACCTTTGCTGCTGTTAGTGCTCATGGGCATTTCTCCAAGGATGTTCAGGTTAGTCGCCAGCGCATATTACGCTCGTAATTTTACAAATTATATGTCGATCGACATTTTTAATGTCAAGCGTGGAGAACAGGGCGCCAGGCCGGCGATCGACAGGCAAAAAAAAGACCGATCGCTTGATCGGTCTTTCTGGCTTGGGGTGTTTCAGTCTATCGAGAGTATTTCGCGGTTTTTGTCCAGGAGCGCTTTGCCGATGCCTTTGACCTCAATCAGCTCATCGACCGAGGTGAAGCCTCCGTGCTCGTCACGGTAGGCGACGATCGCGGCGGCCTTGGCTGCACCGATGCCGGACAGCTCTTTTTGCAGGACTTCGGCGCTGGCGGTGTTGATATTGACTCTGCCGGTCTGCTCGACCTTGGCCGAGGCGACCGCAGGTTTCGCGGCTTCGACGGGCGCAGCGGGGGCTGCGGTCACTGCAACCGAGGTGCTGGCCAGCAGTGCAAAAATCAAAGAGGACAGGTAGGGAATACGCATGAGGGGTGCTCCATGGACATCGTAAGTGGAAGCAGCTTTCCTGAGCTGCCCTGCAAACCTAGACGATGCGGATGGAACCCGGATGAGGGTGTGCGTGACGGGATGTGTAGCGGTGGTGATTGACGGCGTGTTCAACGAAGATCGACGACGATCTGCCAGCCAGAACAGGCGGCGGGAGATAAATTGAAACCCTTGGTCACCGGACCAAGGGCTTCGCTGCAGCTTACTGACCTTGTTTGAGCAGGCCTTCGATTTCTTTGACCTTGGCCTCGACCAACGCCGGATCGCGACGGCTTTCCACGTTCAGGCGCAGCAGCGGCTCGGTGTTGGAGCCACGCAGGTTGAAGCGCCATTCGGCGAACTCAAGGCTGATGCCGTCGGTGCGGTCGATGTTCGACGCGCTCGGCGAGTAATGCTCGAGCACCTGACTCAGCACCGATTTGACGTCGGCCACCTTGTAGTTGATCTCGCCGCTGCACGGATACGCCGCCATGCGCTCGTCAACCAGTTCGGAGAACTTCTTGCCCGAAACGGACATCAATGCGGTCACCAGCAGCCACGGAATCATGCCGCTGTCGCAGTAGGCGAAGTCGCGGAAGTAATGGTGGGCGCTCATCTCGCCGCCATACACCGCGTCTTCTTTACGCATGCGCTCCTTGATGAACGCGTGACCGGTTTTGCACAGAACCGGCGTACCGCCTGCCTGCTGAACCTGATCGATGGTGTTCCAGGTCAGGCGCGGGTCGTGAATGATCTTCGAACCCGGCTCTTTCTTGAGCAGCATTTCTGCCAGCAGACCGACCAGGTAATAGCCCTCTACGAAGCGCCCTTTCTCATCGAAGAAGAAGCAACGGTCGAAGTCGCCGTCCCACGCCAGACCGATGTCGCAACCGTGCTTGAGCAATGCGTCGCGGGTGATGCTGCGGTTTTCCGGCAGCAGCGGGTTTGGCACACCGTTAGGGAAATTGCCATCTGGCTCGGCGTTGATGATCACCCACTCGAACGGCAGCTGCGACCTGATGGCTTCAAGTGCCGGTCCGACCGCGCCGTTGCCTGGGTCGGCAAGGATCTTCAGCGGGCGAAGATCGACGCCGCTGACGTAACTCAGTAGATGCTTGATGTAAGCGGCCTTGTCGGGGCGGGAATCCACACGGCCCGGACGCTCGGCCTTGTCACCGATATTGCCGGCATCGACGCGCTCACGGATGGCGTCCAGCCCGGTGTCACCGCTGATCGGCCGAGACTGGCCCTTGACCAGCTTCATGCCGTTGTACCCTTTCGGGTTATGGCTGGCGGTCACCATCACGCCGCCGTCGGCTTCGTAGTGGCTGGTCGCAAAATACACTTCTTCGGTGCCGCACAGGCCGATGTCGATGACATCCGCGCCGGCATCCTGAATGCCTTTCATCAACGCCTGAGCCAGCGGCGGGCTTTCGAGACGCATGTCGCGGCCCACCACGATATTTTTCGCACCCAACTCCAGCACCAATGCCCGCCCGATACGGTAGGCAATGTCGTCGTCCAGATCGGTGGGGACCTGGCCACGGATGTCATAAGCTTTGAAACAGCGGGTCTGAATAGCGGGATAGACGGAATTCATGTCTAAAAACCTATATGCAAAGAACCCACGGGTTCCGTTCAGTATGAAGCAGCCCAAACGACAGGCCACACGCATCCCTCGCGCACTTCAGTCCGGAGGCGAGGGTTAGGCAGTGGAAAACGGGATTTGTTAACTGGGGGGTGGAAATTTTTCTGGGCGGGGGCGGAGGAATACAGCGCGGCTCAGGCCGGAAAGGCCTGGGCTTGCGTCAGGTAAAGGAACAGGGCGTCGCTTACGGCAGCGCTGACTACCTGAAAAATCTGAAACGTCTCAGACCTTTGGTTTTCTTGCCATATGAATCCAGTCGACGATTTCCCCTTCTGGAGTGTAGCCGCTCACTGTTTCGCGCAATATCGAACGGACCCTGCCGTAATCATCCACTCCAGTAGCTGCGAGCAACTCAGACAATCTCGCTTTGAGTACATCCCAAGTAAGAAAGTCTTCGTGTGCACTCATAATCATCGCGTGTCGAGTTGGCACCACGTTATCCCCGATCAAAAGCTCCTCGTAGAGTTTTTCTCCGGGGCGCAAACCGGTGAACTCGATCTCGATGTCGCCATGAGGATTTTGTTCGGAGCATATGCTGAGCCCTGAAAGGTGAACCATTTTCTCAGCCAACTCGACTATCTTCACGGGCTCGCCCATGTCCAGGACAAACACATCACCACCCAGGCCCATTGACCCAGCTTGAATAACCAGCTGCGCTGCTTCCGGAATGGTCATGAAATAACGTGTGATGTTCGGGTGAGTCACGGTGACGGGTCCCCCGGATTTTATCTGCCGGTGGAACAGTGGAATGACCGATCCGGAGGATCCTAGAACATTACCGAAACGCACCATCGTGAATCGCGTTTTGTTCACCCTGGCCACGTTCGACGGTTCCCCGAACATGACCGGAGCAGCTTCCTTGCTGAGCGCCTGCAGGACAAGTTCGGCTAGACGTTTTGTGCCACCCATGACGTTGGTCGGTCTGACTGCCTTATCCGTCGAGATCAACACGAAGTTAGCAACGCCCGCCTGTAACGCCGATTGCGCTGTGTTCAGCGTTCCGATGACGTTGTTGAGCACACCCTCGGCGATGTTGTGCTCGACCATGGGCACATGTTTGTACGCGGCGGCGTGGTACACAGTTTCCACCCGCCACGTTTTCATCACGTCCAGCAACTTTGGCGCATTACGGATAGTACCCAAAATGGGCAGAATTGTGACCTGCAGCGATTCTCGACGCGTGCGCAGTTCAAGCTCCGAGAGGATGCTGTACAAGTTGAATTCGCTGTGATCAAACAGCAACAGCGTAGCGGGACCGATCGAAAGAATCTGACGGCACAACTCCGAGCCAATGGAGCCACCTGCGCCGGTGACCATCACGACTTTGTCCCTGATGCAGCGCTCCAGAAGGTCAGCTTGGGCAGGTACAGGGTCGCGCCCCAACAAATCAGCGATGTCGACTTCCTGAATATCGTCGACCTTCACTCGCCCGCTGGCGAGATCCATAAATCCGGGAACGCTGCGAACATGCAGCGGGAATTGCTCGAGAAAACCAAGAATCTCTCTGCGTCTCGTCCGGGTACATGATGGGACTGCGAGCAGTATTTCTTGTGCCCCGGTGACATCCAGCATCTGTTGAATATGCTTGGGCTTGTAGACCTGCAGTCCGGATATAACGCGGTTGGAAATCGTCGGATCGTCATCGATGAATGCAACCGGGCGCATTAGTCTGCCCATCCTCAAAGCCGCGACCAACTGATTACCAGCAGCCCCTGCCCCATAGATTGCGACCCTGGGAAGTGAATCATGACGAGGTACGAACGGTACGTGACGCGTCGCGGAAAACCAGTCACCGAGAAAATACTGGCGCATGGCAAGGCGCAGCCCGCCTATCAAAATCAGGCTAAGCCACCAGTAATTGAAAATAATGGAGCGCGGTACGACCGGAATATGTTGGTTGTTCCAGTAGACAATCAGCGACAGTGTCAGTGAGGACAGACTCACCGCTTTGATGATCGTGATAAGCGCATCATTGCCGAAATACCGCAGCACAGCACGATACATTCCCATCCTGATGAAGAATGGCAGTGCAACTATCGGTGCAGTGAGAAACAACCAACGATGCTGCGTCAGGGGCATCCACGGGTTTTCAATGCCTAACCTGACGATGAACGCCATCTCAAGCGCCAGCCACACCAGAGCGACATCGACCAGAACTTGTAAAAATCGTTTTTGGCGACGGGTCAAGCTCAACAAATAAGCCTTCAATTTATCCATCATCCTACGCCTCAGAACTCTCCAGAAAAAACGACAGCCCTTTAAAAAAAGCCCGGTAACCTTGCGTTAGACGCGCTCAGGCGTTCCAGCATTGTATCTGATTGCCAGTGCGACCAGTGGAGCATAGGCGACCAACAAAGCAACAGGACCGTCAAGTTTGAACAGCACCACAGCAGCCGCCCATGGAAACAACCAAAGTACGTTGATCAGCAGCACGGTGAGAGTCACCGGCAAATGCGCCTTGTGCTGGCGGGAAGCATATTGATAGGCATGGGTGCGATGGGCTTCATAAACACGCTCACCGCGAAGGAGTCTGCGCATGAGGGTGAAAGTCGCGTCGACGATGAACACACCTAACAGAATTAACCAGGCCCACAGAAAATCAGGGTTGTTCTGGCTGGCTTGGAGTGACAGCGCCGCCAGCACAATGCCGAGGAACCCGCTCCCCGCATCACCCATGAAAATCCGGGCCGGCGGAAAATTCCAACACAAAAATCCACCTGCACTGACGGCTAAAAGCAGTGAGGTGGGGATGAGCTTGTTCTCGCCAATCCAGAAATACAAAACGCAGGCGCCAACGCATGTAGTAATGGTTTGAACACTGGCGAGGCCGTCAATACCGTCCATGAAATTATAGAGATTGAGCAGCCAGACAATATAAAAAACACCCAAAACGGTTCCGATCCACCCCAAGTCAAAGCGGGTGCCGAACATCTCGATGGCTGGCAAGCCTCCAAGCCAGAACAGAATCCATCCTGAAGCAATGAAGTGCCCGGCTAGACGCCAGCGAGCAGCGATATGCCCGTGATCATCAAGAAAACCCAGGATCGCCAAAGCGCCGCCTGCGCCAAGCAACCCGCACATATCGGAGAACTGCAATAGCTCTGAATACCAGAGGTAAGGCAGCACCGCCATAAAGGAGATGACGATAGCCACCCCGCCGCCACGAGGGGTAGGAACACTGTGCGAACTGCGCTCATTCGGAATATCGATCACGCTGTTTCGCAGCGCATACATTCGCAAGAGCCAGGTCAAAATAACGGAGAACAGAAAAACGACCAGCGCCGATAGCCATAACACTTTCACGATAACGCACCCATGTACCAAGGACTCCATCCGAGGGCAAAAACCAAGCATCAGCGCTTTAGATAGCTTGCCAACTTAAAGGGCACCTTTAACGCGATCATTGCCAGGTTGGTGTAGATCCCGTTTTCCCTGCACGCTCTGACGATCTCCATATTCTGGTGCACGCGCCACCAAAATCCTGTGGTACTGATGCCACCATCGCGCATTTTCACAAACGTCGCCGGTATCCGCGCCATTGTGACGCCCTTCGACATAAACCTCGCCATCAATTCAAAGTCAGCCGAGACGCGGTAATTAATCTTGTAATGACCCAACTTCGAAAATAATTCGCGGCGCGCATAGAAGGTAGGATGGGGAATCATGAAGCCAAAGCGTATTTTCCATGGGGAAAAGCCAGCAGAAGAATAGGTGCGCGTGACGGCATCGGTGTTGGTTCTCTCGACGAATACAAGATCTGCGTACACGGCGCCGATATCAGGTTGACGCTTCAATTCTTCGGCCAATAAAGCAATGACACTGGCATCCTTGAACACGTCATCAGAGTTCAAGATCCCGACGTAATCACCCGTGGCGAGCGCGACCCCCTTATTCATCGCATCGTAGATTCCCTTATCGGGCTCGCTGATGAATTTCGCTATTCGCCCTTCGTACTCGCCCACGATAGAAACGGTGGCATCCTTTGATGCACCGTCCACAACAATATATTCAATATCAGGATAACTCTGCGCCAGGACGGACTCGATCGTATCGCGAATAGTCGCCGCGCTGTTGTAGCAAACTGTAATTATAGAAATTTTCAAATGCTTAACCTTTTACCCGGCCGTATTTATCTTCAAAACGAACGATATCATCCTCTCCCAGATAAGAGCCGGACTGAACTTCAATCAATTCAAGGGGAATGACGCCCGGATTTTCAAGCGCGTGGATCTGCCCAATTGGAATGTAGGTCGACTGATTCTCAGTGACCAGATAGGTATCCTCACCATTGGTCACTTGCGCGGTACCGCTCACAACAATCCAGTGTTCCGCACGATGATGATGCTTCTGTACGGAAAGCTTCGCGCCTGGGTTGACGGTGATTCTTTTAACCTGGTATCGGGGGCCCTGATCAATAGAGTCATACACGCCCCACGGCCGGTATACCTCTCTGTGTTCAAGGTGTTCCTGACGACCTTTTTCCTCAAGCTGTGCGACGATGCGCTTAACATCCTGAACGCAGTCCTTCTGGGCGACCAGGACGGCGTCTTTTGTTTCTACGATGATCAGATTATCAACGCCGAGCGTGGCCACGAGGCGATGATTGGCGCTGATATAGCTGTTCTTGCTCGCTTCGGTGACCACATCGCCTACTACGACATTATTGGCGCTGTCTTTCTCGCCAATATCCCACAGCGCTGACCAGGATCCGATGTCGCTCCAGCCAGCCTTCAGCGGCAGAACAACCGCATCTTGGGTGTGCTCCATGACGGCATAATCGATCGAGTCGCTTTTGCACCCCACGAAAGCATCGACACCAATGCGCACGAAATCCAGATCTTTTCGAGCGCTGGCCATTGACGCCCGACATGCTGAAGCGATAGCAGGCGCATGTACATCCAGCTCCGCCAGATATCGACGTGCCTTAAACATGAACATGCCACTGTTCCAGTAGTAACCGCCCTTGCTAACGAACTCTTCAGCGTGCTGACGATCAGGTTTTTCAGCAAACTGATCTAACAGGTAGCTGCCGTTCGTAGAACGCTCCCCGCATTTGAGATACCCATATCCAGTCTCTGCGTAGGTCGGCACGATTCCAAAAGTAACAAGCTTTCCATTATCGGCAAGCTGCTCAGCTTCAGCCAGGCTGGAGTGGAAAGCGCTCACGTCTCCTATGAAATGATCCGCCGGCAGAACGAGAAGCGTCGGGTCATCTTCGAACTCCAAGGCGTGCAACGCTGCCAATGCTACCGCTGGGGCGGTGTTTCTACCCTGTGGCTCAAGCAAAATATGCGCGTGGATCCCTTTGAGATGCCTTAGCTGTTCAGCTGCAAGAAAGCGATGCTCTTCATTGCAAATCACGATCGGCGAACCGAACGTACAGCCAGTCAGCCGACCCACCGTCGATTGCAGCATTGATACTTCGGGATCGACCAGAGGTAAAAACTGCTTTGGGTTCAAATGCCGCGACTGTGGCCAGAGCCTGGAGCCAGAGCCACCCGCCAAAATTACCGGATAAAACATTGTGCAATCCTTCACACGGATGCAGGGTTAACGCTGCTGGTGACTTTAAAATGAGCTGAATTCCGGGGGATGCAAACGTCAGCTTCTCGCCTCAAAACGATGCTCCACGAACCAACGGTAAGCATCTGCCAGGCCGGCTTCCAGACTGATGCTGGACTTCCAGCCCAAGCGTTGTAGACGACTGACATCCATCAGTTTACGAGGCGTCCCATCAGGTTTAGTGCTGTCGAAAACCAGGTTGCCGCGAAAGCCGGTTACCTGAGCAACGGTCTCGGCCAACTCCCTGATCGTGCAATCTTCCCCTGTGCCAACGTTGATGTGGGAAAGCATGGGTTGTGTGTGTGTGGCATAGACATCGGAAGGCAGCTCCATGACATGCACGCTGGCTGCGGCCATGTCGTCAACGTGGAGAAACTCGCGCATCGGTTTACCGCTTCCCCAGATCACCACCTCAGCTACATTCTCCGACACAGCCTCATGAAATCTTCTCAGCAGTGCGGGGATAACGTGGCTGTTTTCAGGATGAAAATTGTCGTTGGGGCCATAGAGGTTCGTTGGCATCACGCTTCGGTAGTCACGCCCAAACTGGCGATTGTAACTTTCACATAACTTGATGCCTGCAATCTTCGCGATCGCGTACGGCTCATTGGTAGGCTCCAGCACGCCGGTCAATAGCGCGTCTTCTTTCATAGGTTGTTCAGCATCACGGGGATAGATGCAGGACGACCCGAGAAACAACAGCTTTTGCACACCAGACAAATGCGCGGCCTGGATGATGTTTGCCTGGATCATGAGGTTTTGATAGATAAAGTCGGCGGGCATGACGTTATTGGCGTGAATCCCCCCCACCTTTGCAGCAGCCAGATAAACCTGATCAAACGAATGCGCGCCGAAGTATTCGTTGACCGCATTCTGATTGAGAAAATCTACTTCATCACGCCCAGCGCAGACGATGTTCGTGTACCCAAGCTTCTTTAATTGGCGGACGATCGCGGACCCGACCATGCCCTTATGTCCGGCGACAAAAACCTTCGCTGACGTTTCCATAGCCATCTCAATTCTCCACAGATACGGGGATTTCGTGGCCGTGGGACTTCAGCAGGGCATGCCGTTGGGCTGCCTTCAAGTCTTCCCTGACCATTTCCGCGCACATTTCCTGAACGGTGATCTCAGGGGTCCAGCCAAGCTTTTCTTTCGCTTTTGAAGGATCCCCCAGCAATGTTTCGACTTCTGCCGGACGGAAATAGCGAGGGTCAACGCGGACGATGACGTCTCCCACATTCAGGACGGTCGAAATGGCCCTGTCTACGCTGTCCACGATACCGACTTCGTCAACACCTGTTCCTTCGAATCTAAGAACAATACCCAACTCAGCCGCGGACCACCGTACGAAGTCGCGCACCGAGTGCTGCACACCGGTCGCGATCACATAGTCCTCAGGGGTGTCTTGTTGAAGCATCATCCACTGCATGCGCACATAATCCTTCGCATGCCCCCAATCACGCAGCGCATCCATATTGCCCAGATACAGACACCGCTCCAAACCTTGAGAGATATTGGCAAGCGCTCGAGTAATCTTTCTGGTTACAAACGTCTCTCCCCGACGTGGCGACTCATGGTTGAACAGAATGCCATTGCACGCAAACATGCCGTATGACTCACGGTAATTGACCGTAATCCAGTACGCATAGAGCTTTGCGACTGCGTAGGGAGACCTTGGATAGAAGGGAGTGGTTTCTTTCTGCGGTGTTTCCTGCACCAAGCCGTACAACTCAGAAGTCGATGCCTGATAAAACCGGGTTTTTTTCTCAAGCCCCAGGAGTCGAATCGCTTCCAGAATACGCAACGTGCCCATGGCATCCACATCGGCAGTGTATTCGGGCGACTCGAAACTCACCGCAACATGCGATTGAGCTCCGAGATTGTAAACCTCATCAGGAGCCACCTCCTGGATGATCCTGGTGAGGTTTGACGAATCAGTTAAATCGCCGTAGTGAAGCACGAAGTTGCGATTGTCGATGTGTGGGTCTTGGTAGATATGATCGACCCGCTGGGTATTGAATGAAGATGCACGGCGCTTGATGCCGTGAACTTCGTAGCCCTTTTCAAGAAGCAGCTCTGCAAGATAGGATCCATCCTGTCCTGTAATTCCAGTGATTAGTGCTTTTTTTTTCATAACAACTCCAACATGAATCATATTAGGTCGCCAACGAGTTCGCCGTAATCGTTGATCGACTGTAGCTTTGCGAGATGACGCTCACGCTCATCATCGCTATCAAATCGGAATCTAAGAATTTGCGCGGGGACACCGCCAACAATAGCAAACGGTGGCACATCTTTCGTGACGATGGCTCCCGCAGCTATCACCGCACCACTGCCGATGCTTACACCTGTCATCACCTTTGCGGACATTCCAATCCAGACATCATCCCCGATGATCGTAGCAAGCTGCTTACTTCGCCCGGAAAAACACATTGGCGTTCCAACAATCCGAAATTCATGATCACCCCCAAAGATGCAAGCGTGGGGCGCCATTAACAGAAAACGGCCAATTTTTACTTGAGGGTAAACAGTACATCCAGGTGCAATAAATCCGAAATCACCAAGCACTAAATCACGCGAGATATACTCTTGCTTAGCCGAAACCCAGCTTTTAGTTGATACATTTACCCAACCATACCGCATTTTGCGAACAGCCATGATAAACTCACGCAAGCCAATATATATCCGCTTATTGCGCTTTAGCAGTTTTTTCAGCATAGTGTTTGAACTACCTTTACCGGCCCTTTTCACGTTTCCATTTTGCCCAATACTCTTCAGCAGCATCGTCTCTTACCGAATTGAATCGCACATCCTTACCAAGACTTTCGATAAGATAATTTCTGTAACCTGAATACAGATCAGTATAAACAGGAAGATTAAAAAATCCGGAAAATACAATTGCCGCGTATAGCGTTACGCCACAGTACGTCAGGAAACGGTAAGATGGGACGAACCATTTAGACAGACACAATGGGTAAGCTATTAGAAACAGAGTGAAAAACTCCCTGACCCTCATCCAAAAAACACTGAAGTCATAAAATACCATTTCATAGAAAAGCATCAGGAGCAATGCCGAATAAACTAAGCATATTAACTCTTTAACCCCTTCTGCATCGGCCAATTTTATGTAGCGCCTGTACAGAACCCAATATAAAACAAGTAGAAAGAATCTAAGAAAATGTCCAATTGTGACCGGATAGGTATCAAACCCAATGTAAAATAACAACTTCTGGCTGACAACATTTTCGGGGAAAGAAACCAGTAAGAATCTCATCACCTCAGAAGTCGTGAAGATACCAAAAGACTGCAGCAAAAAAGCAATACAAGAAAGTGAAAATACAGCACTGCGGACCGCTGAGAATCTGTAAATGATGATCACTGGCAAGCATGCTAAAGCTGAAACATGGAAGCAGGCGGCTAATCCACATAGCACTAGGAAAACCGATGAGTACCTCGGTAGATAATAAAAAGCTATAAGCATGAAGCCTGCGGCTATTTGCTGCCTTAGCAGATTTTCGAGCAGGACGCTTGAAATGAGTATGTAAATCGAGAGTACCGCGATTGAATACGTCCTGAGTTTCTGGACAAACCACGCCACAACGAGAATATATGCAGATTTAACAAAAAAAGAGAATACCCAATAGGCAACCCCTATCGAACTGAAAAGCTTACATACCGAGCTATATCCAAACTCAAAATTTGAAGCCTCACATCCATTATAAAAGTCTCGCTCATAGTTAAACCAATCGGACCCCGACTTGTACGAAAACCCAAACACTAAGCAATAGGTGAGGACCACTATGACGAACAGGAGAAATCTTGAGTACCTTTCTACGTATAAACCAAGTAAACCGAACGACAAACTAAAGAAAGAATAAATTATATAAGCCATCTGCGCTTATCTCTGTAATTTACCAACAGATGGACCTTAGGGCTCTTCGCTCGAAAGCATCTATATAGGTCTTCGAACTAACATTGATAATTTTGCATCGTTTAAACTTAGCATATCTTTCGATGAGTTCGTATGTTTTGAATACCTCGCCCCACCGTACAAACAGATCCCCAATAGAAAACGCACTGGTATCAGGCCTCACAACTGGAGCCGCATTCACATTTGAATCATAAAAGTGCTTTTGTTTGACGACCGTAGTACCATCATCAGAAGTACTTAACTCTTCATGCCAGGAATGATCAGCGCCTAAAATTAATAACTTTGAATAACTCGAATTTACTGCTAATGAAAGCGCAGCAATCAATACATTCAGAGCGGGCGGCATCCCCAGATTTAAATCCCAGCATTTAAACACTACAACATCAAGCCCACTGAGAGGAGTTCGATTGAAATACTTTATCGCAATCTTGTCAGAAACAATCCCCTTCACAAAATCAGAACCCAATGCGTCATAGGGAAGTAACAGTTCCATGCTCCAATCAACAACGCTGTTGATTTTAGTTAAGAAAGCCTGGCGCATCGAAAATACTTCAGGGGAAACGTGAGACAGCCAGAAATTCGGATCCGCCAGAACATAGTAATCAGGCTTGAGTACCAAAAACTCAGAACTCAAACAAAAATTATTGACGGCCCACACATCGGCCTGATCGCGTAAATTTCTTTCAGCAATTAAGCCAACATCAGCAGCGAGCGAAGGGCCGTTACCTAATACGATGGCATGCGGCCTTTTTCGAAACCTTGTAAAATTGCGCTTCTTGGAGAAACCGATGATGACTAGCAAGGTCAATGCCGTGCGCGCTAGCAGAAATAATTTCGCGCATGCAACTTTCAACGCTGTTTTCAATTTATATCACCACTACTTTGAAACCACTTTTTCAAAGGTAACTGGATCGCCATATTCCACATCCGCAGAAAGTCGGCAACCGAGCAAAGACTCAAAATAGCGAGGTGCAACTCCGAACCCTGGGCGAACACTACGAATTGATTCGCTGGTTATTATTTCGCCTGCTTTCATGGGTTTTACAAAATACAACGAGCGTCTAAATTGAATGTTAGATTTTTCACTTTCCTTTAAATTATAGTTTACTTCTCCAAGTGCGAGCCATGCAGTCCGACTATCTCTACACAGAGCTTTTAACTGAGCAGGCTCTAATGAAAAACTGTCATCAGGCCCGCCGCCATTACGGTCCAAGGTAAAATGTTTTTCGATGATTGACGAGCCCAATGCAACACTTGTCACCGCAGTCGTATTATCAAGAGTATGGTCAGATAAACCGGTAACGGTGCCAAACCTCGATATCATGTCCGGAATTAGACGTAGATTGTAGTCCTCGGGCGGCGCAGGATACCCGCTTACGCAATGAAGTATCGCCACTTGATCGCAGCCACTCTCTCGGGCTACTTCTATTGCTTCTTGTATCTCCAACGAATTTGCCATTCCTGTAGAGATAATCATAGGCTTTTTTGTACTTGCCACGTATTTGATGAGCGGCAAATCAATCGCTTCAAACGATGCGATTTTATAAGCTGGAGCGCTTAAATCTTCGAGCAAGTCAACTGCGGTTTTGTCAAACGGAGAGCTGAAGATGGTAATACCCATATCACGGGCATATTCGAACAACGGAGCATGCCACTCCCATGGCATCTGCGCTTGCTGATACAAGTCATATAATGTCCGACCATCCCAAAGACCGCCGCGAATGCGAAAGTCATCGGATTCAGATTTAAGCGTGAGTGTATCCGCAGTATATGTTTGCAGTTTGACCGCGTCTGCTCCGCAAGCCTTAGCCTGATATATAATATCTTTGGCTGTTTGAAGTTTGCCATTATGATTAGCGGACAATTCGGCAATTATATAGGGCGAATAGTCAACTCCAATATTTCTGCCATTAATCGCAATGAAAGGGTTCATTTTTTTATCCTAAATAATTTGCTGAGCTTACACGAAACATCTTCAGAAATCATTGCCCACTCTGAGGCTAAAATACCCAACCGATGAATATCATAATAAGCTCCGTCAACGAAGTGCTGCTGACGAAATACCCCCTCAGTTGAAAACCCGAATTTTTCGTGTAATTTTATTACCGACTGATTATAGTCAAGAACTTCACAACTCAATTTATGAAGGCGGAGGTTATTAAATGCATAATCTAATGCTAGAAATTCCATCCGGCTTCCGGTACCACGCGGTGCATCAGGTGAAGCGTAGAATGCCCATTCAGCAGTTCTACTTACTAAATTGACCTTATTGAATCCTACGATACCCAATGCCAATCCATCGTACTCATACATAAAATAGATTTGATCAGTTCGATCCTGAACGTTGCGCCACCAATTGATGTGCTCACTTATTGAAATTATATGATTGGTATACATATTCCTTCTGACGCTCGGAGCATTGCGCCACTGGAGCATTAACTCCAACTCCTCGTCACGGATAGGCCTGAGCACCCCAAAACCGTCCATACTTTTCTTTCCTCAACCCCGACAAGGAGCACCAATCAAATGAACAACTTGTACTTTAAATAAAAAAATTAGCCCAAGCATTAAACGCTTTGAAAAGAGCATTCATACTTTAAGCGTGGGAGCAGTACGATTGCATGACATTATCATCATTATCGTTGGCGCTATTCAGCAAACGCTAACGATTGAATTGCCTGAAACATGATTTCCGCGCGGACCCAATCTTCGGGAGTGTCTATGTCCTGCACGAGATGCGCTGGCAATACCACTGGTACCGTATGGTCTGCAAACACCGGCAAGCCTTCTAGCCAGGCCCGAGCTGTACCCCAGTAAAACTGACCTGCATCATGAAATGCTTCTTCCAAATCTTGCGAACGACTTTGGTAAGATGAGGGGTCAATCATCTGTATTTTGCCCGCAGCGCCAATTTTAACTGCGCGTTGAATGGGCGATGAGTACCTGCCTACCGACATAACAAAATTTGCATTGCTGTCCAAGAGTAGGTTTAAGCCTTCTCTTAAATAGAAAGGTGATACGAACGCCGCAGTCGCGTAAATGCAGCAAACCTGATCATGTAGACTGCTCAGCTGGCACTCTCGTATTGCGTGCTGTATCACCGGTATTGTCCCGGCATAGTCGTCAGCAAGAGTTGATGGCCGTAAAAAAGGGACTGAAGCTCCGTATTTCATGGCGACGTCCGCTATTTCTGGATCATCAGTTGAAACCACCACTTGGTCGAAACATCCGCTTTCGATCGCTGACAGAATCGACCAAGCTATCATGGGCTTTCCACAAAAATCCTTAATATTTTTACGAGGAATTCGCTTACTTCCTCCGCGGGCAGGAATGATGGCCAGTCTCATTACAGCAACGCCTGATGTAGAGCTGCGATTACAGTATCCTGGTCGACTTCAGACATCGTTGGGAAAAGCGGGAGGCTAATTGCTTCCTCATAATAGGCCTCAGCCTCGGGAAAGCCCTCGCCGCTGAATCCCATTTGCTTATAGTAAGGCTGTTTATACACAGGAATGTAGTGCACGTTCACACCAATGCTTTGGGCGCGCAGAGAACGGAACACCTCCAGGCGGCTTTTTGATATTTGATCTAACTGAAGGCGTATTACGTAGAGATGAAAGCCGGAATAGCTTTCAGGATGCTGCCAAGGCGTTACTACCGGGAGCGAGGCAAGCAAGTCATCATACCGAGCTGCAAGGGCGTGCCGCTTACTGACATATTCATCGAGGCGGTCCAGTTGACTGATTCCCAACGCGGCCTGCAATTCAGTCATCCGATAATTGTAGCCTAGATCAATCTGCTCATAATACCAAGGAGCAGGACTGGCCTCTTCCATCAGGTCTGGATTGCGCGTAATACCGTGACTTCGCAGCAGCTCCATCCTTCCCGAAAGCGCTGAGCTATTGGTCAGCACCAAGCCGCCCTCGGCTGTGGTGACAATCTTCACAGGGTGAAAACTGAATACCGTTATATCGCTGTACTGGCAACCACCTATAAAATGACCTTTATACTTGCCGCCAATCGCGTGAGATGCATCCTCAATTACCTTGAAGCTGTAACGCATCGCCAAAGTATGTATCGCTTGCATATCACAAGATTGGCCGCAAAGGTGCACGACGACCAGTACCTTCGGCAGCTTTCCTTCGCGAGCTGCGTCTTCCAGCTTAAGGCCCAATGCGTTTGGGCAAATATTGTACGTTTTCGGATCGATATCGACGAAGTCGACGCTCGCTCCGCAATAAACACCACAATTCGCGGATGCTACGAAGGTCACGGGCGACGTCCACAACCAATCTCCCGGACCCAGGTCCAAGGCCAGACAGGCAATGTGCAGGGCGGAAGTTGCACTGTTAACAGCGAGGGCATATTTCGCGCCTACATGCCTCGCCACGCGGGCCTCGAACTCTGGAACCTTCGGTCCCTGCGTCAGGAAGTCAGATTGCAACACCTCAACAACGCTATCGATGTCCGCCTGCGTGATATCCTGCCGGCCATATGGAATCATTCTTAGATACTCCCTATTTTCCCTTCATTCGCTTCAATCCATCGCTGCAAATCTTCGTCAGACATCCACTCACGGTTGTTATCGCTTGAATAAACAAACCCTTCGGGGACTTTCTTCCCATCTTTTATTCTGGTTGGGCAGCTAGCCCATTCATTGATGACGGGAAGAATTTTGAAGTGCTCAGGGTATTCGTACGTATAATAAGCATCTTCTGCACTGATCATCTGCTCGTGCAGCTTTTCCCCAGGGCGAATACCGACGATCTTTTGACTGGCATTGGGAGCAACAACACGCGCAAGATCCGTAACTTTCATGGACGGTATTTTCTTGACGTAGATTTCGCCTCCCTCCATATCTTCGAACGCATGCCAGACCAGCTCTACTCCCTCCTCCAGCGAGATCATGAAGCGCGTCATTCGCGCATCAGTGATTGGAACTTCGCCTGTGTCTTTCACTGACATGAAGAAAGGAATAACCGAGCCCCTTGATCCCATGACATTGCCGTACCGCACTACCGCCATCCGAGTATCATGTCCGCCGGCGTAAGAGTTGCCTGCTACGAACATTTTGTCGGACGCAAGTTTAGTGGCACCGTATAAATTGATCGGGCTACTTGCCTTGTCCGTAGACAGCGCTACCACTCGCTTCACGCCCTTATCGATACAGGCGTCAATCAGATTCATTGCGCCGTTGATATTGGTTTTGATGCATTCGAAAGGATTATACTCGGCTGTTGGAACGATCTTGGTTGCAGCGGCATGAACGACATAATCAACGCCGTCCAACGCTCTGTACAAGCGATCCTTATCACGGACATCACCAATAAAAAATCTAACACGTGGATCGCCAGCGAACTTTTTCGCCATATCCCACTGCTTCATTTCATCGCGAGAAAAAATGATTATCTTTTTCGGATTGTATTTTGCTAGGGTCATCGGAACAAAGGTGTTGCCAAAGGACCCTGTACCACCGGTGATAAGAATAGTTTTATTAGTGAACATATTCACTTCCTTACATACTTTTGATAGGTTTTTGACGAGCACATCTTGTGTCGTAAAAATAACTCAATGTTTTCCAGCACAGAATCAGTACCTGCGCCGCCAACACTGCTACTGGAATTGCGATCGCGCCTATCAGATCAACCAAGACCCACGCCAAACCGCAGAAAACTATAAATCCTGCCAAATGACTTCTAATAATAGGAGAGTCAAGTCCCTTGGCATATAGACCATAATGAGGAATCATACTCAGGCCACTCATCACGGACCCAGCCAGCACCCAAGGGAAGAGATATTTTTCTTGGATGTAAAGGTCCTTCCCCAGCCACTCTAGAATCGGGCCAATTGCCAACAATGCAATAAAACTAAATAAAACACTCAGGACGATCGTATGTATCGCTAGCCTCTTAAACTCTGTATTAAATCCATCATCATTTCCGTCATGATGCAACTTGATCATGTTGGGATAGATAAATGAAAATACACCAGCATCTAAAAATGAGATTAGCGCCGCACTGAGACCGGCGAATAGAACATAAGCGCCCAAATAGCGCAGCCCAGCGGTGTGTTCGAACCAATACCTGTCAACCGTCGATATTCCTCTCAGCGCTAAGGTCGCGATCACCAAAGGAACCGCTACCTTCAAGCCTGTCGCAATCCAACGCCAATCAACGTCGGCCCGCCAGCCTCCGATATTCAGCAGCGAAAGCTTATGGAGGGCGATCACCATAGCCACTCCACCACCAATCAGCCAAGCGCCCAGCACTACTGGCAACGTACGATAATCCTCGTCGTAATACATCAAGGCCGTCACCAAAATCGCCCAGGCGCCTGACCTGACGAACAGCATCACGCTGACAGTTAATTGCTCTGAAACTGCTACGAGCAATCTGCTGAGTTCCTGATTGAGATGTTCCAACACCAACAGAGCAAAAAACCAGCTCAATAATGCCCAAGGCAACAGGTCTTGATAGAACAAGATGGATAGCCCAGGCATCGCCAATGCGTACAGCACTGCTGTCAGTGCAACTTGAGACTTCAAAAATTCGCCCCAACGACTCCGATCATATTTCAAGAGTTCGCGGGTCGTGTAGGTGTAGAAATCAAATCCCAACACATACAGTGCATAACTGACTGTCACGACCATCAAGCCGTATAACCCGAGGTCCTCAGGATTCAACAACCGGGCCAAAAAAAAGACGAGCACAAATTTGCAGCCGAGCGTCAGACTGCGGAGCGCCACGCTCAGAAGTCTTCGATAACTTGCTGACATCATCGCAAAGATTCCCATGAACGTCGGGCAAGGGGCGAACGGATGAGCAGCAGGTCTGTATTCTTGGTCATAGGTCTCTTCGGACACGCTACCGCCCCAGGATTTAACGTTCGTTTCCTGAAAACGCAGCTTCTGATTGTCTGGCCGACGACAGGTCGACCCGGTTTAGCTCAACGCTATGCTCGCCAGCGGCACACTGACCTGTTGCTGGCGGTTCAAAATATTGATCAGCAGAATCACACGCTCCTCGCCGTCCTTCCCGAGGAAAACGGCGTCGAGGTCTGCGTACTCTTCGTGCTGGAATTTCACGGTGACGCCGGCCTTCAGCGGCGCAACCGTTGTATCGATCACCCGGTTCTTCAACTCGGCGACTAACGACGCGCGAACGGCCAGTGGCTTACCGCCAAAGCTGACGATACGGGCCACGCCGCGAGTCGAGCGCAAAGGCGCCCAACTGGTGTCGTAGGGAAGGTTGATGAACAGGTAACCCGGAAATAGCGATTCGGAAAGGGACTGCATGGATCCCTTGACCACTTCCTGGCGCACACACATGGGCCGAACACACTCATAGCCCTGACGAAGCAGGTTGTCTTGAGCACGCGCGTCCTGACGAGGCTTGCATTGCACCAGATACCAGCTTTCCTGCGGTATCTGACGTGGGGCACTGGTAACGCTTAAAATATCCATCTCCTGTCACCGCTTGCGTATGCGTCCATCGCATTGCGGCCTTACTGCTGGCTGATGCGTCTTGAGTCGGTCCGTCTGCCTGGCAGATTTCATCCAGGCAGATCGTCGCAGGACCGCTTATTCGATAATCAACGGCATGCGCTTGAGTTCGTATTTCCTCATCAGCACGCTGCGTAATGCCTTCCTTGCTTGTGGCTCGCCGTGGACAAGCCGGATTTCGGACGGCCACTGTGACATTTCAGTCACGAACTTTACCAAACCCTGCTGATCGGCGTGTGCAGAATATCCGCCCAATGTCGTGATTCCCGCATGAATGTCGTAACGCTCTCGATCAAGCTCGACATAACCGCCTTGCGGCCCATGCTTTTGAATCGAGGCGCCGGGCGTGCCTTTGGCCTGATAACCCACGAATACGACATTATGCCTCGGGTCACCGAGCATGGCTTTGAGGTAGTCGACAATGCGACCGCCGGAGCACATGCCGCTGCCCGCGATCGCAGTGCAATGACGCGTTCGGCGATCTGCTTGAGGTAGCGCTCGACCAGCGCGCCATCGTGGCTGTACTGAATGCTGAACGCGTCTTCAAGCACTACTGGCAGCAGTAACGCCGATGGTTCGCTGCAAAGGATCGGGCCCTTGAACCCGGCGGCGAGGAGTTCGGGAAGTCTTCCTACATGATCGGCGTGTACATGGGTGATGACCAGCGCCTTGATCGAGGCGACGACGTTTTCAAACGAAGCGCCCTCCGGGTTCAGCCGGTCCTGGGTCGCTGCCTCCTCACCCTGAAACAGCCCACAGTCAATCAACAGGCTCAGCGCGGCGTCCAGCGCCAACTGGTGACACGAACCCGTGACGCCCTCGACTGCACCGTGGTGAATGATTTTCGGGTATTGCATGAGAGTCCCTCTCAACAGACTTAAAGAACCACGCCCTCAAAAAGGGCGACGTAGCATAGCGACTGAGCCAGCGACGTCTTGTCTTTAACGTTTCAAGGTATGACCAG
>Ga0160435_1000237_pt1 | contig 26047 bp, 23 predicted proteins | sample HID1973K_E0MG_FD_108213 | JGI IMG/M metagenome (GOLD analysis project Ga0160435, IMG submission 108213) | Enriched mosquito-associated microbial communities from UW Madison campus, WI, USA - HID1973K_E0 MG | ecosystem: Host-associated > Arthropoda: Insects > Digestive system > Unclassified ...
CTGCTGTTCAGCGCCACCCTCAGCCACCGCGTGCTGGAGCTGGCCTACGAGTACATGAACGAGCCGGAAAAGCTCGTGGTCGAGACCGAGAGCATCACCGCCGCGCGCGTGCGCCAGCGCATCTACTTCCCCTCCGACGAGGAGAAGATCCCGCTGCTGCTCGGCCTGCTGTCGCGCAGCGAGGGCTCGCGGACCATGGTGTTCGTCAACACCAAGGCGTTCGTCGAGCGCGTGGCGCGCTCGCTGGAGCGGGCCGGCTATCGGGTCGGCGTGCTGTCGGGCGATGTGCCGCAGAAGAAGCGCGAGACCTTGCTCAACCGCTTCCAGAAGGGCCAGCTCGAGATCCTGGTCGCCACCGACGTGGCCGCCCGCGGCCTGCACATCGATGGCGTCAACTACGTCTACAACTACGACCTGCCGTTCGATGCCGAGGACTATGTCCACCGCATCGGCCGCACCGCGCGCCTGGGCGCCGAGGGCGACGCGATCAGCTTCGCCTGCGAGCGCTATGCGATGAGCCTGCCGGACATCGAGGCCTACATCGAGCAGAAGATCCCGGTCGAGGCAGTCACCGCCGAAGTGCTGACCGCGTTGCCGCGGGCCGAACGCGCGCCGGTGGCCGGCGACGAGGAAGGTGAGAATGAGAGCGTCGGCTCGATCTTCCGCGAGGCCCGCGAAGCGCGCGCCGCCGAGGAAGAGCGTCGCGGTGGCGGTCGTTCGGGGGGTGGCCGTTCCGGGCCTGCCGGGGCCGGTGGCCGTGGTCGCGGCGAACGCCGCGAAGGCGGTTCCACGGGGGCCGACGGCAAGCCGCGCCGCCCGCGCACGCCGCGTCCGCAAGCCGAGGTGGCCGCTGCCGCCAACGATGCCGTCGCTCCCGCCACTGCGGTGGTAGCTCCGGTCGCCGCCGCGCGCCAGGCTGCGCCGGAAACCGCGACCGAGGGCGATGGCAACCGCACGCGCAAGCGTCGCCGCCGCCGTCATGGCAAGCCGGTCGATGCCGCCGCCGCCGAGGCCGCCATGGCAACCGCCGCGCCGCCCGCGCCGCGCAAGCCGATCCAGGTGATGGCCAACAAGCCGGCGCTGCCGCCGACCAATTCGTTCCTAACCCGCCTGGGCCGCAAGCTGCGTTCGCTGGTCTCCAGCGACTAAGCCGGCCGGGGGACGGACGCAGCAGTTGGGGCGATTGCCGGCGGTGCAATCGGTGATCGCTCCGGCATAATTGCTGAATGACCGTCCTGCGCTTCGACAACGTCAGCAAGCAATACGCCGGGGGCCACCAGGCCCTCGTCGATGTCAGTTTCGAAGTTGGCGCCGGTGAGATGTTGTTCGTCACCGGTCATTCGGGCGCGGGCAAGAGCACGCTGCTCAAGCTCATCCATCTGAGCGAACGCCCCAGCCGCGGCGCGGTGATCTTCGGCGAGCGCAACCTGTTGAAGGTGCGCGGCGGCCGCATCCCGCTGCATCGGCGCGAGGTGGGCGCGGTCCACCAGGACCACCGCCTGCTCAATGACCGCAGCATCGCCGAGAACGTCGCCCTGCCGCTGATCCTGCGTGGCACCCGGCGTGCCGAGATCGGCAAGCGGGTGCGTTCGGCGCTTGAGCGCATTGGCCTGGCGCATCGCGAGAAGGCCCTGCCTTCGCAGCTGTCGGCCGGTGAGCAGCAGCGCGTGGGCATCGCCCGCGCCATCGTCGCCGAGCCGCGCCTGCTGGTGGCCGACGAGCCGACCGGCAACCTCGATCCCACGTTGGCGGCAGAAATCATGCAGCTGTTCGCCGAGCTGCCCGAGCGCGGCACCAGCGTGCTGGTGGTCAGCCATGACCTGGCGCTGCTCAAGCAGATGCGCAAGCGCGTGCTGGTCCTCGATCACGGTCGCCTGGTAGACGACATCTCGCCGCAGGACCTGGCCGAATGAACAACGCGACGCAGACCGCCGCGCCGTCCCGCCTTTCGGTGTGGATCGACCACCACATCCACAGCATTGCCTTCAGCCTCGGCCGCGCGCTGCGTAAGCCGTGGGCGACGCTGTTGACCATCCTGGTGATGGCGCTGGCGCTGGCCCTGCCGTTGGGCTTGTCGATCGCCCTGGACAACGTGCGGCACCTGGCCGGTAGCGTGCAGCAGACGCGCGATATCAAGGTCTTCCTCAAGCACGAGGTCGACGCGGCCGCCGCTGAGGCACTGGCCGGGCAATGGCGTGGGCGTGCCGACGTGGCCGGTGTCGTGGTCCGCACGCCGGCGCAGGGCCTGGCCGAACTGCGCGAGAGTGCGCAGCTGGACGAGGCGATCGACGCGCTCGGCGAAAACCCCTTGCCGACCTTGCTGGTCGTCACGCCATCCGCAGGCAGCGACGACACGCGCCTGGCCGAATCTTTGCAGGGCACGCCGCAGGCCGACCTGGTGCAGCACGACGCGCTCTGGCGCAAGCGCCTGGACAACTGGCTGCGTTTTGGCACGCGCCTGGTCCAGGTGTTGTCGGTGCTGCTGGGGCTGGGCGCGGTCCTGGTGGTGGGCAACACCGTACGGCTGGACATCCAGGGGCGGCGCGAGGAAATCGGCGTGCTGCAGGTGCTGGGCGCCAGCGACGGTTTCATTCGCCGGCCGTTCCTGTACATGGGTGCCTGGTACGGCCTGGGGGCCGGGCTGGTCGCCCTGGCATTGCTGGCCGGGGCCGGTGTCGCGCTGCGAGTGCCGCTAGCGGCGCTGGCCGACAGCTACGGCAGTGCCTTCAGCCTGCACGGCCTGGACCTGCTGCACGCCGGCATGGTGCTCGTGGGCACGGTGCTGATCGGCTGGCTCGGCGCCTGGCTGGTGACCGGGCACTTCCTGCGTCAGACTCGCCCGACCGAGACCTGAGGGCGGCATGCGCAACCACGAGCTCAAGCATCTGATCAGCGCCGCGCCGCGGGTGATGGTGGTCGACGGGTCCAAGCTGGTCCGCCGGCTGATCGCCGACGTCCTGCAGCGCGAGCTGCCGGCGGTGGAGGTGGTCGGCTGTTCGAGCATTGCCGAAGCGCGCGATGCGCTGGCCGCCGGTGCGGTGAACCTGGTTACCACCTCACTGTCCTTGCCCGATGGCGATGGCCTGGCGCTGGCGCGCAGCGTGCGCGAAGCGGCGGGGCAGGCGTATGTACCCGTGATCGTGGTGTCCGGCGACGCGCAGCAGCATCTGGTCGAGCGCCGCTTCACCGAATACGTCACCGATTATTTCGACAAGTCGCTGGGCCACGAGGCCCTGGCGACCTTCATCCGCGGCTATGTGCAGCCCGAGCCGGTGCCCGGCGCCACCGTGTTGTACATCGAAGACAGCCGGGTGGTGGCAGAGGCGACCAAGCGGATGCTCGAACGCCACCAGTTGAAGGTGATCCATGTGCTCACCGCCGAAGACGCTTTTTCGTTGCTGACCGCCGAATCGCTGGGCCGCACTGAGCGCCGGATCGACCTGGTGCTCACCGACGTCACCTTGAAGGGCGAGCTGGACGGCGGCGACGTGGTCGAGCGCATCCGCGTCGATTTCGACTACGGCAAGCGCCGCCTGCCGGTGCTGGTGATGACCGGTGACAGCAATCCCTACAACCAGTCCGAATTGCTGCGTGCCGGCGCCAACGACCTGGTGCAAAAGCCGATCGAAGAGCGGCTGCTGGTCACCAAGGTGTTGTTCCAGTTGCGCCTGGCCCGGCTCGACGACCAGGTCGTCATGTTGTGACGCCAGCGGGGCACGAAGGACAGGCGCGGATCCAGCTGGAGCCGTCCTGGCGGCAGCGGGTAGGGGAATGGTTGTTGCGCCCGGAGATGCGCGAGCTGTCGGCGTTCCTGCGTCAGCGCAAGGCCGCTGGGGCGCAGATATTCCCGCCCGGGCACGACATCTTCGCCGCCTTCGAGGCCACGCCGTTCGACCAGGTCAAGGTCGTGATCCTCGGCCAGGACCCTTACCACGGCTTCGGCCAGGCGCATGGACTGTGCTTCTCGGTACAGCCGGGCGTGCCGGTGCCGCCGTCGCTGCTGAACATCTACAAGGAAATCGAAGCCGACCTCGGCCTGCCGCGGCCCGACCATGGCTGCCTGCTGCCGTGGGCGCAGCGCGGGGTACTGCTGCTCAACGCGGTGCTGACGGTCGAGGAAGGCAAGCCGGGTTCGCACCAGGGCAAGGGCTGGGAGGGTTTCACCGACCATGTCGTCGACGTGCTCAACCGCGAGCGCGAAGGCCTGGTGTTCCTGCTGTGGGGCAGCTACGCCCAGGCCAAGGGCAAGGTCATCGACCCGCGGCGGCACAAGGTCCTGAAGGCGCCGCATCCTTCGCCGCTATCGGCGCACCGCGGCTTCCTCGGTTGCCGGCACTTTTCCGCCGCCAACGAGTACCTGCGCCGACGCGGCGGCGACGGGGTGGACTGGCGACTGCCGCCGCTGTCGACCTTCTCCCGGGCCTTGCCCGAGGCTTGAACTTTCCGCCTGAGCCGCGGTCTGAATAGGCGTCCGCATTCGTCGCATGAGCGGCACGCGCGCCTCACATGCGTTGAACGGCCAATCCGTACACTAGCCGCCCTTGAAAACGTTCTCCCCACCCTCCAAGTGATGTATGTCTTTGATTTTCAACGACATAGAGGTTGGAACAATGGTCTCGTTACAGTCACCATTGTCCCGCAGGTGAAACACTGAGAACTTTCCACTCCTTTAGCAGTCCAACCATGCGACTGCTAAGATGAGGCCCTATGAGCCAGAACACCTCTACTGCCCTTGTGGCAAACAATCTCCCGATCCCCAGCGCGCTCGGCTCGCTGGAAGCCTATATCGGTGCCGTGCACCAGATCCCGGTGCTGTCGGTCGAGAACGAGCAGGCGTTGGCACGCCGCTTCCGTGATGGCGAGGACCTCGACGCCGCACGCGAGCTGGTGCATTCGCACCTGCGCTTCGTGGTGCACGTGGCCCGCGGCTACAACGGCTACGGCCTGCCGCTGGGCGACCTGATCCAGGAAGGCAACATCGGCCTGATGAAGGCGGTCAAGCGCTTCGACCCGGACATGGGCGTGCGCCTGGTGAGCTTCGCCGTGCACTGGATTCGTGCCGAAATGCACGAGTTCATTCTCAAGAACTGGCGCATCGTCAAGGTCGCCACGACCAAGGCGCAGCGCAAGCTGTTCTTCAACCTGCGCAAGTCCAAGACCCGCCTGGGCTGGCTCAACGCGGCCGAAGTCAGCGCTGTCGCCAAGGACCTCAACGTGTCCGAGCGCGAAGTGATGGAGATGGAGTCGCGCTTGTCCGGCCGTGACATCGGTTTCGATGCGCCGTCCGACGAAGACGACGACCACGCCCCGCCGTCGCCGGCCAACTACCTGGTCGCCAACGACGAGGACCCGTCGCAGGCCTACGAACGCAACGACAGCGAAGACAACCAGCTGCAGTTGCTGCGCGAAGGCCTGGCCAACCTGGATGGTCGCTCGCGCGACATCATCCGCCGCCGTTGGTTGGATTCGGAATCGAAGGTGACGCTCCAGGAACTGGCCGACGAGTACGGCGTATCGGCCGAGCGCATCCGCCAGATCGAGGCGAACGCGCTGAAGAAGATGAAGGCACTGTTCGTCGCCTGATGGCTTCGGATCACGTGTGACACGGAAGCCGCCCTCGGGCGGCTTCTGCGTTTTCAGGGCTTCGGCGGCGCCTGCTCGTCCGGTGGGGCGGCGTCCGGTTCGCCGAAGATGATGCGCGCCGAGCGCTGGTAGCCCCAGTAGGCCATCGCCCAATCCACCAGCACGACGACGCGATTGCGGAAGCCGATCAAGAACCACACGTGCGCGGCCAACCAGAACCACCACGCCAAGACCCCGGAGAACTTCAGCCGGCCGAGGTGGACGATGGCGGCCATGCGGCCGATGGTGGCCAGGTTGCCCTGGTCGCGGTAGGCAAAGGCCGGCGCGGGCTCTCCGCGCAGGCGGCCACGCAACGCCTTGGCGATATGCCGGCCCATCTGCTTGGCGGCGGGAGCGACGCCGGGCACCGGCCGGCCATCGGCGCGCATGACCGCGGCCAGGTCGCCGCCGACGAAGATTCCCGGCCGCCCCGGGACGCTGAGGTCGGGCGATACCAGCACCCGTCCGGCACGGTCGCACGGTACGCCCAAGGCAGCGCCCAGCGGCGAGGCGGCGACGCCGGCGGCCCACGCCACGGTGCGGGCCGGCACCCACTGTTCGCCGAGCTGGAAGCCGCCCTCATCGATATGCGTGACCGGGGTGCCGGTGAGGACTTCCACGCCCAGGCGTTCGAGTTGCTGCTGGGCCTTGGCGGTCAGATCGGGCGGGAACGAAGGCAACACGCGTGGCCCGGCTTCGATCAAGCGCACCCGGGCCAGCCGCGGGTCGATATGGCGGAACTCATTCTTTAGCGTGTGCCGGGCAATCTCGGCCAAAGTGCCGGCGAGCTCCACCCCGGTCGGGCCGCCGCCGACGATGGCGAAGCTCAGCCAGGCCGCGCGCGCCTGCGGATCGGTCTCGGCCTCGGCGCGCTCGAACGCCATCAGCAGCTTGCGCCGCAGGTACACGGCATCGTCCAGCGTCTTCAGCCCGGGCGCATGGCGCGCCCACTGGCCGTTGCCGAAATAGGCATGGGTGGCGCCGCTGGCCAGCAGCAGGTAGTCGTAGTCCAGCACGGTGCCGTCGCCCAGGCGCACGCGGCGCGCGTCCGGTTCCAGCGCCACTACCGCGCCCAGGCGCACTTCCACGTTGGCCTGCTTGCGCAGGATGTGGCGCAGCGGTGCGGCGATGTCCGGCGCCGACAGGCCTGCAGTAGCCACCTGGTACAGCAGGGGCTGGAACAAGTGGTGGTTGTGGCGGTCGACCAGGGTGATGCGGATCGGCGTGTCGGCGAGCGCGCGCGTGGCCCACAGTCCGGCGAAGCCACCGCCGACTACGAGCAGGTGGGGCTGTTCGGTACTCATCGAAAACCTGCCAGGACGAACGGACGCATCGGAAGCCTTGGGGGACGGCGCGCGGGGCGGGAAGCGTCAGCGTAACGGCTGCGCCGGCAAGCCGTGGTCATCGCGGCGCGTGCATCGCCCGCGCGGCAGCCGCCGCGGGATCGGGCATGATGGCGGCCGTGCGCATGCCAGGGATCGCGATGAACGCCACTGTTGGACCTCCGCCGCTGCCGCCGCGCCCGCAAGCGCCGCCACCGGTCGCCGTGCCACGCAGGCGCTTCGGCCTGCCAGGGTGGTTGATCGCCTTGATCCTGGCCTGCGCGCTGTTGTTCGCCGTGCTGGTTGGCCTGATTGCCTGGAGCGTCAGCAGCGGCTGGGGCCTGTTCGCCGAGCAGGCCCAGCAGGCGCTGCAGAGGCAACCGGCGGTGCGCGAGCACATCGGCACGATTCGCGAGATGGACGTGGACCTCGTCGCCACCGGCGAGGCGCCCGGCGCCGAAGAATTCGTCTTCCGCCTGCAAGGCGATCGTAGCGATGGCCGGGTGAGCGCCAATTTCGTCTCGCGCGGTGCCGCGCAGGAAATCATCACCTACGGCGTACTGACGCTCGACGATGGCACACGGTTGGAACTGGAAGACCAGTCCAATACCGAAACCGAGGAATGCGCCGACGACACGTGCAGCGACGCTGCCGCCGATGAAATTTTGGAGGATGCATGAACGAACACCCCGAAAAACGCATCGCGCTGCTGATCGACGCCGACAACGCGCCGGCCTCCAAAATCGAACTGATCCTGCCGGAAGTCGCGCGGTATGGCGTAGCCAACGTGCGCCGCGCCTACGGCAACTGGAAAAGCCCGCACCTGAAGAGCTGGGAAGCGGTGCTGCATACCTACGCGATCCGGCCGATGCAGCAGTTCGCCTACAGCAGCGGCAAGAATGCCTCGGACATGGCCATGGTCATCGATGCCATGGATTTGCTCTACGCGCGCAACCTCGACGGCTTCGCCATCGTCTCCAGCGATGCCGACTTCACCCCGTTGGTGATGCGCCTGCTCACCGACGGCATGAAGGTCTATGGCTTCGGCGAGAAGAAGACGCCCGAAGCGTTCGCCAACGCCTGCTCGAAGTTCACCTATCTCGAAGCGCTCGGCGCGGCCACCGTCAGCGAAGGCGCCGGCACCACCGCGCGCAAGGACGCCAAGGAACTGCGCGGCGATGCGCGGCTGGTGCAGCTGCTGCGCAGCGCGGTCGATTCGGCCACCGACGACGATGGCTGGGCGCATCTGGGCGCGGTCGGCAAGCAGGTGGCCAACCAGGCGTCTTTCGACTCGCGCAACTACGGCTACCGCAAGCTCAGCGATCTCATCCGCGCCACCGATCTGTTCGAATTCCGCCAGGCAGACCAGGTGATCTGGGTGCGCGACAAGCCGAAGGGCAAGGCCCAACCGGCTGCGGCGAAACCCGCCAAAAAAGCGCCTGCTGCGTAGCTGTTCGCGCTGCGCTCAGTACAGATCCATCGGATCCACGTCCAAGGACCAGCGAACGCGCCGCGCCAGCGGCAGCGTGTGGATCGCCGGCACCAACGCATCGAGCAGGTGGTGCAAAGGCGGGCGCTGGGCGGCCGACAACAGTAGCTGGCTGCGCAGGAAGCCGGCGCGGCGCGGCATCGGTGCCGGCATCGGGCCAAAGCGTTCGACCGCGTCGGTCGCGCCGGCCTCGCCCCCCGGCGACAGGCCGCGTACCGCATCGAGAAACTGATACGCCACCTGTGCGTCCTTGGCCTCGGCGCGCAGCAGCGCCATGTGCGCGAAGGGCGGAAAACCCGCGGCCTCGCGCTGCTGCAATTCCGCATGCGCGAAGGCGTGATAGCCGCCGCTGACCAGCGTCTGCAACAGCGGATGTTCGGGGTGGTGGGTCTGCAGCCATACCTCGCCAGCGCGGGTCGCCCGGCCGGCACGACCGGCTACCTGGATCAGCAGCTGCGCCAGCTTTTCGCTGGCGCGGAAATCGGCCGAGAACAATCCTTCATCGATACCCACGACCACCACCAGGCTCAACTGCGGCAGGTCGTGGCCCTTGGCCAGGATCTGCGTGCCGACCAGGATGCCGGGCTGCTCGCCCAGCCGCGCCAGTTGCGACTCCAGCGCATCGCGGCGTTGGGTGGTGCCGCGGTCGATGCGCAGCACCGGATAGGCGGCGAAGGCTTCGGTCAGGCGTTCTTCCAGGCGTTCGGTCCCCACGCCCTGCGGCTGCAAAGCAAGGCTGGCGCAATCCGGGCAGGCCAACGGCACCGGCTGGCGCGCGCCACAGTGGTGGCACTGCAAGCGGCGGCCGCCGCCGTGCACGGTCATCGGCGTGCGGTGTTCCGGCGTGCTGCAGCGCTTGCATGCCGCCGTCCAGCCGCAGTCGTGGCATAGCAACGCGGGTGCGTAGCCGCGGCGGTTCTTGAACACCAGTACCTGGCCACCGGCTTCGAGGGCCTGGCCAATGCCGGCCAGTACCTCGGGCGAGAGGCCGTCCTGCAGCAGGCGCTTGCGTACATCGAGGATGCGCACGCGCGGCGGCCGCGCTTCGCCGGCACGGTGCGGCAAGCGTAGCTGCCGATAGCGGCCGGCCTGGGCGTTGTGCAACGACTCCAGCGACGGCGTGGCGCTGCCGAGGATCACCGGCACCGCCAGCGCCTTGGCCCGGACCAGGGCGAAGTCACGGGCGTGATAGCGGATGCCGTCCTGCTGCTTGTAGCTGCCGTCGTGTTCTTCGTCGACCACGATCAGGCCGGCGTTGGGCAGCGGCGTGAACACTGCCGAACGCGTACCGACCACCAGCTGCGCCTGGCCGCGCTGGGCGGCCGCCCACACCCGCGCGCGCTCGCCATCGGACAAGCCTGAATGCAGCGCGTGCACCGGCACCTTGAGACGGGCGCGGAAGCGCGCCAGGGTCTGCGGTGTCAGCCCGATCTCGGGCACCAGCACCAGCGCTTGCCGGCCCTGAGCCAGGCAATGGGCAATCGCCTGCAGGTAGACCTCGGTCTTGCCACTGCCGGTGACGCCGTCCAGCAGGAAGGGGGCGAATCCTTCGCTGTCGCGTACGGCATCGACGGCGGCCTGTTGCGCGGGATTGAGCGCCGGCCCTGGCGCGGCGCCCGCCATCGTCTCGGACTGCGCTTCCAGGGCGATACGCTCGGCATGGCCACGCTTGGCCAGCGCGCGGGCGGCGCTGCGCCATTCGTCCATATCCTGGTCCAGGCGATCTTCGGCCACGGCGCCCTGCGCCAGCAGCCCGGCGAACCGGGCCGGGCGCGTGCCGGCCCGCAGCCGCGGCAGCGCCGTGTGCCCCGCCTCGGTCAGCGTCCAGCCCCAGAGGCGGGTATCGGCCAGCGGGTCGCCGCGCCGCAGGGGCCCGGGCAGGGCCGTGGCCAGGACTTCACCGAGCGGCGCATGGGTGTAGCGGGCCAGCCACTGCAGTGACTGCGCCAGCTCGCCGTGCAGCAGCGGCATCTCGTCCAGCCACTCGTGGATCTCCCGCAGCGGTGCCGCCTCGGGTTCGGTTTCGCCCAGCCCGACCACCACGCCCACCAATTCTCGGGTTCCAAACGGAACCCGGACCCGGCGGCCGAGATCGGCCGGCACCGGCACGCTGGCCTCGGGCGCCAGGTAGTCGAACAGCTGCGGCAATGGCACGGGCAGCGCGACACGCAGAGTGGCGGGGCGCGGGGTGGGGGAGAGCGCGGACATGTCCATTCAGTCTATCTCGCGTGCCGCGCCGCCGGCGTCGGGACTTGCCCCGTATAGCTGTGGTCAGCCGAGATAAACAACACGTAAACCAGCGCCGCAATTGGAGATTCGGCCTTATCCACATCGCCTGTGGATAAACCTGTGAGTTTCCCCCTTGCTCCACGCCGTGAAGGCGGATTCACAGGGTGCTCGGGCACCTTGGACAAAAAATCGCCACATGCAAAATATCTTTTCTAATCATGTACTTGATCGTGAAACACGCCTGAAATATGCCAATTGCAAGACGACGTGGCCGACTGCGGCGTTGGTTTCTAGTGCTGTGCACAACCGATTTCCGAAGCCGCCTCGGCGGAACGCAAGCCACGCTGCCTGTCAAGCGCGCCTAAGCGATGGTCGCTCGCTATCATGCCGCGATGACGCTTTCCGCAAGACTGCCAAGGCTGTGACCGAGTTCACGGCTTCCGCCCCCGCACTGACCGCCTTCCTGAAGGGCGTCGAGCGCCGCGCCGACGTACTGGCCAGACTGCAGTGCGGCGACCCGGACCTGGCGAGCCGAGCGCTCGCGGCGACCTTCCGGGCCTTCCAGACCCGCGCCGGGGAATGGCCGATGGCGGTGTGGCCGACCCGCTTCTGGGCATTGCTCGCCGCCACGCCCGCCCTGCGTGAGCCGGGCCGGGCGCCACACTGGCCGGACGGCCTGGGCGCGCTGGCGCCGTTGGCAGCCGAAGACCGCCTGGCCTTGCTGTTGCGGATCGTGGTCGGCCTGGACGAGAGCGTCGCTGCCGAGGCGCTGGGCGTGGACGAGGCCGCCTATCGCCAGGCTTTGGCGCGCGCCTGCCCGCGCGACGCCGCCGGCCACCCGGATGCACACGCGTGGCGAGCCCTGGCCGAAGCCGCCCAGCGCGAGTTGCGCGAGCTGGCGCCGGATCGAATGGCGCGCCTGGCCGAACTGCGCGAGCTGGCCGTCCGCACCGCCGCGGTGACTGCCGCGCCGGCGCCCGCGGTTAGCGACGGCGTCCCACTGCGCGACCGCCGGGTCCGGTCGAAGCGCGTGCTGCCGCGTTGGGCAGTGCCGGCGGTCATCCTGCTGGTGCTTGCCGCGGCCGTTGCCTGGTGGGCCACGCAGCGTCACGCCACGCGACTGCCGCCCGAGCCGGTGAGCCAGGCCCCGGAAGGCGTGTTGCACGTGACCGACGCCGCCCCGGTCGTGGTGGAAGACCTGCCCGCCGATGATCTGGAAACCCCGGCGCCGATCGCCACCGCCGACCCGGCCGATGCGGCGATGTTGGCCGACCCGGATCTGCCGTTGGCGCGGCAAGCCGACTTCTACGCCTGGTTCGCCGCCGGCGGCCCGATACCGCCGGACGAATCGGCGCCGCGGCCAACGGCGCCGGACCTGGCCGCCGCCGGCCTGGAGACCGCCACCGATGACGAATGACGCCCGCCGGCGCCGCGCGGCGGCGGCCGTGCTGTTCTTCCTTTATGGGGCGGCGGCCACCGCGCAGCCATTGCCGACGCCGTTGGACGAGACCACCGGCGCGCTGCCGGCCGCCCTGCCTACCCCGGGCCCGGACCTGCCGCGGCCGTGGAGCGAACTCGACGCCGCCGGCCGCGAAGACGTCCGCGCGCGCTATGCCGCCTGGCAAGCGCTGGACCCGGCGACGCGCGAGCGCATCCGCCAATCTCGTACCCGGCTGGCCACCTTGCCGCTGGACCAGCAGCGCGCGCTGCGAACCCGCTTTGATGCCATGGATCGCCTGCACCGCGACGGCTGGCGGCTGGGCCCGCGGTTGGGCCGGCAATACCCGGCACTGCAGCCGCTGTTCGGCTACGTCCCGGCCGAGCAGCGCGCCCGCGCCTTGGCGCTGCTGCAAGCGCTCGACGAGGAACAGCTATCGCAGCTGGCGGTGATTTCCCAGCGCAGCGCGCCGCAGGATCGCCCCGCCTTGCGCGATGAACTGCTGGGATTGGCGCCGTCGGCGCGCGCGGCGTGGCTGCGCGCGCACGTGGGGCGTTGAGAAGGCTTCAGATCCGCGCGACGCTGGCGATCGCCAGCACTGCCGCCGCCGCGATCACCACGGTGAAGTAGATCCCGCCGACGACGCTGTACTTGATCAGCGTCACCAGCCAGAACTGTCGGTACACGCGCTGCTGCATCAGCAGCAGGTAGATCGGCATCCACAGCACCAGGCCGAACTGCAGCAGGCCGATGAGCACCGCCGGCCATGCGCCCCACGACGCCAGCGCGCCGCCGAGCAGGCTCAGCAGCAGCACCACCAGCAGGTCCAGCAACAGGAAGGCGTGGCTGTACAAGGCCACCACCAGGTGTTCGAGATAACCGCGGCCGCTGAGCAGGTAGAACACCCGCAGCATCAGCGCGAACAACGGCACCAGCACGAACAGGGTCGAAGGCACCGCGGCGAAGAACGCGTTGACCGCGCGCTGCGGGTCTTCCTGCAAGCGCGGCACGTTGTCGTTGATGCGCTTGACCTGCTTGTCGACCCAGCGGTTGGCGAAACCCGGCATCGGGCTTTCGAACGGCGTGGACGGCTCGGTGTCCGATTCGTCGGCCGCAAACGCCGCCTCCGGCGCCACCGTGACCGGCGCGTTGAGTTCCTTGAGCCGCCGCTGCGCCTGCTTGTCGATGTTGGCGATGCCGGCATCGAAGCCGGCGCGCGCACCGGGGATATGCTCGGGCATCTGCGCACGCCCTTGTTTCATCGCCTCGATCAGGCGCGTGCGCAGCGCTTCCACTTCGGCCGGCGTGCGCGTCTGCTGGAAGTTGTTGCGCACCTGTGCGCTGGCCTGTTGCCGCGGCCCGTCGTCGTCTTTGTCGCCGGCGTCGATGTGCACGGCCAGCTTGGCGACGAAGAAGGTAATCAGGCTCAGCACCACGAACAGGCGCAGTGGCGGGATGTAGCGCACGCGCTTGCCTTGCAGGTAGGCGTTGGCCAGGCGGCCCGGCACCAGCAGGTCGCGCAAGGTGCGGAAGATGCGCCCGTCCAGGTGCCAGAACGATTCGAAGACTTCCTCCACCGCGTGGGCGAAGCTGCGCACCGGGTTGTGCGCGCTTTGCCCGCAGAGGTGGCAGTAATGGCCCTGCAAGGGGGTCTCGCAGTTCTCGCAAGCGCTGGGGACTGCGGAGGATGCACTCATCGTCATGGGCGGTCAGGGAAGGCGCGGGTAAGATACCGGTCCTGCACTGCCCGGTACCAGACGCCCCTCCTTGGCGCGGCCGTAGTAGGTGCCTGCCGCAACCCCATGTCCGTCTCCCCCACGCCGCCGCGCTTCGGCGCCGAAGTGCGCGCCACCTTCCTGCTCGCCCTGCCGCTGGTGCTGGGCCACGTCTCGACCGGCCTCATTGGCTTTGTCGACAACGTCATCGCCGGCCACCACCACACCGACACCCTGGCCGCGGTCACGATCGGTACTGCGCTGCTGTGGCTGCCGATGCTGATCCCGATCGGCACGCTGATCTCGCTGACCGCCTCGGTTTCGCAGCTGCATGGCGCCGGCCGCGACGACGAGATCGGCCCGCTGTTCCGGCAGGCGCTGTGGTTGGCACTGGGGCTGGGCCTGGTGATGTTCGGTTTCCTGAGCGTGGTGCCGCCGCTGTTGCCGGCCTTCGGCATCGCCCCGGACATCGTGCCCGGCGCCACCGCCTTCCTGCACGCGGTGCGCTGGGGCGGGCCGGCGCTGACCCTGTTCTTCTGCATGCGCTACCTCAGCGAGGGCATGCACTGGACCCTGCCGACCATGCTGCTCGGCTTCGGTGGCCTGCTGGTGCTGGCGCCGCTGGGCTATGTGCTGACCTACGGGCGGCTGGGCTTCGCCGAGCATGGCGCGCAAGGGCTGGGGATCGCCTCGGCGATCATGATGTGGCTGCAGGCCAGCGCCTTCGCGCTGTACCTGTGGCGTTCCAGGCGCTTCGAACGGCTGCAGCTGTTCGCGCACCTGGAAGGGCCACGCTGGCGCGCCATCGCCGACCTGTTGCGCACCGGCCTGCCGATCGGAATCACCGTGCTGATGGAGGGCGGGCTGTTCATCGTCACCGCTTTGCTGATCGGCCGGCTCGGCGCCACCGAAGCGGCTGCGCACCAGATCGCCATCAATGTCTCGCAGCTGTGCTTCATGATCCCGATGGGCGTGGCCGAGGCCACCACGGTGCGGGTCGGCCATGCCGTGGGTCGTGGCGACGCGCCGGCCGTGCGCCGTGCCGCCTGGGCCGGCTATGCCATCGTGCTGGGCACGCAGACGCTGTCGGCCAGCACGCTGTTGTTGGGCCACGATGCCATCGTCGGGGTCTATACCGATGACCTGGCGGTGGCGGCGCTGGCCTCCACATTGCTGCTGTTCGCGGCGACCTTCCAGTTCCCGGACGGCATCCAGGTGCTGTCGGCCGGTGCGCTGCGCGGCTTGAAGGACACCCGCGTGCCGATGTTCCTGGCGATGTTTTCGTACTGGGGCCTGGGCATGCCGCTCGGGGCCGGGCTTGGGCTGGGTCTGGGCTGGGGGCCGCAGGGGATGTGGATCGGGTTGATCGTGGGGCTGACGGCGGCTGCGGTGCTGATGGGGTTGCGCTTTCGGGCGAGTAGTCGGCGGGCTTTGCTGTCCTGAGGAGAGCGAGAGCAGCCCCTTTGCTTCTTGCGTGCGGCGTCCGCGGCCGTGCCCTTGCCCGGGGGACGCCAACTACTGCATCCATGCGGGGCTCGTTTGGGCGACGTCCTGTCGCCCAACGCCCCCGGGCAAGGGCACGGCCCCGAACGCCCGATAGAGGGTCGCGTGGGGTGGGAGGAGAAGACGAAGCGGTTGCGTTAGTCACCCTGACTTTCTGCGCATGCCGTGCCGCGGGGCTGCGGTTATGCTGGTAACCGTGGCAAAAGGCGTTTGCCCTTTCTGGAGCTTTCCATGAACCAACCTGTGCGTCGCGGTCCGGTAACCCAGTTCTTCGTGGGGTTGTGGGACGTGATGAATTTCACCCGCCGGCTGATCCTCAACCTGGTGTTCTTCGGGTTGCTGCTGCTGTTCGTGATGATCTTCGTGGCGGTGATGGCGCGCGGCAACGGCGTCAAGCCGCTGCTGGACCGCACCACGCTGGTGATCGCCCCGGAAGGCAAGGTGGTGGAGCAGTTCAGCGCCGATCCGGTGAGCCGCGCGCTGGCCCGCGCTGTCGGCGACAAGGGCGCGGAGGAATACCAGCTGCGCGACCTGGTGCGCGCGATTGACGCCGCGCGCGAGGACAAGCACATCGAGCGCGTGCTGCTCGACCTGGACAAGCTGCAGCCGGGCGGTTTCGCTTCGACCCGCGAAATTGCCGCCGCGCTGCAGGAGCTGCGCGCTTCGGGCAAGCAGGTGGTGGCTTTCGGCGAGAACTTGAGCCAGTGGCAGTACCTGCTCGCGGCGCAAGCCAATGAGGTCTATCTCGACCCGATGGGCAGCCTCGTGCTCGAGGGCCTCGGCCGCTACCGCCAGTACTTCCGCACCGGCCTGCAGGACAAGCTCGGCGTGGACGTGCACCTGTTCCGCGTCGGCGAATTCAAGTCCGCCGCCGAGCCTTACATCCTCGATGCGGCTTCGCCCGAATCCAAGGAAGCGGACCTGTTCTGGATGAACGACGTGTGGCAGCGCTACCTCAGCGACATTGCGGTTGCGCGCAAGCTCACGCCGCAGCAGTTGGCCGCCGGTATCGACACCTTGCCGGAAGGCGTGGCCGCGGCCGGTGGCGACCTGGCCAAGTTCGCGCTGCAGCAGAAGCTGGTGGACGCCCTGAAGACGCGCGAGGAAGTCGACCGCCTGCTCACCGAGCGTGGCATGGCCGATGACGACAGCAATGAGGGCTTCCGCAACGTCGACCTCGATACCTACCTGGCCCAGCTCGATGCGCGTCGTTCGCCGCTGGATAGCCGCGCGCAGGTAGCCGTGGTGGTGGCCGCCGGCGAGATCAGCGGTGGCGACCAGCCGGCCGGCCGCATCGGCGGCGAATCGACCGCCGCGCTGCTGCGTGCCGCGCGCGAGGACAAGGACGTCAAGGCCGTGGTGCTGCGTGTGGATTCGCCGGGCGGCGAAGTGTTCGCTTCCGAGCAGATCCGCCGCGAAGTGGTCGGCCTGCAGGCCGCCGGCAAGCCGGTGGTGGTGTCGATGGGCGACCTGGCCGCCTCCGGTGGTTACTGGATCAGCATGAACGCCGACCGGATCTATGCCGATCCGTCGACGATCAGTGGCTCGATCGGCATCTTCGGCATGATCCCGAACCTCACCCGCACCCTGGACAAGATCGGCGTGCATACCGATGGCGTCGGCACCACGCGCTTTGCCGGTGCCTTCGATATCTCCAAGCCGATGGACCCGGCGGTGGGCAACTTGATCCAGTCGGTCATCAACAAGGGCTATGCCGATTTCACCGGCAAGGTCGCGCAGGCGCGCAAGCAGCCGGTGGAGGCGATCGACAAGGTCGCCCGCGGCCGGGTGTGGAGCGGCGCGCAGGCCAAGGAGCGTGGGCTGGTCGATGAACTCGGCGGGATGAAGGCAGCGGTCGCAGATGCGGCCACGCGCGCCAAGCTGGGCAAGGGCAAGTACCGCGTGCGCTATATCGAGAAGCAGGCAACGCCGTTCGCGCAGTTCATGAGCGGGTTCGCCGCCAGCCGCGCCGGCGCGTGGGCGCTGGGCGAGTCCGGGCTGGGCCGCGCGCTGCTGGCGCGGACGCTGCCGGAGGTCGATACCCAGCTGCGTTTCGTCGAAGAGGCGGTGCAGCAGGGCCAGGCCGGCGGCACGCCGGTCAAGACCCTGGCGTATTGCTTCTGCGGTCTGTGAGTTGCCGTGATTGATGAAACGCCGGCCTTCGGGCCGGCGTTTCTATCTGCACCTACTGGGTTGCCGCATCGATTTCCGCGCGCTGCTTTTCAGCCGCGTCGTCCACCGTCGCCTGCACCTCGTGCGCTTTTGCCAACGGCGCTTGTACTGCGTCGCGCAAGGCGGTGGCCTGCGGTTCGGGGCGCTGCTCGGTGGGCGCCGGTGGTGGTCGCTGGCAGGCTGCCAGGGCGAGGAGGGCCAGGCAAGGCAGGAGCAGGGTGCGTGGCTTCATGGTCGTGGCCTCCCGGGTGGGTGCGGGTATCCTAACCCCGTGGACGGGGCGCATCCGCGCGCCGCATCGCAAAGGGAGAAAGGCGTGACCCAGCAACGTTGGCGGCTCGACGGGCAAAGTGCGCTGGTCACCGGTGCCAGTGCCGGCATTGGCCTGGCCATCACCCGCGAGCTGCTCATGTTGGGCGCCGACGTGCTGATGGTGGCGCGCGACGCCGACGCCCTGGAAGCGGTGCGCGACGAACTCCAGGACGAGTATCCGGAGCGGGTCCTGCACGGCCTGTCGGCCGATGTCAGCGACGAGGAAGACCGTCGCGCGGTACTGGACTGGGTCGAGGACCATGTCGATGGCCTCAACGTGCTGGTCAACAATGCGGGTGGCAACCTCAGCCGCGCCGCGATCGACTACACCGAAGACGAGTGGCGCGGCATCTTCGAAACCAACCTGTATTCCGCGTTCGAGCTGTCGCGCTACGCGCATCCGCTTCTCACCCGGCACGCGACCTCCTCGATCGTCAATGTCGGCAGCGTCTCCGGCCTGATCCACGTGCGCAGCGGCGCGCCTTACGGCATGAGCAAGGCGGCCATGCACCAGATGACCCGCAACCTTGCCGCCGAGTGGGCCGAAGACGGAATACGGGTGAACTCGGTGGCGCCGTGGTACATCCGCACGCGCCGCACGTCCGGGCCGTTGTCGGACCCGGACTACTACGACCAGGTGATCGAGCGCACGCCGATGGGGCGCATCGGCGAGCCGGAAGAAGTGGCCGCAGCGGTAGCGTTCCTGTGCCTGCCGGCGGCCAGCTACATCACCGGCGAATGCATCGCGGTCGACGGCGGATTCCTGCGCTACGGCTTCTGATCTGTTTCCGGCGTGGCGCCGTCGCCGCAGCGGCTGGCGGCGACTCGCTCGCGCACCCGCGCATAGGCCTGTTGACGTTCGGCAGCGTGCTCGGGGGTGGCGAAGCGCCAATGGTTCTCGGCCTCCTGCACCTGCTGCTGCCAGGCGGCGCAGAGCTGGTCGTCGGCCACCGGCGTACAGGTGTCGTTGATGACTTCACAGGCTTCGCCAGCGCCGGTGCGCGGGTTGCCGTCCAGCCCGGTCACCTCCAACGGTACGCAGTAGCGCGCCGTCTCCAGGTCTTCGGTGAGGTAACGGGTTTGATCGCGGCGCTTGCAGTCGTAGAGCGGCGGTGGGGCGGGCTTGTCTTCGAGCGGCGGGGCGGGCGCGGGCGCAGGCGGCGGCTGTTCCACAGGCGCGGCCGGGGCAGGCGCGGGCGCGGGCACCGCGACGGGCGCCGCCAGCGCCGCCGGCAATGGCTGCGCGCGCGGCGTCTGCATCATCTTCTTTTCCTGGCGCATGCCTTTGGGGCAAGGCTGGTTCTGCACGGTGAGCGCACCGTCGGCGGCGGTGCAGCGATAGATCGCGATGTCCTGCGCTGCCGCGGGCGCGGCGAACAAGCACAACAGCAGCCACGGTCCACGCAAGCTCATGTGCCGCCGCAATCCTGGTCCAGGCGCGCGTCGATGCCGCGCTGCTCGCGGCTCATCTGCTCGCGTTCGCTCTGCAATGCGCTGTTGTAGCGGCGGATCAATTCCCAGCGGCGGTCGGCCAGGCGCGCACACACTTCCTGCTGCGGCAGGGCATGGCACTCATCGCGGATCTGCACGCTGCCGTAGGGCACGATCACGGTGCCGCCGGGTCGCGGTCCATGACCTGGGCCATGATCAGGTCCGGGACCGGGACCGGGACCGGTTCCCGGGCCGGAACCGGGAGGACGGGGGCCGGAGGGCGGTCGTGGCCCGGGCGGTCGCGGGCGTCCGCCACCGGCGTAGGCGTAGGCCCAGGTCGGCACCCAGCGCGGATTACCGTCGGGTGTGTCGCTGGTATAGCGCTCACCCTCTTCGGTGATGCATTCGTACATCGGTTGCGGCGCCGGCATGGCGATGACGCGGACCTCGCGCGGTGCCAGCTGCGACGCCGGCGCAGGCGGCGCCGGTTCGGCCAGCGTGCTCGCGGAGCGCGGCGGTGGGTCTTGCGGCCGCTGCATGTCGATCACCTGCTGCTGGCGGCCTTGTGCGCACGGTGCGTCCTGCAGCGAGACGGCGCTGTTGCTGCCGACACAGCGATACACCCGCACGTTCGACGTCGGCGGCGGCGTCACCGCGCCCGCCAGCGCGGCCACGCCCCACAGCAGTGCCAGACCAAACGTGCGACGCAGCAACATCAGCGCTCCCGGGTGAACTCGATTCGCAGTGTGCGCACTTCCTTGCCACCGTGCATCTCGAACATCTCCTGCACCAGATGGTCGGCATCGACGACCTTCAGCACTTCGCGCATCTTGCTTTCCTGGCCCGGATGCATCGGGTCGCTCATGCGGTTGTGCAGGGTGTAGCTGTTGCTGGCTTCGTCGTACTGGCCCTGGCCGACGACAATGCCGGTGACCATGGTGTCGGTCCAGGTCGAGACATAGCGCTTGGCGGCGTTGTCGTAGCCCATCAGGCCAGTGCCTTCGAACGGCGCGCCGCCGAAGTCGCCCTTGAAGTCGATGCGGATCTGCCGGCCGCCGAGGATCGCGGTCTGCACGGCGCGGCCCGTCGAAGTCTGTGGCGGGCTTTTCTCATCCATCCACATGCTTTGCTTGGTCGTCCAGTTGCCGACCAGATGTTTGGCGAGGCGGGCATGCTCGGGACCGACGCGGCCGGCCTTGTCCCAAGCTTCCATCATCGCCTGCTGTTCGGCGGTGGGCTTGGGCGGCTCGGCGGCGCGCACGAACGCAATCGGGGACAAGGCAATCAACAGGACCGCGAATGTGGCGTATCGCACCTTCATGGCAGGCTCCTTGGCTGCCGGCTGGGTGCCGGCGGTTGGATGCTACGCCTTGCAAGATTCGAGCGGCGCCTTCAGTCGCGCAAGACGTCGCCGGTGAGCGCCACCCGGATAGGGGTCGGCTGTGCGAGCCCACCGGTATCGCCGCCGAGCACGCCATCGATGGCCTGCAGCAGCGCCGGGTCCAGTGCCTCACGCGAGCGCGCCGGTGGCTGGCCGGCGAGGTTGGCGCTGGTCGAGACCAGTGGCGCTTGCCAGGCCTGGCACAAGCGCGCGACCAGGGGATGCGCGCTGATGCGTACCGCCAGGCTGTCGTGGTCTCCGGTGACCCAGGCCGGCGCGTGCTGGCTGGCCGGCAGAACCCAGGTGTGTGGTCCCGGCCAGGTGGCGAGGACTTCAGCCAGGCGCTCGGCGGGCAGGGCGGCCAGGTCTAGCCACGGCCGCAGCGGCTCCAGGCTGGCCGCCACTACGATCACGCCCTTGGAGGCGGGGCGGCGCTTGAGTTCGAGCAGGCGCATCACCGCGCCCTGCTGGCGCGGATCGCAGCCCAGGCCCCAGACCGCTTCGGTCGGGTAGGCGATCACGCCGCCTTGCTGCAGGGTGGACACGGCGCTTGCCAGCGAAAGTTCCTTCATCGCACTCCCCGCTTGGAGGGCGGCCGCGCCGCCCGGTTCAACCGGCCTTCTTGACCACCGTCTTTTTCACGGCTTTCTTGGCCGGCGCCTTCTTCGCAGCCTGCTTGGTCGCGGTCTTCTTGGCGGCGGTCTTCTTGGTCGCGGCCTTCTTCGCCGGTGCCTTGGCCGGCTTCGGCTCGGCGCTCTTCTTTACCGCGCTCTTCTTCACCGCCGCTTTCTTGGCGCCAAACCCCTTGCGCACCGGCTTGCCGGTCTCTTCCATGAGCTTGGTGACTTCTTCCAGCGTCAGCGACGCCGGCTCGCGGTCCTTGGGGATCTTGCCGTTGAGCTTGCCGTCGCTCAGGTACGGGCCGAAGCGGCCGTTGAGCACCTGCACGTCGCTGCCTTCGAATTCCTTGATGACGCGGTTGCGCGCGATCTCTTCCTTCTCTTCGATCAGGAACACCGCGCGTGCCAGGTCGATCGTGTACGGATCGTCTTCCTTCTTCAGCGAGGCATAGACGCTGCCGCGGCGCGCGAACGGGCCAAAGCGGCCGATGCCGACGCTGACCGGTTCGCCCTGGTCTTCACCGAGCGTGCGCGGCATCTGGAACAGGTCCAGCGCGTCCTCCAGCGAGATCGAGTAGATGCTCTGGCCCGGGCGCAGCGAGGCGAACTTGGGCTTTTCCTCGTCCTCGACCGTGCCGATCTGCACCATCGGGCCGAAGCGGCCGATGCGTGCACTCACTTCCTTGCCGCTGACCGGATCCGGGCCGAGCACGCGCACGCTGCCGGCGTCGGTCTTGTCCAGCGAATCCTTCTTGTCCTCGACCAGTTCCTTGAATGGACCCCAGAACTTCTCCATCAACGGGATCCACTCTTCCTCGCCGCGCGAGACCGCATCGAGCTCGTCTTCGAGGCGGGCGGTGAAGTCGTAGTCCACGTAGCGGGCAAAGTGGCCGGAGAGGAACTTGGAGACCGCGCGGCCGACGTCGGTCGGGCGGAAGCTGCGGCCTTCCATCTCCACGTACTTGCGGAACAGCAGGGTCTGGATGATCGAGGCGTAGGTCGAAGGCCGGCCGATGCCGTATTCCTCCAGTGCCTTGACCAGCGCCGCTTCGGTGAAGCGCGGCGGCGGCTGGGTGAAGTGCTGGTCGGTGAGCACGCGTTCCAGCGGCAGGCTGTCGCCCGGCTTCATCGCCGGCAGCTTGCGGCCTTCGTCGTCGTCTTCGGCGCTCTTGGTGTCCTTGCCTTCTTCGTACACGGCCAGGAAGCCGGGCACCACCACGGTGGTGCCGCTGGCGCGGAACACGTGCTGGTTGCCGGCGCTCAGGTCCACGCTGACGGTGTTGAGCGTGGCCGGGATCATCTGGCAGGCCACCGCGCGCTTCCAGATCAGCTCGTACAGGCGGCGCTCGTCGTCGGTCAGGTAACGCGAGACCTGCGCCGGCGTGCGCAACGCCGAGGTCGGGCGCACGGCTTCGTGCGCTTCCTGGGCGTTCTTGGATTTGGTGGTGTAGGTGTTCGGCTTGTCCGGCACCGAGGCGATGCCGAAGTCGCGCGCGATCACATCGCGAATCTCGGCCAGCGCGTCCTGCGACAGGTTCACCGAGTCGGTACGCATGTAGCTGATCAGGCCGACCGTGCCTTCATCGCCGATGGACACGCCTTCATAGAGTTTCTGCGCCACCTGCATGGTCTTGCGCGTGGTGAAGCCGAGCTTGCGCGAGGCTTCCTGCTGCAATGTGGAGGTGGTGAACGGCGGTGCCGGGCGGCGCTTGCGTTCCTTGCTGACGACGTCGGTGACGTGCAGCCGGCCCTGGGCGTCGCGCTGGATGCGCGCGCGCGCGGCCTCGGCGCTGTCGCCATCGGTAATGGTGAACTGCTCGAATTTCTCGCCGTCCAGCTTGATCAGGCGGGCGTTGAAACGCTGGGTCGGGTGCGCGCACTCGGCCTCGATGCTCCAGTACTCGCGCGCGATGAAGGCTTCGATCTCTTCTTCGCGCTCGACGATCATGCGCAACGCCGGCGACTGCACGCGGCCGGCCGACAGCCCGCGCTGCACCTTGCGCCACAGCACCGGCGAGAGGTTGAAGCCGACCAGGTAGTCCAGCGCGCGACGCGCCTGCTGCGCATCGACCAGGTCCGAGGCAATGGCGCGCGGCTGCAGCATCGCTTCCTTGATTGCGCGCGGGGTGATCTCGGTGAAGACCACGCGCTGCATCGGCTTGTCCTTGAGCAGCCCGCGCTCTTTCAGGATCTCGGCGATGTGCCAGCTGATCGCCTCGCCCTCGCGGTCCGGGTCGGTCGCCAGGAAGATGTCGTCGGCGCTCTTGGCCGCCTTGGCGATCGCCTCTACGTGCTTCTCGTTCTTCTCGATCAGGTCGTAGCGCATCGCGAACCCGTTGTCCGGGTCAACCGCGCCTTCCTTGGGGACCAGATCGCGCACATGCCCATACGAGGCCAGGACGGTGTAGTCCTTGCCGAGGTATTTGTTGATCGTCTTGGCCTTGGCCGGCGATTCGACGATGAGCAGGTGCTTGGGCATGTGGGCGATATCTTGGGCCGGAGAGCCCGGGGGCGGCTAGGGTGGCCTAATTGGCCGGTGGAGGGAAGCGCGGAGCGCTCGCCCAGACGGCGACGCCCAGGGAACGGTCCCCGGGCGCCGGCCATAGTGAAGTCACGGCAGGCAGGGTCGTGTCAAGGCTGGAAGGTCAGTTCACGCCGCTGGCGACCAGCACCGCCACCACGGCGAGCAATGCCAGCAGGGCCAACAACATCAGCCCGCCGTAGACGGCCAGGATGACGATGGTGACCGTATCCAGGCCGGCCTGCTGCCGCTGCGGGCTGTCGGTGAAGGCCCAGCGGTCGACTACCAGGGTGTCGCAGACCAGGTCGTGCAAGCCCTGCTTGCGCTGGGTGAAGGCGGCGACCAGGAAGCCTATATAAAGCGTCAGCACGCTCAGGTAGTAGGCGAACGCGCGGCCCAGGCTGCGGCCGAAGCTCATGCGCTGGCCGTCGGCGCGCACCACCTTGATACCCACCGCCAGCTTGCCGGGCGTGGCCATCAGGCGCGAGGCGTGGAAGCAACTGAAGTAGGTCACGGTCAGCAGCATCGAGATGAGCTGCAGCACGACCTGCAGCAGGATCGGCCCCATCGCCGCGGTACCGCTGTCATCGCCGTGCGCCATGGCAGCGCCGAACCCGATCGCGATCGGCAGCGTGATGGGCAGGGTCAGCAAGGCGATCGCGAAGCTGTCGATGATGCTGGCGGCCGCGCGCCGCCAGAAGCCGGCGTACTGGACGTGGGGGCTGGTCACAGGCGGTGGGCTGGCGGCCGGCTCCATGCCGAGGGCGGCGACTTCGGCCAATGCCGCGTCTGCCAGCCCCAACTCGCCGGCCACGCTGGCCAGCGGTTGCCAGTCGGCCAGGCCTTCGCGCCAGACCAGCGTCTGCCGTTGCACGGCCCCGGCGGCGTATTGCGCCAACAGCGCCTCGGCCTCGACCGGCCCCTGCCGCACGCCCTCGGCGTCGGCGTAGTACCACTGCGTCATGGTCTGCACTCTTCCTTGTAGACCGGGCTCAGCCGCGGCATTCCTGGGGCAGGTAGCGGTCGTCGACCTCGGAGCTGCAATCCCACTGGCCCGATTGCGGGTCCAGGTCCAGCCACAGCGCCTTGCCGTCGAGCTTGGCCTGGCCGGGAATGGCAAACGTTGCCTCGATGCCGCAATGGCCGTTGTCGAAACGGCCGATGCGCACGCTGCCGATGTTGTCCTGGGCATAGCTGTCCGGTGCGCCGAACTCACCTTCGCCATTGACCGGGCAGCGGCCCTCGCTGGCATGGAACTGGACCACGCCGGCGCGCAGCGGCGTCACCGAGGCATACGCCATCGCGACCTTGGCGCGCAGGGTGTAGTCCTGGTAGGCGGGCAGGGCGATGGCGGCGAGGAGGCCGATGAGGAACACGCCGATGACACCGACCACGACCGCCACGATCGCGGCGATGGCGCAGCCAGATAGGCCCTTGCGGGGTGCGACAACAGGCGCGGCGGCGACGGTACTGGCGGTGGGAGAGGGGGTGCCGAACGGCAGCGGCGGCGGGGCGCCATCGGCCGGCGGCGGCAAGCCCAGTTCGAGCGCGAAATCACCCAGCGGCTGCCACTGCGGCAGGCCTTCGCGCCAGACCAGCGTATCCAGGCCGATGCGGCCGGATCGATACAGTTCGAGCACGCTTTCATCGGCCAGCGGTCCCACCCGCTGGCGGCTGCCTTCGGCGTAATACCACTCGCTCATGAGCCCGTTCCCCTGTGTGCTTCCGTTGCGTGGAAGCAATCAGTGTACGGGTTCGGGCTCGTCCACGAACATCTGGGTTTCCATCCAGGCGTAGGCCGCTTCGGCGCCCGGCTGGTTGAACAGCACCATCAGGATGACCCACTTCAGGTCGTCCAGGTCCAGCTCGTCCTGGTCCAGCGCCATGGCGCGGTCGAGCACCAGCTCGCGCTGGTCGGCGTCGAGGATGCCGTGCTGCTCCAGGAACATCAGGAAGCCGCGGCATTCGATATCGAGCTTGTCCAGCTCCGGGCCGTGGTAGATGCGCACCGGACCGTCCACGCGCGGCTCGGCCACGCTCGGACGTTGGTCGGCAAGCGCATCCAGCCAGTCGAAGGCCTTGCTGATTTCGGAGGGACTGAAGCCGGCCTGGATCAGGCCATTCTGTAGCGAATCGCGGTCGCGAACGAGGTCTGCGTCCTCGCTGAAATAGTGTTCGAACAGGTACAGCAGTACATCGAGAATGCTCTCTTTCATTGCCCCTCGGCCTGCGTCGCGAGACGCTGTGGAGGTGAAGAAACTAGGGGTTGCGCGTGTAGCGGCCGTGCTCGGC
>Ga0160435_1000240_pt1 | contig 25487 bp, 18 predicted proteins | sample HID1973K_E0MG_FD_108213 | JGI IMG/M metagenome (GOLD analysis project Ga0160435, IMG submission 108213) | Enriched mosquito-associated microbial communities from UW Madison campus, WI, USA - HID1973K_E0 MG | ecosystem: Host-associated > Arthropoda: Insects > Digestive system > Unclassified ...
TCATGAACTGGGCCAGGCCACCAGCAGCCGTGCCGTGCTCCAGGCGCTGGGTGGCGACGTTCCGCCAGACTGGCCGAGCGAGCGGGTGATGCTGGCCAACGCCCACGGCCTGCATGCCCGCCCCGCGAAGATCCTTGCGCAACTGGCCAAAGGGTTCGAAGGCGACATTCGCGTGCGCGTGGTGGACGCCGGCGAGAACCCGGTGTCGGCCAAAAGCCTGAGCAAACTGCTGAGCCTGGGCGTGCGCCGTGGGCAGTTGCTTGAGTTCATCGTCGAGCCGACGATCGCCACCGATGCCTTGCCTGCACTGGTCGGCGCGGTTCTCGAAGGGCTGGGCGAAGAGGTCGAGCCTTTCGCGACCCACAGCGCGCCGACGCCGATGTCCGCGGTCATCGAGAAATCACCAGCCGCGCCCGCCGCTGGTGCGCAGATCCAGGCCGTCGCCGCCGCGCCGGGCATTGCCGTGGGACCCGCCCATGTGCACGTGCTGCCGGTGTTCGAGTACCCGCTGCAGGGCGAATCCTACAGCGTCGAGCGCGAACGGCTACACACAGCACTGGCTCAGGTGCGTGCTGACATCGAACAGCTCATTGAGCGGAGCACCGCGAAAGCCATTCGGGAAATTTTCGTCACGCACCAGGAAATGCTCGCCGACCCGGAACTGGTGGACGCCGTTTCTCTGCGGATGAAGGAAGGCGAGAGCGCGGCGGCGGCGTGGATGAGCGTCATCGACGACGCCGCTCGGCAACAGGAACAACTCAAAGATGTACTGCTGGCCGAGCGAGCTGCCGACCTGCGTGACGTCGGACGCCGGGTACTGGCGCAGCTCTGCGGCGTCGACGACCTGGTCGAACCCAATGAACCGTACATCCTGGTCATGGATGAAGTCGGGCCTTCCGATGTGGCGCGGCTTGATCCGGTGCGGGTGGCCGGCATTCTCACCGCGCGAGGTGGCGCCACGGCCCACAGCGCCATCGTGGCGCGGGCGCTGGGTATTCCGGCGCTGGTAGGCGCGGGCGATTCGGTGCTGCTGATCAAGTCCGGTACGACGCTGTTGATCGATGGCCAGCGTGGCCGTCTCGACGTCGCCCCGGATGAGCCGACGCTGCAGCGCGCTTTGCTCGACCGCGACACCCGCGATCAGCGGCTCAAGGCAGCGGCCGCATTGCGCATGGAGCCGGCGATTACCCGGGACGGTCACGCCGTGGAAGTCTTCGCCAATATCGGCGACAGCGCAGGCACGCCGGCGGCAGTGGAGCAGGGCGCCGAAGGCATCGGCCTGTTGCGCACCGAATTGCTGTTCATGGCGCACAGCAGCGCGCCCGATGAGGCCACGCAAGAGGCCGAGTACCGGCGCGTGCTCGACGACCTGCAAGGGCGGCCGCTGGTGGTGCGCACGCTGGATGTCGGTGGCGACAAGCCGCTGCCGTACTGGCCGATCGACAAGGAAGAGAATCCGTTTCTCGGCGTGCGCGGCATACGCCTGACCCTGCAACGGCCGGACATCATGGAAAGCCAGCTGCGGGCGTTGCTGCGCGCTGCCGATAACCGGCCGCTGCGGATCATGTTTCCAATGGTCGGCACGGTCGAGGAGTGGCGCCAGGCCCGGGACATGACCGAGCGGCTGCGTGCGCAGATCCCGGTCAGCGATTTGCAACTGGGGATCATGATCGAGGTGCCGTCGGCGGCGTTGCTGGCGCCGGTGCTGGCAGCGGAAGTGGACTTTTTCAGCGTCGGCACCAACGACCTGACGCAATACACCCTGGCCATCGATCGGGGTCATCCGACCCTGTCCGCCCAGGCCGACGGCTTGCACCCGGCGGTTCTGCAACTGATCGACATCACCGTTCGCGCAGCCCACGCCCATGGCAAATGGGTCGGTGTGTGCGGCGAACTGGCGGCCGACCCATTGGCCGTGCCGGTTCTGGTGGGGCTGGGCGTGGATGAATTGAGTGTCGCGGCGCGCAGTGTGGGCGAAGTCAAAGCCTGCGTCCGTGATTTGAATGTGGCCGATGCCCGGCGACTGGCGCAGGCCGCGCTGGCGGTCGGCAGCGCGGCGCAAGTGCGTGCCCTCGTGGAGGGGCTGTAATGGCGAAAATTCTGACATTGACCATGAACCCGGCGCTGGACCTGACCGTCCAGCTGGGCCCGCTGCACGTCGGCCAGGTCAACCGCAGCGAAGCCATGCTCTGCCACGCGGCGGGCAAAGGCATCAACGTCGCTCAAGTGCTGGCCGATCTCGGGCATGAGCTGACCGTTGCGGGCTTTCTGGGCGTCGACAACCAGCAGCCGTTCGAAACGCTGTTCGCCAGGCGCGGGTTCGTCGATGAGTTCGTGCGGGTGCCGGGCGAGACCCGCAGCAACATCAAACTGGCCGAAAGCAGCGGCCGGATCACTGACCTGAACGGCCCAGGCCCGGTCGTGAGCGAGCAGGCGCAGCAGGCGCTGGCGACCCGCATCGAACAGATTGCCAGCGATTTCGACGTTGTCGTCGTGGCGGGCAGTCTGCCCCGCGGCGTCAATGCGCAGTGGCTCAAAAACCTGTTGCTGCGCCTCAATGCGCTGGGCCTGAAAGTCGCGCTGGACACCAGCGGCGAAGCGCTGCGCGCGGGGCTGGAGGCATCGCCCTGGATGATCAAACCCAACACTGAGGAGCTGGCCGACGCGCTCGATGCGCCGATTATCTCCATTGCGGCCCAGGCGCAGGCTGCCGCTGCGTTGCGTCAGCGCGGCATCGAACACGTGGTCATCTCTCAAGGCTCGGAAGGGGTGCACTGGTTCAGCGCAAACGTCGCGCTTCAGGCATTGCCGCCCAAGGTCAGCGTGGCAAGCACGGTCGGCGCAGGAGATTCGCTGCTCGCCGGAATGGTTCACGGCCTGCTCAGCGCCCACAAGCCCGAGCAGACCTTGCGCACGGCGACGGCCATCGCGGCGATGGCGGTGACCCAGATCGGCTTCGGCATCAACGACACTGTGCAGCTCAAACGGCTGGAAAGCGGCGTCAGCGTACGCACCCTGACCGCATGACAAGAGAGGAAGTGTGATGAAGTTAGCCATCGTTACGGCCTGTCCGAACGGCAAGATCAGCAGCGTCCTCAGCGCGCGTCTGCTGGATGCGGCTGCGCAGCGTCAGGGTTGGGAAACCTGCGTGGAGATTCACGATCCGCGCCATCCGGAAAAGCAGTTGTCGGCCGCCGACATCGACGCCGCTGACTGGATTCTGGTCGTCAACACCGGCCCGCTCGACCTCAACCGTTTCTCTGGCAAACGTCTTTACCAGGCCACGCCTTCGCGTGCGTTGCAGGACGTCGACGGGTTTCTGCGTTCCGCGGCTGAACTGGCGACCGTGCACACTGCCGTGGCGGGTCCGGTCTCAACCGGTACCGGCACCGGCGCTCAGCCTCGGTTGGTGGCGGTCACGGCATGCCCGACTGGCGTGGCCCACACGTTCATGGCCGCTGAGGCAATCCAGCAGGCAGCAAAGAAGCTGGGTTACGTGCTGGATGTCGAAACACAAGGCTCGGTGGGTGCGCGTAATCCACTCAGCGCGCAGGCCATCGCCGACGCCGACGTGGTGTTGCTTGCCGCCGACATTGAAGTGGCGACCGAGCGGTTTGCCGGCAAGCGCATCTATCGTTGCGGCACCGGCGTCGCGCTGAAGCAATCGGAAGCCACGCTGAAAAAAGCCCTGGCCGAGGGCGAAGTCGAGTCCTCGCAGTCAGCGGCAAAGGCACCTGCGAAGAAGGAAAAGACCGGCGTCTACAAGCATTTGCTCACCGGTGTGTCGTTCATGCTGCCCATGGTGGTGGCAGGTGGTTTGCTGATCGCGCTGTCGTTCGTGTTCGGCATTCACGCCGCGGATGAGCCCGGCAGCCTCGCCGCCGCGCTGAAGCAGATCGGCGCCGGTGCGGCGTTTCAGTTGATGGTGCCTCTGTTGGCCGGGTATATCGCCTATTCCATCGCCGATCGACCAGGCCTTGCGCCCGGCATGATCGGTGGATTGCTGGCGAGCACGCTGGGCGCGGGTTTCATCGGCGGGATCGTGGCGGGGTTTCTCGCCGGCTACAGCGCCTGGGCGGTCAATCGCTATGCGAAGTTGCCGGCCAGCGTCGAGGCGCTCAAACCGATTCTGATCATCCCGTTGCTGGCGAGCCTGTTCACCGGGCTGGTGATGATTTACGTCGTCGGCCAGCCGGTGGCGGACATGCTCGAAGGCCTGACTCACTTCCTCGACACCATGGGCACTGCCAATGCCGTGCTGCTGGGGGTTCTGCTCGGTGCGATGATGTGCGCCGATCTGGGCGGGCCGATCAACAAAGCGTCGTATGCGTTCTCCGTGGGGCTGCTGGCGTCGAGCAGCGGGGCGCCGATGGCTGCAACTATGGCGGCCGGTATGGTGCCGCCGATCGGCATGGGCATCGCCGCGCTGCTGGCCCGGCGCAAGTTCGCGCAGAGCGAGCGGGAAGCGGGCAAAGCGGCGTTCGTGCTCGGCCTGTGCTTCATCTCCGAAGGTGCGATTCCCTTTGCCGCCAAGGACCCGCTGCGGGTGATTCCCGCAAGCATCGCAGGCGGCGCGCTGACGGGGGCGCTGTCGATGTTCTTCGGTTGCAAGCTGATGGCGCCCCATGGCGGTCTGTTCGTCTTGCTGATCCCGAATGCGATCAACCATGCGTTGTTGTACCTGCTGGCGATCGTCGCCGGCAGCGTGGTGACCGGCGTTCTGTACGCGTTGCTCAAACGCCCGGAAGTCGTGGAGCTGGATGCGGTGCCTGCCGGGGCTTGATGCTCGAAAAGAGCGAGACAATCGCAGGCGAGCGCGCTCCTACAGAGGATCTTCCCGGCTGAAGCCGGTCCTACAGCGCTGCGAGCTTTTTCGTAGGATCGGCTTTAGCCGGGAAGGCGTCGGGTGTTACGCGGTTGAACCAAACGGGAGCGTCAAAGGCCGTTGGCTCAGCCCTTCAGGTGATGTGCACGCTGTCACATTCCCCCAACATTGCGTTGTTAGGTTCCTCTTTTGCCATTTGCTTGAGGGGGGATAGAAATGACTCAGTTCGACCTGACCCGCCGCCGCATCATCCAGGCCGCCGGTGCCGGTCTGCTTTTACCGGGGCTGGCGCCTGCGGTGATCGCTTCGGTGAAAGACCGCCCGAAAATGACCGACGGCGTGCAGTCGGGTGATCTGCTTGGCGATCGTGCCATGGTCTGGAGCCGCAGCGATCGTCCGTCGCGGATGGTGGTCGAGTGGGATACACGCAGCATGTTCACCCAGCCGCGCCGTGCGGTTTCGCTGCTCGCCGACCAGCGCACCGACTTCACGGCCCGCGTCGAACTCACCGGCCTGCCCACTGATCAAGCCATTTTCTATCGCGTGTTCTTCGAAGACGCCCAGACCGGCGTTGCCAGCGAGCCCTGGTTCGGTCATCTGCGCAGCGTGCCGCAGACGCGCCGCGACATTCGTTTCGTCTGGAGCGGCGACACCGTCGGCCAAGGCTTCGGCATCAATCCGGACATTGGCGGGATGCGCATCTACGAAGCCATGCGCCTGCGCTTGCCGGACTTTTTCATCCACAGCGGCGACACCATTTACGCCGATGGGCCGGTGCCTGCCGAAGTGGTCACCGAAGGCGGCAGGATCTGGCGCAACATCACCACCGAAGAAAAGAGCAAGGTTGCCGAGACCCTCGATGAGTATCGCGGCGCCTACCGCTACAACCTGATGGATGAAAACCTGCGCCGCTTCAACGCCGAGGTGCCGCAGATCTGGCAGTGGGACGACCACGAAGTGAGCAACAACTGGTCGCCAAGCAAGCAGCTGGATGACCGGTACAAGGTCAAGGACATCCAGTTGCTGGCCTCGCGTGGCCGCCAGGCGTTTCTCGAGTACGCGCCGATGCGTTTGCAGAGTGCCGATAACGGGGGCCGCGTCTATCGCAAGCTCAGCTACGGGCCGATGCTCGACGTCTTCGTGCTCGACATGCGCAGCTATCGCGACGGCAACGATGCCAACCTGGCCGACAAGCCCGGACCGACCACGGCCTTTCTGGGGCGTGAACAACTCGACTGGCTCAAGCGCGAATTGCAGGGTTCCACGGCGCAGTGGAAGGTCATCGCCGCCGACATGCCGATCGGTCTCGGCGTGCCGGACGGTGAGATCAGCCCCGGCGTGATGCGTTGGGAAGCGATCGCCAACACCGACAACGGCGCGCCCAAAGGTCGCGAGCTGGAAGTCGCGGAGCTGCTCGGTTTCATGCGTCAGCAGAAGATCCGCAACACCGTCTGGCTGACCGCCGATGTGCACTACTGCGCCGCGCATCATTACCATCCGGATCAGGCCGTGTTCCAGGATTTCGATCCGTTCTGGGAGTTCGTCGCCGGGCCGCTCAACGCAGGAAGTTACGGGCCCAATCCACTGGATAAGACTTTTGGTCCCGAACTGGTGTTCCAGAAAGCGCCGCCTGCGCAGAACACGTCGCCCTTTGCCGGATTTCAGTTTTTTGGCGAAGTGAACATCGACGGTCAGAGCGGCGAAATGACGGTGACCCTGCGGGATCTGGATGGCGTATCGGTGTTCGAGAAGAAGCTCGTGCCTGCGCAGGTTTGAGCCAAGCGCTGAATGAATGGGTGAGACCTTTGGAGTGAGCCAACGGGCTTTAACGCCGCCTGCCATCTACGGCCTTACACCCGACGCTTTCCCGGCTGAAGCCGGTCCTACGAAAAGTTTGCGGTCTGTAGGACCGGCTTTAGCCTGGAAGTCGTCGGTGAATGCTGTGGAGATGCGCCGGCCCGGCGTCAGTCTTCGCAGGCTTCCACACTTCCACACTTCCACACTTCCACACTTCCACACTTCCACACTTCCACACTTCCGCACGGGCCGATGTGATGGCTCCCTCCTGTGGTTGTACGATCACTTTGCAATTCTCGGTAACACTTAGCCGTTCCCTGGCCTATCATTAGCCACCTAACGACAGCTCAGGGTTTGGTGTGCATGCTGGCAATTTTTCTGGAAACCCTGAACATCACGGCACCGGTCTTCGCGATGCTGTTCCTGGGGGTGCTGCTCAAACGGGTCGGATGGATCAACGACGGTTTCATCCATACCGCATCGGCACTGGTGTTCAACTGCACGATGCCCGCGTTGTTGTTCCTGGGCATCATCCACGCGGACCTTCATTCAGCGCTGCAGCCGGGCGTGCTGATCTATTTCATCGTGGCAACGCTCGCAGGCTTCGCGCTGGTCTGGGGCTGGGCGATTTATCGGGTGCCGTTCGTCGAGCGCGGGACTTACACACAAGGGGCCTTTCGCGGTAACAACGGCGTCATCGGCCTGGCGCTCGCCGCCAGCATGTACGGGGATTACGGCATCTCCCTCGGGGCGATCCTCGCTGCGCTGGTCATTCTCTTCTACAACACGCTGTCGACAGTGGTGCTGGCGGTCTACAGCCCGGTGATCAAGTCCGACCCGTGGAGCATCACCAAAAGTGTGATGGCGAACCCGTTGATCATCAGCATCGTCGCCGCCACGCCGTTCGCGTATTTTCAGATTCCGCTGCCCAAATGGCTCGACACCTCCGGCAGCTATCTGGCTCAGATGACATTGCCGCTGGCGCTGATGTGCATCGGCGGCACGCTGTCGCTCAAGTCGCTGCGGGAAAGTGGCGGGCTGGCGATCAGCGCCAGCATGATGAAAATGGTCTGGTTGCCGCTGGTGTGTACGCTGGGGGCATGGCTGCTTGGCTTCCGGCATGCCGAACTCGGGATTCTGTTTCTGTATTTCGGCGCGCCGACGGCGTCATCCAGCTTCGTGATGGTGCGCGCTGCCAACGGCAACCACGAGCTGGCGGCGTCGATCATCGTCATCACCACGCTGGCCGCCGCCGTGACGACCAACATCGGCATCTTCATCTTGCAATGGGGCGGCTGGATCTAGCGACTATCGCCGTCGCGGTGAAGAGTGGGCCTGCGCGCATGCACCATGACGTTGCTTGATGCGCCGCAATTGTCGGATCGCCGCGCAGCGCAATCGCGCTCCTGCCACACGACCGAGCCGTTCCTCAATGCTGCCGACGCCAGGCCCTGAACGTGCTGATCAGCACGCCCAAGCCCAGCACCGGCAGCGCGTAGTGCACCATTAGCCGCTCAAGGCGTTCAGCCAGAGGCATACCGGTCGCGAACGAGACGATGTGCAGGCCGTAAACCGCGTACAGACCCAGCAGCAATAGCCCTTCCAGCCGGGTGATCCGGTATCCCGAATAAAACAGCGGCAGACACAGGAAGGCGACGCCGAGCATCACCGGCAGGTCGAAATCCAGCGCATTGGGCGAAATCGACAAAGGGCCGGACGAAATCAGCGCCGTCACCCCGAGCACGCCCAGCAGGTTGAACAGGTTGCTGCCGATGATATTGCCCACCGCGATGTCGCGCTCGCCGCGCAAGGCTGCGATCAGCGAGGTCATCAGCGCTGGCAGCGACGTCGCCACCGCAATGACGGTCAGGCCGATGACGCGCTCGGACAGGCCGAGATCCTCCGCCACCACCACGGCGGCGCCGACCAGCAGGTGGCTGCCCAGAATCAGCAGCGCCAGACCGCCGGACATCAGGGCCAGGCGGCCGATGATCGGCCAGATCCGCCGGCGCGGCGCCGTGTCGGTGGCGGCGACGTGACGTACGCCGTGGGCGAACTGGCGCAGCACGATAAACAGATAGCCCGCCATGCCCAGCAACAGCAGCACGCCATCCAGCGCGCTCAGCACGCCATTCCAGGCCAGCGCTGCGACCATTGCAGTGGCGGCGATCATCAGCGGCAGGTCGACGCGCACCAGTTGCCGCGCCACGCGCAGTGGAATGATCAGCGCCGATAAACCCAGGGTCACCAGCACATTGAAGATGTTGCTGCCGATTACACTGCCCACCGCGATATCGGTGCTGTCAGTGAGCGCAGCCTGCAAACCGACCGCCATCTGCGGCGCGCTGCTGCCCAGCGCAATGACGGTCAGGCCGAGAAACAGCGGACGGGTTTTCAGCAGGGCAGCCAGCACCACGGCAGCCCGCACGGACAGCTCGGCGCCGATGATCATCAGCAGAAGGCCACAGACCAGCTCGATCAGCGTTGGCAGTGGCAGGTTGGAGAGGGCGAGAATTCAGGGCACCTGTCAGTCGTCGAGGGCTTGTACCCGCACTTGGGCGGTTCCGCTGCGCAGCATACCCAATTGTTCGGCGGCTGCACGCGATACATCGATCAGCCGCCCGCGCGTGTGCGGACCTCGATCATTGATGCGGACGACAACCTTGCGGTCGTTGTCCAGGTTGGTGACCTGTACGCGCGTGCCGAATGGCAGCTGGCGATGGGCGGCGGTCAGGGAATTCTGGTCGAAGCGTTCACCGCTGGCGGTGCGCTTGCCCTGGTGGCGAGAGCCGTAATAAGAGGCGCCGCCGGTGGCGTTGTAGCCGTGTGGATCGATGATGCTTTCACTGGCGCAACCGGCCAGCATGGAGAGCAGGGCGCATGTGCTGAGTAGCCGCCACATGGGTACAGTCCTTGATCGTTCCCATGCTCCGCGTGGGAATGCCGCGCGTGACGCTCCGCGTCACAAAAACGGACGCAGAGCGTCCGAGGATGTGTTCCCACGCGGAGCATGGGAACAATCGTGGAGTTTGGCCGGTCCCGACCAAGGAAGTTCCGGATCGGGTTGGTATGCGTCAACCTTCCAGCTTGCGCTTCAACAGCTCGTTGACCTGGCCTGGGTTTGCCTTGCCTTTGGAGGCCTTCATCGCCTGGCCGACGAAGAAGCCGAACATCTTGCCGCGCTTGGCCTCGTCGGCGGCGCGGTATTGTTCGACCTGCTCGGCGTTGGCGGCCAGCATGTCGTCAAGAATCGACTCGATGGCGCCGCTGTCGGTCACTTGCTTGAGGCCGCGTTTCTCGATGATCTCGTCCGCGCTGCCCTCGCCGTTTGCCATCGCCTCGAAGACCATCTTGGCGATCTTGCCGGAGATGGTGTTGTCAGTGATGCGCTGCAGCATGCCGCCCAATTGCTCGGCGCTGACCGGCGATTCGTCGATTTCCACGCCTTGCTTGTTCAGCAGCGAACCCAGCTCGACCATGACCCAGTTGGCCGCCAGTTTGGCGTCGCCTGCAATGCCGACCACTTTCTCGAAGTAGTCCGCCTGCTCGCGGCTGGAAGCCAGCACGCTGGCGTCGTACAGCGACAGACCGAACTGAGACTGAAAGCGCTCGCGCTTCTGCGGCGGAAGCTCCGGCAGGCTGGCGCGGGTCTGCTCCAGGAACGCATCTTCGATGATCACCGGCAACAGGTCAGGGTCGGGGAAGTAACGGTAGTCGTTGGCTTCTTCCTTGCTGCGCATGGCGCGGGTTTCGTTGGTGTTCGGATCGTACAGGCGGGTTTGCTGAATGACCTTGCCACCGTCTTCGATCAGGTCGATCTGACGCTGGATTTCGCTGTTGATCGCCTTCTCGATGAAGCGGAACGAGTTGACGTTCTTGATCTCGCAGCGGGTGCCGAACTCGACCTGGCCTTTCGGGCGGACCGAAACGTTGCAGTCGCAGCGCAGCGAACCTTCGGCCATGTTGCCGTCGCAGATGCCCAGATAGCGCACCAGCGCGTGCATGGCCTTGACGTAGGCGACCGCTTCCTTGGCCGAACGCATGTCCGGTTCGGAAACGATCTCCAGCAGTGGCGTGCCGGCGCGGTTCAGGTCGATACCGGTCATGCCGCTGTAGTCTTCGTGCAGGCTCTTGCCGGCGTCTTCCTCAAGGTGGGCGCGAGTCACGCCGATGCGCTTGATGGTGCCGTCTTCAAGGGTGATGTCCAGGTGACCCTTGCCGACGATCGGCAATTCCATCTGGCTGATCTGATAGCCCTTCGGCAAGTCCGGATAAAAGTAGTTCTTGCGGGCAAACACGTTGTGCTGGCCGATTTCGGCATCGATGGCCAGGCCGAACTTGACCGCCATCTGCACGGCTTCCTTGTTCAGCACCGGCAGCGTGCCCGGCATGCCCAGGTCGACGAGGCTGGCCTGGGTGTTGGGCTCGGAGCCGAACGTGGTGGCGCTACCGGAGAAAATCTTCGATTGGGTGGTGAGCTGGGTGTGAATCTCCAGCCCGATGACGACTTCCCATTGCATGTGTCTTCTCCTTAGAAGCCTGCAGGTGAACGCAGATGCCAGTCAGTGACTTGCTGGTATTGATGAGCGACGTTCAGCAGGCGGCCTTCCTGGAAGTACGGCGCCAGCAATTGCACGCCCACCGGCAGACCGTCGGCAAAACCGGCGGGCATCGACAGGCCAGGCAGACCGGCCAGGTTGGCGGTGATGGTGTAGAAGTCTTCCAGGTATTCAGCGATCGGGTCGGCATTCTTGGCGCCGATCTTCCAGGCCGGGTTCGGCGTGGTCGGGCCCAGGATGACGTCGACGTCCTTGAATGCGTTCATGAAGTCGTTTTTGATCAGCCGACGGATCTTCTGCGCCTGCAGGTAGTACGCGTCGTAGTAACCGGCGGACAGCGCGTAAGCACCCACCATGATCCGGCGCTGCACTTCAGGCCCGAAGCCTTCGCCGCGGGAGCGTTTGTACAGGTCGGTCAGGTCTTTCGGGTCTTCGCAGCGATAGCCGAAGCGCACGCCGTCGAAACGCGACAGGTTGGAAGAGGCTTCCGCTGGTGCAATCACGTAATAAGCAGGAATCGCGTGCTGCAGGTTCGGCAGGCTGACTTCCTTGACCACGGCGCCAAGCTTTTTCAGCTCCTCGACGCTGGCCATGACCAGATCGGCGATGCGCGAATCCAGACCGGCGCTGAAATATTCTTTCGGCACGCCGATGCGCAGGCCTTGCAGCGAGCCATTGAGGCCGGCGCTGTAATCAGGCACCGGCTCATCGATGCTGGTGGAGTCGTTGATGTCGAAGCCGGCCATGCCTTGCAGCAACAGCGCGCAGTCTTCGGCGGTACGCGCCATCGGACCTGCCTGATCCAGGCTGGACGCATAAGCGATCATGCCCCAGCGCGAGACGCGGCCATACGTCGGCTTCAGGCCGGTGAGGTTGGTCAGCGCGGCGGGCTGGCGAATCGAGCCGCCGGTGTCGGTGCCGGTCGCGGCAGGCAACAGGCGAGCAGCAACGGCCGCGGCCGAACCGCCGGACGAGCCACCGGGTACGTGTTCGAGGTTCCACGGGTTTTTCACCGCGCCGTAGTGGCTGGACTCGTTGGCCGAACCCATGGCGAATTCGTCCATGTTGGTCTTGCCCAGCGTCACGGTGCCAGCAGCGGCGAGCCTGGCAACGACTGTGGCGTCATATGGCGCCTTGAAGTTGTCGAGCATTCTGGACGCGCAGCTGGTGCGGATGCCCTTGGTGCAGAACAGATCCTTGTGCGCCAGTGGAGCGCCCAGCAATGCGCCGGTCTCACCTGCGGCACGCCGGGCGTCAGCGGCTTGGGCCTGGGTGATGGCCAGGTCTTCGGTGACAGTAATGAAGCTGTTGACCTTGGGGTCCTGCTCAGCGATGCGCTGCAGCAGGCTGCGGGTCAGTTCTTCGGAGGAAAACTTTTTATCGGCGAGTCCGCGAGCGATCTCTGCCAGAGTCATTTGATGCATTGCAGGCTCATTCCCTTAGTCGATGACTTTCGGAACCAGATAAAGGCCGTCTTGGACCGCTGGTGCGATGGCTTGATAGGAATCGCGGTGATTGGCTTCGCTGACCGCGTCTTCACGCAGGCGTTGCGACGCTTCAAGCGGGTGCGCAAGGGGTTCGATACCGGTAGTGTCGACTGCTTGCATCTGGTCGACCAGCCCGAGAATGCTGTTCAGTGCTTCGGTAGTACGCGGGATATCGGCGTCATTGAGGCCCAGTCGGGCCAGATGAGCGATTTTTTCCACGTCGGAGCGATCAAGCGCCATGGGGTTCTCCAGTGGAATGCGTACGGAATGAGCCGTACGTCAGATTGCGGAACACTACGCCCTTCAGACGGTCATAAGGCCGCGATCGTCGAGGGTAGCGCTCGGAAAAACAGCCAATTTAGCATATTGGCTCCTTGCCCAAAATCCCTGTCGTTGTTAGAGTTTGCCGCACTTTTTTACCCACGCGTTCCCTAGGGTCCCTTTCCCATGTTCAAGAAACTGCGTGGCATGTTTTCCAGCGATCTTTCCATCGACCTGGGCACTGCCAACACCCTTATTTACGTGCGTGAGCGCGGTATCGTCCTGAACGAGCCATCGGTTGTGGCCATTCGGACCCACGGAAATCAGAAGAGCGTTGTTGCTGTCGGGATGGAAGCCAAGCGTATGCTGGGCCGTACCCCGGGCAACATCGCTGCCATTCGTCCGATGAAAGACGGCGTGATCGCCGATTTCAGCGTGTGCGAAAAAATGCTTCAGTACTTCATCAATAAAGTGCACGAAAACAGCTTCCTGCAACCCAGCCCTCGCGTGTTGATCTGCGTTCCTTGCAAATCCACCCAGGTCGAGCGCCGCGCCATTCGCGAATCCGCCCTGGGTGCCGGTGCACGTGAAGTCTTCCTGATCGAAGAGCCCATGGCTGCCGCCATCGGTGCCGGTCTGCCGGTCGAAGAGGCTCGCGGCTCGATGGTCGTGGACATCGGCGGTGGTACCACTGAAATCGCCCTGATCTCGCTCAACGGTGTGGTGTACGCCGAATCCGTACGTGTTGGCGGCGACCGTTTCGACGAAGCGATCATCACTTACGTGCGTCGCAACTACGGCAGCCTCATCGGCGAATCCACCGCTGAGCGCATCAAGCAGGAAATCGGTACGGCCTATCCGGGCGGCGAAGTGCGTGAAGTCGACGTTCGTGGCCGTAACCTGGCCGAAGGCGTGCCACGTGCCTTCACCCTGAATTCCAACGAAGTGCTGGAAGCGTTGCAGGAATCTCTTGCGACCATCGTTCAGGCCGTCAAGAGCGCGCTGGAGCAGTCGCCTCCTGAACTGGCTTCGGACATCGCCGAGCGCGGTCTGGTGCTGACCGGCGGCGGCGCGTTGCTGCGCGATCTGGACAAGCTGCTGGCTCAGGAAACCGGTCTGCCGGTCATCGTTGCCGAAGACCCGCTGACCTGCGTTGCGCGCGGCGGTGGCCGTGCGCTGGAAATGATGGACAAGCACACCATGGACCTGCTCTCCAGCGAATAACTCGCCGGAAACGCTACCATGATGAGCGTAACGGGCGGCACTTAACGGTGCTGCCTGTTCGTGTCCGACCTGTTGACGTCCTGCTGTTGTATTGAAGGCGCGATGCTGCAAGTCTGACACCCTGTACTTCCATCAATCCGCACCAGGCCGGTTTCATGTCGCATGAATAAGCACAGCCAAACACAAGCATCCCTGGAAGGAGCGGCCTATTAAACCGCTTTTCTCAAAGGGCCCGTCGCTGGGCGTTCGCCTGTTGGTGCTGGTCGTCCTGTCCGTGGCCGTCATGGTCGTGGATGCACGCTTCACGCTGCTCAAGCCTGTTCGCAGTCAGATGTCGCTGGTGCTGATGCAGTCCTACTGGATCGCCGATCTGCCGGAGCGTTTGTATCAGGGTGTTGCCAGCCAGTTCGGCAGCCGCACCGAGCTTGCCGCCGAAAACGAAAAACTCAAGACCGAGAACCTGCTGTTGCAAGGCCGCCTGCAAAAACTGGCTGCCCTGACCGAGCAGAACGTGCGCCTGCGCGAGTTGCTGAACTCCTCGGCATTGGTCAACGAAAAAGTGGAAGTGGCCGAACTGATCGGCATGGACCCCAATCCCTTCACCCACCGCATCATCATCAACAAAGGTGAGCGCGACGGCGTTGTGCTGGGCCAGCCGGTGCTCGATGCGCGCGGGCTGATGGGGCAAGTTGTCGAGTTGATGCCGTATACCTCGCGCGTTCTGCTGCTGACCGACACCACCCACAGCATCCCGGTGCAGGTCAATCGCAACGGCCTGCGCGCCATCGCCAGCGGGACCGGCAATCCGGAGCGTCTGGAACTGCGCCATGTGGCCGACACCGCGGACATCAAGGAGGGCGACCTGCTCGTCAGCTCCGGTCTGGGGCAGCGCTTCCCGGCGGGCTACCCGGTGGCAACGGTCAAGGAAGTGATTCACGATTCCGGTCAGCCGTTCGCCATCGTTCGCGCGGTGCCGACAGCGGCGTTGAATCGCAGCCGTTATCTGTTGCTGGTGTTTTCCGATGGGCGCTCGCCGGAAGAGCGCGCCGCCGATGCCGCCCAGCAGCAGGAATCGCTGGACCGTCAATCCGCCGACCCGTCGGCCGTGCCGTCGGCGACGGTGCCGGGTGCTGCACCTGCCGCCACACCGAACAAGCCAGTGGTTCCGGCCACGGTGCCCAAGCCCGCGGCTGCGGGGCACGGCACCTCGGCTGCACCCGCCAGTGCGACCCCGCCGGCTGCAGCGCAGGCCACGGCACCGGCGGCGACGTCCGCCAAGCCGCCGGCCAGCAAACCGCCCGCAAAACCTGCGACCAAGCCTGCGGCGCCTAAACCGGCCGCGCCCGCCGCTGCGCCTGCAGCGCCCCGCGAGAGGGAAGAATAATGGCTCGTCACGCTCCGGCCAGAAACGGCTGGGTGGTCTGGCTGACCTTCGTCATCGGCCTGTTGCTCAGCGTTTCGCCGCTGCCGCAATTCATGGAAATCTTTCGCCCGCTGTGGCTCGCGCTGCTGTTGGCGTTCTGGGCCCTCGCGCTGCCGCACAAGATCGGCATGGTGACCGCCTGGATGCTGGGTCTGGCCGAGGACGTGCTGTACGGAACGCTGCTTGGGCAGAATGCACTGATTCTCACGCTGATCACGTTTTTGGTGTTGTCGCTGCAGCAACGGTTGCGCATGTTCCCGATGTGGCAGCAATGCCTGGTGATTCTGGTGATTTTCGGCCTCGCGCAACTGGTTCAGCTGTGGCTGAGCGCGCTGACCGGCAACCGTCAGCCGACGCTTGCGCTGGTGCTGCCAGCGTTGGTCAGCGCATTGCTGTGGCCGTGGGTCAGCTACGGCCTGCGCGGGCTACGCTTGCGTTTGAAGATCAACTGAAACAGCAGATTGCGCGCAGCCTCCTGTGGGAGCGATGTCTCAGAGCAAGCGTCACCTGTTTTCACGCAACGCCTAAGCTGAAGATCACTGACACGGAGACGTCCCATGCCCCAACTTCTTCTCGCTTCTGGCTCCCCGCGTCGTCGTGAGTTGCTGACGCAGATCGGCGTGCCGTTCAAGACCCTTGGCACCGACATCGACGAAACCCCGCTCAAAGACGAAACCCCCGCCGCCTACGTCGAGCGCCTTGCTCGCGGCAAGGCCGATGCCGGTCTGCTGCAGCTCGCCAACGATCCCGCTTACTCGACGGCTTGCGTCCTCGGGGCCGACACCGCCGTGGTGCTCGATGGGCGGATTCTCGGCAAGCCTGCGGACGAAACCGAGGCGCTGGCCATGCTCGCGGCACTTTCCAATCGCGAACACGATGTCCTGACCGCCGTCGCCGTGGTGGACGAGCAGCATTGCGAAACCCGCGTGGTCAGCAGCCGCGTGCGGTTCCGTCCCATTTCCGAGCAGGAAGCGCGGGCATACTGGGCCAGCGGCGAACCTTGCGACAAGGCCGGCAGTTATGGCATCCAGGGACTGGGCGCCGTATTCGTCGAGAACCTCAGTGGCAGCTATTCCGCAGTGGTGGGCCTTCCGTTGTGCGAAACCGCAGAAATGCTTCAGCGTTTCGGCATACCCTGTTGGCAATGTCTGGAAGGTGGCACGCCATGAGTGAAGAGATTCTGATCAACATCACGCCGATGGAGTCGCGCGTGGCCGTCGTTGAGAACGGGGTTTTGCAAGAGGTTCACGTCGAACGGACCCAGCGTCGCGGTATCGTCGGCAACATCTACAAAGGCAAGGTCGTGCGCGTGCTGCCTGGCATGCAGGCGGCGTTCATCGACATCGGTCTGGACCGCGCTGCGTTCATTCATGCATCGGAAATCTCAATGCGTGAAGGGCCGGCCGTCGAAACCATCAGTTCGCTAGTCCATGAAGGTCAAAGTCTGGTGGTGCAGGTCACCAAAGACCCGATTGGCAGCAAGGGCGCACGGCTGACGACCCAGTTGTCGATCCCGTCCCGCTATCTGGTGTACATGCCTCGCACAGCCCATGTCGGCATCTCCCTGAAGATCGAAGACGAAGCCGAGCGCGAACGTCTCAAGCAGGTCGTCAGCGACTGCGTGGCCAAAGAAGGCATCAAAGAGAAGGGCGGGTTCATCCTGCGCACGGCAGCAGAAGGCGCCGGCGCTGAAGAAATCATGATGGACATCCGCTATCTGCGTCGCTTGTGGGACCAGATCGGCGAACAGATCAAGACCATCAGCCCCGCCAGCGTGATCTATGAAGACCTGGGCCTTGCGCTGCGCACGCTGCGTGACCTGGTCAGCCCCAAGATCGAAAAGATCCGCATCGATTCCCGCGAAACCTTCCAGAAGACCACCCAGTTCGTCGATGAGCTGATGCCCGAAATCGCCGATCGCCTGGAGCACTATCCTGGCGAGCGGCCGATCTTCGATCTGTACGGTGTCGAAGACGAAATCCAGAAAGCCCTGGAGCGCAAAGTGCCGCTCAAGTCCGGCGGGTATCTGGTGATCGATCCGGCCGAGGCCATGACCACCATCGACGTCAACACCGGCGCCTTCGTGGGGCATCGCAACCTCGAAGAAACCATCTTCAAGACCAATCTGGAAGCGGCCACCGCCATTGCCCGCCAACTGCGCCTGCGTAATCTGGGCGGCATCATCATCATCGATTTCATCGACATGGAAGATGGCGAGCATCAACGGCAGGTCCTGCGCACGCTGGAGAAACAACTCGAGCGCGATCATGCCAAGACCAACATCATCGGCATCACCGAGCTTGGCCTGGTGCAGCTGACCCGCAAGCGCACCCGCGAAAGTCTTGAACAGGTGCTCTGCGAGCCGTGCGTCAGTTGCCAGGGACGGGGCAAACTGAAAACCCCGGAAACCATCTGCTACGAGATATTCCGTGAGATTCTGCGTGAAGCGCGGGCCTATCAGGCGCTGGGTTATCGAGTGCTGGCCAACCAGAAAGTGGTCGATCGTCTGCTCGACGAAGAGTCAGGCAATGTGGCCGAACTGGAGGTGTTCATCGGCAGGACCATTCGTTTTCAGGTCGAGACCATGTATTCCCAGGAACAATACGACGTTGTACTGCTCTGATTCTGCGCAAAACATGGCGTGAAGCCCCGCGCAGACGCGTGCGCGGCAGTCAATATGAGAACCTGGCCAGAGAGGCCGACGGCATGGATGCCCTTCAAAGAGAATCTTGCGTGGCAAATGAGCAACTCCCGGACATCACAACATCTGCACCGTTGAGCCAGACGCCACGTGTAAGCTCGCTGTGCGGAGGCTCGGCGGCATGGAGCGTCTGACCCGGTTTTTCGCGGTGCTGACCCGCTGGGGACTGAGCCTGTGCGCCCTGGTGGTCGTGCTTATTGCGTTGTACGTCAGCGTCGGCCGCGAGCTGGTGCCGATGGTGGCCGAGTACCGCGCCGACGTCGAAACCAAGGCGCAGGCCGCGTTGGGCATGCCGATCAGCGTCGGACGCCTGGAAGGCAGCTGGAGCGGGTTTGCGCCGGTGTTCGTCGCGCGCGACGTGATGATCGGGCAGGGCGCCAGCGCGGTGCGTCTGGATCATGTGCGGGCAGTGCCGGATCTGTGGGCCAGCATCACCGCGCGCGAAGTGCGCCTGGCGCGCCTCGAACTCGACGGGCTGCAGCTGGGCCTCAAGGAAGACAAGGACGGACACTGGGCGTTGCAGGGCCTGCCGGTGCAGGATGACAAGCCGTTCGATCCGGAACAGGTGCTGACCCAGATGCAGATGATCGCTCAGCTGTCGTTGTTCGACAGCCAGATCACGCTGCAACCCTACGACCAATCCCCGTTGACCCTCACTTATGTCAGCCTGAGCCTCAAGACCGGCAGTCTGCATCAGCGGCTGGACGCGCGCATGACCTTGCCAGACGGCCAGCCGCTGTCCCTGAATGTGCGGTCAAAAGTGCGCGCACATGAATGGCGCGATGGCGAAGCCGAGGCGTATCTGAGCCTGCCTCAGAGTGACTGGTCGCACTGGCTGCCGAAAAGCCTGACCCGCGACTGGAAGATCAACACGCTCAAGGCCGGCGGCGAGTTCTGGATGACGTGGGGCAAGGGCACGCTGCAGACCGCCGTCGCGCGGTTGAACGCCCCTCGGTTCAAGGGCGCTTTCGCGGATCGCAAGTCTTCGACCATCGACAATCTGGCGCTCAATGCCTGGTTTCAGCGTGACGACAAGGGTTTCAATGTCGCGGTGAATTCGCTGGCGATGGACCTGGACAGCAAGCGCTGGGAAAGCCGCCTTCAGCTACAGCAGACCGCCGCCACCGCCGACAGTCAGGAGCTGTGGCACGTGCAGGCGGACCGCGTCGACCTGACACCGATCACGCCACTGCTCGATTCGCTGGCGCCACTGCCCGACAAACTGATGGTGGCGCTCGACCATCTTCACTTCACCGGCGGCGTGCGTAACCTGCTGCTCGACTATCGCCCGCAGGCGGAAGGGCCGAAGCGGGTAAGCTTCGCCGCGAACCTGGACAAGCTGGGTTTTGACGCCTATCACGGGGCGCCAGCGGCAGGAAATGTCAGCGGCGCGATCAGCGGTGATCTCGGTCAGGGCGAACTGAGGCTGAACACCGATGACTTCATGCTGCACCTGGACCCGATCTTCAAGAACGAATGGAAGTACCGCCACGCCGAGGCGCGCCTGACCTACGCGCTCGACGATCAGGGTTTCACCTTGATCGCGCCGTACATCAAAGTGCTTGGCGATGAAGGAAAGATCGCGAGCGATTTTCTGATTCGGCTGCACTTCAACCACGATCAGGAAGACTACATGGACCTGCGCGTGGGCATGGTCGATGGCGATGGCAAATACACCTCCAAATACCTGCCGGCGATGCTCAATCCGGGCGTCGATCAATGGCTGCGCACGGCAGTCCTGAGCGGCGACGTCAAAGAAGGTTTTTTCCAGTATCAGGGCTCGATCAATCATGACGCGGCCGATGTCGCGCGCGTGATCACGCTGTTCTTCAAGGTGCGGAATGCCAACCTGGCGTTCCAGCCCGGCTGGCCGCAGCTGACGGGCGTGGACGGCAATGTCTTCGTTGAAAACAGCGGCGTGCGCATCCGTGCCAGCAAAGGGCAATTGCTTGGCACGCAGGTGCGCAACGTGGCCGTGGATGTCCCGCATGTGCCGGCCGGACAGACCAGCCATCTGTTGGTCAACGGTGATTTCGACGGCAGCTTGCAGGATGGCATGAAGATCCTGCAGGAGGCGCCGATCGGCACCGGGCAGACCTTCGCGGGATGGCAGGCCGAAGGGCCGCTGCAAGGCCACATCAATCTGGATGTCCCGCTGGTCAAGGGGCAGGAGCCCAAGGTGGCCGTGGACTTCACCACTGACGGCGCTCGTCTGAAGCTGGCTGATCCGGTGCTGGAGCTGACGCAGCTCAAAGGCAATTTCCGTTTCGACTACGCCAAGGGGCTCAGCGGCAAGAGCATCAAGGCGGTGGCGTTCGACAAACCGGTGAATGCCGAGATTTTCGCCGAAGGCAAACCGGGTGCGCCGGTGACGCGGATCACCGCCAGCAGCCAGATCGCAACCAAACGTCTGACCGACTGGCTGGGCGTCACTCAGCCGTTGCCGGTCTCGGGCGAGCTGCCGTATCAACTGCAAGTCCTGCTCAACGGCGCTGACAGCCAGTTGCTGATCAATTCCAATCTGAAAGGCCTCACGGTCGACCTGCCGGCGCCCTTCGGAAAAACCGCCGATGACACCCGCGACACGGACCTGCGCATGAACCTGCAGGGTCCTGAACGGCGAATCAGCGTGGGCTACGGCAATCTGGCGAATCTGGCCTACGCTGCGCCTGCGGGCAAGCTGGCCGATGGCCGTGGCGAATTGTTCCTCGGTGAAGGCGGCGCCATCGTTCCGGACAGCAAAGGGCTGAGAGTCCGTGGCTCACTGTCGGAACTGGACATCGCCCCGTGGCAGGCCATGGCCGAGCGCTACGCAGGCAACGATCCCGGCGGCAGCGCCAAGCAATTGCTCAGTGGCCTCGATCTGCAGATCGGCAAGCTGACGGCGATGGGCACGACCCTCGATCAGGCCAATGTGCAGCTCAAGCGCAGCGACACCAGTTGGGGGCTGTTGCTGGACAGCACGAAGATCAAAGGCACCGCGACCTTGCCCGACAGCAAAGCCACGCCGATCGACATCAATCTGCTCTACGTGCGCCTGCCGGCGCCGGATCCCAACGCGGCGGTGGTCGAGAACGCGCCGGATCCGCTGGCCGATGTCGACCCGCGCAAGATTCCGGCGATGAATATCAAGGTCACGCAGTTGTTTCAGGGCGACCAACTGGTCGGCGCCTGGTCGCTCAAAGTGCGGTCTACGCCAACGGGCATTCAACTCAACGATATGAATCTGGGCCTCAAAGGCATGGCCTTGTCGGGCAGCGGCGGCTGGGAAGGCGCGCCCGGCAGCACCGGCAGCTGGTTCAAGGGCCAGGTGACCGGCAAGAATCTGGCCGACGTGCTCAAGGCGTGGGGTTTCGCGCCCACTGTCACCAGCCAGGAATTCGAAATGAATGCCGATGGCCGCTGGCCGGGCTCGCCTGCCTGGGTTGGCCTGAAACGCTATTCCGGCAGCCTCGACGCCACGCTCAAGAACGGTCAGTTCGTTGAGGTGGAGGGCGGCGCCCAGGCGTTGCGGGTGTTCGGCCTGCTCAATTTCAATTCCATCGGTCGCCGCTTGCGTCTCGATTTCTCCGATCTGCTCGGCAAGGGCCTGGGTTACGACCGGGTGAAAGGTTTGCTGGTGGCCAGCGACGGGGTGTATGTCACGCGTGACCCGATCACGTTGATCGGGCCATCGAGCAATCTGGAGCTCAACGGTACGCTGGACATGGTTCGGGACCGGGTCGATGCCAAGCTGCTGGTGACGCTGCCGGTGACCAACAACCTGCCGATTGCCGCATTGATTGTCGGTGCGCCGGCCATTGGTGGCGCGCTGTTTCTGGTCGACAAGCTGCTGGGCGATCGCGTCGCGCGCTTCGCCAGCGTGCAATACAAGGTCGAAGGGCCGTGGAAAGAGCCTAAAATCACGTTCGATAAGCCGTTCGAGAAACCGCAGTAATCACAGTGCAGTGGTAGAGCGCCCGACGCTTTCCCGGATACAAAGCCGCTCTTGGCAGTAGGATCGGCTTCAGCCGGGAAGGGGTAGGGCAGTTACGATGAAACCGAGCGTCCGGGCGAGCTCATCGACTTTGCTTGGAGTACAGTGCAGTTCTATCGATCAAGGAGCGCCTATGTCCTTCGCGGTGATTCAGATGGTCAGCCAGAGCGATGTCGAGGGCAATCTGGCTCAGGCTCGCGGGCTGCTGGAACGAGCAGCGGCGTCCGGCGCAAAGCTGGCGGTGCTGCCGGAAAACTTCGCCGCCATGGGTCGGCGCGATATTGCAGCCATTGGCCGTGCCGAGGCTTTGGGCGAAGGTCCGATCCTGCCATGGTTGAAACGGGCCGCTCGCGACCTCAAGTTATGGATTGTCGCCGGGACACTGCCGCTGCCGCCCGAAGGTCAGCCTGACGGCAAGGTGACGGCGTGTTCGCTGTTGGTCGATGACCGGGGTGAACAGGTGGCGCGCTACGACAAGCTGCACTTGTTCGACGTGGACGTGGCCGATGCTCGCGGGCGTTATCGCGAATCCGACGACTACGCCCACGGCAGCCATGTGGTGGTGGCCGATACACCGGTTGGCAAGTTGGGCCTGACGGTCTGTTACGACCTGCGTTTCCCGGAGCTGTACACCGCGCTGCGCGAAGCCGGGGCTGAATTGATTACCGCGCCATCGGCCTTCACGGCCGTCACTGGCGCGGCGCATTGGGAGATCCTGTTGCGCGCGCGAGCCATCGAGACTCAGTGCTACCTGCTGGCGGCGGCGCAAGGCGGGGTTCATCCAGGACCCAGGGAAACATTTGGACACGCGGCGATCATAGATCCATGGGGCCGCGTGCTGGCCGAGCAGGCACAGGGTGAAGCCGTGCTGCTGGCCGAACGAGACAGTCAAGAGCAAGCGTCCATCAGGGCGCGAATGCCGGTAGCGAATCACCGGCGATTTTTTTCGCAGGACGCCTTGCGGCCTGCCAACACCCCGGAGTGAATATGAGCGACTTGTCCTCAGTCAGCGAACACCTTCTGGCGCCAGGCGGCCTGAGCATCGACAGCCTGCAATCAGTGCTGGGAGAGCTTGCCGGTCCAGGGATCGACGCGGCCGACCTGTATTTCCAGGGCCAGATTTCCGAGTCGTGGGCTCTGGAAGATGGCATCGTCAAGGAAGGCAGCTTCAACCTCGACCAGGGTGTCGGCGTGCGTGCGCAGTCGGGTGAAAAAACCGGTTTCGCCTACAGCAACGCCATCACGCCGGACGCGCTGAGCCAGGCGGCCCGCGCTGCCCGCTCGATATCCCGCGCCGGGCAGAATGGCCGGGTTCAGGCGTTCACCTCTCAAGATGTCGCCCAGCTTTATGCGCCGGATAACCCGCTGGAAGTGATGACGCGGGCCGAAAAGGTCGAGTTGCTCAAGCGTGTGGACATCGCGACCCGGGCGCTCGACCCGCGCATCCAGCAGGTGTCGGTCAGCATGGCCGGCGTCTGGGAACGCATCCTCGTGGCCTCGACCGATGGCAGCCTGGCCGCGGACGTCCGCCCGCTGGTGCGTTTCAACGTCAGCGTGATCGTCGAGCAGAACGGCCGTCGCGAACGTGGTGGCCACGGCGGCGGCGGGCGTACCGATTACCGCTATTTCCTCAGCGAAGACCGTGCGATGGGCTATGCGCGAGAAGCGTTGCGTCAGGCGCTGGTCAATCTGGAAGCCATCCCGGCGCCAGCCGGCACGCTGCCGGTGGTCTTGGGTTCGGGCTGGTCCGGCGTGCTGCTGCACGAAGCGGTCGGTCATGGCCTGGAAGGTGACTTCAACCGCAAGGGCAGCTCCGCGTACAGCGGCCGAATGGGCGAAATGGTCGCTTCCAAGCTCTGCACCATCGTCGATGACGGTACGCTGGCCGGGCGCCGCGGCTCTCTGAGCGTGGACGACGAAGGCACGCCGACCGAATGCACCACGCTGATCGAGAACGGTGTGCTCAAAGGCTATATGCAGGACAAGCTCAACGCTCGTCTGATGGGTGTCGCGCGCACCGGCAACGGTCGCCGCGAGTCCTATGCGCACCTGCCGATGCCGCGCATGACCAACACTTACATGCTCGGTGGCCAGAGCGATCCGGAAGAAATCATCAAGTCAGTGAAGAAGGGTATCTACTGCGCCAATCTGGGCGGCGGTCAGGTCGACATTACCAGCGGCAAATTCGTGTTCTCCACCAGCGAGGCCTACCTGATCGAAGACGGCAAGATCACGGCGCCCGTCAAAGGCGCGACCCTGATCGGTAACGGCCCGGAGTGCATGAGCCGGGTGTCGATGGTCGGCAACGATCTGTCGCTGGACAGCGGCGTGGGCACGTGCGGCAAGGACGGCCAGTCGGTGCCGGTCGGCGTGGGTCAACCGACGCTGAAGATCGATGCGATCACCGTGGGTGGCACAGGTGGATAAGGTCGAATAAAGCATTGTGGGAGTGAGCTTGCTCGCGATGGCGGTGTGTCAGTAGACGATGAAGTGTCTGAACTGACGCAATCGTGAGCAAGCTCACTCCCACAGGTGCTGCAGTGGATTTAACGCAATCCGCGCTTGGTTTCGTCCAGTTCGCGGATGTATTTGAAGATTTTGCGGGTCGCGGTCGGGGCCTTGTTTTGCTTGGCCTCATGCTGAGCCTGGCGGATCAGCGAACGCAATTGCTGACGGTCGGCTTCGGGGTATTCATTGACGAACTGCTCGAGCACCTCGTCAGTACCGGACACCAGGCGATCGCGCCAGCGTTCCAGATTATGAAAGCGCTCGTTGTACTGGCGCGTGGAGGCGTCGAGCTGATCGAGCAGCACCAGGATTTCATCCAGGTTCTGATCGCGCATCAGCCGGCCAATGAATGAAATATGGCGTTTGCGCGCGATGTGCGCGGTGTGCTTGGGAGCATCGGCCAGCGCCCGACGCAACTCGTCGGTAAGAGGCAGCTTGGCCAGCACATCGGGCTTGAATGTCGTCAAGCGTTCGCCCAGATCCACAAGAGCGTGAAGCTCTTTTTTGATCTGGGTTTTGCTTTTCTCTCCGTCGAAGGAGTCGTCGTAAGAATCAACCATGGGGGACGTCCGCAAATAAACGCCGCCATGATAACCAGTCAGGGGCCTGTTGTCCGGCCCAGTCGGTATTCGGTATCTGCCGAAATCAGAATTTGATGGAGAAAGTCATGAGTGCATCAGAAAGCGTCGGCCCACAGGCCTTGCCGGCACTGCAACAACAGGTCGA
>Ga0160435_1000245_pt1 | contig 24971 bp, 19 predicted proteins | sample HID1973K_E0MG_FD_108213 | JGI IMG/M metagenome (GOLD analysis project Ga0160435, IMG submission 108213) | Enriched mosquito-associated microbial communities from UW Madison campus, WI, USA - HID1973K_E0 MG | ecosystem: Host-associated > Arthropoda: Insects > Digestive system > Unclassified ...
AGGAAACAACCTCTGGATGATAACGGCCCCTTCCATACACAAGCGGATGGTCAGACCCATGCTCTCAGGCTTCGATGGGCTTCGATTCAGTCACTGGCAGACCGAGATCCGCGATGACGGCGTGGTGGTGCTCAGCCTCGATCGTGCCAATGCACCGGTCAATGCCTTCTCGCAGGACGTGCTGCTGGAGCTGGCCGAGCTGATCGAGCGCATCGCGATCGACCCGCCCCGCGGCGTGGTGATCCGCTCGGCCAAGGCCAACGGCTTCATCGCCGGCGCCGACCTCAAGGAGTTCCAGGAGTATGACCGCCGCGGCACCGTCAATGACGCCATCCGCCGCGGCCAGTCCACTTTCCAGAAGCTGGCCGATCTGCCCTGCCCCACCGTGGCCGCGATCCACGGCTTCTGCATGGGCGGCGGCACCGAAATCGCCCTGGCCTGCCGCCATCGGGTCGCCTCGGACGATCCCTCCACCCGCATTGGCCTGCCCGAGACCAAGCTGGGCATCTTCCCGGGTTGGGGCGGCAGCGCGCGCCTGCCAAACCTGATCGGCGCACCGGCGGCGATGGACCTGATGCTGACCGGCCGCACCGTCTCGGCCAGCGCCGCGCGCGCCATGGGCCTGGTAGACAAGGTCGCCGCGCCCGCCGTGCTGGTGGATACCGCCGCCGCGCTGGCACTGTCCGGCACCGTGCGCCCGTTCAAGCAACGCCTGACCGGCTGGGCCACCAACACCTGGATCGCACGCAAGCTGCTGGCCCCGCAGATGGCCAAGCAGGTCGCACGCAAGGCGCGCAAGGAGCATTACCCGGCGCCGTACGCACTTATCAATGTGTGGGAGCGCAGCGGTGGCAGCGGCATCCAGGCGCGCCTGGACGCCGAGCGCAAGGCGGTGGTCAAGCTCGCCAGCACCCCGACCGCCCGCAACCTGATCCGCATCTTCTTCCTCACCGAGCGCCTGAAAGGCCTCGGCGGCAAAGATCATGGGATCAAGCACGTACACGTGGTCGGCGCCGGCGTCATGGGCGGGGACATCGCGGCGTGGTCGGCCTACAAGGGCTTCGAGGTGACACTGCAGGACCGCGAGCAGCGCTTCATCGACACCGCGCTCGGCCGTGGCAACGAATTGTTCAACAAGCGCGTCAAGGATGCCGGCAAGCGCCCGGCGGTGGCGGCGCGCCTGAAGAGCGACCTGGCCGGCCACGGCGTCGCCCAGGCCGACCTGGTGATCGAGGCGATCATCGAGAAGCCCGAGGCCAAGCGCGAGCTGTACCAGCAGGTGGAGCCGCAGATGAAGGCCGATGCCCTGCTCACGACCAACACTTCTTCGATCCCGCTGACCGAACTGCGCGAACACATCCAGCGTCCGGCGCAGTTTGCCGGCCTGCACTATTTCAACCCGGTGGCGCAAATGCCGTTGGTGGAAATCGTGCAGCACGATGCGATGGCCGAGGAAACCCGCAAGCGCCTGGCCGCCTTCTGCAAGGCGCTGGACAAGCTGCCGGTGCCGGTAGCAGGCACGCCGGGGTTCCTGGTCAATCGCGTGCTGTTCCCGTACATGCTCGAAGCGGCTACTGCCTACGCCGAGGGCATTCCCGGGCCGGTGATCGACAAGGCCGCGGTGAAGTTCGGCATGCCGATGGGGCCGATCGAGTTGATCGACACCGTTGGCCTGGACGTGGCCGCCGGCGTGGGCGAAGAACTGGCCCCGTTCCTCGGCCTGCCGATCCCGGCGGCGCTGAAGACGGTGGAGCCGGGCAAGCGCGGCAAGAAGGACGGCCAGGGCCTGTACAAGTGGGAGAACGGCCGTGCGGTGAAGCCGGAAGTGCCCAAGAACTACGAAGCGCCAGCCGACCTGGAAGACCGCCTGATCCTGCCGCTGCTCAACGAAGCGGTCGCCTGCCTGCACGATGGCGTGGTGGCCGATGCCGACCTGCTCGATGCCGGCGTGATCTTCGGTACCGGCTTTGCGCCATTCCGCGGCGGCCCGATCCAGCACGTGCGCGCAACCGGTGCCGATGCGTTGGTCGAACGATTGAAGACCTTGCAGTCGCGCTACGGCGATCGTTTCGCGCCGCGGCCGGGCTGGGATTCGCCCGCGTTGCGCGAGCCGGTGGTGTAGGTTGGCATCACCACAAAACAAAACGCCGCCCTCGGGCGGCGTTTTTGTTCAAGAGTGCGTGTGCCCGTGATGACCCTGGTGGTCTACCCCATGCTCGTGGTCATGGCCACGCCCACCGCCCTGCACTGCGCAGGCATCGCCGCAATGGTCGGCCTCCACCTGCAACGTCACATGGTCGATGCCGAAGCGCTCGTGCAGCGACGCTGCCAGTGCGCGGCGTAGACGGTCGTTGTCCACGCCGTCGGCGGCCACCACATGCGCGGTCAGGGCCGGCGTACTGGACGCCAACGCCCATACATGCAGGTCGTGCACGTCGAGCACGCCCGGCTGCGCATGCAGCGCCTGCCGCACCGCCGCAAGGTCCAGGCCTTTTGGAACGCCCTCGAGCAAAACGTTGATCGCTTCGCGCAGCAGCAGCCAGGTGCGTGGCAGCACCCACAGGCCAATCAACACTGCCAGCACCGGGTCGATCCACTGCCAGCCGGTCCAGCCGATCGCCAGCGCGCCGAGGATCACCGCCACCGAGCCGAGCATGTCGCTCCAGACTTCGAGATAGGCGCCCTTGACGTTGAGGTTCTCTCCGGCACCGGCGCGCAGCAGGCGCATGGCGATGAGATTGATGACCAGGCCGAGGCCGGCGATCAGCAGCATGCCGGTCTCGCCCACCGCTTGCGGCTGGCGGAAACGTTGCGCCGCTTCCCACAGGATGTAGGCGCCGACCGCGAACAACAGCGCGCCGTTGAGCAATGCGCCCAACGCTTCCAGGCGCGCATAGCCGTAGCTGCGACGCGCATCGGGCGGGCGCCGGCTGAGCCGCACCGCCACCAGCGCGATCATCAGGCCGAGGGTATCGGTGGCCATGTGCGCGGCATCGGACAGCAGCGCCAGGCTGCCGGTGACGAAGGCGCCGACGACCTCGGCGACGAGGAAGGCGCCGGTCAGTCCGAGCGCCCACCACAGTGGCTTTTCGTGGCGAATCTCGGCAGGCGCGTGGTTATGGTCGTGTCCCATGCTTGGCATCCTGAAGCAGGGAACCAGATTAGGCGTGGGGTTGCGCGGAGACTATTACAGTGGACTTTGTAGGAGCCCGATTTCTCAGTTATCGGACACCAGCTTCACCACCGAAGAGAAATCCAGCTTGCCGTTACCGGCGCGGCTGTTCATGGCATACAGATTGCGCGCCAGTTCGCCGAGCGGAATCGAAGCGCCCACGCCCATCGCCGCTTCCACCGCCAGGCCCAGGTCCTTGAGCATGAGGTCATTGCCGAAGCCGCCGCTGTAGCCACGCGAAGCCGGCGCGTTCTCCAGCACGCCGGGCCACGGATTGCAGACCTCGGTGGCCCAACTGCGACCGGTGCTCACCGCCATCATCTGCGACAGCACCTTGGGGTCCAGCCCGTGCGCCTGGCCGAGCGCGATGGCTTCGCCGGTCACCGCCATGATCACGCCCAGCGCCATGTTGTTGCACAGCTTGGCGACCTGGCCGGCGCCGCTGTCGCCGACATGGAAGATGTTCTTGCCCATCGCCTGCAGGAACGGCCGCGCTTTTTCCAGCGCGTCGGCGGCGCCACCGACGATAAACGTCAGCGTGCCCGCGGCCGCGCCGGCGGTGCCACCGGAAACCGGCGCATCGAGCATCTGCAAGCCGCGTGCGGCAGCCGCCTCGGCCACCTTGCGCGCGGTGGAAGGGGCAATCGTGCTGCAGTCGATCACCAGCGCGCCGGCCGGGATCTTCTCCAGGAGGCCGTCCGGGCCGAGGTACAGCCCTTCGACGTGGCGGCTGGCCGGCAGCATCGAGATCACCAGTTCCGCATCGGCCAGCGTGTCGGCGGCCGAAGTGCCGGCGACCGCGCCGGCCTCGACAGCCTGCGCGATGGCGTCCGGCACCAGGTCGAACACGCGCACGGCGTGCCCGGCCTTGGCGAGGTTGGCGGCCATCGGCCCGCCCATGTTGCCCAGTCCGATAAAAGCGATCCGGCTCATTGCTGTGTCTCCGTCAGGCGTGGCCGAGGTCGGCCAGCGGGTGCGCCGCGGCCGCCCAGGGCGATTGGAAGAAAGGGGCGGCCCAGGCCGCGTCGGCCTGCGCGAGCGTGGCCGGTTGCCAGCGCGGTTGGCGGTCCTTGTCGATCAGCAGCGCGCGGATGCCTTCGGCGAAGTCGCCGTGTGCGGCCGCGTGCAGCGCGACGACGTACTCGGTGCGGAAGGTATCGGCCAGGGTGCGGGTGCCGTCGTCGCGTTGCAGCGTCCAGGCCAGCCGCGCCGAACCCGGCGAACCGGCGGCCAGGGTGGCGCGCGCGTTCTGCAGCCACGGGTCTTCGCTGGACAAGGCATCGATCGCCGCGACTACCCGCTCCAGCGTGCCGGCCGAGACCAGGTGCTCGATCAGCTCGGCGTGCATCTGCAGCGGCCCCGGGGCCAGCGGCTGCGCCAGGCCCTGCAGGAATTCGCGCAGTCGCACCCGATCGACTTCCGCATCGCCACTCCAGGCATGCGCGGAGAGCGCATCGACCACCGCGTCATATTGCGCGTGCTCCAGCTTGACGTCGGCCAGGCCGGCATAGATCGCGTCACTGGCGTCCAACGGCGCGCCGGTCAAGGCCAGGAACAATCCGGCACCGCGCGGCACGCGCCGCATCAACCAGCTGCCGCCCACGTCCGGGAACAAACCCACGGTGATCTCCGGCATCGCCAGCTTCGAACGCTCGGTCACTACGCGGTGGCTGGCGCCAGCCATCAGGCCGATGCCTCCCCCCATGACGATGCCGTGGCCCCAGCACAGGATCGGCTTGGGATAAGCATGGATGGAGTAGTCGAGCCGGTATTCCTCTTCAAAGAATTGCGCGGCATAGCGATTGGCGGTGACGTCGCTGGCGCCGGAATCGCGATATTCGCGCATGCTGCGGTACAGGCCATGCAAGTCGCCGCCGGCGCAGAAAGCCTTGTCGCCCGCGCCGCGCATCACCACGCAGGCCACGCTGGCGTCGTCCGCCCACGCTTGCAACTGCGCATACAGCAGCCGCGTCATCTCCAGCGACAGGCCGTTGAGGCTCTTGGGCGCATTGAGTGTGGCGATCCCGATGCGGCGGCCGTCGCGACCCTCGCGGGTTTCGAACAGCACGGGCGCCTCGCTGCCCTCGGCCATGTTCATGCGTTCTTCCATTGGGGGGCGCGCTTTTCCAGGAAGGCATTGACGCCCTCGGCCTGGTCGGCGGTATCGAACAGATCGACGAACGCTTCGCGCTCGGCGACCAGGGCAGCGGCGTGGCTGCCGGTGCGCGTGGCCTGCACCAGACCCTTGCACGCAGCGACCGCACGCGGGCTCTGCTTGCCGGCCTGGTGCGCCCAGGCAATCGCCAGCGCCTTGGCCTCGCCAGTGCCGACAACTTCTTCGACCAGGCCAATGCGCAATGCCGTGGCGGCATCGATACGCTCGCCCAGCAGGATCATGCGTTTGGCCCAGCCTTCGCCCACCAGGCGCGGCAGGTTCTGGGTGCCGCCGGCACACGGCAACAGGCCCACGCTGGCCTCGGGCAGGGCCATCTGCGCCTGGGTTTCGGCGATGCGCAGGTCGCAGGCCAGCGCGCACTCCAGGCCACCCCCCATCGCATAGCCGTTGATCGCGGCAATGGAGACGCCGCCAAACGCACTGAGCGTTTCGAACGCCTCGCCGAAGCGACGCGCCGCTTCGCGCGCGCCTGCCTTGTCGCCGCTGGCGAACTGCTTGAGGTCGGCGCCGGCCGAGAAGAACTTGCTGCCCTCCCCGGTGATCACCAGCGCGTACACCTGCGGGTCAGCGTCCAGCGCCTTTACCAGGTCGCGCAAGGCCGCCAGGCTGTGCACCGTCCAGGTGTTGGCCGGCGGGTTGCTCAGGGTGACGACGGCGACGTGCCCGTCACGCTCGACTTTCAATCCCGTGTGCTCGCGCTCCAGCCAATCGCTCATCGCAGTTCCTCGTCGGTGGTCAGCAGGTGGCGGGCGATGATCATCCGCATCACTTCGTTGGTGCCTTCGAGGATGCGGTGCACGCGGCTGTCGCGCATCAGGCGTTCGATCGGGTATTCGCGGATATAGCCGTAGCCGCCGTGCAACTGCAACGCATCGTCGCAGATGCCGAAGCTGGCGTCGGTGGCGAAGCGCTTGGCCATCGCGCACCACACGGTGGCATCGCTGCTGCCGGCGTCGAGCTTGCGCGCGGCGGTGTGGACCATCTGCCGCGCCGCCACCAGTTGCGTGGCCATGTCGGCCAGCTTGAACTGCAGCGCCTGGAAATCTGCCAGCTTCTTGCCGAACTGGCGGCGCTCGCCCATGTAGCGGCGCGCGGCATCCAGCGCGCCTTGCGCAGCGCCCAGCGAGCAGGCCGCGATGTTGATGCGGCCGCCGTCGAGCGCCTTCATCGCCATCTTGAAGCCTTCGCCTTCCTTGCCAAGCAGATTGCCGGCCGGAATGCGCACGCCCTGGAAAGTGATGCCGCGCGTGGGCTGGCTGTTCCAGCCCAGCTTCTCTTCCTTGCGGCCGTAGCTGATGCCGGGCGCATCGGCCGGGACGATGAAGGCGCTGATGCCGCGCGCGCCCTCTTCGCCGGTACGCGCCATCACCACCAACGCCTCGGTGGCGCCGGCGCCGGAGATGAAGGCCTTGCTGCCATCGAGCACGAACTCATCGCCATCGCGCACCGCGCGGGTCTTCAGCGAGGCCGCATCCGAGCCGGCGCCCGGCTCGGTCAGGCAATACGAAGCCAGCTTCTCGCCACTGGTCAGCGCCGGGCCCCAGTGCTGGCGCACCGCCTCGTTGCCATATGTGGTGACCAGCCAGGTCGCCATGTTGTGGATGCTGATGAAGGCCGAGGTCGAAGGATCGACCGTGGCCATTTCCTCGAACACCAGCGCCGCGTCCAGCCGCTTCATCGCCAGGCCGCCGACGGCTTCATCGGTGTACAGGCCACAGAAGCCGAGCTCGGCGGCCTTGCTGATCGCCTCGCGCGGGAAGTGCGCCTCTTCATCCCAGCGCGCGGCGTTGGGCGCCAGTTCCTTGTCGGCGAAGTCGCGCGCCGCTTCGCGGAACGCCTGCTGTTCTTCGTTGAGATCGGCCTCGTAGGGCATCTGCATGGCAGCGTTCATGGCGCTCACTTCAGGTTGATCGTGGTGTTGACGCCGTGGCCGAGCGTGCTGTCGTCGAACCAGCGCGCGGTCACGGTCTTGGTCTGGGTGTAGAACATGACGACCTGCTTGCCGTAGGGGCCGAGGTCGCCGAGCTTGGAAGCGCGCGAACCGGAGAACGAGAACAGCGGCACCGGCACCGGGATCGGCACGTTGATGCCGACCTGGCCGACATCGATTTCTTCCTGGAACCGGCGCGCGGCCGCACCGGATTGGGTGAACAGCGCAGTGCCGTTGCCATTGGGATTGGCATTGACCAGGGCGATGGCGTCGTCGAGCGTTTCGGCTTCGAGGATCACCAGCACCGGCCCGAAGATTTCTTCGTCATAGATGCGCATGCCCGGCTTGACCCCGGAGAAGATCGTCGGCCCGACGAAGTTGCCCTGCTCGTAGCCAGCGACTTGCGGCTTGCGGCCATCGAGTTCGAGCTTGGCGCCTTGCTCGATGCCGGCGGCGATCAAACCTTCCACGCGCTCGCGCGCGGCGCAGGAAATCAGCGGACCGACATCGGTACCGGCCTCGGTGCCGCCGTTGACCTTCAGGGTCTTGGCCTTGGCCACCAGTTCGGGAATCCAGTTGCGCGCCTCGCCCACCAGCACGAGGGTCGAGGCCGCCATGCAGCGCTGGCCCGCGGCACCGAACGCGGCACCGGCCATGGCGTTGAGGGTCTGTTCCTTATTGGCGTCCGGCAGCACCACGGCGTGGTTCTTGGCGCCCATCATGCATTGCACGCGCTTGCCGGCCAGCGAGGCGCGGTTGTAGACATGGGTGCCGACCTTGGTCGAGCCGACGAAGGACACCGCCTTGATGTCGGGGTGGTCGCAGATCGCGTTGACCACGTCCGCGCCGCCGTGGACGACATTCAGCACGCCCTTCGGCAGGCCGGCTTCCAGCGCCAGTTCGACCAGGCGCATGGTGACCATCGGGTCCTGTTCGGAAGGCTTGAGCACGAAGGTGTTGCCCGTGGCGATCGCCATCGGGAACATCCACAGCGGAATCATCGCCGGGAAATTGAACGGGGTGATGCCGGCGCACACGCCCAGCGGCTGCAGCAGCGTGTAGGTATCCACGCCGGTGGCCACGTTGTTGGCCAACTCGCCCAGCTGCAGGTTGCCGATCGCCGCAGCGTGCTCGACCACTTCCAGGCCGCGGAACACATCGCCCTCGGCGTCGGGCAGGGTCTTGCCCTGCTCGGCAGTGAGCAGCGCCGCCAGCTCGCCCATGTTCTCGCGGATCAGCTGCTGGTACTTGAGGAAGATCCGCGCGCGGGTGCCGATCGGCGTCTTGCGCCAGGTCTTGAAGGCGGCCTGGGCCGCGGCCACGGCGGCATCGACCTCGGCCGAGGTCGCGAACGGCACCTTGGCCAGCACCGCCTGGGTAGCCGGGTTGACCACGTCCTTCCATTCGGTGGTCGCCGATTCGACGAACTGGCCGTCGATCAACAGGGAAACGCGGGACACGTGGGACAGGGACTCGCTCATCGGGACATCACCGGCAACGGAAGGACAGACTTCGCATTGTTCGCACCCGGCTAGCCAGATTCAGCCCATCCGGCGCTTAATCGCGCTAATCTCGTCACAACATTCTGCGAAGTTTGTGAAGATGCCCGTCTCTCAACGCCAGCTCGGCCTGCGCCTGCAGCGCCTGCGCCAGCGCCACGGCCTGACCCAGGCCGAACTGGCCAAGCGGCTTGCGCTGTCCCCGAGCTACCTGAACCAGATCGAGCGCAACCAGCGGCCGCTCACCCTGGCGGTGCAGCAGCGGCTCAAGGAGGCGCTGGGGGATATAGAAGGTCTGGTCGACCGCGACGACCCGGCCGCGCTGATCGAACCGCTGGACGACGCCCTGCGCGCGCTCGGCCATACCGGTGTTGGGGCCGGCGAGCTGCGCGCCCTGGCCGGCAACCTGCCGCAGATCGCCCACGCCCTGCTCGACCTGCATCGCGAACATCACCACCTGCGCGAGCGCGCCGCCGCGCTGGAATTGCAGTTGGGCAGCGGCCATGGCGTGGCGCCGCTGCTCTCGCCCGGCGACCACGTGCGCGACCACTTCAACCGCCAGCGCAACTACATCCCCGAACTGGACGAGCGCGCCGAGGCGCTCTATGCCGAACTCGGCCTGGCGCCCGACACGCTGGCGCCGCGCTTGCGCCAATTGCTCGCCGACCGCCACGGCCTGCGCGTGCGCCTGGACCCGGGGCGCGACGACAAGCGGCTGTACGACGCCGAACGCCGCGTGCTGTGGCTGCCGCCCTGGCTCAAGCCCGGCCAGCAGGCGTTCCAGATGGCCGCGCAACTGGCCACGCTCGAACACGGCGCGCTGATCGACCGACTGATCGCCAATGCCGGCTTCGACGATGCCGAGCGTATTGCCCTGGCCCGAATTGGCTTTTCGAACTACTACGCCGGCGCTTTGGTGATGCCCTATGCCGCCTTCCTGCGCAGCGCCGAAGACAGCCGCTACGACATCGAATGGCTGGCGCAGCGCTTCGCCGTCGGCTTCGAAGCGGTATGCCATCGCCTGAGCACGCTGCAGCGTCGCGGCGCCGAGGGCCTGCCGTTCTTCTTCATGCGCGTGGACCGTGCCGGCAACGTCTCCAAGCGCCACTCCTCGACGGATTTCCACTTCTCCCAGGTCGGCGGCACCTGCCCGCTGTGGATCGTCTACGAGGCCTTCAACCAGCCAGGGAAACTACTCACGCAGATCGCGCGGATGCCCGACGGCCGCCAGTATTTCTGGATGGCGCGGCAGGTCAGCAGCGGCCCGCCCGGCTACGGCCAACCGCGCAAGACCTTCGCCCTCGCCCTGGGCTGCGACCTGCGCCACGCCGAACGCCTGGTGTACTCGCGCGGCCTGGACCTGCAAGGCGGCAGCGCGGTGCCGATCGGCCCGGGCTGCCTGACCTGCGAGCGGACCGACTGCTTGCAGCGCGCGTTTCCGCCGCTGTGGCGGCGCGGCCGCGAGGGCAACGGCTGAGAGGCGGCAGGCCTGCGAAAGCAAGAAGGGCCTGTAACCGCGAGGTTACAAGCCCTTTAGCAAAGCGAATGCGGCTACCGATCAGAACGGAATATCGTCGTCGGCGAAATCGTCCATCGGCGGTGCCGACTGCTGCGGCGCAGGCGCCTGGCGGCGCTGTGCATATTCCTGGCGCGGGGCGGCCTGGCGCTGCGGGCGCTCGCCACCACCACCGCCGCCGCCGCCGCCTTCGCCACGGCCGCCGAGCATCTGCATTTCATCGGCGATGATGTCGGTGGAATACTTTTCGACGCCATCCTGGCCGGTGTACTTGTCGTAGCGCAGCGAGCCTTCGACGTACACCGAGCTGCCCTTGCGCAGGTATTCGCCGGCGATTTCGCCGAGCTTGCCGAAGAACACCACGCGGTGCCATTCGGTGCGCTCCTGCTGGTTGCCGTCCTTGTCCTTGCGCACGCTGGTCGTCGCCAGGCTGACACGGGTGATGGCCATGCCGCCCTGGGTGTACTTGACGTCGGGGTCGTTGCCGAGGTTGCCGACGAGGATGACTTTGTTGATGCCGCGGGCCATAGCTTTTCCGTCCGGGTGATTCTGGGAATGGGGGCGGCGAACGCGGCGGCGCGGGCGCCGGCACCGGTTCGACCGGCAGGATCGCCGCTGAGGCCATCCGAGTGACGCATATTACCAGCACTGACCGCGCGCACCCCGCCGCGGCGGCCTGTTCGGGCCGACCTGGCTGTCGGGGTTTGCCGTCGCTGCCGGCGTCGGCAGCGGCATCCGGGGCCTGCGCGGCCCCGAGCCGGCGGCCTTCAGTTCACCGCCACCTGGATCGCGAAATCGACCTTGTCCTCGCGCCGCGCACTGGCGCGCATCTGGTAGACCTGCACGATGTATTCGCCGTCCGCAGGCAGCTCGCCCTTCCAGGCACTGCCGGTGCTGCCGCTGCCGATGGCCGCGGCGGTGCCGGGCTCGTCGCCAGGCTTGAACACGTTGAAGTTGGCGTTGGGGCTGCCCGTCACCTTGACGCTCAGGTCCTGCCCGGCTTTCCCGGCCACCGTGTAGTGGACGCTGTCGTAGCCGCTGAAATGGCCCTTGAGCGTGGCATCGCTCAGGCCGCGGGAAAACTGCACCGGCACGGTGGTGACCTGGTCGGCGCCCGAGGCCGAGACGGCCAGGCCCACCAGCAGGCACGCCAACGCGAGTACGGCAAAAACATGCTTCATGCTTCCCTCCGGGGTTTGAAGAACATCGCTGTAATGCCACCTGCATCGGCCGCGAGGCCGTCGATCGGTAGAACGCGTGCTTCTATAACCAGTACGTCGGGCGTGGGGTTTCCCGTAAAGCGTGACCGCCGCGCGCCCTTCCCACGCGGCTGGCGGTCTGGCCGAAGCCTAGCCCAATCCCGGCCGGGCGCCTCCCGCAGCGCAACAACGCCGCTGGCCGCTGCGAGGCGTGGACGCTGCGAGAACGCGGCGATGTCGGCAGTCGCCTATAATTCGCCGACGCTTCCAGCCCGATCCGCATGAGCCTCGTCGAAGATCTCCGTCCCGCCCTGGGCCTGCCCCAGATCCAGCAGCTCGCCGCGCCCGACATGGCCGCGGTCGATGCCCTGATTCGCAGTCGCCTGGCGTCGGACGTGGTGCTGATCAACCAGATCGCCGACCACATCATTTCCGCCGGCGGCAAGCGCCTGCGGCCGATGCTGGTGATGCTGGCCGGCCGCGCGGCCGGCGGCGGCGGCGCCGAACACCACCAGTTGGCGGCGATCATCGAGTTCATCCACACCTCGACCCTGCTGCATGACGACGTGGTCGACGAGTCGGACCTGCGGCGCGGCCGCAGCACCGCCAATGCCCTGTGGGGCAATGCGCCGAGCGTGCTGGTGGGCGATTTCCTGTATTCGCGCAGCTTCCAGCTGATGGTCGAACTGGACCGCATGGAAGTCATGCGCATCCTCGCCGACACCACCAACCGGATCGCCGAGGGCGAGGTGCTGCAGCTACTGCACGTGCATAACCCGGACACCGATGAAGCGGCTTACCTGCGCGTCATCGAGCGCAAGACCGCGGTGCTGTTCGCCGCCGGCACCTGCCTGGGCGCGCTCGCCAGCGGTGCCGACGAAGCGCTGCAAGCGCGGCTGTACGACTACGGCATGCAGCTGGGCTACGCGTTCCAGATTGCCGACGACGTGCTCGACTATGCCGCCGATGCCAGCGACCTGGGCAAGAACCTGGGCGACGACCTGGCCGAAGGCAAGGCGACGCTGCCGCTGATCCACGCCATCGCCCATTCCGATGCGGCCACCCAGGCGCGCCTGCGCGAGATCGTCGAGCAAGGCGACTCCGCGGCGATGCCGGAAGTGCTGGCGGCGATCCGCGCCACCGGCGGCCTCGAATACAGCCGCCAGCGTGCCGCCGAATATGCCGAAGCCGCCGAGCGGGCGCTGGATGGCCTGGTCGAAAACGAAGCCGTGGCGGCGTTGCGCGGCCTGGCGCGCTACGCGGTCGAAAGAACGCACTGACCCGCCCTGCATCTCATGGTCCTTCTCCCGCATCGCGGGAGAAGGGCGCCGAGGCTTCACTCCCCGAAACGTTCTTCGAAGAAGTCTTCCAGCATCCGGTAGGCGCGCTTGGCCGCGCGCGGGTTGTAGACGCAGCCCGGCGGGCTGTTGGCGTCGGCTTCGGCGAAGCAATGCACGGCACCGGCAAAGTTGACGAACTGCCAGTCGGCGCCGGCGGCATCCATCTCTTTCTGGAACGCGGCGATGTCCTCGGCGGTGACGCTCTTGTCGGCGGCACCGTTGAGCACGAGGATCGGCGTCTTCACCGCGTCCGCCTGCGCCGGCATATCAGTGGCGATACCGCCATGCAGGCTGACCACGCCGGCCAGCGCCGCGCCCGAGCGCGCCATCTCCAGCACCGTGGTGCCGCCGAAGCAGAAACCGACCGCGCCGATCCGCGCCGGATCGACCGGCGCCTTGCCTGCCTGCGCCTTGAGCACTTCCACCGCCTTCAACGCGCGGGCGCGCAGGGTCGCGCGGTCGCTGCGCAGCTTGCCGGCGACCTGGCCGGCTTCCTTGTCGTCCTTGGGCCGTACGTTCTTGCCGTAGACATCGGCCACCAGCACGACATAGTCGTCGCCGGCCAGTTGCTTGGCCTTTTCCACCGCCGAGTCATTGACCCCGCGCCAGTTGGGCACCATCACCAGGCCCGGGCGCTTGCCCTCGCCGTCGTTGTCGTAGACCAGGACGCCGCTGAAGGTGTCCGCGCCAATCTTCCATTCGACCGTACGGGCCTGCATCGCCGCCGATGCCGACAGCGGCAACAGCGCCAGAGCCACTACCCCTACCGCCCACTGCCAACGCTGCTGCCACGGATTGCGCCTGCTCATCGGTCCCGCTCCGGCTGGAATGACGGAGCCGAGTGTAGCCTGCCGCGGTGACTGCCAGTGATTGTGCACAGGTGGTGTGGATGGGTACGGGAGAAGCCTGTGGACAATTGTCGGCAGCCCTTGCGGCGCAAGCGTTCGCCGATCAATGGCGAAAATTTGGCCAGTGCATTTTGGCTTCTCCACAGGCCATGTGGATCAATCGCGGAGAAGTTTGTGGATAACCGTCAGCAGGGCTTGCGCTGGTTGGGGTTGCGGCGGGTTGGTGAATATTTAGCCAGTGCCTAAAGGCTTGTCGCTCAGGCCACACCGAGGCCCGGGATCGCGCTGATCGCGTCGGGATCAAAACCGGCGAGCTCGGCGAAATGCCGTCCACGCGCGACGTAGTCGCGATACGCACCGAAGCTCGGTGCACCGGGCGAGAGCAACAACACGCCGCCTTCGCTGCCCAATGCCGTCTGCGCCAAAGAGACTGCCTGCGGCAAATCGGCAGCGGCATGCAGGCCGAAGCGCCCGGCGGCGGCCAGCGGCGCCAGCAGTTCATGGATGCGCGGACCGTTGGCGCCCATCGTGACGATTTCTACCGGCGGCGCCGGGTCCTGCGCCATGTGCGCGGCGAAGTCGTGCCAGTCCAGGCCACGGTCATGGCCGCCGGCCAGCAACGCTACACGCTGGCCGTCGAAGCAGGCCAGCGCGGCGAGGGTGGCGTGCGGCGTGGTGCTGATCGAATCGTTGACGTAACGGATGCCCGCGCGCGTGCCCATGGTCTGCAGGCGGTTGGGCAGCGGCTGAAAGGTCAGCGCGGCCGGCGCCAGCGCGGCGGCATCCAGGCCCAGGGCTTCGATCGCGGCCAGCACCGCGCACAGGTTGCCGCGGTTGTGGCGGCCCGGCAGCGGTACCCGCGCGGTGTCGAACACCGCCATCTCGCCGCGATGCACCACCTCGCCACGCAGGTGCCAGCCATCGGGATGGTTGAACCAGCGCACCTCACTGGCACTCAATGTTGCGCCAAGCGCCAGCAGGCGCGGGTCGTCGGCATTGAGCAGGGCGATGCGCGGCGCCGCTTCAGTGACCAGCGAAAGCTTGTCGGCGATGTAGCGGTCTTCATCGCCGTGCCAGTCCAGGTGTTCGGGAAACAGGTTCAGCACCAGCGCCACTTGCGGCCTTGCGCCGCTGCGTGCCACCTCGCGGGTCTGGTAGCTGGATAGCTCTATCGCCCAATACTGCGGCGGCGGCTCGGGCGCCAGCACGTCGAGCAACGGCAGGCCGATGTTGCCTGCCAATGCGGTGCGATGGCCGCCGGCACGCAGCAGATGCGCCAGCAACGCGGTGGTGGTGCTCTTGCCCTTGGTGCCGGTGACGCAGACCGCGCCCGGCACGATGCCGTCGGGCTGCGCGTGTTCGGCAAACCACAGCGCGGTGGCGCCGATGAAGCGGGTGCCGGCCTGCGCGGCGGCCAGGGCTTCGGGCCGGTTCGGGCTGATCCCGGGCGATTTCACCACCACCGCAAAGCGCGCCAGCGCCGCGGCATCGACTTGGGTTTCAACTTGCAATGCCGGGTCGGCCAGCGCCTTGGCTTCGGCCGTCTCGGCGTCGCTGCAGAACAGGGTCAGCGGCTGCGCAGGCAGGCGATGCCGGATTGCCTGGTAGGCCGAACGCCCTTCGCGGCCCCAGCCCCACAACGCGACCGACTGGCCTTCAAGCTGCGAAATTCGCACGCACGCGCTCCCACAGCGGCGCCGGAATGCGGTGCTCGCCGCCGAGTTCGAGTTGCGGTGCCAGCAACAGTTCGTCGGCCGGCAGCTGCGGCTGGATCTCGCGCGCGAAGCGCTGCACCAGCACGTCTTCCTTCCACTCCGGGCGCCCGGCCAGGGTCGCCATCGAGGCCCGCGATTCGCGGCCTTCGCCGACGCACTCGAACGGCTTGTGGTCCTGGAATTCGAGCAGCGCATCGAAGCCACCGGCCTGGCTGGCGTCGTCGAGCAGGTTGCGGCCGAAGATCTTCACCAACCGGGTCTTGGGCATGAACGGCGCCAGCGCCAGGAACACGAAGTGGCACTTCGGGCAGACCCCGCACCAGCGGTTGACCGGGCGCTCGCCCATGATGTGGAAGTTGCGGTTGCAGCTGGAGAAGTGGGCGTCGTAGTGGTCGTTCGTGGCGAACTGCCGCGCCACCGCGAGTTCCGATAGCGGGCGCAGCAAGGAGTAGTAATGCAGGTCGGCGGCAACATGGCGTTCGACGTGCTCGCCCAGCGCGCGCTCCCAGTGCCAGCCCTTGGACCACTGGTGATTGACCTCGCCGGTGCCGGGAATGAGGCTGCCGTAGCTGGCCGAATGCTCGTTGGAGAAAACCACCTGGTCGGCGCCGACCAACAGCGCGGCGAACAGCATGATCATCGAGTTGATCGCGGTCACCGGGATGTGGCCGTTGTAGGCGCCCTGCTGGTTGAGCTCGAACAGCGCCGGCGCCAGCGTGCGGCCGATATTGAGCGTGGGCAGTGCGGTGCGCTCGGCGCAGGCACGGATCAACTGCGAGCCGCCGATCCAGGTCACCGTTTGCGCCACGCCCGCGGCACGCAGCGCCTCGATACTGACCAGCGAGTCCTTGCCGCCGCCGATGGCGACCAGCGCGTGCTCGCGCAGGCCCACGGCCGGCGCCGTTGCGGCCGGCGCCGCCTCCGCCGGCAGCTTGAAGCGCCCGCGCAGATTGAGGCCATTGCGATAGGCGAACTCGCCCAGGCCGTGCAGGTACAGGTCTTCGACCAGCGCGGCGGTGGCCGCGTCGATCTGGTAGCTGTCGATCACCACCTGGGCCGGCACCGCGGCCTTGTAGTAGCTCACCCCGGCGAACAGGTGCAGCAGGCGCAAGGCGCGCTCGGCGGCCTCGGCGCGCGCGCCGTCGAGCTGGAACGGCGCGCCCGGCACCGTGATCGTCTCCACCAGCTCCGGGCCCTGGTCGAAGGCATAGACCAGCGAGGCGACGCCGCTGGCGGGGTCGAAGCCGCAACGGACGAAGCGGAAGCAGGAGACCTGGGTTTTGTCGAAGGCAGTCATGGCGTATCCGCAAACAGGCAGCCCGGTTTTCGCGCGCAGCTGCGCGCGGCCGGGAGAATCAGGAGGAAAGAAAGGTCAGGTCGCTCAGCCGGCCGGGACATCGATCACGTCCTCGCGCGGCAGCTCGCGCTGGTTGTAGGTGCTGGACATCGAATAGCCATAGGCACCGGCATCGGAAACCAGCATGACGTCGCCCGGCGCACTGGCCAGCGGCAGCTGCCGGCGCTTGCCGAACACGTCGGAGGATTCGCAGATCGGCCCGACCACGTCGAACGGACCGCGGGCGTCGTCGTCCAGGCGCGAAAGGTTGTCGATGTCGTGCCAGGCGTCGTACAGCGCCGGGCGGATCAAGGTGTTCATGCCGGCATCCAGGCCGACGCGATGAATCCCGTCCTTCTCGATCACCTGGGTCGCATGCGCGAGCAGCACGCCGCACTCGGCCACCAGGAAGCGCCCCGGCTCGATCGCCAGGCGGAAGGCCGAGTGCACCGCGCGCACTTCGGCCAGGCCGGCGGCCCAGCGCTCCAGGTCGAACGGCTCGTCCTCGGCGCTGTAGGGAATCGGCAGGCCGCCGCCGATGTCGATGGTTTCCACGGTGCCGATGCGGCGGGCGAAGCCGGCCAGTTCGTCGAACACCAGGCGCCAATGCTGGCCGGTCTCGACGCCGCTGCCGAGGTGGGCGTGCAGGCCGGTGATGGTGATGCCCAGCGCGCGCGCGGCATCGAGGAATTCGTCCACGCGCGAGGCCGCCAGGCCGAACTTGGAATGCTTGCCGCCGGTGTTGACCTTCTCGTGATGACCATCGCCATGACCCAAGTCGATGCGCAACCACAGGTGGCGATTGCGGAACACTTCCGGCCAGTGCTGCAAGGCCTCGACGTTATCGAGGGTGACGGTGACCCCCAGGGCGAAAGCGGCTTCGTACTCGGCCTTGGGCGCGAAGCTCGGCGTGAACAGCACCCGCCGCGGCGATAGCTCGGGCAGCGTGTCGAACACCCGGCGCAATTCGCCGTGCGAAACGCACTCCAGGCCGAAGCCTTCCAGCACCAGTGCTTCGAGGATGGCCGGGTGCGAGTTGGCCTTGATCGCGTAGTAGCGCTGGTCGATGGCGGCAATGGCCTGCAGCGCGCGGGCGCGCTCGCGCACGGTCGGCAGGTGGTAGATGTAGCGCGGGGTGCCGGCCTGGGCCAGGCGCAGCAGGTGCTCGCGCTCGCCGCGCCACCACGGCACCGGCCGCGGCCGCACCGAGCCGGTGATCTCGCGCCAGCGCGGGCCGAACACTTCGCCCTCGCCCACCGGCATCGCGCCGCTGTCGATCAACTCGGCATGCAGGATCGGCAGCAGGCCGTCGGCGTCGCTTTCATCGATGACGAAGGTCAGGTTCAAGTCGTTGGAGGACTGCGAGATCATGTGCACGCGCTCCTGGCCGAACGTGGCCCACACATCCGAGAGCTTGTGCAGCAGCGAGCGCATGCCACGGCCAACCAGGGTGATAGCCGCGCAGGGAACGATGATCTTGACCCGACAGATTTCCGACAGGTCGGCCGACAGCGCCGACAGCACGTCGGTATTGACCAGGTTCTCGGACGGGTCCAGCGACACGGTGACGTTGGTTTCGGCGGTGCCGATCAGGTCCACCGACAGCCCGTGCTTCTTGAACAGCGCGAACACGTCGGCCAGGAAGCCGACCTGCTGCCACATGCCGATGCCTTCCATCGACACCAGCACGATGCCGTTGCGGCGGCTGATCGCCTTGACGCCCGGCACCGGCTCGGCGGTGCCGTCGATGCGCGTGCCGGGCAGGTCAGGACGCTCGGTGTCGAGGATGGCCATCGCCACGCCGGCGTCGCGGCACGGCTTGATCGAGCGCGGGTGCAGCACCTTGGCGCCGGTGGTGGCGATTTCCTGCGCTTCGTAATAATCCAGGCGGGTGAGCAGGCGGGCATCGGGCACTTCGCGCGGATTGGCGCTGAACATGCCCGGCACGTCGGTCCAGATCTCCACGCGGTTGGCACCCAGCAGCGCACCGAAATAGGCGGCCGAGGTATCCGAACCGCCGCGACCGAGGATGGCGGTGCCGCCGTCGGCGTGGCGCGAGATGAAGCCCTGGGTGATCAGCATGCGCGTGGGCTGGGCGTCGAAGCGCGCCTTCCAGGCGGCATCGGACTGCCACTGGCACGACACCGACAAGCGGCGCGACCACTCGCTCTGGTTCGGCAACGGCGGCAACGCGCTGAGCCATTCGCGCGCGTCGGCCCACCCCATGTCCAGTCCGTTGGCAGCGAGATAGGCGGCGCCGAGCGTGGAGGACAGCAATTCGCCCTGGCCCAGCACTTCGGCCTGCCAGTCGAGCGTGCGGCTGGCAGCGCGCGGGTCATCGAGCAGGCCACGCAAGGCGGCCAGACGAGCGCCGAGCACCGCCTCGGGGTCGAGTTCGAGTTCGGCCAGGAAGTCGCGGTGGCGCTGCTCCAACGCGGCGACGCGCTCGCGCCTGTCGGCCGCGCCATCGGCAATGGCGGTCAATTCATTGGTGACCCCGGACAACGCCGACACCACCACCAGCACCCGCGCGCCGGTTTCATCGGCACGTTTTTTCGCCAGTTTCCCGATCGTGTCCCAGCGATGGCGACGCGACACCGAAGTGCCGCCGAACTTGAGGACGATCCAACGATCCACGGAAGGGGAAGCTGACATGGTTGCGGTTGTCTACGATAGGGGGGAGAAACCGCGCCACGAACGGGCGCGTAACCCCCGATTCTACCGCCACGGACCCCGCCATGACCGCCCGCCGCTATCTCCAGCTCGACGTTTTCTCCCACCGCCCCGGCGCCGGTAACCCGCTTGGGGTGGTGCTGGATGCCGGGGATCTGTCCGACCACGAGATGCAGGCACTGGCGGCCTGGTTGAATCTGTCCGAGACCGTCTTCTTCCTGCCGCCGGGCAGCGGCGCCGATTACCGCATCCGCATCTTCACCCCGTGCATGGAACTGCCCTTCGCCGGCCACCCGAGCGTGGGCGCGGCATGGGCGGCCGCGCATCTCGGCCTGGCCTCGCCGCGCAACGGCCAGCTGATGCAGCAGTGCGAGGCCGGTTTGTTGCCGGCGCAACTGAGCGGCCCGCGCGAAGACCTGCGCGCCAGTGTCCGCAGCCCGCGCGCGCAGTTGCGCGAACTGGCCGCGCCGGCGCTGCCGGCCGCGCTGGCAGCCATTGCCGCCGCGCCTGCCACGCTCTGGAACAACGGCCCGGACTGGTGGCTGCTGGAAGTGCGCGACGAGGCGGCCCTGCGCGCCCTGCAACCGGACTTCGCCGCGATCGCCGCCCTGCCCGGCCACGGCAAGCTGGCTGCCTTCGCGCTGTGCGATGGCAGCCAGGGCTACCAGGTCGCCGTGCGCGGTTTCGCGCCGGGCGTCGGGATACCGGAGGATCCGGTCACCGGCAGTGCCAATGCCTTGATCGGCGCCTGCCTGGCGGCCCAGGGTCGTGCGCCCGGCGATGGCCGCTATGTCGCCAGCCAGGGTCGCGAACTCGGTCGCGACGGTCGCGTGCGCGTGCAGGTCGATGCCGACGGCGAAGTGTGGATTGGCGGCCAGGTGCAGGCGGTCATCGACGGCCGCATCGACTGGTAAGCTGCGCCCCCGTTTGCCACCGGCAGCTCCCATGACCTCGCGCCGCTTCCTGCAACTGGATGTGTTCTCCACCCACGCCGGCGGCGGCAACCCGTTGGCGGTGGTGCTTGACGCCGAGGGCCTGGACGATGCGGCGATGCAGGCGATCGCGCGTTGGACCCGGTTGCCGGAGACGACCTTCGTTTTTCCCGCTACCGATCCAGCCGCCAGCTACCGCATCCGGATGTTCTCGCCGCAAAAGGAAGTACCGTTCGCAGGGCATCCGAGCGTCGGCACGGCGCATGCGGTGTTGGAGGCCGGACTGGCGCAGGCCCGCGCTGGGCTATTGGTGCAGGACGGCATCGCCGGCTTGCTGCCGCTGCGCCTGCATGACGACGCGCACGGCCGCAGCATCGCGATCCGTACGCCGCGCGCGCAGGTCGGCGAAGTGGTTGATGCCGACGATGCGCGCCTGGTGGCGGCACTGCAAGGCTGGCGCCTGGGCACGCTGCCGCCCGTGCTGATGGACGGTGGCCGGCGCTGGTGGCTGGTCGAACTACAGGACGAAGCCACGCTGCGTGCGCTGGCGCCGGATTGGGAGGCGATCGCGGCGCTGGCCGAGTCGACCCAAGCCATGGGCGTGTTTGCGTATGCGCGCGCCGATGCCGTGGCCGACTGGGACCTGGCAGTGCGGGCATTCGTCGGGCTCGGCCGGCGCTTCGAAGATGCTGCCTCGGGCGCCGCCAATGCGGTGCTGGCGGCATGGCTGGACCAGCGCGGCGCCTTGCCCGGGCGCGACGGTCGTTATCGCGTCAGCCAGGGGCGCGAGATCGGCGCCGATGCGCGGCTGGAAATGTTCGTGGATGCCGACGGCGAGGTCTGGTCGGGTGGCCAGGTGCAAACGGTGATTCGCGGCGAACTCGACTGGCCGGCCGGCTGATAGACGTCGAAAGTCGCGCCGTTACTCCGGCGCCGCCTCTACCCGCACCCGGATGCGGTCGCCCGGATTGAAATCGCTGTGGGTGTGATAGGTGCGTCCGCCGTACTCGTAGGTGACGTCGTAACCGTCCACCCGCTCGCGCTCTCCGGCGACCGGATCGCAGACCTGCACATAGCCATCGCGCGATTGCGGGTGGTTGGCGTCGTAGACCGATTGCCCGGCCAGTCCACCGGCCACGGTGCCCACCGCGGTCCCGAGCAACTGGCCGCTGCCGCCGCCGAAACGGCTGCCGACCACCGCGCCGGCAACACCACCGATCACGGTGGCCAGGCTGCGGCCGGGTCCGTTGCCACTGGCCGTCGTGCCGCCGCCGTAGTAACCGTTATCGCCGCCGTAGTTGCCCTGTGCCGGGCGGCTATAGCAGCGCGGCGCAGAACGCGAACCGTCGTGCACGATGACCGGGTCTACCCGGACCACGCGGGCGTAGTCGTAGCCGACATCGTCGCGATTGCCGGCGTCGTCGTAGTAACGGTTGTCGTCGCTGCGGTAGTCGTCATCGCGATAACCGTCATCGCGGTACTGCTGCGCCTGGGCGGCGCCGGCAGCGACCAGCCCGGTGACCAGGATGCCGATGATCCAAGGGCTGGATTTCATTGTCGTGCGCCGCGTTGTGGGGTGACGGCGATGCTCGCGGCCAGGGGGTGAAATGGGGCTGAATGGTTTTTGCGCACCGGCCGCCGGCGCGGACAGGTCACTGTCCGCAACCGACGCCAGCGCGGCGCGGCATCAGCCGGCGGAAAACTCGCTTTCCAACGTAATCGGCACCGCGCTCAAAGCCTTGGACACGGGGCAGTTCTTCTCGGCCTTGTGCGCCAGCTCGCGGAACTGCGCCTCGTCGATGCCCGGCACCACGGCCTTGAGCTTGAGGCGGATGGCCGACAACTGCGGGCCACCTTCCATCGACAGATCGACTTCGGCGCGGGTGTCGAGCGACTTCGGCGGGAAGCCTGCCTCGGTGAGCTGCGCCGACAAGGCCATGGTGAAGCAGCCGGCATGCGCGGCGGCAATGAGTTCTTCCGGGTTGGTGCCCTTCTCATCGCCGAAGCGGCTGTTGAAGCCATAGCGGGTGTTGTCGAGCAGGCCGCTTTGCGGGGTGCTGAGCTGACCCTTGCCGGTCTTCAGATCGCCTTCCCAGTGGGCGGTGGCGTGGCGCGAAATACCCATTGCGACTTCTCCTGCGTTCGAGGGGCGGCCAGCATAGCGCGCGGGCGTTACGGGTTTGTGCGGCGCAACGGGGATGCAGCGCCAGACGCGCTACATTGCCGGGGCCATGACCCCGCCCCGGCCGCGCTCCGGTTCGCTCCGCCCGCGGCCAGGCTTCCGGACGCCATGACGCCCCTCTCGTACCGGAGGAAAGGCTCATGCCCTACAGCACCCGCGACATCCGCAATGTGGCCTTGGCAGGCCACCCCGGCGCCGGCAAAACCACTTTGTTCGAAACCCTGCTGCATGCCGGCGGCGCCCTCCAGGCGGCAGGCAGTATCGAACGCGGCAACACCGTCTCCGACCACGACCCGGCCGAGCGCGAGCGCGGTCACTCGATCGACAGCGCGATCGCGTCGATCGATGCGCCCGGCCTGCACCTCAACCTGATCGACACCCCCGGCTATCCGGATTTCCGTGGCGCCGCTTTGCCGGCGTTGACGGTGGTGGAAACGGCCATGATCGTGGTGGACGCCGCGCGCGGCATCCAGCATGGCACCCGCCGCTTCATGCAGCGCGCGGAGGGGCGGCGACTGTGCCGGATGATCGTGGTCAACAAGATCGACCAGGAAAGCGTCGACTTCGGCGCCCTGCTGGCCGAGTTGCGCGAGGCGTTCGGCAACCAGGTCCTGCCGCTGAACCTGCCGGCCGACGGCGGCCGCCGGGTGCTCGACTGCTTCGCCGCCAGCGCCGCCGACAGCCAGGCGCAGAGCGATGCCGGGCCGGTGGCGCAATGGCATCGCGCCATCGTCGACCAGGTGGTCGAGATCAACGAGCAGGTCATGGAGCACTACCTGGACAAAGGCGAGTCGGGCGTGTCGGCCGACGAACTGCATGCGTCGTTCGAGCAGTGCCTGCGCGAAGGCCATCTGGTGCCGGTCTGTTTCGTCTCGGCGCGCACCGGGGTCGGCGTGCCCGAGTTGCTCGCGGTGTGCCGAGCGCTGCTACCCAACCCGGAGGAAGGCAACCCACCGGCGTTCGCCGCCGACGGCGAGGAGGTGACCGTCGCGGCCGATCCGCAAGCGGCGGTGGTGGCCGATGTCTTCAAGATCGTCAACGATCCTTTCGTCGGCAAGATTGGCGTGTTCCGGCTCTACCAGGGCACGTTGGCCAAGGACATGCCGCTGCTGGTGGACGATGCCCGCAAGCCGGTGCGCGCCGCGCACCTGTATCGCCTGCAGGGCAAGGACCACCAGGCCGTGGAGCAGGTCGTGGCCGGCGATATCGCCGCGATCGCCAAGGTCGAGGAGGTGCATTTCGACGCGGTGCTGCACGACCGCCATGAACAGGACCACCTGCACCTGGCGCCGACCCACTTCCCGCCTTCGATGTTCAGCCTGGCGATTTCGCCGGCCAGCCGCGGCCAGGAGCAGAAGCTGTCCGCTGCGCTGGAAAAGCTTTCGCAGGAAGATCCGGCGTTCCTGGTCGAACACCAGCCCGAAACTCACGAGACCTTGGTACGTGGCCTTTCCGACCTGCACCTGCGGGTGATGCTCGACCGACTCGGCAGTCGTCATGGCCTGGAGGTGACCACGCGGGTGCCGCGGATTGCCTATCGCGAGACCATCGGCGCGCCCGCCGAGGGCCACCACCGGCACAAGAAGCAGACCGGCGGCGCCGGCCAGTTCGGCGAAGTCTTCCTGCGCGTGGCGCCGTTGCCGCGCGGCAGCGGCTTCGAGTTCGTCGATGAGGTCAAGGGCGGCACCATCCCCGGGCAATTCATGCCAGCCGTGGAGAAAGGCGTGCGACAGGCGGTCACGGGTGGCGCCATCGCCGGTTTTCCGTTGCAGGACGTGCGCGTGGTGGTCTATGACGGTCGCCACCATCCGGTGGACAGCAAGGAAGTGGCCTTTGCCACCGCCGGACGCAAGGCGTTCCTGGATGCGGTGGCGCGTGCCACGCCGCAGGTGCTTGAACCGATCGTCGAACTTGAAGTCAGCGCGCCGGAGGCGCAGGCCGGCGATATCACCGGCGGGTTGGCGGCCAAGCGCGCGCGTATCCATGGCACCGACAGCCACCACGGCGAGATCGTCATCCGCGCCCAGGTGCCGCTTTCCGAACTGGAAGGCTATGCCGCCGAATTGAAATCGGCCACTGCCGGTCAAGGGCGTTACAGCCTGGATTTCAGCCATTACGAACCAGTTCCGCCGGGCGTGCAGCAACGCCTGGTGGCCGCCCACCAGCCCGGCGCGGAGGACGACTGACCCGGGCCAAACTCGGGTTTCTTGGCAAAAGCTTCCCGTCAATCGCTTTTTTATGGCTTTTTTTGTCGGTGCCCTATTGGCGCGACGCGATACTTGCCCTACATTTCGCGTTGCCGACGGGGTCGGCGCGACTCCACAACCCATCGATTACGGAACAGGACACCATGGCAAAGACCGCTAAGAAGGCTGCCCCGAAGAAGGCAGCGAAGAAAGTCGCCACCAAAACCGCTGCCAAGCCGGCCGCTCCCAAGCCGATCAAGGAAGCCC
>Ga0160435_1000246_pt1 | contig 24959 bp, 23 predicted proteins | sample HID1973K_E0MG_FD_108213 | JGI IMG/M metagenome (GOLD analysis project Ga0160435, IMG submission 108213) | Enriched mosquito-associated microbial communities from UW Madison campus, WI, USA - HID1973K_E0 MG | ecosystem: Host-associated > Arthropoda: Insects > Digestive system > Unclassified ...
ATCCCGCGCTCGTAAGATTCAGCGCTTCCTGTCGCAGCCGTTCTTCGTGGCTGAAGTCTTCACCGGTGCATCGGGTAAATACGTTTCGCTGAAAGACACCATTGCTGGCTTCAAAGGCATCCTCGCCGGTGAGTACGACCATCTGCCAGAACAAGCGTTCTACATGGTCGGCGGCATCGAAGAAGCGATCGAGAAAGCCAAGAAACTGTAATCCAGGCGCCCGGCAACGGGCGCTAATCAGGTTGAGGCAGGCAAATGGCTATGACAGTCCATTGCGATATCGTCAGCGCGGAAGGAGAGATTTTCTCCGGTCTGGTCGAGATGGTGATTGCACACGGTAACCTGGGTGATATCGGTATTGCTCCAGGTCACGCGCCGTTGATCACTGATCTGAAGCCGGGTCCGATCCGTCTGATCAAGCAGGGTGGAGAAGCCGAGGTGTTTTACATCTCCGGTGGTTTCCTTGAGGTTCAACCGAACATGGTCAAAGTGCTTGCCGATACCGTGCAACGCGCTGCTGACCTGGACGAAGCCTCTGCTCAGGAAGCCGTCAAGGCAGCCGAGAAAGCCCTGAATGAAAAGGGCGCAGATTTCGATTACGGATCTGCTGCTGCACGTCTGGCGGAAGCCGCAGCCCAGCTGCGCACCGTTCAGCAAATTCGCAAGAAGTTTGGCGGCTAAGGCCGGCAGCTTTCATGCGCGATTGAGTAAAAGGGTAGCCTCGGCTACCCTTTTTCTTTTTTCGGCTTTCTTCTGAATCACCAGCCCGGATATTGCCGCGGCTCGCCTGCCTGGAACCCTCTTAATGTCACTCGATATCGTCATTCTCGCGGCCGGTCAGGGCACTCGTATGCGCTCCGCTTTGCCTAAGGTTCTGCATCCCGTTGCTGGCGCCAGCATGCTCGGCCATGTTATCCACAGCGCTCGCCAGCTTTCGCCTCAGGGTATTCACGTCGTCATCGGTCATGGCGCTGAACGAGTGCGCGAACAGCTGGCAGCCGAGGACCTGAATTTCGTACTCCAGGACAAGCAGCTGGGCACTGGCCACGCCGTGGCTCAAGCGCTGCCGGTGTTGAGTGCGGACACTGTGCTGATTCTTTACGGCGACGTGCCGCTGATCGAAGTGGAAACCCTGCAGCGTTTGCTCACTCTGGTGAATGACCGGCAGCTGGGCCTGCTGACCGTCAGCCTCGATGACCCTACGGGCTATGGCCGGATCGTCCGCGATGAGCAAAACAATGTTTCGGCCATTGTGGAGCACAAGGACGCAACTGAGGCGCAGCGGACGATCAAGGAAGGCAACACCGGCATCCTGGCGGTGCCTGGCAAGCGCCTGGCCGATTGGCTCGGTCGTCTGTCGAACAACAATGCTCAGGGTGAGTACTACCTGACGGACGTCATCGCGATGGCCGTCAATGATGGTTTGAGGGTCGCGACAGCCCAGCCCCATGATGCGATGGAAGTGCAGGGCGCCAATGACCGCAAGCAATTGGCCGAGCTCGAGCGTCATTATCAGCTGCGCGAGGCACGCCGTCTGATGGCGCTCGGGGTCACGCTGCGTGATCCGGCTCGCTTTGATGTACGCGGGGAAGTCACAGTCGGTCGAGACGTGATGATCGACGTGAACGTGATTCTCGAAGGTCGTGTGGTCATCGAGGACGACGTATCCATTGGCCCGAACTGCGTGATCAAGGACTCGACGCTGCGCAAAGGCTCGATCATCAAGGCCAACAGTCATCTGGAAGGTGCTGTCGTTGGAGAGGCAGCCGATGCGGGCCCGTTTGCCCGACTGCGACCGGGCAGCGTTCTTGAAGCGCGAGCGCATGTGGGTAACTTCGTCGAACTCAAGAATGCTCACCTGGGCGAGGGCGCCAAGGCCGGGCATCTCACTTATCTGGGAGATGCAGTGATCGGAGCGCGAACCAACATCGGCGCCGGCACCATCACCTGCAACTATGACGGCGCTAACAAACACAAAACCGTGATGGGCGAGGATGTGTTCATCGGTTCCAACAATTCGCTGGTGGCGCCTGTGAATATCTCATCCGGCGCTAGCACGGCTGCGGGCTCGACCATCAATCAGGACATTGCGCCCGCGCAACTGGCCGTGGCTCGTGCTCGTCAACGCAACATCGACGGCTGGAAGCGGCCGGTCAAGATCAAGAAAGACTGACTTATCCACACGCGAATCAGGCCTGACCCCAGTTATGCACGTCAGGCCTATTCACCTCCCAGCCGGATTGTGAGTTATTCACAGCCGTCCGCTGAGCATAATCGCCCCCTCGACACTTGACGAATACCTTTCGATAGGTTTCTATTGCCTTCGTTATCTTTCGAAACGAAACTTAAGCTCATCATGTCGAAACGCAATACGCCCCAACGTCGCCATAACATTCTCGCGCTGCTTAACGAGCAGGGCGAGGTCAGTGTGGATGAATTGGCCAAGCGTTTTGAAACCTCCGAAGTTACGGTTCGAAAGGATCTGGCTGCGCTGGAAAGTAATGGCCTGCTACTCAGGCGTTACGGCGGCGCGGTGCCCATGCCTCAAGAACTGATCGGCGAGCCTGGCCAGCCCGTTTCGCGTCATAAGCAAGCCATCGCCCGGGCCGCTGTTGCCCGAATCCGCGAGCATGCTCGAATCATTATCGACAGTGGCAGCACGACCGCCGCAATGATTCCAGAACTGGGGTTGCAGCCGGGTCTGGTGGTGATGACCAACTCTTTGCACGTCGCCAATGCGTTGGGCGAGCTGGAGCATGAGCCGGTGTTGCTGATGACGGGAGGCACCTGGGACCCGCATTCGGAGTCGTTCCAGGGGCAAGTCGCCGAGCAGGTGTTGCGTTCCTACGATTTCGATCAGTTGTTCATCGGCGCCGATGGAATCGATCTGGCGCGTGGCACCACCACCTTCAACGAGCTCCTGGGTCTTAGCCGCGTGATGGCTGAGGTCGCCCGCGAAGTGATCGTGATGGTCGAAGCCGACAAAGTCGGCCGCAAAATTCCCAATCTGGAGCTGCCCTGGGGCAGCGTCCATACCCTAATTACCGATGATCGCCTGCCTCAGGAGGCGCGCGACCAAATTCAGGCTCGCGGCGTGACGTTGATCTGCGCCGCTGTTTCCTAGGAGAAGACCATGTGTGGAATTGTCGGCGCCGTCGCTGAACGTAATGTCACTGCCATCCTGCTCGAAGGCCTCAAGCGCCTGGAGTACCGCGGCTACGATAGCGCCGGTGTGGCGCTGTTCAGCAACGCCGGTGTGCTCGAGCGCCGTCGTCGCGTGGGCAAGGTCAACGAGTTGGAGCAGTCGCTGGCGGGCGAACCGCTGGGCGGCCGTCTTGGCATCGCGCATACCCGCTGGGCCACTCACGGCGCGCCGGTTGAACACAACGCTCACCCGCATTTTTCCAGCGGCGAGCTGGCTGTCGTCCACAACGGCATCATTGAAAACCACGAGCCACTTCGTGAGCGCTTGAAGGGATTGGGCTATCTGTTCACTTCCGACACCGACACCGAAGTCATCGTGCATCTGCTGCACCATAAGCTGCAGGACACGCCTGATCTGACTGCCGCGCTGAAGGCGACGGTCAAGGAACTGCATGGTGCTTATGGCCTGGCGGTGATCAGCGCCAAGCAACCGGATCGTCTGGTTGCAGCGCGCAGCGGCAGCCCGCTGGTGGTGGGCCTGGGGCTGGGCGAAAACTTCCTGGCATCGGATCAGTTGGCGTTGCGTCAGGTCACTGACCGCTTCATGTACTTGGAGGAGGGCGACATTGCCGAGATCCGCCGCGACAGCGTGCAGATCTGGACAGTTGCGGGCCTGCCCGTCGAGCGTGAAGTCGTGCAATACCGCGAAGGCGCCGAGGCCGCCGACAAGGGCGAGTTCCGCCACTTCATGCTCAAGGAAATCCACGAGCAGCCAAAAGTCGTACAGCGCACGCTGGAAGGACGTCTGGGTCAGCAGCAGGTGCTGGTCCAGGCGTTCGGTCCGCAGGCGGCGGAACTGTTCGCCAAAGTGCGCAACGTGCAAATCGTTGCCTGCGGCACCAGTTACCACGCCGGGATGGTCGCGCGGTACTGGCTGGAAGGGCTGGCGGGCATCCCGTGCCAGGTCGAAGTCGCCAGCGAGTTCCGTTATCGCAAAGTCGTGGTTCAGCCAGACACGCTGTTCGTATCGATCTCACAGTCGGGTGAAACCGCTGACACGCTGGCAGCGCTGCGCAACGCCAAGGACTTGGGTTTCCTGGCCAGCCTCGCAATCTGCAACGTCAGCATCAGCTCGCTGGTTCGTGAGTCAGACCTGACACTGCTGACTCAGGCCGGACCGGAAATCGGTGTCGCTTCAACCAAAGCCTTCACCACCCAATTGGTTGCGCTGATGCTGCTGACGCTGTCGCTGGGTCAGGTCAAAGGTACGCTGGCTGCCGGCGTCGAGGCGGAACTGGTCGAGGAGCTGCGTCGCCTGCCGACGCGTCTGGGCGAAGCGCTGGCGATGGACAGCACTGTGGAAAAAGTGGCCGAGCTTTTCGCAGAGAAAAACCACACCTTGTTCCTGGGTCGCGGCGCGCAGTTCCCCGTAGCGATGGAAGGGGCGCTGAAGCTCAAAGAGATTTCCTACATTCATGCCGAAGCCTATCCCGCCGGCGAGCTGAAACACGGCCCATTGGCATTGGTGGACAGCGACATGCCGGTGGTGACGGTGGCCCCGAATAACGAACTGCTGGAGAAGCTCAAATCCAACCTGCAGGAAGTCCGCGCCCGCGGCGGCGAACTCATTGTGTTCGCCGATGAACAAGCTGGCATGAGCAACGGCGAAGGCACTCACGTCATCTCGATGCCGCACATCCTCGATGCTCTGACACCGATCCTGTACACCATCCCGCTGCAGCTGCTGTCGTACTACGTCGCCGTGCTTAAAGGCACGGATGTGGACCAGCCTCGCAATCTGGCGAAGTCGGTAACGGTGGAGTGAGTTATCCACAGTTAGGGATTGAATAATGATTTTCGAGAATTAAAGCTGTCGCAGAAGCCGATGAGAGTCACCCACCTTAAGGCTATGCACCGACCCTGATGTCAGCCGCTGGACATCAGGCAATCTGTCGGTGCTGGATTAGTTCGTGCAGCCATTCCCTAGTACTTGATATTCCATGATGTGCCGGTTGCCTTTGGAATCGTCGTACGTCAGCTGGACGGGCACTACCTTGCAGACATTGGGCACCTGAGTGACTGCCACAACGTGCGCGATATCCAGATTCTGGGAATAGCTGTACTTCTCAACGCTGACATTCGCGGTCTGTGTGGAGGCTTCGCCGGCGACAGCCAGGGAGGCAAGGCCACTGAGGAGTAGAAAAAGTAACGGTTTCATATCAATTCACCTGTATTGAGGGCGTAGAGAGGCCCGACCACGACAGGCGCGGCCAAGCGAAAAAAGCGGTCTGGGGAAGCCCAGCCGCCGTTAAGCGCTGGGCCGATTCACATCACGATCAGAAAGGCTTGGTAGGCAGGTACTTGCCATCCAAGGTGATCACGGCGCGGTGGCCACCGTCCGGATCTTCGACTTTCTTGATGTCCAGCTTGAAGTTGATGGCGCTGATGATGCCGTCGCCGAACTTCTCGTGAACCAGAGCTTTGAGGGTGGTGCCATACACCGACATCATTTCGTAGAAGCGGTAGATGGTCGGGTCGCTCGGGATGCCTTCGAAAAAGCTGCCGCGGATGGGCATCGATTGCAGCAGGGCGACTTCATCAGCATCGAGGTCGAGCTTCTTGCCTACAACTTTCGCAGCATCGACAGGCAGCGGGTGCTGGCCCAGCAGAGCAGCGGTGACGAACGCTTCGGACAGGCCGGTGCCTTCAACGATCTGTGCGAAGGAGAGGTCCTTGCGGGCTTTGGCCCGAATGATGGTTTCGGTCAGTTCCTGGCGAGCGGTGCGGGTAGCTTGAGTCTGGATCATGATGATGTTCCTGGTTGGCTTGGGTGTGGAACAAACATTAAGCAACGCATGGCATAAGGTAAAAGTCTCATTTATTATGAGGTACATCAGATTACCTTATGGGTGAAAGCATGCTGGCTCGACACATCCAATATTTCCTCGCGGTTGCGGAGCACCTCAGCTTCACCAAGGCCGCAGCGGCGCTACACGTATCTCAGCCAGCCCTTTCTCAGCAGGTGAAGCAGTTGGAAGAAAGCCTTGGAGCCCAATTGTTCGACCGCTCAGGCCGCACCACGCGTCTTACTGACGCGGGAGACGTTTATCTGTTGTACGCGCGCCGCGCGTATCAGGAGCTGCGGGAAGCGAAAAGCGCAATTCATGACGTGAGCGACCTAACTCGCGGCTCTCTACGAGTAGCTGTGACGCCGACGTTCACGACCTATCTAATTGGGCCGGTGATCGAGGCATTTCACTCCCGGTACCCAAAAATCACTCTCAATCTGAGAGAGCTCTCCCAGGAACGTATCGAAGAGCTGCTTTTGGCTGGAGAGCTGGACATCGGGATCGCGTTCGATGAAATAAACACACCCGACATTGATGCCATCCCGTTGCTGAAAGAAACCATGGCTTTAGTGGTCAGTCGTAAACATCGCCTGGCCGACAAGAAATTCATTGGGCTGCAGGGCTTGAGTGCCGAATCTCTGGTTCTGCTCAGTGAAGAGTTTGCCACTCGCGAACAGATCGACCGTTACTGCCGCAGACATGTGATTCGCCCCAAGGTGCAGATGGAAGCAAACGCGCTTGGAGCAGTGATCGAAATCGTTCGCCGGACGAGTCTGGCGACCTTATTGCCGGCCAAGATCACCCTGGCTCATGACGATCTAGTAGCGATCGCACTGGAGCCAAAGCGCTTGGAGCGAACTGCGGCCCTTTTGCGGCGCAAAGACGCCTTTCAGAGCGCAGCAGTGCGAGTTTTCATTGAGCTGGCTAAGGAAGTATCCGCCGAACTAGATGAGTGAGGTTGTGCGCGACAGCATCTGTTGCGTTCACGAACGATATCGCTCAGTACGAGCCATCTGGTAATTGTGTGGGCTAGGTGTATTGCCACTGAGCTTGATGCGCGGCGTGGCGCTCATTTGGGTGGTGGGAACAGAGAGCGTGCGGAAGACTTGGCACGATTGCCATGGCAACGCAACGAGGAGACTGGATAGAGCCATTAAAACGGATTGCGATAATGGGATTCTGCAACGCAAGAAACCTGATCCTCTCGGCGTAAAAGGATCAGGTTCAGGACCATTTACAGACCCAGATCACTCAGACTAGGGTGATCATCTGGGCGGCGACCCAGCGGCCAGAAGAACTTACGTTCACTTTCCTTGATCGGCATGTCGTTGATGCAAGCGAAGCGGCGATGCATCAGACCGTCAGCTTCAAACTCCCAGTTTTCATTACCGTAGGAGCGGAACCAGTTGCCCGAATCGTCGTGCCATTCGTAGGCATAGCGGACGGCGATGCGATTGTCGGTGAAAGCCCAGAGTTCTTTGATCAGACGGTAGTCCAGCTCTTTCTTCCACTTGCGAGTCAGGAAGCCTTGGGCTTCTTCGCGGTTGGTTGCGAACTCGGCGCGGTTACGCCACTGGGTATCCAGCGTGTAGGCCAGTGCAATTTTTTCAGGATTGCGGGTGTTCCAGCCATCTTCAGCGAGGCGGACTTTTTCAATCGCTGACTCGCGAGTGAAAGGAGGAAGTGGCGGACGAGGTTGTTCATTAGACATGGTGGTGCCTCCAGAATAAGTGGATATATCAATAGAGTTAGCGTTCATTTAACTAAGCCAATTCGGTTAGACCTAGTTGGAGCAATGTTTCAAAACTTCAAGCAACGGCTGGATGAGCGCAGCCGACTACTACATCGGTGGTAGAAGTTGTCTTCCCACCCTGACGGTCTATCAGAAATTAGAACAGCTTTAGCGATTAGAGACCCAGATCACTCAGACTTGGGTGATCATCCGGGCGGCGACCCAGCGGCCAGAAGAACTTACGTTCGCTTTCCTTGATCGGCATGTCGTTGATGCAAGCGAAGCGGCGATGCATCAGACCATCAGCTTCGAACTCCCAGTTTTCATTGCCGTAGGAGCGGAACCAGTTGCCCGAATCATCGTGCCATTCGTAGGCATAGCGGACTGCGATGCGGTTGTCGGTGAAGGCCCAGAGCTCTTTGATCAGGCGGTAGTCCAGCTCTTTCTTCCACTTGCGAGTCAGGAAGCCCTGGGCTTCTTCGCGGTTGGTTGCGAACTCGGCGCGGTTACGCCACTGTGTATCCAGCGTGTAGGCCAGTGCAATTTTTTCGGGATTGCGGGTGTTCCAGCCGTCCTCAGCCAGGCGGACTTTCTCAATCGCGGATTCGCGAGTGAAAGGAGGAAGTGGCGGACGAGGTTGTTCATTAGACATGGTGGTGCCTCCAATCTTTTTGGATGATTCATTCAAGTTAGTGTTTCTAAAGCTTCAAGCGCTTGGGCGCTGTACTTCTTTAAGCAAAACGGTGGCAGCTTCTCTAGCACTATCAAGTGCTGTGTAGTCGCCCATGACGCGGGCCACGGTTATCGTGCCCTCTATCAGTACAAAAAACTGTTTAGCCAAAGACTTCGGATCTTCGATATCTAACTGGCCGGTCAGCTCTAGCGTATAATCGAGCAACTTCTGTTTGTGCAGCTTCGCGATATGACGAATTGGATCGTCCACGTCGCCAACCTCTCCGGCTGTGTTAATAAACGCACACCCCCGGAAACCATCTGACTCAAACCAGCTCTTGAGCACAGCAAAAACGCTGATAATTCGCTCTTGTGGAGTTCCAGCCTTTTCGCATTCACTTCTAAACCACTGCATCCAGCGTACATCTCGTGCATTTAATGCCGCTGCTGCTATGTCGTCTTTGTTCGCAAAGTAGCGATAAATACTCTTACGTGCTACGCCTGAGGTCTTTACCAAAAGATCCATGCCAGTTGCGTGGATACCATTTTCATAAATCAGCTTCTCGGCAGTAGCCAGAATCTTTTCACGTGTATCGGTCATTTGCTTCTCCATGGACTCAGAGTAGAACGATCGTTCTCCCTGGTCAAGCATCTGTGGAAATTATTTTCGATTGCGGGTTTCGAGGGGGAGTTTTCACGGTTCCCGCGCTTATCTGTCCAGGGACTTAACCGCAGCACCTACCTGACTCTAAGTCTTTCAGGATCGGACAATCGGGGCGGTGATCGCCGTGACAGTTCGCAACCAGATCCTGCAAGGTATCGCGCAGCCCGGTGAGCTCGGCGATTTTCTGGTTCAGTTCATCGATGTGCTGGCGGGCCAGGCCTTTCACGTCGGCGCTGGCGCGCTCGCGGTCCTGCCATAGGGCTAGCAGCTTGCCGACTTCTTCCAGCGAAAAACCCAGATCCCGTGAGCGTTTGATGAAAGCCAAGGTGTGAAGGTCTTTCGCGTTATAGATGCGATAGCCGCTGTCTGTACGATTCGCAGCTTCAAGCAGGCCGGTGGATTCGTAGTACCGAATCATCTTGGCGCTCAGCCCACTGCTTTTTGCGGCTTGGCCGATGTTCATTGTGCGTCTCCTCGGGTTTCAGGCTTCCACGTTTTGAGCAGCAAAGCGTTGCTCACCACGCTAACACTGGACAGCGCCATGGCCGCTCCTGCGAAAACCGGGTTGAGCAGGCCGAAAGCGGCGAGCGGGATGCCGATCAGGTTGTAGACGAATGCCCAGAAGAGGTTCTGGCGAATTTTGGCGTAGGTCTTGCGGCTGATGTCCAGCGCGGCAGGAATCATACGCGGGTCGCCGCGCATCAGGGTGATGCCTGAAGCGTGCATCGCCACATCGGTGCCGCCGCCCATGGCGATGCCTATATCAGCGGCTGCCAATGCAGGGGCATCGTTGATGCCGTCACCGACCATCGCCACAACGCCGGTCTTCTTCAGCGCGACGACGGTCGCGGCCTTTTCGGCGGGCAGGACCTCGGCGTGAACATCTTCAATACCTAAAGCTTCGGCCACGACCTTGGCGCTGCCGCGATTGTCGCCGGTGAGCAGGTGGCTGCTGATTTTTCGCTGAGTCAGCTGCTCGATGGCCTGCGCGGCGCCCGGCTTGAGGGTGTCACCAAAAGCGAACAGGCCAAGCACCCGGGGATTCGGAGCAGACTCAATCAGCCATGACAGCGTACGGCCTTCGGCTTCCCAGACTCGGGCAGCTTCAGCCAGCGAGCCAGGTGCAAGGCCAATTTCGTCCAGCAAGCGTTTATTGCCTAGCGCCAGTTCGCGGTTCTCCAGTGTGCCTGCGATGCCACGACCGGCCAGGGAGCGACTTTTGCTCACGTCTTCAAGCTTCAAGCCTTGCTCGGCACACGCATCCAGCACAGCCTTCGCCAACGGGTGTTCGCTACCGCGTTGCAGCGCGCCAGCAATCAGCAGGATTGAATTCTCGTCACCATCGAGAGCGGTCATATGCGCAATGCGCGGGGTGCCACTGGTCAATGTGCCGGTCTTGTCGAAGACCACGGCGGTGACTTCATGGGCACGTTCCAATGCTTCGGCGTCCTTGATCAGAATGCCGTGGCGCGCTGCGACACCTGTCCCGGCCATGATCGCGGTCGGCGTCGCCAGACCCAATGCACAGGGGCAGGCGATCACGAGCACAGCCACCGCATTGATGAGTGCGATTTCCAACGATGCACTGACGAGCAACCAGCCCGCCAGCGTCGCCAAGGCCAGCAACAGCACGACTGGTACAAACACCTGGCTGACTTTATCAACCAGCTTCTGGATCGGCGCCTTGGCCGATTGCGCGTCTTCAACCAGACGAATGATGCGTGCCAATACCGTTTCTGCCCCCAGCGCCTCAGTGCGAACCAGCAAACGACCTTCGCCATTGATCGCGCCGCCTGTCACGTTATCGCCTGATTGTTTGGGTATGGGCAGGCTCTCGCCGCTCATCAAAGCCTCATCGGCGTGGCTTTGTCCCTCAATTACGACGCCATCCACCGGGAAGCGCTCGCCGGGCTTGACCAGCACCAGATCTCCCAGCGTAAGGGCACCGATTGCTACGTCTTGCTCCTGCCCGTCGATGACTTGAATCGCCCGTTCCGGCCGCAATGCCTCCAGCGCACGAATAGCGCTGGCGGTCTGACGCTTTGCGCTGCTTTCCAGGTATTTGCCCAGCAGTACCAGCGTGATTACTACCGCCGACGCCTCAAAATACAGGTGCGGCATCTCATTGCGCGCAGCGATTAACCACTGATAGACACTCAACCCGTACCCAGCACTGGTGCCCAGCGCAACCAGCAAGTCCATATTCCCGGCGCCCGCGCGCACGGCCTTGTAGGCCGCAATGTAGAAACGAGCGCCAAGAAAAAATTGCACGGGCGTTGCCAGCGCGAGCTGGACCCAGCCGGGTAGCATCCAGTCGATGCCAAAGGGCTGCAGCAGCATTGGCATGATCAACGGGATGGCCAGGATGATCGCCGCTATTAGATGTAAGCGCTCGCTGCCGTGCCGTTTGAGTTGGTCGGCCTGTTGCGTGGCGCGATCTTGCTCAAGGCTTGCGCCATATCCTGCCTTATCTACTGCAGCGATGAGGGAGGCGGGATCGATCCGCTCATCCACTTCGACATGGGCGCGCTCGTTGGCGAGGTTCACTGTTGCGGTTTTCACGCCAGGGACTTTGCGCAAGGCGCGCTCGACGCGACCGGCGCAACTGGCGCAGGTCATACCGGTAATGAGTAAATCGAACGTCTGGGAACTGGGCATCGCGGACACTCCTGGAAGGTTAATGCCAGCGAGGATCAACCTTGCCACTCTGGCAAGGTCAAGGCCCCGTCGTTCGATTTTGATCTCTTAGTAAATTTGCGCCTAGTGACCCTTCGACGATTTTCATCAGTGGTCCGCGCCACCCGTGGAAATGCAGGGTGTACGGAGCAAGTGCGCACCATGGCATAAGATTATCTGATCTACATCATAACAAATGAGACTTTTACCTTATGCATTGCGTTGCTTAATGTTTGTTCCACACCCAGCAAACATTGAGTCAACAACCATGAAAGCGATCATCGACGGTTTCCTGAAATTCCAAAAAAACGCCTTCCCTGAGCGGGTCAAACTGTTCAAGGACCTGGCTAATCAGCAGGCCCCGAAGGCGCTGTTCATCTCCTGCTCTGACAGCCGACTGGTACCTGAACTGGTCACCCAACGTGAGCCTGGCGATCTGTTCGTCATCCGCAACGCCGGCAACATCGTCCCTTCGTATGGCCCAGAGCCAGGCGGCGTTTCGGCCTCGGTCGAATACGCGGTGGCCGGCCTCAACGTGGCTGACATAGTGATCTGCGGCCACTCCGATTGCGGCGCGATGACCGCCATTGCCACCTGCAAGTGCCTGGATCACATGCCCGCCGTTGCCGGTTGGTTGCGGTACGCCGACTCGGCCAAGGTGGTCAACGAAGCCCGCAAACACGCTGATCAGCCGAGCAAAGTTTCGTCCATGGTGCGCGAGAACGTCATCGCGCAGCTGGCCAACATTCAGACCCACCCCTCCGTTCGCCTGGCGCTCGAAGAAGGCCGCGTGACCCTGCACGGCTGGATCTACGACATCGAGAGTGGCCGTATCGACGCCTTCGACGGCAGCACCGGGACTTTCGTCTCCCTTGCAGAAAATCCAGAAGTCCACGCCGTTTCCCATCAAGCCAGGCACGTTGCCTGAGCCCGAACCTGAACCTTTGTTTGCACGCTTACTTATCTAGGAGATTCATCATGATCCAGACTCAAGCTACCCGTACCGCTCGCCAGGAACTGACCGAAACCATCATTCTGGCCAAGGCCCGCAAGGACCTCTCCTTCGCGCAGATCGTTGAAGGCACCGGTCTGTCCGAAGCGTTCGTCACTGCTGCTCTGTTGGGCCAGCACCCACTGCCTGCGGTCGCCGCCAAGGTCGTGGGCAAGAAGCTCGACCTCGATGCCGATGAGGTCGCCTTGCTGCAATCGATGCCCATCCGCGGCAGCTTCTTCGAAGGCATCCCGAGCGACCCGACCATCTACCGCTTCTACGAGATGATGTCGGTCTACGGCACCACCCTCAAAGCGCTGGTTCATGAGAAGTTCGGCGACGGCATCATCAGCGCCATCAACTTCAAGCTGGATATCCAGAAGGTTGAAGATCCGGACGGTGGCCACCGCGCCGTGATCACCCTGAACGGCAAATACCTGCCAACCAAGCCTTTCTGATGCAACTCAGCCCGGCGTCAGACAGCGCCGGGCCATACCCCAACCCTTGATCACGCCTGAGCACCATTCAAGTGCTCCGGCCTTTTCACGCCCTCAATAAGGTGATTGCTATGAAACTGTTACTCGTTTTGTTCCTCGGCTGCCTCGGTTCTGTCGTAATGGCAGCCGAGCAAGATACTCAGACCGCACAGGTCAAGGTCGAGTCTTATCGGTACGCTCAACACTTGGATATCGCCAACGTGGTCGCGGCGACTGAGGTACCGAATGTCTGCAATGTGGTGCCGGTCCAGCTGACATATGACGACTCTAAAGGCGACCGCCACATTATGGAGTACCTAGTTGTAGGGAATGGGTGTACGAACTAATGCAACATCGAGACTCTGCCTGAGGCCAGTGCTTGGCCTCAGGTTCAGCACCATCGCACACGCTTTCACCCGCTAGGTCCAAGTGGAAGTTTTGGTCTTGAACTAGCCCTTTTATCCGGCCAGGCCCAGCATCATCGGGAGCGTCTTAGGCGCCGACACCGACACTACACTATGCCTGTAACCCTTCTGTCTATGGGCGGGGTTCACGACAATGAAGCAGCCTCTGACTATAAAGCCTTCGCAGTGACCTTGAATTCCGCAAGCCTCTCACGCGTAAGCCGCCTTGATCTAGCCAATTGAGCCGACCCCGCTTCGTTAAGGCGGCGCCGGCGAATCGACCTGCTGGCGACAGACTTTATTCTGTAGGATCGGAACGAAAAACCCACCATCAGGTGGGTTTTTTCATTCACCTGTGGATTAACCCATCACGCGACCTGTCCCACCTCGCGTACCGGCCCGTTTGCTGTTTTTCCTGCCTGTAACACCGCCCATTTCATGAACTCGACAATCGCCCATTCTTCGCGCCGCTCTTTTGCGCAGTACACGAAATAGTCGAATTTCAGCTCTGACGTAGCATTGGTGACTTGCACCAGGCGTTTGGATTGCAGGGCTTCTGAGGCGAATACGTTGTTGACCAGGGCGATGCCTTGCCCAGCGCAGGCGGCACTTATCAACAGGGATTCGTCGCCGTAACTTGAACCTTGGATCATTTTGCGATTATTCATCCCGAATGCATTCATCCACACCTTCCAGTAGTTGCGTTCGGTGTCCTGCAGCAGGGGAAAAGTCAGGCAGTCCTGCGGGCTCTCGATATTGCGCTGTTTGCTGAGCAGGTCGGGGCTGCAAACGGGGATGAGATAGGAAGACCAGAGCCGGGTGGCATAGTTGTCTGGGCTGGCGGCCATTTCGCGCTGGATCGAGATATCCACATGCCCGTGCTTGAGGTCCGACAAGCCGTTGCAGATCTGGATGGAGATTTCGACGTTCGGGCAGCGTGCCTTGAAATCGCCCAAGGCGGGAATCAACCAGGAACTGGCGATGGTGGAGGTCGTGCTGATGACCAGACGGGTCTGTCGAGTCTGTTTAAGCGACGCGCCGGACCAGGCTTTCTCGATCACGTCGAATGTGTCTGCAAGCTCGTCGTACAGACCACGGCCGCTGGCGGTCAGTTGAATGCCCTTGGCGTCGCGCTCGAACAGGCGCTTGCCGATCTGATCTTCCAGACCCTTGATCTGCTGGCTCACGGCAGCAGGCGATACGCACAAATGGTCAGCCGCGCGCTTCATGCTGCCAACTTTGCACACTTCCACGAAGGTGCGAAGGGCTATCAACGGGATCGCTCTGCTCATCCTGCATACTCCGCCGAAGTCTCACAGCCCATTTGCCGAGGGATCAACGCGCTTGTGTGTGTTGCCATATCGGTCTTCCAGAGCCTGTTCATGTCCTTGGCGAGGCTTTTCGAGGCACAGCCATGCCCCGTCTGGTCATCGCCACCAGACAACTGCGTATCAGCAACTGTGGATAAGTTTTGAATCAGGTGGTCGCAGGCGTGTCCTGCGCCTGGGCAGCAGGCTTGGGCTTGCTCTTGCTGAGCACGAACCAGACCGCCAGGCATATCAGTCCGCCCCCGTAGAGGTGCCCGGCAGACAGACTTTCGTGAAGAAACATCACGCCCCAAAGCACGCCGAAGGGCGGAATCAGGAATGTCACGGTCAAGGAGCGAACAGGTCCGATGTCGGCGATCAACCGGAAGTACAAGATGTAGGCGCAGGCCGTGCAGATGAAGCCGACGGCAGCGAGCGACATCCAGACGGTCGCGTCACCCCAACTGGCGGGCGGATTGACCGTTGCCGAAATGGCGAAGAAAGGCGCCAGGAATAACGTTGCTCCGATCTGACTGCCGAACGCGACCAGCTTCGCATCCAGTCCGCCCTTGTCGGCAATCCACTGGCGCGTCAGGAATCCTGCGGCGCCGTAGCAGCTGGTCGCGACCAGACAGGCCAGGGCGCCCATCACGACGGTGCTGGTGAAGGTCATCGGCCCTGTGGTGGTCAACAATGTGATGCCCACCAGACCGGTCAGTACACCTGCCGCTTTTTTCGGCGTCAGCGAATCATTGAAGAACATCGAGCCGATCAACACACCCATCAACGGCGTCGTGGCATTGAGAATCGCCGAGTACCCGGCGGGCAGTAACATTGCCGCCATGCTGTACATCAGAAAAGGAATGCCAGAGTTGATTACGCCGAGAATAAGCGTCGCTTTGAGTTTCCCGTGAAATTCGTGGCGGGTTTTCAAAATGGCCAGAATGACCAATAAACCGATGGCGCCGAGTAATACGCGGAAGAATGCGGTGGGTAATGCGCCGAGCACAGGGGCGGCAACGCGCATGAACAGAAAACTTGCGCCCCAGATGGCGGCGAGTACAAGTAGTCGAACATAGTCGGATAATTTCATCGCACTTCCCTTTGAATCACATCGTTGACCCTCGCCGCAAAGTTGTCGATTGACGCTTGTCGAGGCGGGGTGTGATGATTTGAGCAGTGTCTGAAGCCGTGCTCAAGCGAGCTTTTCTAACGCACATTAGATTTTCTTAACTGAGGACAGGCATGAAATTCCCGCCCCTTTACGCGCTGTTGTGTTTTGAAGCGACGGGGCGTCATGCCAGCATGAAAGGCGCGGCGGGGGAGCTTTTCGTCACGCCGGCGGCGATCAGCCAGCAAATCGCCAAACTGGAAAAGGCCGTCGGTGTCACGCTGTTCATCCGCAACACCAAGCGCCTGGAACTCACGCCTGAGGGCAAGATTTACCTGCGGGCGATTCGCCCCGCGCTGGGACAGATTTCCGATGCCACCCAGCGACTGATGAACGACAACGGGCCGAATACCATCACCGTCAGTTGCACCAGCGGATTTGCGATGCAGTGGTTGCTGCCGCGTTTGCCGGACTTCCAGGCCATATGCCCAGGCATCGAAGTGCTCATCAGCACGACCAACCGGCTCGTGGACCTGCTGGGCGACGGCGTCGATTTTGCCGTGCGGCACGGCTTGGGTCGCTATCCGGGGCTTGAGGTGGAAATGCTCATCAATGACCGGCTGCAACCCGTATGCAGCCCGAGCCTGCTGCCGGATTCTCGATATCTGTCATCGCCCATCGACCTGAAGAGTTACAACCTGCTGCACGATGAGCACCGTGAAGACTGGGCGTTGTGGCTGCGTGCAGTGGGTATCGAAGATGCTGAAGCCGCGGTGCATCGAGGGTCGGTCTTCGTCGACTCCAATGGCGTGATCGAAGCCGCTCTGGCGGGGATGGGCATCGCGCTGGTGCGTCGTTCGCTGATCCGCGAAGAACTCGCGTCTGGGCGCCTCGTCGTGCCGTTTCGCGCCACTATCGATACGCCGATCGCCTACTACCTGGTTTACGACGAGACCGCCATTCTCCCCAAATCGAGCCGCCAATTTCGCGACTGGCTGGTGTCTCAGGCCATCGCCAGCCAGCGGGAATTCACCACGCGCTGATCTGCATACACACTGGATTTGCAATTAGTCGCGATGAATCAAACGGTCAGGTTGCGTCTGACCAAGTGCTCACGCCAGCACATTTCTTTCCGCACGACGATCCGCGATATACATCTGTCTGCTGTTTATTCACTGTTTATCATCTCAGTTAAGTCGTACTTTAGTGTCCGGTGACGCAACACATTCATCCATAAAATCACTTAAACGATTGATAACGCTCCCGATTAAGCAAAGTTCGGTTAAGTCAGACTTAACCGTCGATTGCGTATTTCTAGTTTGCTCGCCTGTGCGATTTTCTTCAGTTTATCCCTCAACCGGCAGGCGTCGATCGGTATTCGCTGACGCCGATAAACAACGAGCAGGGATGCTCCGGGCTGAAGGAGAACCTCATGACTGAATTCCAAATATTTCGCCCCATGGCCTGGGACAAACTGGTTCATGAATATGATCTGGACGGTTCCAGGCTCTTGCCGTGGGATGGCTATCCAACGCCGATTGGTGGCGGTTGGTGTGTAGTCCGGCCACACACCAAATCGCTGTCGCATACCCAGATTGATCAGGAATTTTTCATTGGCATCAAAGGGACGGCCAAGTTGGTGGTGGGGGATCAGACTTACCCGTTCACCATGGGCGATATCGCAGCTATTCCCAAGCACACCGATCACTATGTGCTCAACGACACCGACGAGGACTTTCATTTTTACGTGGTGTGGTGGGACCGGGATTCCGCCAACCGCTTTCTTGACGAAGACGCCCAGCAAGCTGTCGCCCTGAATGAGTTTGCGTTGCAGAAGGCGACGATTCACGACGTGTCCGATCAGAGGGCTTCGTAATGGGTAAGTTGCTCGTCACTATCACGCCGCCGACGCCAAACGGCGACCTGCACATCGGTCATATGGCCGGTCCATTCCTGGCCGCCGACATCTACACCCGCGCACAGCGCCAGCGCGGCCACGACTGCACGCTGGTCTCCTATTCCGACGACTATCAGTCCTACATGCTTCGCCGCGGCATTGAACTGGATCGCCCGCCGCAAGAGCTGGCGCTGGAGAACACCGACAAGATCAACGACACGTTGGAGAAGATGGGTATCCAGGTCGATTTCTGGATGCGGCCGTACCGCAACAACTACTTCAAGAAAGCCGTGGAAGAGATGTACGAATTCGCGGTGAAGGCCGGGGCGATCTACAAGAAAGTCAGCCAGGAACCCTACTGCGAGGATTGCGATAAATGGGGTTACGAAGCGTTCGGGCGCGGCAACTGCGATCACTGCGGTTCCGACTCCGACGCCAGCCAGTGCGAAGAATGCGCGCACACGCCCAATGCCTCGAAGATGTCCCAGTTCCGCTGCAAGCTGTGCAGCGCGCAGATGATCTGGCGCCCTGTAGAGCGAGAGTTTCTGGCGCTGTCGAATTTCCGCAGTCATCTGAAAAACACATTCGAACACGCGCCGCTGCGGCCTTTCATCCGCCGCTTCCTCAATGAAGAGTTCGAAATCGGGCCCGTTGACTGGGGCATCACCCGCCCCCACGACGGCGGTCTGGACCTCAAGCCCGATGGCAGCCGGCGCATCCACACCTGGGTCATGGGGCTGTCGGGCTATCTGGCGGCGTTCCGTGAATACCTGAACGAGTACAAGCACGCGCCTTGGGAGTACGACGAATATTGCCGTTCCGGTAAAGGTCGGCTGGTGCACTTCTTGGGATACGACTGCGCATTCAGTCACATGATGGTGTATCCGTCGCTGCTGCAGACCATGCACGGCTACCGCATGCGCCAGACCTTCTACACCAACCAGTTTCTGACACTGAACGGCAAGAACCTGTCCACCAGCCGGAATTACGCCATCTGGGCGCGGGATCTTGTTGCGCAAGCCTGTACAGACAGTGCGCGTTTTTATCTGGCGCTGATCGCACCGGAGCAGGACACCGACGATTTCGACGTCGAGAAATTCGCTGCCTGGCGTGAACAGACCTTCAACGAGGTGCTGGTCAAGCTCGCGGCGCAGGCCGAACGGGAACGCGTGGACGGCGACAGCCTGAAAGTGAGCTCGGCGGATGCGGCCGCGATCAAGATCCTCGTGGCGCGCTGGTTTGAAGTGACATCCGTGGATCACTTCAGCATGAAAGGGCTGGCGGTGCTGTTGTCGGACGTGATCAACGCCGCACGCGACCGTCAGTTGCTGGGCAAGCGGATCCTGCCGTTCATGGCATTGATCGGCGCCATCGGGGCTCCGGTGTTCCCGGACCTGGCCCGGCAGATCCTGCGTTATTGCCGCTTCACTGAGAATGAAGTGTTTCACCAACTGGTTTACGTCAGTGCCGTCGAGTACGAAATCTGATTGGGAGGCGCACGGTGATGAAAACTTCGTTCGATGTGATCGTGATCGGCGCCGGTGTCATGGGAGCTTCGATTGCCGCTGCACTGGTTGAAAACGGGCTCGATGTCGCCCTGATGGAGAAAGGAATTGCCGCAGGCCAGGGCGCAACGCGTGACACCGGCGGCATTGTCCGGGGTCTGGAGCTGGACCCCGCGCTGCGTCCTCTGACCCGTCGCGGCGCGCATCATGGCAGCACCGGCATCGTTCACGCGATGTTCGAGCAGGCGCTTAGCCGCAGTGGCGTTGCCTACATCGCCAGCGCCGAGGTCTGCGGCAAATATCTGGAAGCATTCGGCAACGAAGGCCCGGAAAACATCGAGCTGCACGCGTCAGTGGATGCGCTGGATAACGGACGTTATTCAGCGTACTGCCCCGGCGAATGCCTGCTCATAGAACGCAGCGGCGGGACCGTGGATGCACGCACCGCCGTGTCGAACCTCTCCCGGTACGTCAGCGAGAAGGCCACTTATCTCGATCATCTGGCGGTCGATCGGTGTGTTGAGCTGGACGGTCATGTGCAGGTTCACGCAGGCAAGTTGTGCCTGGAAGCGACGTGGGTGGTCGATGCCTGCGGCGCCAGCGGACCGCTTACCCGGCCGCGCAATGCGGTGCATGCACGCACGATTCCTTTCACGCGGTTCGGCTGTGACCAGGCGCCGAGCATGCCGATCATTGCTCACAATCTGAACACCTACCTGCTGCCGCTCGGGCGCAATCTGGTTCAGGTGGGAGGTCAGCGCCGTCAGCGGGCTGCCCACGCTGATCAGCTCAACCTGGCGCCGCTGGATAACGAGCAAGACGTGATGGATCGCGTCGCCCGGCTTGGTTACGACAAACACCACAGTCTCCCGGTGGTGACGCAGATTGCCTGGGACGCCTACACCGATGACGGCCGGCCGCTGATTGGCCGATCCAGTGCCAGAAGCCACATCTTTCTGGCGACAGGGTTCTGTGGCATTGGCTTCAAGATGGCGCCCAGCGTGGCCGAGCTGCTTGCATTCGAACTCGGGGGACTGATGGCAGGTTTGCCAATGGACGCCCACCATCGGTCGATCATGGAAGCGTTCTGCCCATCCAGGTTCGCTGAGGTGGCGTTGTCATGATGCGAATAGGCATTTGCGCAGCGCTGGACGTCGGCACGACCCTGCATGCACGCAGCTTCCTGCGCGGGGTTTACCTCTCAAGCCACTTGTTCGGCAATGTCCGCCGCGCGCGGCATTTCTATTTCGACGACGGCGCGAGCGCGGAGGGTGGCCGGGCAGCGGCCAGGCATTTCATCGATGCGCAAGTGGACGCCGTCATTGGTCACTTTGCTTCCGACTCTGCTGCCGCTGTCGTTGAAAGTTATGCACAGGCAGGCATTCCGCTGATTCTGCCCGCTTCCACCTGTGCAGCATTGACGCAGGAAGGCAGTACAACGTTTCGCGTCTGCGCATCGGACAGGGTGTTGGCGGAGCGTTTATTGAGCTTCGCCCAGCAGCAAGGCTTCATGCGGCTGGCGTTGTTTGCAGACGCCAGCCTGCATGGCCAGCAGCAGATGCACGAAATACAACAAGCGATGAAGTTATCCACAGTGCAGCTCGCAGGGACGCTGGAGCGTGCTGATGCCGTGGTGTTCTGCGGGCGACTCAAGGCCAGCCGACAGTTCCTTGTGGAAAACCGCGCCGTCGGTTGTGGATTACCGATGATCTTCACTGATGACGCGGCCTCGCCCGCACTCGTAAATGGACTTGAGCAGACCGGCACGGTGTATGTCATCAGCTTTCCGGTCGCCAGCGATTTGCCCGAAGCGCAATCAGCTGAGCTGGCCTACCAACGCCTCTATGGTGAGCCCGCGCCGGTTTACGCCATCGAAACCCTTGCGGCCTTTGCCCTTGTGGAGGGTGCCGCCGGCCAGCGTCGCGGGCTGCTCCACGCCCTGCGTTTCAATCAGTTTTCCACACCTGCCGGCCCTGTCAGTTTCAGCAACGGGGAAAACGATCATGCCCGGGTTTCGTTGTGGGTCTACGCCGACCAGCACGTCCATGAACGACGTCTGCTGTGTTGAAACGGGCCACTTCAGGGCTCGCCACGTCTTTGTACTTTCAGGAAGGACCACCATGAATCAGTTTGAAATCGAGGGTTTGCGCCAGGAGCTGGACGTCATCTCGGTCGGCTTCGGCCCCGCCGGTATCGCACTGGCGTGTGCGCTGGAAGACGAGGCGGAGGACAACGGTAAGAAGCCGTTCCAGCGCGTGCGTTTTTTCGAGAAGGGTCGGGATTCCACTTGGCATGGCGCGTTTCTTCTGGCAGGGACCGACATCAACCATCACGTGTTTCGTGATCTGGTCACGCCTCGCAATCCTCGCAGCCGTTTCTCCTTCGCGATGTACTTGAAGGAGAAAGGCCGGCTGTACAAGTTCGGTCTGTTGGGGCGGCCAGCCAGTCGCGTGGAATGGTCGGATTACATTTCCTGGGTGGCGGGGCAGCTCAAGGAATATGTCTCCTACGACGAGGGCGTCCTCGAGGTTCTGCCGGTGGCGGAAAAAGGGACCTTGCGCGCAGTCGATGTCGTTACCTCGCAAGGGACTTATCGCACGCGGCGTCTGGTGCTGTCCCATGGCAGCCTGCCAAGAATTCCTGAAGCGTTCGCGCCCCACCTTGGCGGGCGAGTTTTCCACACCTCCCAGTACCTGAAAAACATCCACCTTGGCGGCGGTCCTATCGCGCAGCGCTGGCTGGTGCTGGGTTCTGGCCAAAGCGCCGGTGAGGCCGTCGCGCACCTGCTTGGCGCCGCGCCGACGACGCAAGTGCATTCGGTTCATCGCGGAGTCGGTTTCCGCGTCGGTCAGTTGGGTCAGTTCCCCAACATGGCCTTCCTCCCGGAGCAGGTGGACTATTTCCATCAACTGCAGCCGGCGAGCCGCAACAAGGTCTTCGAGGCAATTCGTTCGACCAACTACGCAGGCATCGACGCCGATGAGAGTCAGGCGCTGTACTCGTTCATGTACGAAGGTGAGGTGAGTGGGCATCAGCGGCTCAACCTGCATACATGGTCCAGCGTGCAGAGCGTGGAGAAGGTCGGTGACGCTTACTCGGTGGTGCTGCGCGACAGCAACACAGGCCTTGAAACCACGCTTTATGTCGACGGAATCGTACTGGGCACGGGTTACGAACAGCTCGCGGTGCCACCTTTGCTGACGTTGCTGCAGCCTTGGCTGTTGCGCGATGAAGACGGCAGCCTGGCGGTGGACCGGCACTATCGCGTGGGCTTGCAGAACAGTGAAGGCCTACAGATCCTGGCCAATGGGACGTCGGAAAAGACTCACGGCATCAGCGATGCCCAGTCGTTTTCCATGGTGGCCCTGCGTGCGCAGCACCTGACCGACGCTTTGCTCGCCACCCAGCCTCGGCAGCTCGCGCCTGTAGTGGCGCATCCGGCGTTATCGATGTCTGCACGCGTGGAGGCACGGCCATGAACTTCATCTCCCACATCGTAGGTGACTCGAACTTCGTCCGGCTCAAGGGGCTGGGATTCGAGAACCTACATTTGAAGCTCGAATCATGCAATCCGGCGGGCTCGATCAAGATGAAGACCGCGATCGGCCTGATCGATTCCTACGCCGAGCGCCGACTTATCCACAAGGACACCATCCTGATCGAGTCATCGTCGGGCAACCTCGGCGTGGCGCTGGCAATGATCTGCGCAGAGCGCGGCTACAAGTTCTGCTGCGTGGTCGATCCCAACACCAACCTGCACAACATCAAGATGATGGAGGCTTTCGGTGCACAGATCGTGATCGTCACTGAGCGCGATGACAACGACGGGTATCTGGGCACCCGGATCAGCTATATCCGTGATGCAGTCGCCCGCGATCCGCGTTACCTGTGGCTCAATCAGTACAGCAACCCTGCCAATGCGCGCACACATGAACACACCACGGCGCGTTCGATTCACATCGCCTTTCCGGCGCTGGATTATCTCGTGGTGGGCGCGGGCACGACAGGTACGCTGATGGGCTGTGTGCAGTACTTTCGCAAGCATTCGCCTCGCACGAAAATCATCGCGGTCGACAGCGTGGGGTCCGTGACGTTTGGCCAGGCGCCGGGCAGCCGCTTCATCCCCGGGCTGGGTTCCAGCCAGATGCCGCCGATCTTCCGCGCCAACCATTTGCACAAACAGCAAGTGGTCGATGAGCGGGCCACCGTCGCCATGTGTCGCTGGCTGGCGAAGTCCAATGGCGTGCTGGCAGGCGGCTCCACCGGGACGGTGGTCGCGGGGCTGGCGGCACCCTCGCTGGGCATTCCGAAAGATGCGGTGGTGGTAGCGATCTCTCCGGATGCGGGCGAGCGGTACCTGGAAACCATCTACAACGATGAGTGGGTCATGCAAAAGTTCGGGCGCGCCGAACTCGCCGCGTTGGGCAGCCAACCCATCAGCCGCTACCTGAGGAACTACGTCCACACCTTCGAAGGGGAAGCCGTCAATGTCTGACTTCCACGTCATTCCCGGCGCTGTGATCAAAGAGATTCTGGAGCGCCATGCTGACAGCATGGTTGCGCGAATCGAACACGTCTATCTGCAGCATCATGATGGGCAAACCCTCAATCCCGACAGTTACTTTTTGCGTTTTCCACAGCAGCCCGCCAACCGGATCATCGCGTTACCTGCGGCGCTCGACGGAGACGACGCAGTGGCTGGCATCAAATGGATCTCAAGCTTCCCGGGCAATGTGGCGCATCAGCAGCCGCGTGCTTCGGCTGTGGTCATCCTCAATGATCGCCAAACCGGTTATCCCTACGCCTGCCTGGAAGGTGCGCAGATCAGCGCAGTCAGAACCGCAGCGTCAGCCGTGTCAGGCGCGTACTGGCTCAACGGTCAGTCAAGAAAGGCGCGATCTGTAGGATTCGTCGGCGCCGGAGTGATTGCGCGCAACATCGCTCGAATGCTTTGTGTGGAGGGCTGGGAATTCACCGACGCGGTGGTGCATGACTTCGACGCGGCATCGGCGAATGCGCTCACAGGCTTCATTGAGCAGAGTGACTTATGCACAGCCCGCATCGGCTCGCTTGAGCAAGCGCTGGCGGCGGACCTTGTCATTTTCGCGACGACAGCAGGTGAGCCTTACGTCCGTGCGCCGATGGCCTTCAGGCCGGGTCAGGTGGTGTTGAACATCTCGCTTCGCGACATCGCGCCAGAGCTGCTGTTCGAAGCCAACAACCTCTGCGATGACGTTGAGCACTGCATGAAGGCCAACACATCGCCTCATCTGGCTGAACAGCTCATCGGCAACCGTTCGTTCATGAACGGCACCTTGGCCGGACTGATCCGCGGGGAAGTCGAACTGGATCCGGCCAGGCCATCCATCTTCTCGCCCTTCGGCCTGGGTGTGCTGGACCTTGCGCTGAGTAAATTCATCGTCGACACGGCGCTGGCTGAATCGCGCGCAGTCGCCATCGATTCGTTCTTTGGAGAGACACTGAGATGGAACTGAGCCCGGCACTGCCCATAGAGAAGTTATCCACAACCG
>Ga0160435_1000247_pt1 | contig 24938 bp, 19 predicted proteins | sample HID1973K_E0MG_FD_108213 | JGI IMG/M metagenome (GOLD analysis project Ga0160435, IMG submission 108213) | Enriched mosquito-associated microbial communities from UW Madison campus, WI, USA - HID1973K_E0 MG | ecosystem: Host-associated > Arthropoda: Insects > Digestive system > Unclassified ...
GCATGTCGATCAGCAGGATGTCGATGTCTCCGAAGTAGACGTCGGTGAGGAACTGCTGGATCGTGCGGTGCAGCATCGGTCCGCGCCAGGCGACGGCGCCCGTGCCGGGGGTGTCGCGGGGCAGGAACATGCCGATCGAGATGGCCTTGACGCCGTACGCGACCGGGGGGAGCATCAGGTCGTCGACGCGCGTGGGCTGGGGCGGCAGGCCGTCATCCTCGACGAGCCCGAGGAGCGCGGGGATCGAGAAGCCGTGGACGTCGGCATCGATGAGTCCCACCGACAGCCCGCGCCCCGCGAGGGCGACGGCGAGGTTCGCGGTGACCGTCGACTTGCCGACGCCCCCCTTGCCGCTCGTGACCGCGATGATGCGGGTGAGGGAGTCGGGGCCGAACGGCATCCTGCGGCGTCCCCCGCGGAGCCTCTCGGTGAGAGCGGCACGCTCGGCCGGCGTCATCACGCCGACCTCGACCTCGACCCCGACGATCCCGTCGACGGATGCCGCAGCGGCCCGGACATCGCGCTCGATGCGGTCGGCGGCGGGGCAGCCGACGATGGTGAGCGCGATGGCGACGCGCGCGCGACCGGCCTCGACCGCCACGTCGCGCACCATGTCGAGGTCGCCGAGCGGAAGGCGGAGCTCCGGGTCGGACACGGCCGAGACGGCCCGCCGCACGTCGTCGGCGCGCGGTGCGCTGCTCACGGTCGCGCGTCCTCCGTCGGCGCGTCCTCACGGGCGTCGAGCTGCTCGATCAGTCGCGCGAGCTCCTGGCGGAGCGTGTCCTTGGTGACGAGTTCGCCCGTCAGATCGGTGAGGCTCATGCGCAGCGCCACCACTTCGCGAGCGAGGTACTCCGTGTCGGCGAGGTTCCGCTCCGCGCGCTGACGATCCTGCTCGATCTGCACGCGGTCGCGGTCGTCCTGGCGGTTCTGCGCGAGCAGGATCAGCGGCGCCGCGTAGGAGGCCTGGAGGGACAGCACGAGGGTCAGCACGGTGAAGCCGTACTCCTGCGAGTCGAAGCGGAGCCACGGCGGGGCGAGCGTGTTCCACGTGATCCAGCCGATGCAGAACAGCGACAGGATGAGGAGGAACATCGGGGTGCCCATCGCCCGCGCGATCCATTCGGTGAACCGGCCGAACCGGTCGCGCGAGGGCTGCGGGGTGCGGCGCGTGGTGCGGCCGAGGGGAGCGTCGAGCGACGCCTGACGGGTGCTGCGGGCCATCATCGCCTCCCCGACGCGTTCGACGGAGCGGAGGCTCCGTCGCCGTCATGGGAGCGCCAGTCCTCGGGAAGCAGGTAGTCGAGGACGTCGTCGACGCTCACCACTCCGACGAGGCGATGCGCGGCGTCGATCACGGGGAGCGACACAAGGTTGTAGCTCGCGAGGAGACGAGCGACCTCAGCCGCCGATCCGGTGACGGGGACGGCGTCGACGGTGTCGTCGATGATCGCCCCGAGCCGCTCGTGCGGCGGGTAGCGGAGCATGCGCTGGAAGTGGACGGTGCCGAGGAGCCGTCCGGTCGGCGTCTCGTAGGGCGGGAGGGTGACGAACACGGCCGCGGCGAGGGCGGGGTGCAGCTCGTGCCTGCGGATGAGCGCAAGCGCTTCGGCGACCGTCGCGTCGGCCGACAGCACGATCGGCTCGCTCGTCATGAGACCGCCGGCCGTGTCGGATCCGTACTTCAGGAGCTCGCGGACGTCCTCGGCCTCCTCGGGCTCCATGAGCTCAAGGAGGTCCTCGCGCTGCTGCTCGGGCAGCTGGGCGAGCACGTCGGCCGCGTCGTCGGGCTCCATCTGGTCGAGGATGTCGGCGGCGCGCTCGTCGCCGAGGGCTTCGAGGATGTGCACCTGCTCGTCTTCGGGCATCTCCTCCAGCGCATCGGCGAGGCGGTCGTCCGGAAGCTCCTCGGCGACCTCGAGCAGGCGCTCCTCGGGAAGATCGAGCAGCGTGTTGGCGAGGTCGGCCGGCTTCAGCTCCGAGTAGCTCGCGACGAGCTGCTCGGCGGACTGGGCCTCACCGGGAGTGGACTGCTCGCGCACATCGCTCCACTGCGCGAACGTCGTCGACCCCTTCGCGAACGGCGAGGCGCTCGTCTTGGGCTTGCGGAGGAAGAGCTGTCCGATGTCCCACTCGCCGAGGCGGTTCCGCTCGATGGCGGCGTCCTCGATGACCGCCTGTCCCGAGCCGTCGCGGAAGTACACGCGGCGGCCGAGCAGTTCGGCCATGACGCGCACCTCGCCGCCGCGCTGCTGGAACCGGCGCACATTGATGAGTCCGGTGGTGATGACCTGCCCCGTCGCGATGGAGGTGACGCGGCCGATCGAGAGGAAGACGTGGCGGCGGCCGGGGATCTCCACGACCAGGCCCACGACGCGCGGCGGGTCGTCTTTTCGGAAGATGACGACGACGTCCCGGACCCTGCCGAGCCGGTCGCCGGCGGGGTCGAAGACGGCGCACCCGGTCAGGCGCGCGACGAAAACCCGCTGCGTACTCACCCGTCCAGCGTAGTGCGCGGGTCCGCTCACCGCGGCGGAGCGCGCGGCCGGTCCTCGGGTCTTTCCCGGCGCGGCGTGACAAGATGGACCCCGTGAGCATGATGGGCGGGACCCCGCAGGAGCACGGCGAGACGATCGCCGAGTACTCCTCGTACGAGGGCGCCCAGAAGGCGGTGTCGTCGCTCATCGCCGCGGACATCCCCGCGAAGGACATCGCGATCGTCGGCCGCGGACTCCGCTCCGTCGAGACGGTCACCGGTCGCCTCGGATACGCGGCGGCCGCCCGGCAGGGAGCCATCAACGGCATCCTGCTCGGCCTGCTCTTCTCGGCGATCTTCGTGCTCGGCACGCCGAACGCGGCGATCCAGCTGTTCGTCGGGGTGATGCTCGTCGGCATCGCGATCGGCATGCTCATGAGCATCATCACCTACTCCGTGCTGCGCCGTCGCCGCGACTACACCTCGATCACGCAGCTCATCGCCGACCACTACGAGGTGACGGTGGTGCCGCGCTCCCTCGCGCGCGCCCGCCAGATCATCGGTGTGCCCGCCAGCGCTCCCGTGACACCCGCGCCGGTGATCGACCCCGACGTACCGCCGCAGTACGGCGAGCGGATCGAGCCGTCCTCGCCTCCGAGCGTCGCCGCCGACGGCGGCCCCGCGGCCGCGCCGGAAGTGCACGAGCCGCGCGAGGACCCGCCGGCGTCGGCGCCGACTCCGTGACCTCGCTGACGGTGGAACTGCCGGCCGGTCCGGTCCGCGTCAGCACCGCCTGGATGACGCCGCCGCGCCCCTCCGCGGTCGTCGCTCTCGCCCATGGGGCCGGCGCCGGAATGGAGCACCCGTTCCTTGTCGGATTCGCCGGCGCGCTCCACGATCTCGGCGTCGCCACCCTCCGCTTCACGTTCCCGTACCTGGAGGCGGGCCGGCGGATGCCGGGTCCGGCTGCCCACGCCACCGCCACGTGGGCGGCCGTCCTCGCCGAGACCGAGCGGGTGCATCCGGGCGTCGGATCCGTAGCGGCAGGCAAGTCTTACGGCGGACGGATGGCATCCGTCGCGGCCGCCGAGGGATCCATCTCGCCCGCAGCGCTCGTCTATCTCGGCTATCCGCTTCATCCCCCGGGCGATCCGGCGAAACTCCGCGCCGCGCACCTGCCCGAGATCGTCGCGCCGCAGCTGTTCGTCGAGGGCACGAACGATCCGTTCATCCAGCCCGTCCCGGCGTTCGAGGAGGTCGTCGCGACCTGCCGTGATGCCGAGGTCCACTGGATAGACGGCGGCGGGCACTCCTTCGAGGTGAAGGGAGCCAAGCGGCCGCCCGAGCAGGTCGGCGCTGCCCTCGCGGAGCCGGTCGCGCAATGGCTGGAGCGACGACTCCCGACGGGGTGACGGGGACCTCGCCTCGCTCTCAGCGCCCGGCGGCGTAGCCGGACATGCCTCGCGCGTTCGCGGCCGCCCAGAGGAGTCGGCGATCCCTGTCGATGCCGACGGCCGACAGTCGGCCGAGTGTCCATCCGCCCACCCGGGTGACGTCGTGCCCGCGCGCAGCCAGCCCGTCGAGGACACCCTCGCCCAGGCGATCCTCTGCGACCACGCAGTTCGCCGTCCACGTGCGCGGCCAGAAGGAGTCGATCATCGCCGTCGTGTGGAAGGTCGGCGCATCGATGGCCTGCTGCGCCGTGTACCCGCCGACGAGCATGCGCAGCAGCATCGGAAGCTGCCACTGGTCCTGCTGGTCACCGCCCGGTGTCCCCATCGCGACGACGGCACGGCCGTCCCGGAGGATCATCGTCGGAGTGAGGGTCGTCCGGGGGCGCGCCCCGGGGCGGAGCGCGGACGGGGAGGACGGGTCGAGCCAGCACATCTGGAGTCGGGTGCCGAGGCAGAAGCCGAGCTCGGGGATGACGGGGGAGGACTGCAGCCAGCCGCCCGACGGCGTGACGGCGACGATGTTCCCCCACCGATCCACGACATCGATGTGGCAGGTGTCTCCGCGCGTGGACCCGGTGGGCGAGACGGTGGGCTCGCCGGTGCCGGCGGAGCGGCCGTCGGCCGTCCGCAGCGGCGGGTGGTGCGGCGTTAACCCCACCGGGGAGCCCGGGCGCCAATCCCGTGACGCGACATCGCCGAGCAGTGCCCGCCGCGTCACGATGTACTCCTCGCCGAGCAGGGGAGACGCGTCCACGCCGTCGCCGAAGTGCGCGTCGCGGTCGGCCAGCACGAGCTTGAGCGTCTCGAGGATCGTATGCGCGCCCTCGATCGTCGACGGATCGAGCCTCTCGTCGGCGAGCGGCTCGAGGATCCGGAGCGCCTGCAGGAGGGCGGGCCCCTGGCCCCACGTGCCGGACTTCGCGACCGTCCAGCCGCGGAAATCGGCGGTGACGGCCGACTCGTACCCCGCGCGGGCGCCGTCGATATCCGCCGCCGTCAGCACGCCGGCGTGGTCGGTCCCCGACGAGTGCCGGTGCGGCGTGCGCAGGAAGTCGACGGCGGCGTGGAGCGTCCGCCGCCAGTGCTCGCGCGCCGCGTCGATCCGCTCCCGGCGAGTGGCGCCCTCGCTGCCCGCGGCCACGAGCCCGACGAGCACATCGGCGTAGGCGGGGTTGCGCACGACGTCGCCGCCGCGGGGTGCGGAGCCGGTCGGCATCCACAGCGCCGCGGAACTCGGCCAGTGGTCCCGGAAGAGATCCTCGACGCGGCCGATGGTCGCCGCGGCTGCCGGCAGGATCGGGTGTCCGTCGCGCGCGTAGCCGATCGCGGCGGCCAGCACCTCGTCGAGCTCCTGAGTGCCGTGGTCGCGCAGGAGCAGCAGCCACGCGTCGACGGCCGCGGGGATCGCGGCGGCGAGACCGCCGGCGCCGGGCACGAGGTCGAGTCCCTCCTGCCGGAAATGATCGATGGTCGCCCCCGCCGGCGCCGCGCCCTGCCCCATGAGGACCGTCGGCTCCTCGGCATCCGCGGTCTGGAAGATCCCCACGAGGTCGCCGCCGGGGCCGTTCAGGTGCGGCTCGACGATGTGAAGCACGAAGCCGCCGGCGACGACGGCGTCGAAGGCGTTGCCGCCGCGCTCGAGCACCGCCTGGGCGGCACCCGTGGCCAGCCAGTGCGTCGACGCCGCGAAGCCGTGCGCGCCCTCCAGCTGCGGCCTCGTCGTGAACGGGGCCGGCGGGGTGAAGCTCATGCGCTCAGGCGGGCGATCCACGCCTCGACGTCGTCAGCGGTGCGGGGGATCGCGGCCGACAGGTTCACGGGTCCCTCCTCGGTCATGAGGATGTCGTCCTCGATCCGCACGCCGATCCCGCGGTACTCCTCCGGAACGGTGAGGTCGTCGATCTGGAAGTAGAGCCCGGGCTCGATCGTGAAGACCATCCCGGGCTCCAGCAGCCCGTCGTAGTACATCTCCCGGCGCGCCTGCGCGCAGTCGTGCACGTCGATCCCGAGGTGGTGGCTCGTGCCGTGCACCATGTAGCGGCGGTGCTGGCCTCCGGAGGTCGTGTCGAGGGCCTCCTCGGCGCTCACGGGGAGAAGCCCCCACTCGGCGACGCGCTCCGCGATGACGCGCATCGCGGCCTCGTGCACGGACCGGAAGGTGACGCCCGGCTGCGCCGCGGCGAAGGCGGCGTCGGCCGCCTCGCGGACCGTCTCGTAGACGGTCCGCTGGATCGGGGAGAACGTCCCCGACACGGGGAGCGTCCGGGTGATGTCCGCGGTGTAGAGGCTGTCCACCTCGACGCCGGCGTCGATGAGGATGAGGTCGCCGGGGACGACCGCGCCGTCGTTGCGCGTCCAGTGCAGGTAGCAGGCGTGCGGGCCGGACGCGGCGATCGTGTCGTACCCCTCGCCGTTCCCGTCGATGCGCGCGCGGTGGTGGAAGACGCCTTCGACGGCGCGCTCGCCCCGCGGCGTGGCGATGATGCGGGGGAGGTCGGCGACGATGTCGTCGAAGCCGCGCGCCGTCACGTCGACCGCCAGCCGCATCTGCTCGATCTCGTAGGCGTCCTTCACGAGGCGCAGCTCCGAGACGAAGCGGGTGAGGTCCTGGTCCTCGTCCAGCACGACGTCATCGGCGTGCGCCGTGAAGTCGTCGATGTGCGCCGTCGCGACTCCGAGGTCGGCGGCGACACCGTCGAGGGCGGGGCGCGGGCCGATCCAGAACTCGCCCACGGACGCGTCGGCGTAGAACTCGGCGGTCGTGCGGTCGGCGCGCTCGCGGAGGTATACGGTCGCGTCGTGCCCGGCATCCGTCGGATCGAGGACGAGCACCGAGTCGGGCACCGCATCGGCGGCCCACCCGGTGAGGTGGGCGAACGCGGAATGGGCGCGGAACGGGTAGTCGGTGTCGTTGGAGCGCTGCTTGAGCGACCCCGCCGGGATCACGATCCGTCGGCCGGGGAACTCGGCCGAGACGGCACGTCGGCGCGCCGCGGCGTACGGCGCCTGCGCGCGCTCGACCGGTGTCGCGCCCGGGCGCTCGGCCCACCCGGCGGAGATGGTGTCGAGGAATCCCCGCGGGAACGGCTGTTTGCGGTTCGCGTTCTCCTGCTGCGCAGCCTGCTGGTCGGTGCCCTGGGGCTCGGCGGTCTGCGCGTCGGAGGGGGTGTCGGCGATCGTGTCGCTGTCGCTCGTGCTCATGGCATCCAGTGTCGCACCTCGCGCCCGAGGGCGCGCCTCCGCTGCCGTGAGCAGAACAGCCCCCTCGGCCCCGGTCAGCGTGGGTCGGTCCGGCTCAGCCCTCGTCAGCCCGGTCGTACTGGACGATCAGCGGGCGGTGGTCGCTGCCGGCGTCGTCGAGGGTGCCCAGCACGACGGATGCCGTGGCGGTCCAGGTGTCGGTCGCCATCACGTGATCGATCGGCGTGCCCAGGAGGGGCGGCCACGCCGTCGACCAGGTGCCGACCGCACCGCTGCCCGTGGCGCTCGCGGCGTCGTGACACCGCCCGAGGGTGGCGCCGTCGGTGCCGAGGCGGTCCATGTGGTCCACCGTGGCGTTGAAATCGCCGGCGAGGATGACGTCGTCAGCCGCGCACTGGTCGGCGATCCACTGCAGGTCGGCGCGCCACGCCGCCATCGCCTCCTGCCGCGGCGCGACCGCGTGGACCGCGACGACGATGGGACCCGAGCCGTCGATCGGCATGGCCACGACGCTCGGCACCTCCGACGTGTTGGTCGTGCCCGCCGAAGTGGACTCGACGACCGCGTAGTCGCCGAGGTCGGGGGAGATGAGGAGCGTCGTCGAGTTGGCATCCCAGTCCGGGAAGTCCTCGCGGTCGCCGAAGTCCTCGTGATGGGCCCACATGCGATGACCCATCTCGCGCATCGCGACCGCGACCTCCTCACCCGTCTCGATCGTCGTCTCGGGCAGGGCGACGATGTCGGCCTGCATCGCGACCGCCGTGCGCGCGATCACCGCGGGGTCGGTGGCCGCCCCGGCCGTGTTCCACGTCATGACGCGAAGCGAACCGTCCTCCTTGTCGGGGAGCACGGAGGACCCCGTGCCGCGCATCGCGAGGATCGCCGCGTTCGCTCCTGCGGCGACGAGGGCGATGAGCAGCAGCGACGCGGCGAAGGCACGCGCGGTGCGGGCGAGGCAGAGCAGCAGAGCCAGGAGGGCCACGAGTGCGAAGGCGACGACCAGGGGACCGCGCAGCGACACGATCTGCGCGAGGGGGAACGTCCGCTCGAGCCGGAAGAACTGCGGCCAGGTGACGAGGGCCGCTGCGATCGCGAACACCACCGTCACGAGGATTCCGAGCAACCGCAGCACGCCGCCGACTCTATGTCAGCAGGCTGGGAGTTCCCGCCATCGCGCTACGCTCGAGGGATGTCGTCGGATGATCGGGACGGGCCTCCCCGGCGCGGAGCGGTCCCCCCGGCATCCGGGGGACGCCCCTTCGCCGGACCGAGCGACCTCCACCTGCACTCCGACCACTCCGACGGCACGGAGCCGCCGGCGACCGTCATGGCATCCGCCCATCGCCACGGGCTCCGCACCGTCGCGCTCACCGACCACGACACGACGTCGGGCTGGGCGGAGGCGGCCGAGGCCGCGACCTCGCTCGGCATGACCCTCGTGCCCGGTATGGAGCTCTCCGCCCGGCACGAGTGGCGGAGCGTCCACATCCTCGCCTACCTCTTCGATCCCGACGACAAGACTCTTCGCGCCCTGACCGAACGCATCCGGGACTCCCGTCTCACCCGCGCGCGCAGCATGGCCGACCGCATCTCGCGCGACTACGACCTCCACTGGGACGACATCGTGGCCCAGACGGCGACGGGAGCCACCGTCGGTCGTCCGCACATCGCCGACGCCCTCATCGCGAAAGGGCTCGTGCGCGACCGCGGCGAGGCGTTCGCCGGCATCCTCCACCCGGCCAGCGACTACTACATCGCGCTGTACGCGCCCGACCCCGTGACCGCGGTCGCCTCCGTGACCGCCGCGGGCGGCGTGGCGATCGTCGCGCATCCCGCCGGGCGCGCGGGACTGCTCCCCGCACGCCTCACCGCGCAGATGCTCGACGCGGGCCTCGCCGGCTACGAACTCGGCCATCGGGAGAACCGCGAGCCGGCGCTGTCACGGCTGCGCGCGCTGGTCGAGCGCCACGACCTCATCGTCACCGGATCGAGCGACTATCACGGGCTGGGCAAGCCCAACATCCCCGGCGAGAACACGACCGCCGACGACATGGTGGCGCGCATCATCGACCGCGCCGGCGGGAGTGCGCCGGTCTATCCCTGATGGCGGGCGCCCGTGTCCGCACGGCGCCCGGCCCGCCCGTCGTCGTGCGGGCTGTCCGCCGATGTCCAGGGTGGACGGCTACGGTCGGGGTCATGCAGCAGCCCACGGCCGTCGAGGGACGCCTCGACGCTTTCGCGCACCGGCTGCTGGCCCGGGCACCGGAGCGCGGCATCCGGACGCTGGCCGTCGAGGTCGTCGTCTTCGTCGTCAAGCAGGCGTGGGCGTGCGTCTTCGGTGCCGCGCTCCTCGTCGTCATCGTCGCCGTGCGGCTCTGGTGGCCGACCGAAGCGGCCGTCGCGCCGAATGATGCGCTGACGATCGCGGCCGTGCTCATCCAGGTGGCGATGGTCGCGGGGCGGCTCGAGTCGGGGCGGGAGCTCTGGGTGATCGTCCTCTTCCACCTGGCCGGCACGGCGATGGAGCTGTTCAAGACCGACGCCGGATCCTGGACGTATGCCGCTGACGGCATCCTGCGCATCGGCGGCGTGCCGCTCTTCAGCGGCTTCATGTACGCCGCCGTCGGCTCGTACCTCGTCCGCGTGCATCGGCTGTTCGATCTGGAGTTCCGCCGCTATCCGCCCGTCTGGGCGACGACCGTCGTCGCGGTCGCGATCTACGCGAACTTCTTCGCGCACCACTTCTGGTGGGATGCGCGATACGTTCTGCTGGCCGCCGTCGTGCTCCTCTGGCTCCCGACGATCATGAGCGCACGCATCTGGAGACGGACCCTGAGGATGCCGGTGCTCGCCGCGTTCGCGGGCGTGGCGCTGTTCATCTACCTCGCCGAGAACATCGGAACCTGGGCGGGCGCATGGATGTACCCGGATCAGCTGGACGGCTGGCATCCGGTGAGCATCAGCAAGCTCGGCTCGTGGTTCCTGCTGATGATCATCTCGGTCGTGATGGTGACCTGGGTCTTCCCGCCGAAGTCCCGCTCGGCGTCAGGCGCCCGCGACGGGGACCGAAGCGCCGCCTGAGCCGCCGCGGCGGCGGCGACGACGGCGAGCCGGAGCGGGCTTGCCGTCGTGGTGCTCCTTGCCGGCGCCGTCGTGCGTGCCGGCACCGTCGGCGGAGCGGTCAGCGCCGCCCTCGGCCGCGCTGCCGCCCGCCGCGCCGGTGTCGGAAGCGCCGTCCGCGAACGTCGCGCCGACCCGGCCTTCACCCGATCCGCTGCGGCGGCGGCGCCGGCGGCGCGTGCCGCCCTCGGTGGTGTCTCCTGCGGCTGCGTCGGCGGCGCGGGCGGGCTGCGCCGTGCGGACGGTCTGCGTCTTCGGGGCCGTCGTGATCCGGCCCTTGGTCCCGGCCGGGATGTCGAGGTCCTCGAACAGGTGGGGGCTCGAGGAGTACGTCTCCACCGGCTCGGGCTGGCCGAACTCGAGCGCGCGATTGATGAGGGCCCACTTGTGCAGGTCCTCCCAGTCGACGAACGTCACCGCGATGCCGGTCTTGCCGGCGCGACCGGTGCGACCGGCACGGTGCAGGTAGGTCTTCTCGTCATCGGGGATCGTGTGGTTGATGACGTGGGTCACGTCGTCGACGTCGATGCCGCGGGCCGCCACATCGGTCGCGATGAGGATGTCCTTCTTGCCCGCCTTGAATCCGGCCATCGAGCGCTCGCGCGCCTCCTGGCTCATGTCGCCGTGGACGGCGCCCGCGTTGAAGCCGCGGTCGTTGAGCTCGTCCACGAGTCGCTGAGCGGCGCGCTTGGTGCGGGTGAAGACGACGGTCTTGCCGCGGCCTTCGGCCTGCAGGATGCGGGCGATCACCTCGTCCTTGTCGAGCGAGTGCGCGCGGTAGACGAGGTGGCGGATGTTCGCCTGGGTGAGACCCTCGTCCGGGTCGGTCGCCCGGATGTGGATCGGGTTCGACATGAAGCGGCGCGCGAGGGCGACGATCGGGCCGGGCATCGTCGCCGAGAAGAGCTGGGTGTGCCGGACCTGCGCGACCTTCGTGAAGATCTTCTCGATGTCGGGGAGGAAGCCGAGGTCGAGCATCTTGTCGGCCTCGTCGAGCACGACCTCGGTCGCGTTCGACAGGTCGAGGAGTCGCTGGTTGTTGAGGTCGATCAGGCGGCCGGGAGTGCCGACGACGATCTGGGCTCCCGCCTTCAGCTGGTCGATCTGCCCTTCGTACGCCTTGCCGCCGTAGATGGCCACGACGCTCGTCGAGCGGTTGGAGGTCAGCATGTCCATGTCTTCGTAGACCTGGACGGCCAGCTCGCGGGTGGGGACGACGATCAGGGCCTTCACGCCCGGCGCGGGGTCGAGGCCGAGGCGCTGGACGACGGGGATGCCGAAGCCGAAGGTCTTGCCTGTTCCCGTCTTCGCCTGGCCGATGATGTCCTGCCCCGGGAGGCCGAGCGGGATCGTCTGCTCCTGGATGGGGAACGCGTCCACGATTCCCTTCGCGGCGAGTGCATCGACGATGTCCTGATCGACGCCGAGTTCGGCGAAAGTCGTCACGATTCCATGCCTGTCTGGCGGTGAGAAGCCGCCGGGTGATGAGGTCCACGCCCTTCACTCAGCCACAGGCGCGGGGTCCCGATCCGACGCCGGGACGGGACAAGCCTAGCCCAGCGGCCTCGCGCTCTTCCGTGCACCGCGAGGCGCGGGTCCTAGGCTGTACCCGTGGTGAGGTGGTTCTGGCAGCGCGGGAAGACGCCCGAGCGCACGTTGAAGGTGCGCTCGCGCGGCGATCACGGTGACGTGTCGCGCGTCGACTTCGAGGAGCTCGCCCCCGACGTCGACACGTTCCTCGGCCAGGCGGCGTACCTGCAGCTGGGCTACTTCGAGACGCTGAGCGAGCTCATCGCGCCGACGCCCGACCTCACGCAGAAGGAGTCGCTGACCCTCGCCGCCGGCTCCGCGCTGCTCAAGCACCGCGCGCTGCTCGACCTCATCCGCGAGCGGGGCGACGATCCGCTCGACCTCATGCTGCCCTTCCGAGAGCCGCTCGACGCGTTCCGTCGCGCGACGCACGGCGCGCGACCGCTCGAGACCATGCTCTCGGTGCACATCACCGCCGGCATGCTCGACGACTTCTACCGCGCGCTCTCGGCGAGCTACGCCTCGACGGGCAGGCGCGTGGCCGACATCCTGGACCGCGACGACGACCGCGATGCGCTCGTCGGCATCCTGAGCGAGGCGATCGCGCACGACCCCGAGTGGCGCGCGCTGCTGGCGTTGTGGGGGCGACGCCTCGTCGGCGACACGCTGCTCATCGCGCGCGCCGCGCTGCGGCCGCTGTCCCTGGATGCCGCAGAGGAGAAGCGGGTGGAGCCGGTCTTCACCGAACTCCTCGGTGCGCACTCCCGACGCATGGCCGAGATGGGCCTCGACGCCTGACGGCATCCCCTCGTTCGCACCGTGCCGGGTCGGCTCTCGCCCGTCAGGAGCGCCCATCCCACGGGGTCTCGCTCAACCCACACGGAATGTGGCGCGCATACCGTGTGGGTTCGTCGAACCCACGGGGTCTGGGCGGTTCGCGTGGAGGTTCAGGCGATGCCGAGGCGGATGCGCTCGCGCGCGTCGTGCGCCGCACGCGTACGCGTGAGGAACAGAAGGAGAAGCGGCACCGCCACGAGGGGAGCGGCGAACGACGCGAGCCAGAGGACGGGACTCATCGTCGTGACGCCCAGCCAGGTGAGCACCATCCACACGAAGGCCCCGGCGAACGCGCCGACGATCGGGGGCAGGGCAACACCACGCGCGCTGCGTCCGGCCTGCAGGTAGTGCAGCAGCCCGCCGACGGCGGCGCCGAACACCAGCGCGATGATGATCTGCATGTCAGGCGACGAACCCGACGCGGCGCGACTGGTCGGTGCCGACCTCGACGAAGGTGATGCCGGCGGTCGGCACGACGTACGAGTTGCCCTTGGAGTCGACGAACGACAGGTGGCTCGTGCCGGACTCGAGCGCGTCGGTGACCGTCTTCTTGACGGCCTCGGCCGACTCCTCGGACTCGAAGCTGAGCTCGCGGGGGGTGTTCGCGAGGCCGATGCGGATCTCCACGGGTGACTGCCTTTCCGGCGTGCGATCTCGCGCGCCACTCCGACTCTACGACACCCTCGGGTGTCGGGCGCGGCGGCTAGCGTGGAGGGTATGCCGCTCCCGCACGTCCTGGTCGCCGACGACGCCCAGCGCAGCGTGATCGAGCTGCCCGCCGACGCCTCCGGGGTCGTGGTCGGGGCCCCGGGGTCCGGCAAGAGCACCGTCGTCGTCGCCCGCGTCGCGGCGCTGGTGGCCGGGGGCCTCGAGCCCGACCGGGTGCTCGTGCTCACCCCCACGCGCCCGGCGGCGACCGCGCTGCGCGACGAGCTCGCCCTCGCCGTCGGCGTCGCGACGGCGGGGCCGCTGGCGAAGTCGGTCGCGGCGCTCGCGTTCCAGATCGTCCGCGCGGTGCTCGTCAGCGCCGAGGCTGATCCTCCGCAGCTGCTCACCGGGCCCGACGAGGACCGCATCGTGCAGGACCTCCTGGCCGGCGACGCGGAGGACGAGGCGGACGGGGCGTCGCGCTGGCCGACATGGCTCCCCGCCGAGGTGCGCGCGACGCGCGGGTTCCGCGCCGAGGTGCGCGCCTTCCTCGCCGAGGCGACGACGCTCGGCGTGACCCCCGAGGTGCTCGCTGAGCGGGGACAGCGCGAAGGGGTCGACGTGTGGATGCCGATGGCATCCTTCGCCCGGGAGTACCACGACGTCCGCCGCCGGATGCGGGGCGCGCACCGGGATGCCGCGGGTCTCGTGCGCGAGGCGGTCTCGCTCCTCCGCGCCCTCCCGGCGGGTGCCCGCGAGCTCGGCGCGCTGTCCGCGCTGCGCGTCGTGATCGTCGACGACGCGCAGGAGCTCACGCTCGGCGGGATCGAGCTGCTGGAAGCGCTGCGCGAACGCGGTGTGGCCGTGCTCGCCTTCGGAGACCCCGACGTCGGGTCGGGCGCCTTCCGCGGCGCGACGCCCGAGAACTTCGCTCGGCTTGCCGCTGCGGGACCTGTGCACGTGCTGCCGTCCGCGCATCGCGGCACACCCGCCCAGCGCGAGCTCATCGCGCAGGTGACCTCGCGCATCGGCGCCGGGGGCGTCGTCGCGCACCGCCGACGACCCGGCTCGGCTCCGGCGGGGACGGGACCGGACGACGCGCCGGGTGATGCCGCGCCAGACGAGTCGGTGCGCGTGCACGCCGTCCGCTCGAGCGGCGAGGAGTACGACACCATCGCCCGTCTCCTCCGCGAGCGTCACGTCCACGACGGGGTGCCGTGGGCGCACTGCGCGGTGATCGCCCACGACGCCCGTCAGGTCTCGGCTCTCGAGGACGAGCTGTCGGCCCGCGACGTGCCGACCGGCGCCACCGGTCCGACCCGCACGCTCGCGTCGTCGGCGGCCGTGCGCGACCTCCTCCGGATGGTCGACCTGGCCGATGCCGATGCCGATGCATGGCAGCCGGACACGGTGATCGAGGCGCTCCGCGGCGCGGGGATGGACACCGTGGAACTGCGGCGGCTCCGCACGGCTCTCCGCCACGACGCGCTGCGGCGGGACGACCCCGACGAGAGGCCCGCGCGGGAGCTCCTGCTGTCGGCGATGCGGCATCCGATCGAGTTCGAGCTGCTCGACACGCGTGAAGGACGCCGCGCCGCCCGGGTCGCTCAGACCCTCGATACGGTGCGGGGCCAGATCGCCGAGGGCGCGACGGCGCACGAGCTCCTCTGGACCGTGTGGGAGCGCTCGGGGCGCGAGCGTGCGTGGCACGAGACTTCGCGGGGGCACGGCCCCCTCGCCGAGCAGGCGGGGCGGGATCTGGATGCCGTCGTGGCGCTCTTCCAGGCGGCCAAGCGCCACGGTGAGCGGGAGGACGGCACGTCCGCGCTCTCGTTCGTTCGCGGCATCCTCGACTCCGACGTCGCCGAAGACCGGCTGAGTGCACCGATCCCGCCGGACGCCGTCCGCGTCATGACGCCGGCGGGGGCGCTCGGGGCCGAGTTCGACACGGTCGTCGTCGCGGGCGTTCAGGACGGCGTGTGGCCGAACCTCCGAGTGCGCGGGAGTCTCCTGGAGACCTGGCGACTCGGCCTCGCCGACGGGGTCGATCCGGCGACCGTCGACCGTCGGCGCGCCGTGCTGCACGACGAGCTGCGCCTGTTCGCACGGGCGGTCTCCCGGGCGCGGAGCCTCGTGATCGTCACGGCGGTGGACGACGATGACACCGGTCCGAGCGTGCTCTTCGAGCTGCTGCCGCCGGCCGCGCCCGCTCCGCGCTCGGCCGAGCATCCGCTGTCGCTGCGCGGGCTCGTCGCGCAGCACCGGCGCACGCTGACCACCGATCGTGCGACGGAGGCGGCGCGTCACGAGGCCGCGGGTCAGCTCGCACTCCTCGCCGCGGCGGGGGTCGCCGGCGCAGACCCGGTGCAGTGGTACGGGATCGCCCTTCCGTCGACCGACGCGCCGCTGTACGATCTCGCGCTCGAGCAGGTGCGGGTATCGCCCTCGAAGCTGGAGTCGATCGACGAGTGCCAGCTCGACTGGGTGATCGGCGACCTCGGCGGCGACGCGGGAAGCGTCACGGCGGGACTCGGCACGCTGATCCACGCCGCGCTGGAGCACGCCGAGGGTGCGGACGAGGATGCGCTCTGGCGGGCCGTGGAGGCGCGGTGGGGCGAGCTGGAGTTCGAGGCTGCGTGGATCGAGCGCGCCGAGCGGACGCGGGCGCGCGACCTGGTTGCGCGTCTCGGACGCTACCTCCGTGACGCGCAGACGGCCGGGACCCGGCTCCTGAGCGCGGAACCGCATTTCGAGCTCGAGGTCCCCGTCGACGGGGCGGGGATGCCCGCCGTCATCAGCGGCACGGTCGACCGCGTCGAGCTGACAGCCGAGGGGACGGTCGTGATCGTCGATCTGAAGACCGGTCGCTCGCAGGCGACGGGTGCGGGCGCCGCGATCGGCAATCCGCAGCTCAGCGCTTACCAGCTGGCGCACGAGCGGGGGGCGATCCCGGCCGCGGCCGGCCTGCCGCCGGGCGGGGCGAAGCTCCTCGTCCTGTCCCAGACGCGCACCGCGCCCTACGCCACTCCCGCGCAGGAGCCGTTCGACGACGAGACGCGCGACGCCTTCCTCGCGCGCATCGGATCCGCGGTGCACGTGATGGGCGCGCGGGAGTTCCTCGCGCCGTACGAAGCGCATTGCCGCGACGACCACACGCACGGACTCTGCCGCATCCACACGGTCGGGGCGGTGAGCTCGACATGACGGAGGCATCTCCGCGGACCGCGCAGGACCTCCTCTCGCCGTTCGCGATCGCGGCGGCGCTCGGGCAGTTCCCGCCGACCGACGAGCAGGCGGCCGTGATCGCCGCGCCCCTGACACCGGCCCTCGTCGTGGCGGGAGCGGGCAGCGGGAAGACCGAGACCATGGCCGGTCGCGTCGTCTGGCTCGTGGCGAACGGGCTCGTCCGCCGCGAGGAGGTGCTCGGACTGACCTTCACCCGCAAGGCGGCCGGCGAACTCGCCGAGCGGATCCAGCGGCGCCTGCACCGCCTGGCGGAGTTCGAGCGCCGCGGACTCCTGCCGGATCTGGCAGAGCTGCACACGGCGGGGCGTCTGGATGTGTTCGCACGGCTGGAGCAGCAGGGAGCGCCCGAGAGCGCCCGCCGCGCTGCCCTCGACGCCCTCGCCGCACACGGGACGCCGCCGGTCGGCGAGGCGGATGCCCTGCTGCACCGGCCGACGGTGGCCACGTACAACAGCTTCGCCGACGCGATCGTCCGCGAGAACGCGGTGAGGGTGGGACGCGACGCGGAGGCGGTCGTCCTCAGCGAATCGGCGGCGTGGCTGCTCATGCGCCGGGTCGTCCACGATGCGGACGACCCTCGGCTGGAGCAGGTCGAGTACCGGCCCTCGACGATCATCGACGCCGCGCTGCGGGTCGCGCGGGACGCCGCGGACAACCTCGTCGACCTCCACGAGCTCGCCGCCTTCCCGGGCACGCTCGCCGCGGTCCGGGACCGACCGTCGGCCCGCAAGGGCCAGGGGGTGTACGCGGACGTCGAGAAGGCGCTCGGCGCCGTCGGAGGCCTCGGCGTGCTGACGGTGCTGGCGCGCGAGTACGCGGACCAGAAGCGGCGGCGCGGCGTCATCGACTTCTCCGACCAGGTCGCCGGCGCCCTCGAGGTCGTCCGCGGGCATCCCTCGGTCGGCGCCGAACTCCGTGCCCGGTACCGCGTCGTCCTGCTCGACGAGTACCAGGACACCTCGGTCGTGCAGAGCGACCTCCTGGCCGAGGTGTTCGCCGATACGGCGGTGATGGCGGTCGGAGACCCCCACCAGTCGATCTACGGCTGGCGGGGTGCGAGCGCCGGCAATCTCGGCGGGTTCGCCGCGGCCTTCGCTCCGCGCGGGGACGCCGAATCGTTCTCGCTCCTGACCAGCTGGCGCAACAGTCAGGCCGTCCTGACAGCCGCCAACGCGGTGCTCGCCCCGCTGTCGACGCGTTCCCCGGTACGCGTCGACGCCCTGCGCCCGCGTCCCGGCGCGCCCGAGGGTCTCGTCGAAGTCGGCTTCGACGCGGACGCCGACGCCGAAGCCGACCGCGTCGCCGACTGGTTCGCGCACACTCGCGCCGAGCGCGCCGCGTCGGGGCGGTCGACGACCGGCGCCGTCCTCTTCCGCGCCAAGAAGCACATGGTGCGCTTCGCCGACGCCTTGGCGCGCCGCGGCATCCCTCATCGCATCCTGGGACTGGGCGGTCTCCTCTCGACGCCGGAGGTCGTCGATGTGGTCTCGGCCCTCAGGGTGATCAGCGACCCCACCGCCGGTTCGGCGCTGATCCGCCTGCTCTCCGGTCCGCGGTGGGCGATCGGACTCGCGGATCTCCGGGCGCTGGCGGCGCTGTCTCGTCGACTGGCACGCCACGACACCGCCCTGCAGCAGCTCGAACCGGAGGTGGCGGATCGCATGCGCCGAGCCGGGGACGAGTCCGCCTCTCTCGTCGACGCGCTCGACTTCGTGGTCCGCCAGCCCATCGACCATGGCTGGCTGGCGGGGTTCACCCCCCAGGGGCGCGAGCGTCTGCGCGAGGCGGGGGCGGTCTTCGCGGGTCTCCGGCGCGCGGTCGGCATAGCGGTCCCTGATCTCGTCCGCCTCATCGAGGTCGAGCTGCGACTGGACATCGAACTCGCGTCCAACGAGGCGCGCGGACCGGCGCGCATCGCCGGCGACCAGCTCCGCGCGTTCGTCGACGAGCTCCACGGCTTCCTCGCGACCGACGACTCGGGGTCGCTGCCGTCTCTCCTCGCCTGGCTCGACCGCGCCGAGCGACTCGACGAGTTCGCACCGCGCACCGAGCCGCCCGAGGAGGATGTCGTGCAGCTCCTCACCATCCACGGCTCGAAGGGCCTGGAATGGGATGCCGTCGCCGTGGTGCGGTGCGTCGCGGAGGAGCTGCCGGCCAAAGCGCGAGACGGCCTCGGGTGGCTGCGGTTCGGCGTGCTGCCGTATCCGTTCCGCGGCGACCGCGACTGGCTCCCCGCACTCCGCTGGGGCGCGCACGACGCGCCGACGCAGCAGGAGCTCCGCGACGAGCTCCGCCGCTTCAAAGAGGCGCTCGAGGAACGTCGCCTCGACGAGGAGCGGCGGCTCGCCTACGTCGCCGTCACCCGGGCCCGGGACCATCTGCTCCTCACGGGGGCCGCGTGGTCGGGCACGCGCGCCCCGCGCGCGGCGAGTCCGTTCCTCACCGAGATCGCCGACGCGCTCGACCTGCCGCTCGATGCCGATGCGGACCCGGGCGAGGACCCGTACCGCGATGACCGGCGCCTCCTCGCCTGGCCCCTCGACCCGCTCGGCGAGCGGCGCGCGCGCGTCGAGGCCGCGGCGGACGCCGTGCGAGCCGCGGCGGCCGCGGTGCCCGCGCAGGCGTCACGGGACCTGCGGCTTCTTCTCGCCGAGCGGGAGGAGCGCCGATCAGGAGCGGCGCCCGCCGCCCCCACACGCATCCCGGCGTCGCGGTTCAAGGACTTCGCGGGGGACTACGCGGCGGCGTCCGCGGCGGCGGCACGACCCCTTCCGGAGCGGCCGTACCGCCAGACCCGGCTGGGCACGCTCTTCCACGCCTGGGTCGAGCAGCGCTCCGGGATCACCGGCGCCGGCGCCTCCGACGACGACGGCCTGTGGGAGAAGGACGAGGATGCCGGGGCCGTGGCGGGCGCGGACGTCGCCGCGCTGGGCGTGCTGAAGGAGCGGTTCCTGGCATCCGAGTGGGCCGCCCTTCAGCCGATCGCCGTGGAGACCGAGATCGACTTCACGGCGGATGATCTGCTCGACGACGGCCGCCCGCATGTCGTCATCTGCAAACTCGACGCCGTCTACGAGCGCGGCGGGCGCATCGAGATCGTCGACTGGAAGACGGGTCGGCCGCCGCGGACGGCTGCCGAGCGCGCAGAGCGGATGCTGCAGCTGGAGCTCTACCGGCGCGCGTACCACGCGAAGCACGGCACGCCGCTGGCGGACATCGACGTGGTGCTCTACTACGTCGCGGACGACATCGTTCTGCGGGGCTGATCAGGCCGTCTCGGTCCAGCGACGAAGGGCGTTGCGCGCGGCGCGATCGGGGTCGTCGTCCTCGGCATGCTCGGGGTGCTCGGCAAGCTCCGTCCGCCCGGGCGTCCAGGAGGTGTGCAGGGGCGACCACTCGGAGAGCTCGATCGGCGCGGTCTCGACGTCGGCGGGCGCCGGCTCCTCCGCCGTGTACTCCGACAGCGCCTCGGCGTCGTAGGTGTCGGTCTGCATCGACGTGTCGACGGCCGCGGACTCGGGGACGCGGCCGAACGCGGCGATGGCGTCGTCGACGGTGATCGTCTCCTGCGCGAGCGGCGGTGCGTCGCGCACGCTCTCGTCGAGCGCCTCGAGCAGAGCGACGGCGTCCGAGACGACTCCCTCGGTGCCGGCGGCGTGGCCGTGCACGAGCCAGGATGCGAACTCGAGCTCCGCGTGGAGGCGGGCACGTTCCCCGAGCGCTCCGTCGACGGTGTGCGCCGACGCATCGGCGTAGGCGTCGAGCACGTCGACCCGCGCGTCGGGAGCCGACGCGAGCCAGCGGAGGTCGACCGCCGGGTCTCCGACGGCGAGCCCGCCCCAGTGGAGGAGCCCCGTCACGGCGGGACTCTCGTCGGCGTCGTCCTCGAACAGGAACGAAGCCGTGTCGACGCCGCCGAGCACCACGGTCGTCTCGAAGCGCCACAGCGCATCAGCGGCGAGGGCCGCACTCCACCGACGCAGGAGGCCGAAGGGGAGGAGCCCGGTCGCCTCGGCCCGGTCGAGGAGTCGCTCAGCTTCGGCGCGCACCTGCGCGGCGTCGAGCATCGTGAGGCCCGCGTCGCGCACGACGGATGCCGGAAGGTCGTGGACCGAGGCGATCGCCGCGCCGAGGGCGGTGGCGACCCCGGGCCCTGCGGGCACCTGGGCGGCGTCGACGCGGTACCCCGGGAGCCACGTCTGGACGACGACGGCATTCCCATCGAGGACGGCGTCGCCGAGGAGGGCGGGGGCGGCGAACGGGAGGACCGCGCGGACCCCGGGGGTCAGTGCCTGGAGCGCGCGTGCCTCGGCGCGCAGGTCCCGATCGGCGTCGGCGTCGACCGGCACGCGCGCCACGACGCGTCGCCCGTCGTCGAGGGTCGCGAGCGCGCTGTCGTAGCGGCCGGTCGCCTGCTCGGTCAGCGCGGCGACGCTCACGACGCCCGTGCGAGGCAGAGCGGATGTCACCGACGCGGCTAGAGTGAGAGGTGAGCGTGCCATGCCCCCCAGGGTAGGCGGGGCACGTCCCGGCGCCTTCGCGCCACGCCCGCAAGAGAGGTCCTCGATGACGCCGAAGGACGCCCCGCAGCTGCCGCCGTTGGCGCGCGCGAGCTTCGACCGCGCCGCCGACGAGCGCGCCGATCCGGGCATCATGGAGCGGCTGCGCGGCGACGCCGCGACACGCGTGCTCGTCGTCCGGGGCGACCTCGCCCCGCTGTCCGAACCCGGGGTGCTGTCGTTCGCCGCGCCCGCCGACGTCGGCGGCGACGCGGCGTGGGCCTTCCTCGGACGCGGCGGCGACGGTGCGGCCCTCCTGGTGGCTGCGGTGGAGGCCGACGCGGATGAGCCGGTCGCGGCATCCGCCTGGGGATCGCTGCGCGCGGTCGGCGGCGACCTTTCGGGCGAGGACGCGGCCGTCTTCGTCGCCGCGCTCGCCCTTGGCCGCTGGCTCCTCGATGCCCCGTTCTGCCCGCGCTGCGGAGGATCCACGATCCTTCGAGCCGGCGGGTGGTCGCGCACGTGCACCGTCTGCGGCCGCGAGCACTTCCCGCGCACCGACCCCGCCGTCATTGTGGGCGTGACCGACGAGGCGGGGGACAGGCTCCTGCTGGGGAAGAATGCCATGTGGGCCGAGCGGAACATGTACTCGACCTTCGCCGGGTTCGTCGAGGCGGGGGAGTCGCTCGAGTCCGCCATCGTCCGCGAGGTCCACGAGGAGGCCGGTGTGCGCGTCGCGCACCTGCACTACCGGGGATCGCAGGCGTGGCCGTATCCGCGCTCGCTCATGCTCGGCTTCCATGCGGTCGCGGTCGACCCGGACGCCGCGCGCGCCGACGGCGAGGAGATCGTCGACGTCCGATGGTTCACACGGCCGGAGCTCCTCGCGGCGTTCGCGGGCGAGGGCGACGTCCGCCTTCCGGGGCGTGCGTCGATCGCCCACCGCCTCATCCGCGACTGGGTCGAGGCGTGAGCGGCGACGCACTCGACGGGCTCGATGAGGCGCAGCGGGAAGCCGCGGCGACCCTCCGAGGTCCCGTCTGCGTACTCGCCGGCGCGGGCACGGGGAAAACGCGGGTCATCACGCATCGCATCGCCCACGGCGTCGACACCGGCGCGTACTCGCCCGGACGCGTCATGGCGGTCACCTTCACCACCAAGGCGGCCGGCGAGATGCGGGGGCGCCTCCGGGCGCTCGGCGTCGAAGGCGTCTCGGCGCGGACGTTCCACGCCGCGGCGCTCGCCCAGCTGAACCACTTCTGGCCGCAGGTGGCAGGTGACACGGCGCCGACCATCCTGTCGGGGAAGGTGCGGATGCTGGGCCAGGCAGCCGATGCGCTGGGGCTCCACCTCGACGGGGCGACCCTGCGCGACGTCGCGGCGCGCATCGAGTGGCGGAAGGTCTCGATGCGGTCGATCGAGCAGGCCGCGCGGGAGCGCCCCGAGGCGATCGGGCGGGTCGACGCGCAGGCGATGGTCGACCTGCAGCGCGCGTACGAGAAGCTGAAGGACGCGCGACGTCAGCTGGATTTCGAAGACGTCCTCCTCGCCTGCGCGGGAATGCTCGAGTCCGAGCCGCGAGTCGCGGCGCAGGTGCGCGAGCAGTACCGGCACTTCACCGTGGACGAGTACCAGGACGTGTCGCCTCTGCAGAATCGCCTGCTCGACCTGTGGCTGGGCGACCGCAGAGACCTCTGCGTCGTCGGTGACGCGAGCCAGACCATCTACTCCTTCGCCGGCGCCGACCCGCGCTACCTCCTCGGGTTCGCCGATCGTCACGCCGACGCGAAGGTGGTGCGCCTCGAGCACAACTACCGGTCCGACCCGGCCATCCTCGCGGTGGCCAATGACCTGATGCGCGGCCGGCCGGGGGCGCTTCAGCTGCGCTCCGATGCGCCGCGCGGAGACGCCCCCGCCGTCTCCGCATACCCCGACGATGCCGCGGAGGCCCAGGGCATCGCCGCGCGGATCGCCGGACAGATCGCGGCCGGCGCCGACCCGAGCGACATCGCCGTGCTGTACCGCGCCAACATCCAGTCCGCCGCGCTGCTGTCGGCGCTGGCTGCGCGGGGCATCCCGGCGACCGTCCTCGGCGGCACCCGGTTCTTCGACCTGCCCGAGGTCCGGCAGGCCCTCCTCGCGCTGCGCGGCGCGTCGGTCGCGCCCACCGAATCGGGCTTCGTCGCGGCTGTCCGCGACATCCTCCGCTCGTTGGGGCTCACCGACGACCCGCCCCCGGCCGGCGGCGCGCTGCGAGAGGCGTGGGAGGCGCGGGCGGCCGTCCTGCGGCTGGCTGAGGACGCCCCCGAGGGCATGACGCTCCGCCGGTTCACGGACGGGCTGCAGGCGCGCGCGAAGGACCAGCACGAGCTCTCGATGCGGACGGTGACACTCGCGACCCTCCACGCCGCGAAGGGGCTCGAGTGGGACCACGTGCACCTCGCGGGCATGTCGGAGGGACTCCTGCCCATCTCGTACGCGACGACGTTCGACGCGGTCGACGAGGAGCGTCGCCTCGCCTATGTCGGCGTCACGCGGGCCGCGCGTACGCTCTCGCTGTCGTGGGCTCAGACGAGCGGTCCTCGGGAGCGTCAACGCTCGCGCTTCCTTCAGGAGATCGGCACAAGCAGTGTGCGTGGGGGCGATGCGCGCGCCAGGTCCGGCGGGCGTTCGAGGAGCTGACGGCTACCGACATCGAGGCAGCCGACGGCGGCGTGCGCAGCAGGCGTCCGGCCAGCAGGGCCGCCTCGAGAAGAAGCGCGGGATCGGTGGGGGTCGGGGCGCGTCCGAGCAGCTGGGCGGCGAGGAGCGGCCACTGCGGGTCGGCTTCGCGGCGGTGCGCGTGGAGGCAGGCGACACAGCCCGTCCGGCCCGGGACGACGAGCGGCCCGACGCTCACCCGGTCGCCCGACAGCTCGACCGGCAGGTGCGTGACGTCGGCCGCCGCAAGACGCGCGGCGCGGCGTGGATCGAGGAGGCGGTGGGCGATGATGATCGCCGGCACCCGGTCGCCGTCCTCGGACCACCGTCTCGTGCGCAGGATGTTCACGCCCGCGCTGCGCAAGGCTTCGCTGAGCGCGTGCTCCTCACGGTGATCGAGGTCGTCCGGCACCTCCATGACTACGTCAGGCCCGGACTCGGCGTGCGAGGTCAGGGCCGGGCGGATGCGCTCGACGAAGCGCTCCGCCTCGGGGACGGGTGCGCCGAGACCGGCGGCGAGCCGGACGATCATCGCGTCGGGCACACCCGTCTGGAGCGCATCGATCAGGCGCTCCTGCCAGAGAGTCACCTCGTCGAACTGCGCGACGGGGTCGGCTCCGAACTGCACGGAGCTGGGGGTCCGCCACAGCGGAACGTGTGAGGGTGAGAGCCGGAGCATGGCCCGATTGTCGAGGGCTCCGCGCACCCGCGCGCCGACTGTCCACAGCGCGGCCGGCGCGGACGGCGGTGACGGTGGTGGGGAGGAGCCGACCGAGGCGCCGACGAGGCGCGCCCGGCGCTCAGACGGGGCGCGGGTCGTCCGGACGGGGGTCGTCGGCTCCGGGATCCTCGGATCCGGGGTCCTCGGCGCTCGGCCCGTCGTCGGCCGCCTCGGCGAGGAGCGCATCGAGGGCGTCATCCATCTCGTCCCGCGCGGGGGCTTCGCCCCGCGCATGCGCCTGCAGACGCGCCACGAGGGCCGCGGGGTCGTCGATGTCCTCGGCGGAGGGCATGAGATCGGGGTAGTCCCAGAGCGCGTCGCGACCGGCGGTGCCGACCGCGTCGGTGACGGCGCGCCACATGGCCGCCGCCTCGCGGAGGCGGCGCGGGCGCAGCTCGAGGCCGACGAGGGATCCCATGGCGCGCTCGGCCGGGCCGCCCACGGCGCGCCGGCGGCGCACGGCCTCGGCGATGCGGTCCGCCGCCGGCAGGCGCCCGGTGGCATCC
>Ga0160435_1000249_pt1 | contig 24871 bp, 20 predicted proteins | sample HID1973K_E0MG_FD_108213 | JGI IMG/M metagenome (GOLD analysis project Ga0160435, IMG submission 108213) | Enriched mosquito-associated microbial communities from UW Madison campus, WI, USA - HID1973K_E0 MG | ecosystem: Host-associated > Arthropoda: Insects > Digestive system > Unclassified ...
CTCGTTCATGCAGGTGCTCGACACCACCATCGCCAACGTCTCGCTGCCGACCATCGCCGGCAACCTCGGCGCCAGCTCGCAGCAGGCGACCTGGGTCATCACCTCGTTCGCGGTCAGCATGGCCATTGCGCTGCCGCTGACCGGCTTCCTGTCGCGCCGCTTCGGCGAGACCAAGCTGTTCGTGTGGTCGACCCTGGCGTTCACCCTGGCCTCGCTGCTGTGCGGCCTGGCCCAGAGCATGGGCATGCTGGTGGTCTCGCGCGCGCTGCAAGGGTTTGTCTGCGGCCCGATGTACCCGATCACCCAAAGCCTGCTGGTGTCGATCTATCCACGCGAAAAGCGCGGCCAGGCGCTGGCGCTGTTGGCGATGATCACCGTCGTCGCGCCAATCGCCGGGCCGATCCTCGGCGGCTGGATCACCGACAACTACAGCTGGGAATGGATCTTCCTGATCAACGTCCCGCTCGGCATCCTGGCCAGCTCGATCGTCGGTTCGCAGCTGCGGCACCGGCCCGAGCAAGTCGAGCGGCCGAAGATGGATTACGTTGGCCTGATCCTGCTGGTGATCGGCGTCGGTGCGTTGCAGTTGGTGCTCGACCTGGGCAATGACGAAGACTGGTTCCATTCCAGCCTGATCATCGTGCTGGCCTGCGTGGCGGCGGTGGCGCTGGTGGTATTCGTGATCTGGGAGCTGACCGACAACGACCCGATCGTCGACCTGCGGCTATTCCGCCACCGCAACTTCCGCGCCGGCACGCTGGCCATGGTGGTCGCCTATGCGGCGTTCTTCAGCGTGAGCCTGCTGATTCCGCAATGGTTGCAGCGCGACATGGGCTACACCGCGATCTGGGCGGGCCTGGCGACTGCACCGATCGGCATCCTGCCGGTGATTCTGACCCCGTTCGTGGGCAAATACGCCCTGCGTTTCGACCTGCGGATGCTGGCGAGCATCGCCTTCATCTTCATGTCGTTCACCAGCTTCTACCGATCGAACTTCAACCTGCAGGTCGACTTCCAGCACGTGGCGATGATCCAGCTGGTGATGGGCGTGGGCGTAGCGTTGTTCTTCATGCCGGTGCTGCAGATCCTGCTTTCGGACCTGGACGGGCGCGAGATCGCTTCGGGCTCTGGCCTTGCGACCTTCCTGCGCACCTTGGGCGGCAGCTTCGCCGCCTCACTGACCACCTACCTGTGGTCGCGGCGCACGATCGAGCACCACGCGCACCTGTCCGAGCACATTTCCATCTATGAGCCGGGCATCCGCGAGCAAGTGTTGGCGGCCGGCGGTGGCGACCTGCAGCACGGCGCGGCGGTGTTGAACAACATGATCAACCACCAGGCATCGCAGATGGGATTCAACGACATCTTCTATCTGTTGGGTTGGACGTTCCTGGCGATCATCGCGTTGTTGTGGCTGGCCAAGCCGCCGTTCGGTGCCGGCGCGGGTGGCGCCGCTGCCGCCGGCGGCCACTAGCCACTCGCGTCGCGGAGTTCGCTCCGCGGCGCACCTCCACCGGGCGGAGCGAGCTCTCCCTCCCCAAGCCCCGCCCGGGCCCCGCCGCAAGGCGGGGCTTTTTATTTGCGGTTTCCAGCGATTCTTTGACTCTTTGTTTTTCCGTGCGGCGTCCGACGCCGTGCCCTTGCCCGGGGGACGCCAAGAACTGCATCCATGCGGGGCTCGTTGGGCGACGTCCATGTCGCCCAACGCCCCCGGGCAAGGGCACGGCCCCGAACGCCCGAGGGAAGGTCGCGCAGGTGTGAGAAGAGCACCAGCCGGTGCCGACGCATCTTCCCCAGCCAGAAGAAGCAAGGGCACAGCGCCGTGGGCGCAGACCCCACAGCCCTAACAGCCCCCCTTCTGTTAAGGGGGGCGCGGCGACAGCCGCAGGGGATAGGAAGGCAACGAGGCCCGGCACCAGCAGTTCAAAAAAAAACACCGCCCCAAAAGGCGGTGTTTTTTTTGAACTGCTGGTGCCCAGGAGAGGACTCGAACCTCCACGGTTTTACCCGCTAGTACCTGAAACTAGTGCGTCTACCAATTCCGCCACCTGGGCATTTCAGGAGGGGAATTTTCGCTTGGCGGGCGCGCGGCTGTCAAGCAATCGTGACGAACCACGCAGGCTTGTCGCGCAACGCGCAGGCCGACCACAATCGCTACGCCTATCGATGCGGAGTGTGGAATGAAAGTGCGTGATGGTTTCGGCCGTGCCGGCCTGCTCTGGCTGCTGCTCTCGCTGTGGCCGATCGCCGCGTCGGCCATCGCGGCCGACGTGCCGGTCTCGGCGATCCCCGCCGATCGCCTCGACCAACCAGGGTGGGCGCAACGCCACGCCGAAGTGCTGCGGCAAGTGCAGGCTCATCCCGACGCGCCGCTATTGCTGATTGGCGATTCGATCACCCAGAACTACGAAAAGGCCAAGGCCCCCGACGAGGACTTCCTGCCGACCTGGCAGACCTTCTACGGCGCGCGCGGCGCGCTCAACCTCGGCTTCAGCGGCGATGGCACCCAGCACCTGCTGTGGCGGTTGAACCACGGCGAGGTCGATGGCCTGCATCCGAAAGTGGCGGTCGTGCTGATCGGCACCAACAACACCGGCTGGCTCAAGCACACTGCCGGGCATACCCAACTCGGTATCGACGCGGTCGTCGCCACGCTCGAACAGAAACTGCCCACCACCCGCATCCTGCTGCTCGGCCTGCTGCCCAGCGATGTCTCGCCTGAAAAGAGCCGAGCCGACGCCGAAGTCAATCGCTACCTGGCCGAGCGCTACGGCGACAACCCACGCGTGACCTACCTGGATATCGGCTCGATCTTCCTGCGCGACGGCCAGCTCGATACCACTCGCTTCTACGACACCCGTTTCACCCCGCCCGCCGGCGCACTGCATCCGGACACCAACGGCCAGCGCATGATGGCCGAAGCCATCGAGCCGACCCTGGCGCGACTGCTCGGCGAATCGCCGCGCCTACCGATGGCGCAACTCGGCCGCGCCATCAACACCGCACTGATCCCGGTGCCCTGGCTGGAGCAGGACTCCTACGACTGGATGGCACGTCACCACGGCGCCCTGGCCGCTGCCCGCAACCTGCGGCCCGAAGTGGTGATGATCGGCGACTCGATCACCCACTTCTGGAGTGGCCCACCGCGCGGCGTGCGCGCCAGCGGCCCCGAATCCTGGCAATGGCTGTATGGCGATCGCCCGGTGCTCAATCTCGGCTTCGGTTGGGACCGCACCCAGAACGTCCTGTGGCGCCTGCGCCAAGGCGAACTCAGCGGCCTGACCCCGCAGTGGGTGGTCATCAACATCGGCACCAACAACCTCGCCGGCACCGAAAACGCCCGCACCAACACCCCGGCAGAAGTAGCGTCGGGGGTAGAGGCCATCGTCAGCGAAGTCCGTACCCAGCTACCCAAGGCGAAGATCATCCTGATGGCGATCTTCCCGCGCGGCCGCCACCGCAACGACCCCTTGCGAGCCCCGATCAAAGAGACCAACCGCCAACTAGCGGCCAAGTTCGCGAACGACCCCAGCGTCCACTTCCTCGACATCGGCCCACGCTTCCTGCAAAAAGACGGCACGCTCCCGGAAACCCTGTTCCCGGACACCACCCATCCCAACGAAGCCGGCTACCGCATCTGGGCCCAGGCATTAAGGGAAGCAGGCCTGGCCGCCCCCTAAAAGAAAGCCGACGCACCTTCCGACGAAACAGCCCCCCTTTGTTAAGGGGGGCGCGGCGACAGCCGCAGGGGATAGGCAAGCAACGAGGCCCGGCACCAGCAGTTCAAAAAAAAACACCGCCCCAAAAGGCGGTGTTTTTTTTTGAACTGCTGGTGCCCAGGAGAGGACTCGAACCTCCACGGTTTTACCCGCTAGTACCTGAAACTAGTGCGTCTACCAATTCCGCCACCTGGGCAGGTGCGAGCCGCGCATTCTGCTGGTCTGTCCGACAGCTGTCAATGCCTGTCCGCAAAGCCGGCGCCCCTGACCGGCATGACGCCGGATTGATGCGGTGCGGAGGTACCATCCCTGAATGACAAAAAAGAACGCCAGGGGTGCCGGCAAGGCCCCCAACGCTCCCGCGCGCGGTGCCGCGCCGGGTAAATCCGCTCCTTCGGACAAGCCGCGCAAGGCCGCCAAGGCCAAGCTGCCGCCGTGGATGCCGGAGTCGCTGACCGCCGGGTCGGGCCAACCGGGCGCCGGGAAATCAGGCGCCGGCAAGGCCGCGCAGGGCAGGGGTGGTCAGGGGCAGGGGCGGCAGGCCCCGGCGGGCGCGGGCAAGCGCGGCCCGGACCCGCGCAATGACGGTGGTCGTGGGCGCCGCATCCCGCCGCCGCAGGTCGAACGCCAGGCGTTGCCGGCCGATGCCGGCGGCGCTTTCCAGGATCCACATGCCGCGCGCGAAGCCGAACGCTATGCCGATCCCATCGCCAGTCGCGAGGCCATCCTCGAACTGCTGGAGCAGTGCGACGGCCCGCAGACGGCCGAAGAAATCGCCGAGCGCTTGGGCCAGTCGCACCGTATCGATGCGCTCGGCAAACGCCTGGGCGCGATGGTGCGTGAGGCGCAGCTGGTGCAGAACCGCCGCGGTGGCTATGCGCCGGTCAAGCACACCAACCTGATCGCCGGCGTGGTGATTGCCAACCCGGACGGCTTCGGCTTCCTGCGCCCGGAAGAGGGCGGCGACGATCTGTTCCTGCCGCCGTTCGAGATGCGCAAGGTCATGCACGGCGACCGCGCGTTGGCCAACGTCACCGGCATCGATCGCCGCGGCCGCCGCGAAGGCAGCATCGCGCGCGTGCTCGAACGCCGGGTGACGCGCCTGATCGGCCGCTTCGGCTACGAGCTGGGCATCGCCTACGTCGATCCGGACGACAAGCGCATCCAGCGCAACCTGCAGATCCCCGCCGACCAGACCGGCGGTGCGCGCGAAGGCCAGCTGGTGGTGTGCGAGATGATTTCGCCACCCGATGGCCGCCGCCCGGCCATCGGCAAGATCATCGCGGTACTGGGCGACAAGCTCACACCATCGCTGGTGGTCGAGACCGCGATCCACGGCCACGACCTGCCGCACGAATTCCCGCAGGAAGTGCTCGACGAAGCCGCGGCGGTGCCGCTGGTGGTCGAGCCGGCGATGATCGCCGGCCGCGTCGACCTGCGCGATACCGCGCTGGTCACGATCGATGGCGAAGACGCCAAGGACTTCGACGACGCGGTGTATTGCGAACCCACGCGCGATGGTTTCCGCCTGATTGTGGCGATCGCCGATGTCTCCAACTACGTGCGCCCGGGCACGCCGCTGGACGATGAGGCGCAGCGCCGCGCCACGTCGGTGTACTTCCCCGGCTTCGTCGTGCCGATGTTGCCGGAGACGCTGTCCAACGGCATTTGCTCGCTCAATCCCAAGGTCGACCGCATGTGCTTCGTCTGCGACATGCAGGTCGATCGCGCCGGCGAGGTGACCTCTTCGCGCTTCTACGAAGCGGTGATGAACTCGCACGCGCGCCTGACCTATACGCAGGTGTGGAAGGCCGTCGGCGAGGACGATGCCGAGGCCAAGGCCCAGGTCGGTGCGCTGCTGCCGCAGGTGCAGCAGCTGTTCCAGCTGTACCACGTGCTGGCCAAGGCGCGCACGCAACGCGGCGCGATCGAGTTCTCCTCCTCCGAAGTGCGCTTCGTGCTGGACAACACCGGCGAGGTCACCCAGGCCGGCATGCTGGTGCGCAACGATGCGCACAAGCTGATCGAGGAATGCATGATCGCCGCCAACGTGGAGGCGGCGCGCTACCTCATCGCCCACCAGATCCCGGCGCCGTTCCGTATCCATGAGCGCCCGCCGGAGCACAAGTACGAAGACCTGCTGGAATTCCTCAAGGAGTTCAAGCTCAGCCTGCCGCCGTGGAGCAAGGTGCGGCCGGGCGACTACACCAAGCTGTTGAAGAAGGTGCGCGAACGCCCCGATGCGACGCTGCTGGAGTCGGTGCTGCTGCGCAGCCAGAGCCTGGCGGTGTACTCGCCGGAAAACCACGGCCACTTCGGCCTGGCGCTGGAGGCATACGCGCACTTCACCTCGCCGATCCGCCGCTACCCCGACCTGCTGGTGCACCGCGCCATCAAGTACGCGCTGACCGGTGGCCGTGCCGACAAGTATCAGTACAGCACCCGTGAAATGGCCGCGCTGGCGCTGCAGTGCTCCGAGCGCGAACGCCGTGCCGACGAGGCCGAGCGCGAAGTGGACGAGCGCTATCGCGCAGCGTGGATGGAGAAGCATGTCGGCGGCCAGTTCGACGGCGTGATCAGCGGTGTGACCAGCTTCGGCCTGTTCATCGAGCTGGACGACTCCAAGGTCAACGGCCTGGTCCATGTCACCCAGCTGCCGCAGGACTATTACCACTTCGATCCGATCCGCAAGACCCTGGCCGGCGAGCGCCGTGGGCGCGAATATCGCCTGGGCGACCGCGTACGCGTGCTGGTGCTGAAGGCCAGCATGGAAGACCGCAAGATCGATTTCCGCCTGGTCGAGGACAAGGACAAGGACGCCGGCTCGGTGCCGCCACCGCCGCCACGCGGTCAACCGGCCAAGCGCAAGAAGCAGAGCTACTGAGGAGACGGCGATGGCGCGTTACAGCGGCGGCTGCCAGTGCGGCGCGGTGCGCTTCCAGGTCGAGGGCGCGCTGACGGCCTCGATCTGCCATTGCCGGATGTGCCAGAAGGCGTTCGGCGCGTACTTCGCGCCGTTGGTCTCGGTCCGCGGCACGGACTTCGCCTGGACCCGCGGCGCACCGCGTCACTTCGTCTCGTCCAATCGGGTCCAGCGTGGCTTCTGTGCCGATTGCGGGACGCCGCTGACCTACGAGGCGCCCAATGGCATGGCGGTTGCGGCCGGGGCCTTCGACGACCCGGCCGCGGTGCCTCCCAGCACCCAGTACGGCCTGGAAGGACGGACGCCGTTCCTGGATGGACTGTTCGCGCTGCCGGGCACGCGCACCGAAGAAGACCTCGAGGCCGAACCGTTCCTCGACGGGCTGGTGTCCTACCAGCATCCCGACCACGACACCGCGCACTGGCCGCCTGCCTGAGCCGGCTCAGGCGGCGAACCGGCTTTGGCCGTGCCAGCGGCGGCCATAACCCCTACCATTAGCCCCCCTGTCATCCGCCCGGCCCCCCGCCCGCATGAGCAAGCAGAACCAATGGATCGTCGGCGTCAACGCCGTGGCGTCCTCGATCGAGAACGACGCCGACAACGTGCGTGAAGTGCTGGTCGAGGCCGGCAGCAAGAACCCGCGGCTGACCGAGATCGAAGAAAACGCCCGACGCAAGGGCATCGATGTGCGCCGGGTCAATACCCAGGCGCTGGACGGCGTGGGTGGCTCGGTGCGCCACCAGGGCGTGGCCGCGCGCTATGCCGCGGCGCGTACCTGGGGCGAGAACGAACTGCCGGCGCTGGTCGAGGCCGCCGAGGGCCGCGCGCTGCTGCTGGTGCTCGATGGGGTGCAAGACCCGCACAATCTCGGTGCATGCCTGCGCAGTGCGGCAGCGGCCGGGGTCACCGCAGTGGTCATCCCCAAGGACAAATCCGCGCCGGTCAACGCCACTGTGCGTAAAACCTCGGCCGGCGCCGCCGACCGCATCCCGGTGGTCGCGGTGACCAATCTCTCGCGCTGCCTGCGCGACCTGCAGAAGCAGGGCGTGTGGATCTACGGCCTGGCCGGAGAAGCCGAGGCTTCGCTGTTTTCGCTGGATCTGCGTGGCAACGTGGCGCTGGTCCTGGGCGGCGAGGCCGATGGCCTGCGCCGGCTTACCCGCGAGCATTGCGATGGCCTGGTGCGCATCCCGATGCCGGGCGAGATCGAAAGCCTCAACGTCTCGGTCGCGGCCGGCGTGACCCTGTTCGAAGCGGTGCGCCAGCGCCAGGGCTGAGCCCGCCAAGCCGCTGCGGCGGTGCTCTGGCCCGGTTCTTGCCTGTCCAGCTTCGAATCGATCTCGCGTCGTGTCCCTGCCTGCTGCGTGCCCATGCCTGCATCCCGCCTGATGCAAATCCCGCGTTTCCGCCGCGCCTCGGCCTTGCCGTGGCGGTGGTTGGCGTGGGTGTGGCTGCTGCTGGCCGGCATGCCGACGCTGGCCGCCGCCCACTCGGGCGGCGCGGGCACCCCCCCGCTGCGCGAGTACGCCATCGACGTCTGGACCTCGCGCGAAGGCCTGCCGCACAACTCCATTCGCGCCATCGCCCAGACCGGCGAGGGCCACCTGTGGTTTGCCACCTGGGAAGGGCTGGTGCGCTACAACGGCCTGGAGTTCACGGTCTTCGACCGTGGCACGCGACCGGGCCTGCTCGACAACGGCGTCGGCACCTTGTTCATCGATGGCCGCGGCCAGCTATGGCTGGGCGACTCGCGCGGCAACGTCGGCCGCTTCGATCCGGCCGGCAACGCCTGGCAATGGTGGCCGCAGCAGGCGCCGACGCCGCAAGTGATCATCCAGGGCATGCAGAGCGACAGCCAGGGCCGGCTGTGGTTGCTGTTCGAAGGTCATGGCCTGGGTTACCTCGGCGCCGACGGCAAGCTGGTCTATCCGCCGCAGCCGGCGGACATGCCGTTGGCGGTCAGCTACATGCGCCTGGCGGTGGACGCCCGCGACCGGGTCTGGGTCGGCACCTTCGATGGCCTGATCTACCGCGACGCCGACGGCAGCTTCCATCGCGCGCCGGACCGTTTCCGTTTGCCGGCCGGGCTGGCCTGGCCCTACCTGGCCCCGGATGGCGCGCTGTGGATCGCCGCCGGCGACGGCCTGTACCGGGTCGAAGACGGCCAGGCCGTGCTAAAGCACCGGGTGCCCGGGCAGGGCCACGTCACCGCGCTGTTGCAGGACCGGCGCGGCGAGCTGTGGGTCGGCACCGAGAACAACGGCCTGTTTCGCATCGGCCGGCACGGGCTGGAACGGTTTCCGCCCAACGTGTCGATTCCCGGCGGGCGCATCGGCAGTTTGTTCGAAGATGCCGAAGGCAGCATCTGGGTGGGTGCCAATGCCGGCTTGTTCCGCCTGCGCGAGACGCTGATCTCAAACCTCGGCCGTCGCGATGGACTGAGCGGCGACTACACCCGCTGCGTGCTGGAAGACCGGCGCGGCCGGCTGTGGGTCGGTAGTTCCACCGGCCTGGACATAATCGACGGCGATGCGGTCCGCCACTACCCGTTGCCGCACAGCAACGGCCGCGCGCCGGCGGTACTGAGCCTGGCCGAGGATCATGACGGCCGCCTCTGGGTGGGCACCTATGGCGACGGCGTCTACCGCATCGACGACGCCGGCCTGCGTCATTTCGCTTTCAGCGAGGAATTGCCAGCCGGCAATGTCCGCGCGATCACCGTCGACGACGCTGGCACGGTGTGGGTCGGCACCCAGCATGGGGTGGTGCAGATGCAGGCGCAGGGCCCTCGCTTGCTGCGCGGTACCGGTGTGCCGACGGGCCTGGTCACCAGCCTGGCCAGCAGCCGCGGCGCCCTGTGGGTAGGCACTGTCGATGGCGTCCGCGTGCTGCGTGGCGCGCAGGTCGAGCGGCCGGCGCTGGAACAGCTTGGCGGCGCGCGCACCGTCTTCGGTTTCTTCCGCGCCGGTGGCGACATGTGGATCACCACCGACCGCGGCCTGTACCGCTATCGCGACGGCGAACTGGCGCGCGTCGGCCTGGAGCAGGGCATGCCGGTCGATGCGCTGTTCCAGATGGTGGCCGACCACGAAAACAACCTGTGGATCAGCAGCAACCGCGGGCTGCTGCGCACCGACCTGGCGGCCTTGAATGCCGTGGCCGACGGCCGCCAGCCGCGCGTGGCGGTCGAGCATTTCAACGAAATGGATGGCATGGCCAATTCGCAGGGCAACGGCAGCTCGTCGCCGGCCGCGCTGGTGCGCGCCGACGGCACGCTGTGGGTCGCCACCGCCGGCGGCCTGTCCACCCTCGACCCGACGCGCATGGATGCGTTGCGCCAGCGCAGCGCGCCCTCGCCGGTGATCGAAAACGTCCAGGTCGATGGCCAGCCGCAAGCCTGGCAGGCGGCGCCGCAGCTGGCGGTGCCGGGCCGAAGCCGGGTCTCGGTGAATTACGTCGGCCTGAGTTATCTGCTGTCCGAGCGCATCGAGTACCGCACCCGGCTCGAAGGCCTGGACAACGACTGGATCGAGCGCGGGCGGCAGCGCAATGTCGAGTTCATCGGCCTGGCGCCGGGGGATTACATCCTTCACGTCTCGGCGCGGCACCCGGGTGGCCGCTGGAGCGAGCGCGAAGCGCAACTACGCTTCAACGTGGCCCCGCTGTGGTGGCAGCGGCGCGACGTACAGGCGGCCGCTGGATTGCTGCTGGTGTTGCTGCTGTTCGGCCTGTACCGCTTCGGCATCCAGGGCTACAAGCGCCGCAACGAACGCCTGGCCGGGCTGGTGCGCGAGCGCACCCATGACCTGCAGCAACAGGCACAACGTCTGTTGTTGGCCAACCAGGAAAAGAGCGAGCTGCTCACGCGCCTGCGCCTGCGTTCGGACGCGTTCGAACGCCAGGCCCACGAGGACGCACTGACCGGGCTGCCGAATCGGCGCCAATTCGACGAGTCGTTCGCCCGCGATCTCAGCCGTGCCCGCCGCAGCGGGCGGCTGCTGTCGCTGGTGATCCTGGACATCGATTACTTCAAGCGCATCAACGACCAACACTCGCATGCCACCGGCGATGCGGTGTTGCATGAAGTCGGTGCGCTGCTGACCGAAGCCTGCCGCGCTTCGGACCTGCCGGCACGGCTGGGTGGCGAGGAATTCGCGATCCTGCTCAGCGATACCCCGGTCGACGAGGCCGAGCGCGCCTGCGCGCGCATCCGCGAGATGTTCCATGCGCGATCGGACTGGGGCGGGGTGGCCGGCCTGCGCGTAACCTTCAGCGCCGGCGTGGCCGAGCTGCGCGAGGATGAGTCGGCGTCATCGCTGATGCAGCGGGCGGATCTTGCGTTGTACCAGGCCAAGAGTGCCGGCCGAGATCGCATCTGTAGCGGCTGAGGCCTCAATCCATCCGCGGCCAGGCATTGGCGATCTTGCAGAACAGTTGCGCGGTCTGTTCGGTGTCGTAGACCGCGCTGTGTGCGTCGGCTGCGTTCCAGCTCAGCCCGGCCGCCTGCGCGGCGCGTGCCAACACGGTCTGGCCGTAGGCCACGCCGGCCAGGGTGACGGTGTCGAACACGCTGAAGGGATGGAAAGGGTTGCGCTTGTGCGAGGTGCGCGCGACGGCCGCGTTGAGGAAGTTCAGGTCGAAATGGGCGTTGTGGCCGACCAGGATCGCGCGCTGGCAACCGTACTTCTTCACCGCCGCGCGAACCGGGGCGAAAATGTGGTCGAGCGCGGCCTTCTCTTCTTTGGCGAAACGGAACGGGTGGTCGAGCACGATGCCGGTCACTTCGAGCGACTTCGGATCGATATCGGTCCCGGGCGCGGGGATCACGTGCGCACTACTGGTTTCGCCGGGAAACAACAGTCCGTTCTCGTCCATCTCGACCGGCACCGCGGCGATTTCCAGCAGCGCGTGGCGATTCCAGTCGAAGCCGCCGGTCTCCACGTCCACCACCACCGGCAGGTAACCGCGAAAGCGGCGCGACATCGGCGTAACGAGGGTCGGGCCCGTGGAGTGCGCGTTTTCAGTCATGCACATAGCCTAGCAGGTCGCCCCGCGCGCCAGTTTGCGACGCGCGGCAGGATTCAGCCGCTGATGGCGCAGCGTCGAGAGGGCGACGCAGGTGCCGCTCGCCCTGCCTGTGGCGAAAATGAAAGAAGGGCCCCGCGAACGGAGCCCTTCCCAGAGGGTCACAACCGGCTATCAATTATTTGCAAGGATCACGCTGGCGATTACGCCGGTCGCCACCGCGATCAACACATAGCGATCGTCCACCCGGCGCCACTGGTGTCCCGGCGGCGGCGCCTTCAGGTGATAGCGGTGATAGTCGGACACATAGACGCCGCGATAATCCGGTGGCATGCGTTCGCCGCGGCTCCACTTGTGGCCGTGGTAGTCCTTGGGTCCCTTGCCGTTGCCACGATCGTCGGGGCGGTTGTCGTGCTTGTCGTGGCCATGTTTGTCATGGCCCGGCGGATCGGCCAGGGCCGCTCCGCTTCCGAACAACAGGGACAAAGCAAACAGCGGAACTAGAATGCGCTTCATCGGTACCTCCCATGGCGGCGGGGATGTGGAGCCGCCAGGGATCCTACGCTAGCCCTGCCATGATGAATAGGGCATCAAGACGCGCCCGGCCCGGGGCCTCAGGGCGAAACCGTGGTGCTGGTCTCGTCACGTTTCTCGCGCGGCGGCAGCGGCTGCTCACCGTGGATCAGGAACCACACGTTCTCGGCGATATTGGTCGCGTGGTCGCCGATCCGCTCCAGGTTCTTGGCCATGAACAGCAGGTGCGTGCACGGGGTGATGCTGCGCGGGTCTTCCATCATGTAGGTCAGCAGCTCGCGGAAGTACGCGGTGTACTGCGCATCCAGCTGCGCATCGGCATCGCGCACCCGCACCGCGGCGTCGCTGTCGTTGTCGCGGTAGGCGCGCAGGGCCTCGCGGACCTGGTCGGCAGCGAGCCGGCCGAGTGCGCGCAAGCCCACGGTCTGCGGCAGCGGCGGCACTGCATTGAGCGCGATCGAGCGCTTTGCCACGTTGGCGGCGTAATCGCCGATGCGCTCGATGTCGGCCGGGATGCGCAGGCCGGCGAGGATCTCGCGCAGGTCGCGCGCCATCGGGCCGCGCAGGGCCAGGCGCATGACGTCATGGCTGATCGCATGTTCCAGGCTATCGATGGCCTCGTCGTTGGCGATGATGCGGTGCGCGGCGTTGTCGTCGCGGCGCTCGATCACGTCGAGTGCCGCCTCCAGCTGGGCCACGGCGGTCTCGCCCATGCGCACGATCTCGGCGACCAGGCGGTGCTGCTCCTCGTCGTAGCTTTTCACGATGTGTTCGTTCGGGTGCGTGCTCATGGGTGTCTCGGGGTGGAGTCGAAGGAGGTGGAAGCAGGCTGTCGATCCGGGCGACCGTGCCGCCCGGATTGGCTCACCCGAACCTGCCGGTGATGTAGTCCTCGGTCTGCTGCTTCGAGGGTTGCTGGAAGATCGTTTCGGTGCGGTCATGTTCGATCAGGTCGCCCAGGTACATGAAGGCGGTGTAGTCGGACACGCGCGCGGCCTGCTGCATGTTGTGGGTCACGATGAGGATGGTGTACTCGCGCTTGAGTTCTTCGACCAGTTGCTCGATGCGGCTGGTGGAGATCGGGTCCAGCGCCGAGGTCGGCTCGTCGAGCAGCAGCACGCTCGGGCGCAGCGCCACCGCGCGGGCGATGCACAAGCGCTGCTGCTGGCCGCCGGACAACCCCAGGGCACTCTGGCCCAGCTTGTCCTTGACCTCGTCCCACAACGCGCCCTGGCGCAGGGCCTGCTCGACCCGGTCGTTCATCTCGCTGCGCGAGAGCTTCTCGTGGTGGCGAATGCCATAGGCCACGTTCTCGAAGATCGTCATCGGGAACGGCACCGGCTTCTGGAACACCATGCCGACCTTCGAGCGCAGGCGGTTCATCGGGTACTTGGGCGAAAGGATGTTCTCGCCGTCCAGGATCACCTCGCCGCGCGCTTCCAGCTTCGGGTACAGCGCATAGATGCGGTTGAAGATGCGCAACAGCGTCGACTTGCCGCAACCGGAAGGCCCGATCAGCGCGGTGACGCGCTTTTCCGGAATCTCCAGGTTGATGTTCTTCAACGCATGGAACTTGTCGTAGTAGAAGTCCAGGTTGCGGGCGGCCAGCTTGACCGGGGCCGGCGCGAGCGCAGCCTCGCCCGAAGCCGGGACGGCGATGCGCTGCAGCGGCGCGGCGTTGTTGAGGTCGTTCATGGCGGGGTTCCGGGAAAGGTCAGTCATAGTTGGTCTTGTAGCGACGCAGCAAGGCGCGGGCACCGAGGCTGACCAGCAGCACGAACACGGTCAGTACCAGGGCGCCGGCCCAGGCCAGCGTCTGCCAGGATTCGTACGGGCTGCCGGCAAACTGGTTCATCACCACCGGAACGCTGGCCATCGGCTGGAACACATTGCTGTTCCAGTACTGGTTGCCGAAGGCAGTGAACAGCAGCGGCGCGGTCTCGCCGCTGATACGCGCCAGCGCCAGCAGGATGCCGGTGACGATGCCGGCCGAGGCGCTGCGATAGAGCACCTGCACGATCACCTTCCACTGCGGGATGCCCAGCGACAGCGCCGCTTCGCGCATCTGCGAAGGCACCAGCCGCAACATTTCGTCGGTGGTGCGTACCACCACCGGCAGCACGATGAAGGACAGTGCCAGCGCACCGGCGAAGGCCGAGAACTGGCCGCCGGTCTGCATCACGAACAAGGTGTAGACGAACAGGCCGAGCACGATCGACGGCGCCGACAGCAGGATGTCGTTGACGAAGCGCACCACCAGGCCGGCCTTGCGCGCATTGCCGTACTCGGCCAGCCAGGTACCGGCGGCCACGCCCAGCGGCGTGCCGATCACGATGGCCAGGCCGCACATCACCGCGCTGCCGAAGAAGGCGTTGAGCAGGCCGCCTTCGGACATCGGCGCCGGCGTCATCTTGGTGAAGAGGTCGAGGTTGATGCCGGCCAGGCCCTTGGCCGCCAGCGTCCACAGGATCCAGCCGAGGAAGAACAGGCCGAACAGCGCGGTGGCGCACGACAGGCCCAACGCCACCACGTTGACGATGCGCCGGCGCAGGTACAGGCGGTCGGAGACCGAGGACATCAGTTGCCTTCCTTGCGCGACAGGCGCATCAGCATGAAGCGGGCAATGGCGAGGACGACGAAGGTGACGATGAACAGCACGAAGCCGAGCAGCAGCAGCGCCGAGCGATAGGTCTCGGTGGCCTCGCCGAAGTCATTGGCGATCAGCGCGGCGATCGTGGTGCCCGGCTCCAGCAGCGATGGCGACAGGCGCACGGTGTTGCCGATCACGAAGGCCACCGCCATGGTTTCGCCCAGCGCCCGGCCCAGGCCGAGGAACACGCCGCCGATCACCGCCGAGCGGGTGTATGGCAACACGATGTCCCAGCTCACTTCCCAGCGCGTGGAGCCGAGCGCATACGCCGACTCCTTCAGCCGCGTTGGCACGGTGAGGAAGACCTCGCGCATCACCGAGGAAATGAAAGGGATCACCATGATCGCCAGCACGAAGCCGGCGGTGAGCATGCCGATGCCCAGCGGCGGACCCTGGAACAGCGGGCCGACCAGCGGCAGGGTGCCGAGGTGGTCGTTCATCCAGGGGGTGACGTATTCGGTCATCACCGGCACCAGCACGAACAGGCCCCACATGCCGTAGATGATCGACGGGATACCGGCCAGCAGTTCGATCGCCGTGCCGATCGGGCCGCGCAGCCAGCGCGGCGCCACCTCGGTCAGGAAGAAGGCGATGCCGAAGCTCACCGGCACCGAGATCAGCATCGCGATCACCGCGGTCACGAGCGTGCCGTAGATCGGCGCCAGCGCGCCGAACTTGTTTTCGACCGGATTCCAATCGGCCGAATAGAAGAAGCTCAGGCCCTGTTCCTGCAGGGCGTGGCGGCCGCCCCACAGCATCGACAGGGCGGCGCTGGCCAGGGCGACCAGGACGAACACGACGGTGGCCGTGAGCAGCCAGCGGAACCAGCGATCGGTACGCGCATCGCGCAGATCCTGGCTGGCGGGCGCAACCATCGCTTCCGGGATGACAGTGGCATTCATGGTGGGGGCTCAGCGTGGCCGGCGAGGGCGCACAGGAAGGAAGGCGCGGCGGCCGGTGGGAACCGGCCGAAGAGCGCGCGCCTGCGGGGGAGGGCCGCAGGCGCGCGGGGCATCACTTGAACTCGCTGCCCCAATAAGCCTCGATCTGCTTCACCAGTTCCGGCGGCAGCGGCACGTAGTGCAGCTCGTTGGCCTGCGCCTGGCCGTTCTCGAAGGCCCACTTGAAGAAGTCGCGGGTAGCCTGGCTGCGCTGCGCATCCTTGGGCTGCTTGTGCATCAGCATGAAGTTGGTGGCAGTGATCGGCCAGGCCTGGTCGCCAGCGGCATTGGTGATCACCAGGTTGAAGTCCTTGGCGTTCGCCCAGTCGGCACTGGCCGCAGCGGCGGCGAAGGTCTCGGCGCTCGGCTGCACCCAGTTGCCGGCGGCATTCTGCAACGAGGCATACGGCATGTTGTTCTGCAGCGCGTAGGCCAGTTCGACGTAGCCGATCGAGCCCTTGATCTGCTGCACGTAGGAGGCGACGCCTTCATTGCCCTTGCCGCCGACACCGCCCGGCCACTGCACGGTGGTGCCTTCGCCGACCTTTTCCTTCCACGCCGGGCTGACCTTGGACAGGTAGTTGGAGAAATTGAAGGTGGTGCCCGAGCCATCCGAGCGATGGACGATGTTGATCTTGCCCGCCGGCAGCTTCACGCCCGGGTTGGCCGCGGCGATCGCCGGATCGTTCCAGGTGCTGATCTTGCCGAGGAAGATGTCGGCCAGCAGCGGGCCGCTCAGGCGCAACTGGCCAGCCGCAATCCCTTCGAGGTTGACGACCGGTACCACGCCGCCGATCGCCGACGGGAACTGGCCCAGGCCGGCCTGGGCCAACTCGGCCGAATCCAGCGGCTTGTCGGTCGAGCCGAAATCCACCGTGCCGGCCTTGATCTGGGCGATACCGCCGCCCGAACCGATCGACTGGTAGTTGACCTTGTTGCCGGTCGCCGCGTTGTAGTCGGCCGACCACTTGGAGATCAGCGGGAAGATGAAGGACGCGCCGGCGCCGGAGATTTCGGCGGTCTTGGCGTCGCCGGCCGCAGGCGCGCCGGCCGTGGCGGCAGTGGGGCTTGCATCTGCTGCGGGCTGGGAATCGGTAGCCGGCTTGCAGGCGGACAGGGCCAGGACGATGGCCAGGGACAGGGCGGCGAGGCCGGCCGTGTGCAGTTTCATGCGAACTCCATAGCGGGTGCCGGCAGGGTCCGGCGGACGACGCTATGAAATGATGTTTTTGTTACAGCCGGATGACATGGGGTCGGGAGGGCCATTCATCTTGGGCGGCGATGGGGCCGACTACGCCTAGCGGCTGATCCCGACTCGCCCAGCGAGCCGGGATAACTACCCCCGCGGGGTTCTGGCTAATGCGGGTAGAGGTTGCAGGTCCTTCGTCCACCGGGACCGGTGACGCAGGCGCTGCCACCTCGTGGCGGGCCGACAGGGCGAGGGGAAGGTATCAGCAACGGGTTTCGCGCCGGCGGCTGAGGTGGCGGTGGCTCGATGAGGATGACGCCCTTGGGGCGCTGCCCTGGCGAGATGGTGCGCCGCTTGGCAGGCTCGTTGGCGAGGTAGGTCCCGTTGAACTGCTCCTCATAGGTGGCGCAATACATCGGATTGCAAACGGTGTACTTGCTGCCAGTTGCGAAGTCGAACAATGGAATCTTCGAGATCGGTGCGCGGACCTTCCGAATGAATGCTGTGGTGCCAGAATCCGCATCAGGTGTTTGAAGCACGCAATGATCGCAATAGTACGTTCCTCGGTTAAAGGCCATGAGCGCATACGTTGTACCGGTCGCAAGAACGGCGACCAGGACCAACAGGACAATGCATTTCCTATTTGATTTCACAACATTCATGGTAGATCTCCTTCGCCATGCGGGCGGCTTCGGCCCGCTGCTTCGAATCGAGCTTGTTCTCTGCCTCCTCTGCATCCGGTCGCTCGGTGCCGGGATTGGCCCGCCTGGCCGCAAGCTGGTAACTCCGCGCCAGGACCGGATCGACTGGCGCGAGATAGCCGTCGCTGTACACCTGGGCAAGCCGATCCAGTGCGTTGACGTTGCCGCTCGAAGCCGCCCGGTGCAGGTAGGTCACCGCGCGGCGCTTGTAGTCGAACAGGCGTTCGGGCTGGCGAACGACTTCAGCCAGCGACCCAAGTACATTGGCGGGCAACATGCTGTAGGTAAGTTGCGCGAAAGGGTTTCCCAGGTCGGCTGCCAGCGATAGCCATTCGCCGCGGCGGCTATAGTCCTGTTCGGACAGCCCTTCGCATTGCGAGCGACGCTTGCCTTGTTCTTCGAGCGCGGCCTCGACACTGCCGAGTGCTTCGGCGGCCACCACCAACGTGTCGGGATCGTTTTGGTCGCGAAAGGCACGCAGGCACTGGTCGATCTTCAAATAGATCAGCAGTGCTGCATGGCTGTTGCCCTGGCGCGCCCGGTCGTCCAGTTGGTCGATCACGGCTTTCGCCTGGCCTTCCGGTATTTCCGGATAGCCGTCCAGCAGATAGGCTTTTGCGCCGAGTCGGACGAGGGGTGTCGTTGGTGTCGCTTGCGGGGTCGAAGGGCTTGTCGGTCTGTCAGTCGGGCGGTTAGCGGGTAAAGGCACTGGCTTGACCGCGTGTCGCTCCGGTCCCACGGCCGAATGTCGCGACGAACCCGCGAACCACGCGGCAAACAGTGCCGCGAGGACCGCCAGAATCACCAGCCACCATGATGCTGGCTTGCCTGTTTGCTTCTTGTCGCGCATGTGCTGCTTGCCTCGACGATTTCGCGGGTATCGTCTCGGCAAGTCCGGCGGTATTTCAATGCGATTTTTCGCCTCGATTGCGCGTTGTCAGAGTTGCTGGCAAAAAGCGGCAGGCCAACGTTACCGTTGCAGCGTTCTGCAAGGCTTGGCGGTACCGACCGTCACACATCCGACGTAGCCTGGCCGAACGGGTAGTGGCACCCAGGGCTGTGTGGGGATAGGCCGCGGCGGTGGTTCTATGAGGTGCACTACAGGTGCACCCGGCAGCGGAGTAGGTGGCGTGGGTACCTTGCCTCGAGATATGTCCTCTGCCTGTCCGCCGTAGAATCTGCCGCTCCAGGTGAATCTATAACTGACGCACCGATCGGTGCTACGGACGATGTATCGCGAGTTCGAAGTGAATCCCAGCATCGGGACGCGGTCGATAGCCGCCATATTTTCCTTCAGAAAATCCTTCGTGACTTCGTCAATCCGCGGCGTCTGGAGCGGGCAATGATCGCAGATAAAGGGGCCTCTATCGAAAGCCTGTACCGCTACTGCCAGGGTGCCTCCGGCGATGACGAGTGCAGATAGCGACAGGATCAGTGCAGCGCGTTTACCTGCAGCATTCATTGTAGATCTCCTTTGACATACTCAAGCCTTCCGAGCGTTCGGCATCCGAGAGGTCGCGATCGAATAACTCAATCTGCCGGCGTTGGCTTGGTGCGGGGTGGGCGCGCTCCGCTGCCACGTAGTAGGCGTACGAGAGTGATTTGTCGGCTGGGGCGAGGATGCCGGTCTGATGGATCTCGGCCAGATCAGTCAATGCATCCACGCTGCCGGTGGCAGCTGCGCCCCTCAGGTATTCCAGTGCTTGCCCCTTGTAGGCGATCACTCTCTCCGGATGCTTCAGCACCATGGCGGGCGAGCCGAGCACAACGTCGGCCGCGGATGCATACAGGAGTTGTGCATTGATGTTGCCCTCGCTCGCGGCCAGCGTCAGCCACTCTCCCCTGCGCTCGTAGTCCTGCGAGCCAAGGGATACGCAGTCTGCGTGGCGCTCGCTTCGCTTCTGCAGCGCGTTCTCAAGGCCGCCCAAGCGCTGGGCATCGGCAATCAGCGAGTTTTCGTCCTCCTGGTGCGCGATGATTTCATGGCAATCCATCAGTTTGAGCGCGATCAGGAGCGCCGAATGGCTGTCGCCAGCCCGGGCGCTGGGCTCAAGGCGTTGAATGACCTGGCGCGCCTCGCCCTCGGGGGCGGTGACGCTCCCGTCCACGAGAAAGGATCTTTTGCCTATTCGCTTAATGGCCGTAGAGAACTGCGGTTGCGGACCAGTGCGCTGCGTCGGAAGCAGCGAGGCTAAATTTGAGGGGGCTGGTGTGGGCTTCCCTAAGTCCGCTGAGGCGCGCGTCGGTTGCGACGGTGGAATTGCCGGGTGTGGATTGGCCAGATGCCGCGCAAGGAGGTAGCTGATCGCTGATAAACACAGGACGAAAAGCACGCCCCGGATTTGCGGATACATCGGCTTGACTCTGCTGGAGCGTTCGCAATCCACTAACTTTTTGCCTTTGCGCCCGCATGGCCAGTGTGGTCATGTTGGCCAGGACTCGAGTGCACTGAAATTGGATTTATCGTCGTATTGGCACGTCGTCAAAATCGCTGGCACAAAAAAAACGCGGGCCAATCGGCCCGCGTTTTCCTGGCGCGCCGGATGCGAACGCAGCCGGCGCCATTCCCGTACTCGCAATTACTTCAAATTGTTCTGCGCCCAATAAGCTTCGATCTGCTTCACCAGCGCGTCCGGCAGCGGAACGTAGTCCAGCTTCTTGGCCTGCTCGTCGCCGCTGGCATAGACCCAGCGGAAGAAGTCGGTGGTGTTCTTCAGGCTGCCCGCAGTCTTCGGCTTCTTCTGCACCAGGATGAAGTTGGTGGCGGTGATCGGCCAGGCGTTGTCGCCGGGGGCATTGGTCATCACCAGGTAGAAGTCCTTGGCGTTGGCCCAGTCGGCGCTGGCGGCGGCGGCCGAGAAGGTCTCGTCCGACGGCTGCACGAACTTGCCGGCGGCGTTCTTCATCGAGGCATACGACATGCGGTTCTGCAGCGCGTAGGACAGTTCGACGTAGCCGATGCCGCCCTTGATCTGCTTGACGTAAGCGGCCACGCCCTCGTTGCCCTTGCCGCCGATGCCGATCGGCCACTGCACCGAGGTGCCTTCGCCGACCTTGCTCTTCCAATCCGCGCTGACCTTGCCCAGGTAGTTGACGAAGTTGAAGGTGGTGCCCGAGCCATCCGAACGATGGACGACGGTGATCTTCTGCTCCGGCAGCTTGGTGCCCGGGTTCAACGCCGCGATCGCCGGGTCGTTCCAGGTCTTGATCTTGCCCAGGAAGATGTTGGCCAGGGTCGGGCCATCCAGCTTCAGCGTGCCCGGCTGGACGCCGGCGAGGTTGATCACCGGCACCACGCCGCCGATGACCGACGGGAACTGCGCCAGGCCCGCGGCAGCCAGTTCTTCCGGCTTGAGCGGGGCGTCGGAGGAACCGAAGTCAACGGTCGCCGCCTTGATCTGGGCAATGCCGCCGCCCGAACCGATCGACTGGTAGTTGACCTTCTTGTTGGTGGCGGCGTTGTAGTCGGCCGACCACTTCGACATCACCGGGTAGATGAAGGAGGCGCCTGCGCCGGTGAGGTCGGCGGCTTGCGCGGACAGGGCGAACGTCGCGGCGATCAGGCCGGCGGCGAGGCGGTTTTTCATGGAGTGGATCACGAGGTGGCTCCTGGGAGGATGGGGCGCGGCGTTGTGGCCGCGTGGGTCGATTCATCGCCCGCCGCCGGGCTGGCGGCGGGCGATGCGAGCGCAAGACGCGCTCGGATCCGTTGCGTGGTTCGGGCTTACCAGTAGAACTGCGCGCGCGCCTCGAGGATGTTCGGGTCGTCGTCGACGAAGGTGCGGGTGGTGGTGTTCCACTTGGTGCTCTTGGCCATGACGTAGTTCAGGGCGAGCTTGAAGTTCGAGCGCCAGTAGTAGTTCACGCCCACGGTCCAGGTGCTCATCTCGCCACCCAGCACGCCGTCGACGGTCGGACGGCCGGTCGGGGTGGTCGGCGGGATCACGCTGCCGTCGTCCAGGTTGATGTCGTCGTAGCGCACGCCCACCTGCCACATGCCGGTCGCCGGCTCGTCCGGCAGGCCGGTGGTCGGCACGCCGGCCTTGTAGCCGAACTTCTCACCGGTGATGTTCCACACGCCGCTCACATACCAACCGTCGCTGGTGTAGTTGCTGCGGGCCAGCTGGCGATCGACCTTGGCGTTGTAGTACTCGCCCTGGGCCTTGAACGGACCGGTGATGTACATCGCTTCGGCGCCGAGCACGGCGATGCGGTCGGTGTCGGTGAGGTTGCCGGTGTCGACCAGGCGACCGCTGGCCAGATCGGCGTCCGGGCGAGCGCGCAGGCGCAGGGTGTCAGCGTCGGTGTCGTAGTCGTTGTAGCTCAGGCCGAAGTGCAGGACGTTGCCGCCCTCGTTGATCGGAGCGAAGGTGCCGCGCGCACCGAAGCCGCTGCCGTGGGCGAGGTTGCGGGTCAGCTCGCGGCCGAAGGCCGAGCCGGTGACCGACCAGTTGTTGTCGCCAAAGCCCACACCGGCACCGAGGCGGCGCGCGACCGCGTAGGTGTTGGTGACCGAAGCCTTGGAAATGAAGTCGTTGTTCTTGGTGCTGGACAGTTCTTCCAGGCTGTTGGGCTGCTTGTACTGGCCCAGGATCACGTAGTTGTTGCTGTTGCCGCCGAACTTGTACTTGATGTTCGTGTCCAGGAACTTGCCGGTGCTGCGCACGGTGGTGCCGTTGTTGGTGGCTTCCTTCAACGTGCTGGCGTCGTAGCCGAGCACCCAGTCGATGTTGCCCGGGCCCTTGCCCTTGAGCACCAGCTCGGCGCGGCGCAGGCCGAACTCGGAGTCGCTGCCGTTGTTGCCGGTGTTGCCGTTGAGGTCCAGCACGTCGTTGTCGTACCAGTTGCCGTCGTACTGCAACAGACCTTCGAAGGACACTTCGGAGCCGGCGATGACGTCGATGGCGATTTCGGCGTGCGCGGCCGGAACCACGATGGCCATGAACACGGCCGAGGCGAGAAGAGTGCGGGTGAGTTTCATGGGTGCGCCTTGCGGGCAGTTGGAAGATGCGCGCAGGCTAGGGCGTGAAGATTGCGTAAATATGACAATCTGTCATCGAACCGCATCGGCGGCCGGTCCCGGTGGCACGGAGGATCGGCGCGGCGCATGACCGGGATGTTGCGGTGGCGAGACAGTGCGCCGCGCCGGCGGCGTCAACTTTCGGCCGGGCCGGGGGTCTTGTCGGGGTATCGGCACAGGTCGCGGATCACGCACCGCGGGCAGTCGGGCTTGCGTGCCTTGCACACGTAGCGGCCGTGCAGGATCAGCCAGTGGTGCGCATCATGCATGAACTCCTTCGGCACCACTTTCAGCAATCGGTCTTCGACCGCGCGCACATCCTTGCCCGGGGCAAGGCCGGTGCGATTGGAGACGCGGAAGATGTGCGTGTCCACCGCCATCGTCGGCTCGCCAAAAGCAGTGTTCAGCACCACGTTGGCGGTCTTGCGGCCAACGCCGGGCAGCGATTCCAACGCCGCACGTTCGCGTGGCACCTCGCCGCCGTATTGATCGACGAGGATGCGGCACGCCGCAATGACGTTCTTCGCCTTGGCGTTGTACAGGCCGATCGTGGCGATATAGCGCTTGAGGCCTTCTTCGCCGAGATCGAGGATCGCCTGCGGCGTGTTTGCCACCGGAAACAGGCGCCGGGTGGCCTTGTTGACGCCTACGTCGGTGGCCTGCGCCGACAAGGTCACCGCCACCAGCAACTCGAACGGCGTGCTGTATTCCAACTCGGTAGTCGGGTGTGGATTGAGCTCGCGCAGGCGCGCGAACATTTCCTGGATCTCCGGCTTGCTCAAGGTGCGGCCGCGGCGCGCGGGCCTGGGTTGAGCGAGGTTGTTTGCGTTGCTCATGCGGGATCGCGGCCGGCGGCGCGGGCCTTGGCCCGAGCGAGGATGGCCGCGGCGGCTGCGGGCAGTGCCGGGGTCGAGGGGCGTTCGGGCACTGGCGCCGGCGCGCGCCGTGCATCGCGCTCAGCCGCGCGACGCACCAGGCGCGCAGTACGCTGGCGATAGCGCTCGCGCGCGGCCCACGCGGTGCGCAAGCGTTCCTGCGCGGCAAGCAGGCGCTGCGGCAGGTCGGCATGCGCGGGATCGCGCGCGCTATCTCCGGGCTGTGGCACGTAATCCATCAGCCCGAGCGCGAGTGCGCCATCGAGATCATCGGCCAACACTCGCTCCAGCAACACGCGTGGATCGACAGGCGCAGCCATCAGCGTCCGCTGAAGCTTGGCTTGCGCCGCTGCAGGAAAGCACCGGTGCCTTCGCGCATGTCCTCGCTGGCGAACATCAGGCCGAACTGTGCCGATTCAAATTCCAGCCCTTCATCCAGCCCGCATTCGCCACCGACGATGACCGCGTCGAGCACCGCGCGCAGCGCGAGCGGGGCGCTGGCGGCCAGGCGCTCGGCGATCCGGGCGGTCACTGCATCAAGCTCATCCGCCGGAACGACCTGGTTCACCAGGCCGAGCTGGTACGCCCGCGTGGCATCGATCGGCTCGCCCAACAGGCACAGCTCCAGCGCCGCGGCGCGGCCGGTCAGGCGCAGCAGGCGCTGGGTGCCGCCAAAGCCGGGAATCAGCCCCAGGTTGATTTCCGGCTGGCCAAGCTTGGCCGTATCGGCGGCAATTCGCAGGTGGCAGGCCATCGCCAGTTCCAGGCCACCGCCCAGCGCATAACCATTGATCCTGGCCACGACCGGCTTGGGCATGCGCTCGATCCGCCGCATCAAGCGCTGCCCGACCAGGCCGAAATCCCGCCCCGCCAGGGCCGGCAGGCCAGTCATCTGGGCGATGTCGGCACCGGCCACGAAGGCCTTGGGGCCGGCCCCGGTCAGCACCACGACCCGCACTGCTGCGTCTTGCGCGGCCTCGGCGAAGGCGGTATCCAGGCCCAGCAAGGTGTCCTGGTCAAGCGCATTCAACTTGTCGGGCCGGTTGACGGTGATAGTGCGAATGCCGCCGGCGGTGGCGATCAGGACGCTTTCGATCATGGATGAGCCTCGAGAAGTAAAAAAATAGTGAAGGTTGAACTTCCGAAACCCGCACCGGTCTTAGGGTGTGATGCTGGTAGCGGACCTTCCAAGCGGCCGCTATCCTAGCGCGTCACCTCAGGCGGCAGTCCCGTCCTGTGCCACCACCCTGGAGATATTTTTAATGAAGTTGCGTTCGATCGCGGTCGCCGTGGC
>Ga0160435_1000251_pt1 | contig 24707 bp, 19 predicted proteins | sample HID1973K_E0MG_FD_108213 | JGI IMG/M metagenome (GOLD analysis project Ga0160435, IMG submission 108213) | Enriched mosquito-associated microbial communities from UW Madison campus, WI, USA - HID1973K_E0 MG | ecosystem: Host-associated > Arthropoda: Insects > Digestive system > Unclassified ...
CCTTTGCCCTTCTTCAGGTCGGCCAGTGCGAACGCCAGTGAACGCCCGGCGCCAGCACGACCGCGCTTGAGGTAGTAGTCGCCCATGCCGTCGCGCAGCAAGGTGTTGCTGAACGATTCGAGTGGGCGAAACGCGTATCCGTCCGGCGCCTGCGGTGTATAGAGCAAGGCCTGCGACGCTGCGCCCGGACCTTCAGGGCGCAGCAGGTAACAACCCTGCAGGGTTTCGACCTTCACAGCCACCGCCAGCACATCGACTTTCAGTTGCAGCGGATAAACCGGGAAACGGGCGCGCAGGACCGGGTCCGTCGCATGCAGCTGTTCGAGAGTACGGCTCAGCCATTGATGCTGCGCGGCATCGATCTGCCCTTTGAGCAGGCTGCGCAATGCGTCGGCGCTCATCTGCAATTGCGTCAGCAGCAGGCTTTGGCGTCTGCGCCAGGCGTAGCCTTCGCTTTGAGGATCGAGCAGTTGGCTGCGGATTTTCTCCACGTACTGGTCGAGCACCCATTGACCGTGCACAGAGCGAGCAACTTTGCTCGGAGTCAGCTTGCTCAGGTCCAGGCCGGCAGGGCCGGTGAACGATGCCGTGGTGTCGGCGGTAGGCGTGAGCAGGCTCAGGCTGTCGTCATAGCCGTCACGCAGCATGCGCGTATAGCTCAGGGTTTCTCGCGGTGAGGTGATGATGATCTGATCGGGATCGACAGAACCGTCGGGCAGCCCCAGCAATTCGTTGATCTTGCGTGAAGCATGGCTGTGCACAAACGCCTCGAAATCCGGCACGTGAGTGTGGGGCTGTGCTTCGTAGCGTGAGCGCACGGCAACGAGCGCATCCTCCAGCGCTACCAGTTGCTGACGCTGTTCCTTCGAGGCGTTCAAGTACCAATCGGGCGTGTGCTGACGTTGCTCGGCCAGCTTCATTTGTATGTGCGCCGACACCAGCCCGCGCAGGCCTGCGTCATAATCGGGACAGGTCGAGTAGCTGACGAAGTTCTCCGGTGGTGCCGGGAGCTCAGCCAACCGTTGCAATTGGGTTACCAGCGCGGCCTGATGCGTGGGCGCGACGTGGGCCACGAGAAACTCGCTCAATTGCGTGCTGCGACTCCAGCTCACCAGTTCATTGAGCAGCTGGCGTTCACTGGTGAAGCGTTGAAAGCGCTGAGCGCGCGGAATATCCGCCGCGTACAGCATCAGACTGTCGAGCTCGCCCGCGTCGTTGAGCGTGCGCAGCACCAGAACGCCGCCCAGCGTATCGCGCCCGTTGAGCACCAGTCGCTGGATCGTGACGTTGTGATTTTTCGGCGCCGTGGTCGCCGGATTCAAGGACTCGATCAGCGCATACCCGTCTGGCGAAAGATGCCCCTGAAGCGCCGCAGCATAGCCGTGGGTCAACAGTTGACGATGCATGACCTCGCGCATCTGTCGCTGAGTCGTTTCCGAGCCGTAGATCTGCCGTTGTGCCTGGCCAAACGCGCTGCGCAGATCCAGTTCGTCGATGAGCTTCGCCAGATACGCGAGTGTCAATCGCTCGTGAGCCGACGTGAGCGGGCGGCCGTTCAGCGTGACCTGCGTGTCAGTCAGAAAGCTCGAGCCCGCCAACGAGTCGCCGGGGTGCAAGCCGATCAGCCCAAGCTGGGTCAGCGAGCGGCTGTTGGTATAGGTCTGCGCCACGCCGGGCAGCGGGCGCTGGGTCGACAAGCGCAATTGGTCAGGATCGATGTCATGACCCAGGTCGTTGGCAATGCGTGCGCGCAGGTGGCTGCGGGCGTAATGCTCTGGCGAAGCCGCGTCGCCCATCACGCTGGTCAGCACGCTGATCGCCTGGCCGGTTTCCTCCAGCGCGCGGGCATAGTGCTGACGCTCCTGCACCGTTGCCATCCTCAGCCAGTCAGGCCACTTCTGGCGTTCACTGCGCAGCCAGAGGCGATGATCGATTGCTACGATCATGCCGTCAGGCCCCCAGGATTTCGGCATGCGCATCAGGGCATCCAGACGCGCGGCGAAGGCTTCGGTGCCCGCGACGCTCGTTGCGAACAGCTCGTTGATGTCGCCGTGCTGCTTGTCCAGCAGGCGGTCGAAGGCGTAGTCGAAGGCCGAGCCCTTGACGCGTGTCAGCCGCCAGTCCGAGGCAGTCCAGTTTTCCAGGAAGAGGTCACCCTCAGCCTGAATGCCCGACCAGGCGTCGCGAGTGCTTTCCGGCAGCGTGCGCAGCAAAGGCAGGCGCAGAACGGGATGGTTGATGCGTCGGGTCAGCTCGTCCGTCATCGCCTGTTTTGAAGTGAAGCCTTCACCGCTTTGCCCCGGCAAGGACAGCAACGTCTGGCCGTTCTCTGCGGTGGAGATGATCGCGCCGGCGATCTCGATCCAGCGCCCATCGTCGATCTGCAACTGCAACGAGCTGAATTCGACGCGCGCTTGCTCGTCAGCCCCCGGCAGGCAGCGTTGATAATCGGCGTGCAACTCGCCTTCCTCGATGCTCAATGACACATCGTCGCGCAGGGCCAGTTCGAGCCCCGTCACAAATAATTCACGTCGCGAAATGTCCCGGGCACTGGCCTGGCCCCAGAACTGCGCGATGCGCGCGTGCAGATGATCGGCCTGTTCCGTTGGCATCATCCCGATCTGGTCATCCGTACTGATACTGGCCGCAGGCAGATGATCGAGTTCGGCTTCAAGTACCCTGGCCAGCGTCGTCAGGCGATCGAGCGCGGGCGGATTGAGTGTCTGTGTTTCCATGGCGTGTTGCGTTCCTGTCATGAACTCCGCGAAGGGTCGCAGAGCCGGGCGCCGGGCCCGTCGATTCGTTGAGCTTCGAATCAATCAGAACGCTGATGGGGTGAGGTGCTAAATAGTTATCGCGTGGCTTGAACGGAGTGCAGGTCAGAAGTGGACTCACCAATAAGCGGGCTTGTCAGCTGGTTTTTTCTTGGTTCCCACTCTTGGCGGAAGTTGGAACGACGCAAGCTCTTCGCGGCGAATATTGCGCCGTATCCAGTTTGAGTAATTGGCAAGAGACCCCGGCGTTCCTCGGTTGACATGCTCTGCGTGGGGCAAGATGACGCCAATTCGGAGGTCTGGGTAATCGCTCCTGATTGCAGCCAGCGCGGGCGTCATATCGGTGTCCGCAGAAACGAGCACCAATTGTTCGATCTTCGCCTCTGATTCGGGTGCGCAATTGAAGGTAGCGGCTCGATACATGCTGATCGCGATGCTGACGTCGGTTTCTTTCTCTTCCAGTTGCCAGATATCGGTTTGCTGCGCGCGCGAGGGTTTCTCACCGGCGATGAACACCGGTGCTCGACTGCGTTGAAGTCTGTGGCGCCCAAGCGTAACGGTTACATCGCGGGCAGCCAGTGCCCGAAGATAAGTGTGTTGGGAGTGCTGTGATACAACGCCGCGGGTCGCCAGATCAGGTTTTACCGGTGCGGTGAAATAGTGGGTGTGGCATAGAACGCTGGACGGATTCTGGACGTGCAGCACATGAGAAAGCAGAGCCGGCAGGTCGAGCCATTTATAAGGCGTACCGCGTAGCATTCCGTAATAAAGGTTATATCCGTCAACAAAGCAGGCCGTGCGCATTTTTCCATCCTTGGGAAACGAAAAAACCGGCTGGGTGGCCGGTTTTTTCACCCTGACTGTCGTTGAACTGAATCACCGTGTACAGGGTTGAGTCGTGGGCGAATTCTCAGGGCGAAGGTGCTGGCTGTCAACGTCCCCTGCCACTCAGGGATGTTTCGAGATAAGTCCGCTCAGCTGAATATGCGTAAGCCACACCCATCTGAATAGATCGCAACACGCTTCATTTACCCGCGACCAAATCCGGCGCCGTTACGCTATAATCCCGCCCTTTAGCTGCCCGCCGCACTCGCGCCAGGCACACCTTATTTGTCAGGCGCATGACGCCTGCATGCAGACTGAAGAGGCTAGACCCTAGTGGCATTGACGATCCTTGGCCTGTCCGGCGCCCTTAGCCATGATCCTTCCGCGGCCCTGTACATCGACGGCAAGCTGATTGCTGCTGCCGAAGAAGAGCGTTTCGTTCGCGACAAGCATGCCAAGAACCGCATGCCGTACGAATCGGCTAAGTTCTGCCTCGAGCAGGCGGGCATCAAGCCCTCGGACGTCGATGTCGTGGCCATCCCGTTCGCCCCGATCAGCCTGTTCGGTGAGGCGCGCTGGCACTACGCCAAGCGTTACTGGTACGCCCCGGATCGTGCGCTGGACGCCATCCTGATGGGTAACCGTCGCTACAAGCGCTATCGCAACAAGATTGTCTGGTGTCTGGAGCAGCTGGGTTTCGACCCGAAGAAGATCAAGATCGAACCGGTCGAGCACCACCTGGCACACGCCTCCAGCGCTTATCACTGCTCCGGCTTTCAAGAGAAGACCGCGATCCTCGGCATCGACGGCAAAGGTGAATACGCCACGACGTTCTTCGGCTATGGCGAAAACGGCAAGATCCACAAGATCAAGGAATTCTACGATCCCGATTCCTTGGGCGGCCTGTACGGTGCGATCACTGAGTTCCTCGGTTTCGAGATGCTCGATGGCGAGTTCAAGGTCATGGGCATGGCGCCGTATGGCGACGCCAGCAAGTACGACTTCTCGCGTCTGGCCAGTTTCGAGAACGGCGAACTGGTCATCAATACCGAGTACGCCAACGTCATCGGCCTGCGTCGTTATAAAGAGAAGGGCAAGGGCTTCTATTTCTCGCCGAAGCTGATCGAGTGGCTGGGCCCGAAACGTGAGGGCGACATCGCCGACGAGCCTTACATCCATTACGCCGCCAGCATGCAGGCGCTGTTCGAGAAGCTGGCGCTGCAGATGATGGATCACTATCTGGGCGACATCCTCAAGGAAACCGGCAAGATTGCCTTCGCGGGCGGTTGCGCGCTGAACGTCAAGCTCAACCAGAAGATCATCGCGCGTCCCGAGGTGAAAGAACTGTTCGTGCAGCCTGCTTCCGGTGATGCCGGGACCGCTGTCGGCGCCGCTGCGTACGTGTCCCATGCTCGCGGCGTGCCAGTCGAGAAGATGGAGCACGTGTACCTTGGCCCTTCGTACAGCAACGAAGATGTCATTGCCGCCTGCGCGCGCCATCCGAGCCAGCCGAAATGGCGCAAGCTCGAGAACATGCCCGAGCAGATCGCCAGGATCATGGTCGATGGCAATCCCGTGGCCTGGTTCCAGGGACGTATGGAGTTCGGTCCACGCGCGCTCGGCGGTCGTTCCATCATCGGTTGCCCAAGCGTGGCCGGCGTGGCCGATCGCATCAACCATCAGATCAAGTTCCGCGAGCGCTGGAGGCCTTTCTGCCCGTCGATGCTCGACACCGTCGCTCCACAGATGATCAAGATCGATCACCCGGCGCCTTTCATGACGTTCACGTTCGAAGTGGCTGAAGAGTGGAAGACCCGCGTTCCGGAAGTCGTCCATGAAGACGGCACTTCTCGCGCCCAAGTGCTCAAGCGCGAATACAATCCGCGCTACTACGACATGATGAAAGCGCTGGAGAACCTCACCGGCAACGGCGTGTCGCTCAACACCTCGCTGAACCGTCGTGGCGAGCCAATGATCTGCTCGCCGACCGACGCCCTGAACATGTTCTTCGGCTCGGATCTGCAGTACCTGATCATGGAAGACATCCTGGTGGTCAAAGACGGCGCAGACTCCTATGACACGCTCGGCTGAGCGCCATGTTCTGCAGTTCTGTCACGGCTATGACGGGCCGTTTCTGGACTGCGCCCGGCAATATGCCAGCCTGTTCGCAGGCAAGGGATACCGTGTCACCACGGTATTCCTGACCGGAGCCGCTGACCCTGAGGTGGCATCCGCCTGCGCCTCGGACGAAGTGTTGTTCATGGAGTACAGCTCCAAGGCCATCCGTGGCCTGAAGCTGGGCGCCATTCGTGATCTGCGGAAAATCGCTGCTTCGCGGGATTTTGTCTTCTGCATCGCTCATCGTTTCAAACCGGTTTATATCGCGCTGTTAGCCACCGGTTTGCCGGTGATCGGCGTGCATCACGCCTACGGTGATTACACCCGACGCAGTCGCAAGCTGTTCGCGCACCTGTTCCGCATGCGCCTGAGCCTTCTCGGGGTGTCCGATGCGGTGCGTGATGATCTGCGAAAAGCTCTGCCGAAATGGCCGACCGGCCGAATTCAGACGCTTTATAACCGCATCGACGTGGACGGGCTCGCGACTACGCTGTTGCCCCGTGAACAGGCCCGCGAAGCTCTTGGGCTCGCTCAGGATGCGTGGGTGGTCGGCAATGTCGGACGGCTGCATCCGGACAAGGATCAGGCCACGCTGCTGCGCGGGTTCGCTCAGGCATTGCCGAATCTTCCGGCCGACAGCCAGTTGGTGATTCTCGGTACCGGACGGCTGGAGCAGGACCTCAAAGAGCTGGCAATGGAGCTGGGTATCGGCCATCAGGTGATGCTGTTGGGGCAAGTGCCCCAGGCCAGTCGCTATTTCAAGGCGTTCGATGTGTTTGCCCTGAGTTCGGATCATGAGCCGTTCGGCATGGTGCTGCTCGAGGCTATGGTTGCGGGCGTGCCGCTCATTGCGACGGCCTGCGGCGGGGCAAAGGAAGTCGTCGAAGGTGTGGGCATTCTCTTTCCTCTGGGCGATGGCGAGCATCTGGCTCAGGGGTTGGTGCATCTGTCGCGGCTGGATGCCGAGCAGCGGCAATCGTGTGCTTCGTTGATGATGCAGCGCCTGCACGACACCTTTTCGGATGACGCCGTGCGCAAGGTCTTCTGGCGTTTGCCGCAAGTCACCGATTGCCTGCCGGATATATAACCCGCTTTTAACTGGCAAAAAGAACCAAGGGCGAGTTCACCGTCAGTGCGGGCTCGTATTGCTTTCAAGTTGATCTATCGGATTTGTAATGGTCAGTAGTGTTTGGTCGTCTCGCTTTCGTCTTTGCTCATCACTCTTTGCTGCTCTCGCGATACTTGCCATGTTCCTCGGTTCATTCTGGTGGCCGGGCTCGTCAAGTGCGTGGGCGTCGTTTATCCGCATTGCCTTGCTCTTGTCGTTGCTGGCCTCGTTTGGGCTGTTCAACCGCCGTTCGTTTTCGCTGAACCCGCTGATCATCGCGACGGCGGTACTGCTGGGCTATATGTTCCTGAACAGCTTCTTTTCCGGGGATAACTTTCAGTCCACGCGTCGATTGGTACTCATCTGCCTGTTTATCGCAGCGGTCAGTGCAATAAAGCCGCTGTCCGTCCTTAACTGGACGCGCATCATGCAGATCGGCGTCTGCCTCGCGACAGGCTTCGCGCTGTTTTCGATGGTCAATCTCATGACCCACGGCGCCTTCAAGTTTGGTTATCGCGAGATGAAGCTGGCCACCTCTGGCGTGGTCAATGTCGCCGATTTCGGCAATACCATCGTGGCAGGCATGCACTACGCTTTCTTCCTGATCGCAGGCGCGTGGCTGATGCTGACGGCTGAGAAGCGCCGCGAAAGCCTCTTCTGGCTGCTGTGCTGCGCGGTTCTCGCGGTGTACATCTATTTCACCTTTGCCCGCAGCGCCTGGATGGGGTGCGCGGCCGGCTGTCTGCTGCTGGTCTGTGTGATGACTCAAGGGAAAGTCCGGCGCAGCCTGTTGATCGCCATTGCCGTCGGTATCGTGGCGATTGCGATTCTGGGCTTCCGGGAGCTGATGTTCGAAGTGAACGTGCGTGGGGTCACCGGGCGTAATGAAGTCTGGAACATGATTTTTTCGCGCCTGACGGATCACTGGTGGTTCGGCCGAGGCGCGGGCACGGCGCTGGGTCAGGTGCGCCTGCACACAGGGCAAATCGTCGGCAACACCCACAGTCTTTATCTCGAAGTGCTCTACCAGCTGGGTATCGTCGGTCTCGCCCTGCTTGTGATCACGATGGCATTCGCTGCGGTCAGCCTGTCCCGTGCGCTGGCGCGTTCGAAAGAGGCCGGCCTGTGGATCGCAATGCTCGCGGGTATCGCGGTTGTCATGGTGGTGGAGCTGCACACATTCATCGGCACGCCGGGGCTTGTGTGGATGTGGCTGTGGCTCCCGCTCGCCGGCGCCATCGCCGTGTCGAGGGAGGTTGCGCAACGTGAAGGTTGAGAGCAGGGGCGATGCTCGCTGGCTGATCGCACCGGATCTGGAGTTGCAGCTCCAGGACTTTGCGACGGTACGCGACGCCTTCAGCGGGCCGGTTTTCCTGCTCGCGTCAGGTCCGTCCGCCAGCCATTTCCCGCTGCATGATTATCGGACCTGTCCGGTCATCGCCATGAATGGCTCCGTGCTGCGGTGCATCGAGCAGGGCATCCGTCCCTTCTTCTACCTCTGTGATGATCCGAACTTCGTCATTGGGCGCCCGGAACTTGCGATCAAGGGCGCGCTTCATGGCGAGCGTCTGGCAATGAGTCTGGACGTGCTTGAGCAGATTCACGCGGCTGACCGCACGGCTCTGCAGGGCAAAAAGGTCTACTTGCTGGAGCGGGTCAATCGCAGCGACCGCAAACCGATCCTCTCCGATCGCGCGTATGCCTGGTCGATTCGTCACGATCCTGAACTGATCTCGAACTTCTCGCTGTTGCGGCGCAAGCCCAACCGGATCGGGTTCAGCCTGAATCTGGCGCGGGGCTATTTCGGCAGCCGGACCATCCCTTTTGCAGGGCTTCAGTTGTCTTGCCACCTGGGGTTTCGCCAGGCGTTTCTGATCGGCGTGGATTTGCGTCAGCAGGGCGGGCGGTTCTACGAGCAGGGTCAGGCTGCGCTGCCGAGCAGCCTGGATGAGGATTTCGAGCAATACATCTTGCCCAGCTTTGAGTTGATGGCGAAAAGGATCGTGCCGCGCACCGGCTTGCAGGTTTTCAATCTGTCGCTGGAAAGCCGCTTGCCCCACGGCGTCGTGCCGAAACTGACCGCCGAGCAGCTTGATGAGCTGCTGCCACGCGGCTGACGTCGTGTCAGCCGAGCATGGCCTGAAGGTCTGAGACGAAGCGCGGGCTCCGGATCGGGGCCTCAAGGCTCTGGATGTAAGCGTTCAGGAATGTCGCGCCGGCATCCTCGCCCAACAGCCAGGCGCGATCTTCCTTGTAACGAAGCAGATGCTGGAAGTTGCGCAGCCGTTTGCTGCGGCTCAGCGACGGGCTCTGGCAGCGCATGTCCGAGATGTCGATCAGGCCCAGCGCGTTATCGGGGGTGAGAATGACGTTGCCCAGATGCAGGGAGCGGAAGTAGACGCCCTGATCATGCAGCCGGGCGATGAAGGCGCCCAGCTTGGCGCGCAAGCCATTGCCTTCGTTATTCTGCTTGATGGCCTGCCGCAGGGTGATTCCGGCCAGTGGTTCATACCGCACTGCGTCTCTTTTGATGCTGCCGATGCGGTAGGTGTCGACCATGTGCGGGCAGCGAATCTGCCGTTGTTCAAGGGCAGCAATGTTGTCGGCGAAGCGCTTGGCATAAGGGAACAGCAGTGCCGAGCTCAGCAGGCGCTTGCGACGGAACAGCTTGAGGATGTCGCCATTGGCGAGCAGCAGGACCTTGTCTCCCGACCCATCGGCTTCCAGCACTGTCGCGTTTTCTCGCAAGGCCAGATAGTCGCTGTGTTTCATCGAGTGCATCAGTTCTACTACCTGAAAAATTCGCCATCTTACCCGACTCGGGCGGGCTTGGCTCCCCGGCTCGCCATTCGGAGAGCTGTGTTAAGATAGCCGACTCATTTTTTTACGCGGATCCCCATGAGCAGTCCTGAACCTCGCGGCAAATCCACTCTGGCCATCTATTTCCGGTTGCTGACGTACGTCAGGCCGTATATCGGCCTGTTCGTTCTGAGTATCGTGGGCTTCCTGATCTTCGCATCGACCCAGCCGATGCTCGCTTACATCCTCAAGTATTTCGTCGACGGTCTGGCCAATCCAGAGGCGCGACTGTTTCCCGGCGTGCCCTACCTGGGCGACCTTCAACTGTTGCAAGCCGTGCCCTTGATGATCGTACTGATCGCCATCTGGCAGGGCGCAGGTTCCTATCTGGGCAACTACTTCCTGGCACAAGTCTCGCTGGGGCTGGTGCACGATCTGCGTCTGGTGCTGTTCAACAAGTTGCTGACGTTGCCGAACCGGTATTTCGACAACCACAACTCCGGGCACCTGATTTCCCGCATTACGTTCAACGTCACCATGGTGACGGGGGCAGCGACCGACGCCATCAAGGTCGTCATCCGCGAAGGCATGACAGTCATTTTCCTGTTCGGCGCGTTGCTGTGGATGAACTGGGAGCTGACCCTGGTCATGCTGGCCATCCTGCCGCTCATCGCAGTGATGGTGAACAGCACCAGCCGCAAATTCCGCAAACAGAGCAAGAAGATTCAGGTCGCGATGGGCGACGTCACTCACGTGGCGTCCGAGACCATCCACGGCTATCGCGTCGTGCGCAGTTTCGGCGGGGAAGATTACGAAAAAGGCCGCTTTGAAAAGGCCAGCCGCAGCAACACCAAGAAACAGTTGACGATGACCAAGACGGGCGCGGTCTACACCCCGATGTTGCAGTTGGTGACGTACACCGGCATGGCCATCGTGATGTTTCTGGTGCTTTATCTGCGCGGAGATTCTTCAGCGGGCGATCTGGTGGCCTACATCACCATGGCCGGTTTGCTGCCCAAGCCAATCCGGCAGTTGTCCGAGGTCAGTTCGACCATCCAGAAGGGCGTTGCCGGGGCCGAAAGCATTTTCGAACAGCTCGACGAAACGCCTGAACACGACAGCGGCACCGTTGAACGTGAACAGGTCAGCGGCCGGCTGGAGGTCAAGAACCTGTCGTTCACCTACCCGGGCACGGAAAAGCGCGTCCTGGATGACGTCAGTTTCGTCGCCGAAGCAGGTCAGATGGTTGCGCTGGTCGGTCGTTCAGGCAGCGGTAAATCCACGCTGGCCGGTCTGATCCCGCGCTTCTACGATCACAGTCAAGGCCAGATTCTGCTCGATGAGACTGCGATCGAAGACTACACGCTGCGCAACCTGCGCCGGCATATCGCGCTGGTGACGCAGCACGTCACGCTGTTCAACGACACAATTGCCAACAACATCGCGTACGGTGATCTGGCAGGGGCGCCGCTGGAGGACATTCAGCAGGTGTCGGCGGACGCCTTTGCCGATGAGTTCATCGACAAGCTGCCGCAGAAGTATCAGACGCTGGTGGGTGAGAACGGCGTCTTGCTGTCCGGTGGTCAGCGTCAGCGCCTGGCAATTGCCCGCGCGCTGCTCAAGAACGCACCGCTGTTGATCCTCGACGAAGCCACCTCGGCGCTGGACACCGAGTCCGAGCGCCACATTCAGCACGCGCTGGACAAGGTCATGAAGGGGCGGACCACGCTGGTGATTGCCCACCGTCTGACCACTATCGAGAAGGCCGACCTGATCCTCGTCATGGATGAGGGCCGTATCGTTGAGCGCGGGACGCACGCCTCTCTGCTGGCTCAAAACGGTTATTACACGCGTCTGCACGCCAAACAGTTCGAAGATGAGCCCGCCAGCAACGCCGGTCAGGTAATCGATGCATGTTGAATGCGTTGCGATTCTGGCGTGAACGAGGCTGGACGGTTATCGATGCAGCTGCTTACGAGCAGGCATGGAGCCGGTTTGGCGGCAGCGTGGCGACCCATCCTCGGGTGATCGAACGTCTCGCAGGACTGGTCGGCATACCTGTCAGGTACCTGGGCTGGCAGGCTGATGGCGACATCGTTGCTGCGGTCGCTTGCTGGGGGCGAGATCTGGCGTTGTCCAGAAAGGTGCTCAAGCAGCAGGGCAAGCGAGGATTTTTCGACCTCGGCAACGCCGAAGTCATCCTCCCCGTTGCACAGGACGTTCGTGTACCAGTGCGCCAGCGCATGAGCTACGTCTCGGAGCTGAGTCTGCCCTTGGTCACAACGCTCAAGCCGCAGGCCGAAAGCCTGGCCCTTGCGCGCGAGCCTGAGGATTACTCGAAGAAATTTCGTTACAACCAGCGTCGCGAGCAGCGTTTGCTCGAAGAGGCGGGTGCGGTATTGCGTCCCGTGCTGGATTTCACGCCTGCCGAGCTTGCGGCGATGTACGAGCGGCTGTTTCAGGCTCGCTGGAACTTCGAAGTGCCCGGCAAAGCGCATCTGGGCGATGTGTTCACCCTGATGCGTGAGTTCATGACAGGCTCGGTGATCATGCTCGACGAGCAAGCGATCGCGATTCAGGTGCTGTATCGCGTCGAGTCGCCCAACTGGGTGTCGGTCGAATACGTCAACGGCGGCGTCGATCCTCAACAGCAGGCATTGAGTCCTGGCAGCGTGCTGAGTTACGTCAACACGCAAAACGCCTGGTCCGACGCCCGATCGCTCGACAAACCGCTGCGCTATTCTTTCGGGCGTTCGGACCGCGAATATAAAGATCGTTGGTGCCGGACGGTGTCGGTCTACAAGGTCTGATCTCACATGAGCGGGCATAAACAAGCACTTCTTAGAAAGCATCGACGCGCCAAACGTGTGTCGATGCTGTTCATTCTGGCAGCCCTCGTCGCGGCCGGCCTGTTCATCGCCTGGTGGTGGATTCCGATCCTGCTGGTTGTCTGCTGGGTCGCGCACGAGGCGTGGTTCTCGGATCACCTTTTCTATTCGCCGGCGAGCGACTACCTCTATACGTTTCCTGCTGATGCCGACGTTCGCCCTGTCAGCCTGGTCAACGGCACCTTGCGCCTCGACTCGTCCGTGGACGCGGGGCAGACGCTGGTGCTCGAGCTTGAGCTGCGAAGCACGTGGCTTGGGCGCTGGGTCGATCCGTATGTCAGCATCGGCGACGACCGACAGGAGTTCGAGCGGGGGGCGCGTGGCAAGCGCTATCTGAATCTTTCAGGGCAGCACGCAGCGCTGATGGCTGACGGTTTGCGGCTTGAAGGGCATCACTGCCGCGTCTCGACCCCGACGAAACTCTATGTCCTCAGCCACCCGGATTACGCCGACAAGCGCGTCATGGTGCTGGCGCCTCATGCCGATGACGCCGAGCTGGCGGCATTCGGGCTGTACAGCAAGGCGGTCGAACCGACCATCGTGACCCTGACGCAAGGCGAGATCGAGGCCGAGGGCTATCAGCGGCTGGGCCTGAACCCGGCTGAAGCGGCCCGGTTGAAGGGACGTCTGCGGACCTGGGACAGCCTGGCGGTTCCGCTGTGGGGTGGCGTCGCCCAGGACCGCTGCGTGCAACTGGGCTACTACTGCCTGCAATTGCCCGCGATGCGCGAGGCGCCCACGCAATCCTTCGGTTCGCGAGAGTCGCAGGAGAGCGATATCCGTACAGCGCGCCGCCACAATCCATTCGCGCTGCCGGGCGACGCGGATGGAAACCCTTGTTGGGACAATCTGGTGGCCGATCTGGTGGCGCTGCTCCAGCGTTTCAAGCCAGAGGTGATTGTGATGCCGCACCCAGAGCTCGACCCCCATGCCGACCACGTCGCGACAACGCAGGCGCTGTATCAGGCCGTTGCGCAGAGCACCTGGAAACCGTCGGTCGCGCTGCTTTACGCCAATCACCTCCACGACAACGACCGCTGGCCGATGGGCCGGGCAGGCAGTGGCGTAGCGTTGCCGCCGTTTGTCTACCAGACTTCGAGCGACAGCCTCTGGAGCCCGTCGCTGGACGCGCCGACGCAGATGGACAAAGCAATGGCGCTGGCCATGCAGCACGATCTGCAGGGGCGTCCGCCGTTCAAGCGGCTGGTGCGGCGCTGGATCCAGCGCGTGCTGGTTGGCCGCCAATGGCCCGCGACGGGGGAAGACGAGTTCTTCCGCAAGGCCGTGCGTCGCCATGAGGTGTTCATGGTGCGGCCTTTCGCCGACTGAAACGGGTCACACAGGGGCAATTCCCGGGAGCTGAGCGCCGTCCGATACAGGCTGTGCTAAGATTCCGCCCTTGTCCATTTCAGCTACGGGTTGTTCGATGAAGTTGTCCATGCCGCGTTTTGATCAGGCACCAGTGTTGGTAGTCGGCGACGTCATGCTCGACCGCTATTGGCATGGCGGAACGTCGAGAATTTCCCCTGAAGCGCCTGTTCCCGTGGTCAAGGTCGATCAGATCGAAGACCGTCCGGGTGGCGCAGCCAACGTTGCGCTGAACATTGCAGCGCTTGGTGCCAAGGCTTCATTGGTCGGTGTGACCGGTGAGGACGAAGCGGCCGTGAGCCTCGCCGACAGCCTGAAGGCCGCTGGCGTGAATGCCTGCTTCCAGCGCATCGCGCACCAGCCCACCATCGTCAAGCTGCGCGTCATGAGCCGCCATCAGCAACTGCTGCGGATCGATTTCGAAGAGTCGTTCACCACCGACCCTGTCGCACTCAGCCAGGAAGTCGACGCGTTGCTCGACGGCGTGAGAGTCATGGTGCTGTCCGACTACGGCAAAGGCGCCCTGAAAAACCATCAAGCGCTGATTCAGGCCGCCCGCGAGCGCGGCATTCCCGTGCTGGCTGACCCCAAGGGCAAGGATTTCACGATCTATCGTGGCGCCACGCTGATCACACCTAACCTGAGCGAGTTCGAAGCTATCGTTGGACATTGTTCCGACGAAGCGGAACTTGTGGCCAGAGGTGCCCGTCTGATGGCTGATTTGGAGCTGGGGGCATTGCTGGTCACCCGTGGCGAACACGGCATGACCTTGTTGCGTCCAGACCATTCGGCTCTTCATCTGCCTGCCCGCGCACGCGAGGTTTTCGATGTGACTGGCGCGGGTGACACCGTGATTTCCACATTGGCAGCCGCCATTGCGGCAGGAGAAGACCTGCCGCATGCCGTCGCATTGGCGAATCTGGCAGCCGGTATCGTCGTAGGCAAACTGGGCACGGCCGCCATCAGCGCGCCAGAGCTTCGCCGCGCGATCCAGCGGGCGGAGGGTTCCGAGCGCGGCGTGCTGACGCTTGACCAGTTGCTGCTCGCGACCGATGACGCCCGCGCCCATGGCGAAAAGATCGTTTTCACCAACGGTTGCTTCGACATTCTCCACGCAGGCCATGTGGCTTATCTGGAGCAGGCGAGGGCGCAGGGAGACCGGCTGATCGTCGCAGTGAATGACGACGCCTCGGTCAGTCGCCTGAAAGGGCCGGGTCGGCCGATCAACAGCGTCGATCGTCGCATGGCGGTGCTTGCAGGCCTTGGCGCAGTGGATTGGGTGGTCAGCTTTTCAGAAGGCACTCCCGAGAATCTGCTGACCCATGTCCGCCCGGACGTGCTGGTCAAAGGAGGGGATTACTCGGTCGATCAGGTCGTGGGCGCTGACATCGTCGCTGCCTATGGCGGAACGGTCAAAGTGCTTGGGTTGGTGGAGAACAGTTCGACGACAGCGATCGTGGAGAAAATCCGGAGCCGCTGACTTCGGCTTTACTGCACCTTTTGGCGTAATTTTAAGGTAAGGCAGTTCGATGAGAGTCATGCTGGTGGTGATGGATGAGCAGCGCGTGATACTGGACCGCCTGTACGAGATCGTGCAGCACCATTGTGACGAGTGCATCATCTATCGCCTCAGCAAGGCTCAGCAGCTGAAGTTGGGGACGTTTCTGGCGTCGGTCGATTATCAACGCTTCGATCGCGTGGTGATTTTCTCCAGACTGAAACGTCTCGCCCCGCAGGTGCCGGTGCTCAAATGCGTGCCCGGCCTGGTGTTCCTTGAACACGATGCCTATCAGAATTACATGCCCGAGAGTAAATACCGCGGCCGGTATTCGTTGCTCTACAACCGGCTGCCGTGGGCCCGCGTGATCGTATCGGGCAGCGTCGTGGCCCGTCGCTTTCGCGATGAAGGCATCGATGCGGTGTTCGTCTCCAAAGGGTACGACGACGCGATGCTGTGCAATACCAAGACTGAACGAGACATACCGCTTGGCTTCCTGGGCAGTCTGAAAAGCACTGAATACGGCCGCCGCAAAGCGTTTCTTGAACACATGGCCGCCCAGACCGGCATGCTGGTAACGCGCACTGAATCCGGCGAAGACTACCTGCACATGCTCAACCGCATTCGTATCTTCGTGAGTGCTGACATCGGCATGGGCGAGTTCATGATCAAGAACTTCGAGGCCATGGCCTGCGGCTGCGTGCTGCTGGCGTGGAGTCAGGGCGAGGAAGACGAACTGCTCGGCTTCCAGGACATGCATAACGTTGTGCTGTATCGCTCGGAAAGTGAAGCGCTGGACAAGCTCAAGTGGCTGCAAGACAACCCTGAACTCGCCGAATCCATTGCCCGCAACGGCCAGGCGTTTGCGCAAACCCGCTATTCATTCACACGTATGGGCCGTGATCTGGCCGCAGCGATACAGGCCGACATGCGCCCCTGGACGCCGCCCGGTATGATCGCCCGTCTCTGGGCAAAACTGCGTTACGGGATGAAGGTGGCTGGCTGAATGGTGGAGCAACAAAACCCGGCGCAGGACTCGCTGGATCGGGACGCACTGAATCTAGAACAACTTCCGGGCGGACATCAGGACGTGCTGGGTATCCTGCCTCCACGGCTGCAAGAGAGTCTGCGTCGCAGCGCTCGCGTGATTCTCGTCGCCAATAATCCGGCCATCCGTCAGGCGGACGTTGAAGCGCTCGGCCTTGACGCCAACGACACCGTCGTGACGTTCAATCAATGCATCAAGGCCGACTTGCTTACCCCCACGACGGTCAACCTGTTCGTGCATGGCTTCAACGGCCCGGACCGGTATTTTTTTGGCCTTCCCGCGCGGCCTGAGATCAATCGGCTGATGCAGCACCCACAGGCCCGCTGTTTCACCCTGTTGGTGGGTTGCACCGGCGACATCAGCCCGCTGCCCGAGGTCGCGCTGTACCACGATCGCATCCCACTGCCCGCGCTCTGGAACTACCCGGTCGAACGTCCGGGAGGCAAGCGCTATGTCGGCCCGTCCACTGGCTTCAACGTATTGGTGCTACTGGACTGGCTGCGTCGGCACCACGGCTATTCATTTGAGTTATTGACCTTGGGTTTTTCCAATGAAGCGGGAAAACTCTGGAGTGGCCACGCCTGGGAATATGAGCGCGAGTGGCTGATGCAGGCGGACGTGGTCCGTATCGCGTTGCAACCGCGCGCCTGGTGGCAGAAAATCCTGCGCCTCAAATGAGTGGCTCACGTTTACATCTGAAAGCGCTGAGTGTTGAACATGGATGGGTTGGCGGAGTGAAATGACGTGTTGAAAATCGCAGTCGCGTTCTTCGGGATTCCTCGTAATTCCGAGATCTGCTTCCCGTCCATTGAAGAAAACATCCTCGCGCAGTTGCCCTCGACTGCTGAGGTTCGCTGTTTCTATCATCTTTATAAAATCGACGAAGTTCACAACCCGCGCTCAGGTGAAGCGGCTGCGCTTGATGCTGACAACTATGCCGTTTTCCAGGGCATGTCTGGTCGGCTTGACTTCACGGACGGTGTCCTGGACCGCTGGGATTTCGAGCGCGTCAAAGAGCAGGGCGACACGTGGGGTGATGAGCACGTTTCGTTACGCAATCTGATCTATCAGCTTAATTCCCTGCGCGAAGTGACAGCGATGGTCGAGACGTTCGAGCCAGACTTCGTGGTGTTTGCCCGCCCGGATAATTTCTACCACAAGCCGCTGCCGGCATATGTATTCAAGCGCCCGCTGGCACGTCGCATGAATGTCTACATTCCGGACTGGCAATGGTGGGGCGGCCTGAATGACCGTTTCGCGATTTGTGGACGGGATGTCTACAAAGCCTACGGCAACCGCATCGAGCGGATATTCGCATTCTGCGAGGCCACGGGAAGGAAGCTGCACTCCGAGCGGCTGCTCAAATTCGTCTTTCAGCAAGCCGGCGCCAAGGTGTGCCTGATGGACACCACTGCTTCACGCGTTCGCATCACCGGCGCGTTTGCGGACGAGTCCTTCTCGCCGAAACGTGGCATGGGCAAGCGCGAGAATCGCTACTTCCACGCCTTCGCGCGCGTGCGCACGTTTCTGGATCGACGGCTCCGAGACTTGCCAGAGCAGTAAACGCCCCGCGTTAACCCTTCAGCTCGCGGATCTTCCTGACGAGCTGGCGCGCTTTCACCCGCAGCCGCTTCATGGGCGAGCGGGTTTTCTTGCCGGGCGCCAGCCCTTGCTGGACGATCCAGTCTTTCCAGCGAATGCGTTCGTCGCGCACCACCCAGCCATCCTGCGCGGCAAAGCTTTCTGCCAGATAAAGGCCTCGGGTGCCGGCCGGTGAAAGCTTGTCGTTTTTCAGGGTGAACAGCTGAGGCAGCGGCGCGCCATTTTCCAGCGGCATCAAGTACAGGTCGGGTTTGCTGCGATTGAGTCGCGCAACCAGCTGGTCGTTCTCAAGGCTCTCATCGACGTGAAAAAGACTGAGCGGCCGCGCCTCTTTCGGCACTTCCAGGCGCATGTCGTAGATCAGTTGCAGTGAGGCAGTAGGCAGGTGCACATACGCGCGGGGGCGTTCGATCAGGGTCATGCTGCCGCAGCGTACCGGGCGAGCGGCACCCGAAAGCGGGCTCAGGCGAAAGGGCATGGCTTCACGGTAATGCAGAGCTGCGGCGTAGGGCGCCGGCAGCCAGGTGTCGTTGAAGCGGCCGCCCAGCCAGCCTTGCGGCGTCTCGATCAGGCATTCTTCGGCCACTTCCTGAATGGCCGTGTGCAGCGGCAGGTTCAGCTCGTGCGCAGGGACATATCCGGAAATCAGCTTCAACACCACATCGCCGCGATCCTGCCGACGCTGGCGTACGAGCACCCAGTAATCGCGGTTCTGCCAGTTGAGCGTCAGGCGTACCGAGACGCCGAGGTTGGCGAGCTCAGTGGAAAAGCGCTCGCTGTTCTCAACTTCGATCTTGCGGCGGCGAGAGAGGGTCTGGGCGAAATTCAGCGGCATCCCGACGCTCTGGTAGCTGAGGCTTTCGGGAGTGGCTTCGACAAACAACGGCAGGGTCTTGAAGTTGCTGGGGTTTTTCCGAATCAACGTTCGCGGCATATCGGCTCCTTCTTGCGTTGGGGTCGGCCGCCCGAGTCAGGCTTGGCGACGAATCACGGCAGCGGCGGTTGCCACGTTATGGGCCAGGTGCAGCGGATTGATCGTCCCGACAATAGCACCAGTGACGCCGGGATGCCCAAACAGCAGCTCGAAACTGGCTTGCACAGGATCGACACCGGGACTCAGGCAAACGTGCCCGCTCGCCAGCGCTTTTTTTATCAGTATTGCTTTGCCGTGAGCAGCAGCGTAGTCGAGGACCGGCTTTTCGCCTTGCTCGTTGAGGTTGTAGGTGACCATTGCGCAATCGCCGTCCTGCAACGCTCGCAACCCGCCCTCGACGGTTTTGCCGGAAAACCCGAAGCCTCGAATCTTGCCTTCGCGCTTGAGGTCGGCCAGCGTCTGGTAAACCTCGCACTCAGTGAGTACGTGCAGGTCGTTGCCGTCCGAGTGCACCAGCACCAGATCGATGAAGTCGGTTTCCAGCCGCTTGAGGCTGCGCTCCACCGACAGCCGCGTGTGGGCTGCGCTGAAGTCGTGGCTGGATTGACCTGCTTCGAACTCTTCGCCCACCTTGCTGACGATCACCCAATCCTGGCGCTGCCCGCGCAACAAAGGGCCAAGCCGTTCCTCGCTGCGTCCATAGGCAGGGGCGGTGTCGATCAGGTTGATACCCAGATCCCGCGTCAGCTTGAGCAGCATCTGCGCCTCGTGATCATCGGGGATCGTGAAGCCGTTAGGGTATTTCACACCTTGATCACGGCCCAGCTTGACCGTGCCCAGACCGATCGGTGACACATTGATGCCGAGATTGCCCAGCGGGCGATGCAAGTCGTGCAGGGTTTTCATGGCAGCAGCAGATCCCAGACAGGAGTGGCGAGCGGCGGCTTGGGGAAGTCGCTGTGCGTGGGTTGCGGGATCGGGTGAATGGCGTCACGGGACAGTGACGCCAGCACGCGGTCGGCGAAGTCCGGCGCCAGCGCCAGCTTGGTGGGCCAGCCGACCATCAGCCGACCTTGCACATCGAGGAAAGCGTTGTCCGGGCGCACGAGGCCGGTCTGCTGAGGTTCTGCGCGGTCGACCCGCAGCGTGGCGAATTGCGCCTGACTGAGATCGACCCATGGCAGCAGCTGCGAAAGTTCTTTTTGTGCAGCGGCGATCTGCTCCGCCGGGTCGCGGGCGACACCTTCGGCCTCGGCAATATCGCCGCCCAGATACCACACCCATTGGCCGTCCGCTGCGGGGTGCGTGGTCACGGTAATGCGCGGCTTCGGCCCGCCGCCCAGGCAATGAGCATACAGCGGCTTGAGCGTCGGGCCCTTGACCAGCACCATGTGCAGCGGACGACGCTGCATGGCTGGATGGCTGACACCGAGGGTGCTGAGCAGCTCGGCATTGCCGCCGCCCGCGCTGAGGACGATGCGCTGGGCGTGGATATCGCGACCGTCCACACGCAAGCCCACCAGCTCGCCTTCGTGACGCAACGGTTCGATGAGGGCCCCGGCCAGCAGGCTGTCGCCGGCAAGCTGGGCCAGGTTTTCAACGAGGCTCGGGACGTCGATGACCAACTCGGCCAGGCGATAAACCTTGCCCTTGAAGCGGGGGTTCTGCAGCGCTGGCGGCAGCTCCGAGCCCTTGACCTGGTCGACTCGGCCACGCACGGCTTTGCTCGCGAAAAAACTGGTGAGATTGCCTGCGATGGTGCCTGGCGACCACAGATAATGGGCTTCAGACAGCAGGCGTACGCCGGACAGATTCAGTTCGCCCTTGCCAGCGAGCGCCTCACGCCAGCGCCGAGGCATGTCGGCAATGGCTTCCGAGGCGCCGGACAGTGCGCCGTGCAACGCGTACTTAGCGCCACCGTGAATGATCCCCTGAGACTTTAACGTCTGCCCGCCGCCAAGGCCGGCGTTTTCCACCACGACTGTCGAAAAGCCCTGTCGGCGCAGACGTGCGTTGAGCCAGAGCCCGGCAACGCCAGCGCCGACAATCAGGACGTCAGTGGAAATAGCGGATGACATGCGCACCTCGAATGGCGAATCGAAGCGGCCATTATAGGGGAAGCCGCTTTTCAATGACCCCTTTAATGACCCGCCGTTTTCGAGAACAGCTGGATGACGACCACGCCCGCGACGATCAGGCCCATGCCAGCGATGGCGGGCAGATCCAGTTTCTGTCCGTAAATGAACAGCGCTGCAATGCTCACCATGACGATGCCCATGCCTGCCCATACCGCGTAGGCAACGCCCACCGGAATGGTGCGCACGACCAGGGTCAGCATCCAGAAGGCGACGGCGTAGCCAACGATGACGAGCAGCAACGGCAGCGGGGTGCTGAAGCCCTTGACCGCCTTCATCGAGACGGTACCGATGACTTCAGCGCAAATGGCAATAGCGAGCAGGTAGTAAGCAGGCATGGCGAGACTCTCAGTGACAAGCGTTCTTGATTCTTGGGCCCATTCTAGGCGTTGCTCAGATGCGGTAAAGTCATTACCTATCTGACTGGCCGATAGGTTGTGGCTGATGCAATGGAGTCTTGAGCAAATCCAGTTATTCGTCAGCGTCGCTGAGCAGCGCTCGTTTTCTGCCGTGGCGCGCGCTTCGAAACGCGCTCAGTCGGCGGTCAGCAGCGCGATCGCGATGCTCGAATCCGACTTGGGAGTGAGTCTGTTCGACCGCAGCAGTGGCCGGCAGCCGCGTCTCACCGAAGCGGGCAGTGCGTTGCTGGAAGAAGCCCGGGAGCTGCTGCGCCAGTGCGAACGACTGGATGGCCGGGCGCTGGCGCTGATGCGGGGGCAGGAAGCTCGCCTGCGTCTGGCGCTCGACGAGGCCATGCCTTATCAGCCGGTGCTGGACAGTCTTGAGGCGCTGGACGATCGGTTTCCGAGTGTCGAGGTGCAACTGGCCAGCGGCGCTCAGGGCGACGTTGCCCGCAAACTGCTGGAGCGTCGCGCCGATCTCGGTCTGCTGTTCCATCATGAACAGATGCCTCAAGCCCTGGAGCGGCGAGCGCTGGGCAGCGTTGAGATGGTGACAGTCTGTGCAACCAGTCACCCGTTGGCGGATCATCCGCTTGTCACGCGCCAGCAGTTGGCGCGGCATCGACAGCTGCTCATTACGCCGCAGCAGAGCGGTTACCCCGGCGGTGAGCAACTGAGCCCGCAGGTATGGCGCGCCGACAGTTTCTACGCCATGGCAGAACTGCTGATGAGAGGACTGGGCTGGGCCTGGCTGCCGCGACACGTGGTGCAATACCCGACCTATCAAAATCAGATGATCGAGCTGAGCAGCGAATGGACGCCGCCGGCGCTGGTGGTGGAAATGGTCTGGCGACGCGATGAGCCACTCGGGCCTGCCGCGCGCTGGCTCGCCGAATGTTTCACTCATCATTTGAAGGCCATTGGCTGATAAACTCCGCGCCCATGAATAGAACTCTCTACACCTTCCTGTTTCATCTTGGACTGCCTTTTATTGCACTGCGCCTCTGGCTTCGTGCCCGCAAGGCGCCTGCGTACGCGCAACGAATCGGCGAGCGCTTCGCCTTTGGGCTGCCTGCCATGCAGCGTGGCGGTATCTGGGTTCATGCCGTGTCGGTGGGCGAGAGCATCGCTGCAGCGCCCATGATTCGAGCGCTGCTGACGCGATACCCGCAGCTTCCGGTGACCATCACCTGCATGACGCCGACCGGCTCCGAACGCATTCAGTCGATGTTCGCCAACGAGCCGCGCGTGCAGCATTGCTACCTGCCTTACGACTTTCCGTGGGCTGCCTCGCGGTTTCTTGATCATGTTCAGCCGAAGATCGGTGTGATTATGGAAACCGAGCTTTGGCCCAATCACATCCATCAGTGCGCGAAGCGGGGAATACCGACGGTCCTCGCCAACGCCCGGTTGTCAGAGCGTTCCGCGCGGGGGTATGCACGGTTCGCCAGGCTTACGCGGCCAATGCTCGCCGAGATGAGCCTGATTGCCTCACAGACGCAGGTCGAGGCTCAGCGCTTTCTCGATCTGGGCGCGCGTGCGGAGTCGGTGTTCGTCACGGGCTCGATCAAGTTCGATCTGACGATTGACCCGCAATTGCTGGAGCGCGCGGAGCAGCAGCGCGAGGCCTGGGGGCTTGTTCAGCGCCCGGTATGGATCGCAGCCAGCACCCATGCCGGCGAGGATGAAGTGGTTTTGTCCGCCCATCGCGACGTGCTGCAATCGCACCCCGACGCCTTGCTCATCGTGGTGCCGCGTCATCCCGAGCGTTTCGGCAGCGTGTTCGAACTCACTCGCCAACAAGGTTTTTCCAGCGTTCGACGCTCCACGGGCGATCCCGTTACGCAGGCAACGTCGGTGCTCGTCGGCGATACCATGGGCGAACTGCTGTTTCTCTATGCGTTGGCGAACATCGCGTTCGTCGGCGGGAGTCTGGTGCCCAATGGCGGGCATAACCTGCTTGAGCCAGCGGCGTTGGATAAACCGGTGTTGAGCGGTCCGCACCTGTTTAACTTCCTCGAAATTGCCGCGATGCTGCGCGGTGCGGGAGCGTTGGAGGAGGCAAGCGACTCGGCAGCCCTGTCTGCAGCGGTCAAGCGACTGATCGAACATCCCGAAGCCGCGAAGGCCATGGCCGATGCAGGGCTGGCGGTCATGAAAGCCAATCAGGGCGCGCTGCAGAAATTGCTGAACGGTATCGGCCGCTTGCTGCACTGAATCCGCGACAACCGGGTCTTGACGCTGCATCCCCGCCGGATGCACCAGCCCGTTCCCGGCTGAAGCCGGTCCTACGGACGCTGCAAGTTTCGTAGGACCGGCTTCAGCCGGGAAGGCGTCGAGTGTCACGCCGTTGATCGAAGGGAAAGTTAAAGACAGTTGGCTCACTCCCACACGATTCTCCGGGCATTGCCGGATTATCCGGCCAGACACAAAACCCGTAGGAGCGAGCTTGCTCGCAAAGGCTGATTCCCAGACCCTGCATCTCCACAGCCTGAACCGATCTCTTCCCGGCTGAAGCCGGTCCTACGGACGCTGCAAGTTTCGTAGGACCGGCTTCAGCCGGGAAGGCGTTGAGTGTCACGCCGTTGATCGAAGGGAAAGTTAAAGACAGTTGGCTCACTCCCACACGATTCTCCGGGCATTGCCGGATTATCCGGCCAGACACAGAACCTGTAGGAGCGAGCTTGCTCGCGAAGGCTGATTCCCAGACCCTGCATCTCCACAGCCTGAACCGATCTCTTCCCGGCTGAAGCCGGTCCTACGGACGCTGCAAGTTTGTAGGACCGGCTTCAGCCGGGAAGGCGTCGAGTGTCACGCCGTTGATCGAAGGGAAAGTTAAAGACAGTTGGCTCACTCCCACGAATCTCCGGGCATTGCCGGATTCTCCGGCCAGACACAAAACCTGTAGGAGCGAGCTTGCTCGCGAAGGCTGACGATCCACCGTAGCTCATCCAGCGCCAGACCCTCGATCCTTCGGGTCTGACGTCGGATTATCGCTCGGTCGGCCTTTCGAAATTCTTCGCGGCTTCTTTTGCCAGATCAGGCGGGAGGAAGTCTTTGTCCGGGTTGTAGTCCGGTTTCAGGAAGCGCGACAGATCCTGCAAGTCGCCGGGGCTCAAGGTGCCAGCGGCCTGTTTCAGGCGCAGGTTGTCGAGGATGTAGTCGTAGCGCGTGTTGTTGTAGTCGCGCACCGAGGCGTAGAGCTGACGCTGCGCATCCAGCACGTCAACGATGTTGCGTGTGCCGACCTGATAGCCGATTTCCGTGGC
>Ga0160435_1000258_pt1 | contig 24495 bp, 17 predicted proteins | sample HID1973K_E0MG_FD_108213 | JGI IMG/M metagenome (GOLD analysis project Ga0160435, IMG submission 108213) | Enriched mosquito-associated microbial communities from UW Madison campus, WI, USA - HID1973K_E0 MG | ecosystem: Host-associated > Arthropoda: Insects > Digestive system > Unclassified ...
CGCGCCCTCGGTCAAGCCGGGCAAGTACGACCTGGTGATCGACCCGAGCAACCTGTTCCTCACCATCCACGAGTCGGTCGGCCATCCGCTGGAGCTGGACCGCGTGCTCGGCTACGAGGCCAATTACGCCGGCACCAGCTTCGCCACGCTCGACAAGCGCGACGCCGGCTTCCGCTGGGGCAGCCCATTGGTCGATATTGTCGCCGACAAGACCCGCGCCGGCAGCCTCGGCGCGGTGGCCTACGACGACGAGGGCGTGAAGACCAAGCAGTGGAACCTGGTGCGCGACGGCATCCTGGTCGATTACCAGTGCACGCGCGACCAGGCCCATATCCTGGGCAAGACCGAGTCCGATGGCTGCAGCTACGCCGACGCCTGGTCCAGCGTGCAGTTCCAGCGCATGCCCAACGTCTCGCTGGCGCCGGGCAAGACGCCGCTGGACGTGCAGCAGATGATCGCCGGGGTCGACAAGGGCCTCTACATCCATGGCCGCGCCTCGTATTCGATCGACCAGCAGCGCTACAACGCCCAGTTCGGCGGCCAGCTGATCTACGAGATCGAGCACGGCAAGGTGACCCGACTGGTGGAGGACGGCGCCTACCAGATCCGCACGCCGGAATTCTGGAACTCGGTCTCGGCCATCTGCGACGAGCGCGACTTCCGCATGGGCGGCTCGTTCTTCGACGGCAAGGGCCAGCCTGGGCAGGTCTCGGCGGTCTCGCATGGTTCGGCGACGACGCGCTTTGATGGGGTCAATGTCATCAATACGGCGCGTTCGCTGGGGTGAGTCCGCCGGTGGTTCGTCGGGGCTGAAGCCCCTCCCACAAATTGCCGGCCTCCCCTGTGGGAGGGGCTTCAGCCCCGACAGATGCGGTCCGATCGCCTCATCCCTGTCGAAAGTCACATGACGCGCGAAGCCTTGTACCGCAAGAATCGGGGACGCGGGCAGTGAGCCGCGCCCATCCAACCTTCCGCGCCGAGCGCGGGACTTTCGGGGAGTATCGCCGTGCATCGACGTGATTTCCTTGCCCTCAGTGGGCTGACTGCGGGCGGCCTGCTGGTGCCGTCCTTCTTTGGCAAGGCGATCGCCGCCGAGCAATTGCTCACCTTCCTCGACCCGGCGCACAAGAAGCGCCTGGCCGATACCGCGCTCACCGCCGCCCGCGGCGCTGGCGCCAGCTACTGCGACGTGCGCATCGGCCGCTACCTGCGGCAGTTCGTCATCACCCGCGAGGACAAGGTCCAGAACGTGGTGAACACCGAATCCACCGGCGTCGGCATCCGCGTGATCGCCAATGGCGCCTGGGGCTTTGCCGCCACCAATGAGCTCACCGAACAGGGCGTGGCGCGCGCCGCGCAGCAAGCCGCCGCGATCGCCAAGGCCAACGCCAAGGTGCAGACCGCGCCGGTGCAGCTGGCCAAGGCGCCTGGCTTCGGCGAAGTGTCGTGGAAGACGCCGATCAAGAAGAACGCCATGGAAGTGCCGTTGAAGGACAAGGCCGACCTGCTGCTGGGCGTCAACGCCGCGGCGATGAATGCCGGCGCCAGCTTCGTCAATTCGATGCTGTTCCTGGTCAACGAACAAAAGTATTTCGCCAGCAGCGACGGTTCCTACGTCGACCAGGACGTGCACCGCATCTGGGCGCCGATGACCGTCACCGCCATCGACAAGGCCAGCGGCAAGTTCCGCACCCGCGACGGCCTGTCCGCGCCGATGGGCATGGGCTTCGAATACCTGGATGGCGCTGCGTCCGGCAAGGTGGTCAGCCCGAACGGGGTGGTCAACTACGGCCTGTCCTACGACATGAAGGAAGACGCCATCGCCGCGGCCAAGCAGGCGCAGGAGAAGCTCAAGGCGCAGTCGGTCAAGCCGGGCAAGTACGACCTGGTCCTGGACCCCTCGCACACCTGGCTCACCATCCACGAGTCGGTTGGCCATCCGCTGGAACTGGACCGCGTGCTCGGCTACGAAGCCAACTACGCCGGCACCAGCTTCGCCACCCTGGACAAGCTCAAGTCGCGTTTCCAGTACGGCAGCGACAAGGTCAACATCTTCGCCGACAAGGTCCAGACCGGCAGCCTCGGCGCGGTCGGCTACGACGACGAAGGCGTCAAGACCAAGAAGTGGGACCTCATCAAGGACGGCGTGCTGGTCGATTACCAGGCCATCCGCGACCAGGCCCACATCCTCGGCAAGACCGAGTCCGACGGCTGCTGCTATGCCGACTCCTGGTCCAGCGTGCAGTTCCAGCGCATGGCCAACGTCTCGCTGGCACCGGGCAAGACGCCGCTGGCGGTGGCCGACATGATCAAGGACGTCGAGAACGGCATCTACATCATCGGCGACGGCTCCTTCTCGATCGACCAGCAGCGCTACAACGCCCAGTTCGGCGGCCAGCTGTTCTATGAAATCAAGGAAGGCAAGATCACCCGCATGCTTGAAGACGTGGCCTACCAGATCCGCACGCCGGAATTCTGGAACGCCTGCGTCGCGGTCGCCGACGAACGCGACTACCGCCTCGGCGGCTCGTTCTTCGACGGCAAGGGCCAGCCGGGCCAGGTCTCGGCGGTCTCGCACGGTTCCTCGACCGCGCGCTTCAACGGCATCAACGTCATCAACACTGCCCGTTCGCTGGGCTGATCCGGAGCCTTACCTCAATGAGCATCCTTACCGAAGCACAGGCCAAGGCCATCCTGGACAAGGTCATCAAGCTGTCCAAGGCGGACGAATGCACCGCCCAGCTGTCCGGCTCCATCGACGGCAACATCCGTTTCGCCCTTAACAACGTCTCCACCAGCGGCATTGTCGACAACACCGAATTGGCGGTGCAGGTCGCCTTCGGCAAGCGCGTGGGCGTGGCCACCATCAATGAGTTCGACGACGCCTCGCTGGAACGCGTGGTCCGCCGCGCCGAGGACCTGGCGAAACTGGCGCCGGAGAATCCGGAATTCATGCCGGCGGTGCAGAAGCAGGAATACAAGCCGAGCCAGACCTTCAGCGAGGCGACCGCGGCGATCACCCCGGAATTCCGCGCCCAGGTCGCCGCCGACTCGATCGCACCGTGCAAGGGCAATGGCCTGATCGCCGCCGGCTTCCTCGAAGACGGCCAGAACTTCACCGCCTTCGCCAACAGCAATGGCAACTTCGGCTACCAGCGCGGCACCCGTTTCGACTACACCTGCACCGTGCGCACCGAAGACGGCCGCGGTTCGGGCTGGGTCGGCCGCAACCTGCAGGACGCCTCGCAGTTCAGTGCCGAGCGCGAAATCCAGATCGCCAAGCGCAAGGCCAGCGAGTCGAGCGAGGCCAAGGCGCTGGAGCCGGGCAAGTACACGGTGATCCTGGAACCGGCCGCCGCCGCTGGCCTGATCTCGTTCATGATGAACTTCTTCGACGCGCGCCAGGCCGACGAAGGCCGCAGCTTCCTGTCCAAGAAGGGTGGCGGCAACAAGCTCGGCGAGCAGGTCTACGACCCGCGCGTGAACATCAGCGCCGATCCGTGGCATCCGCTCGGCCCGGTGCTGCCCTGGGACGAAGAGGGCCTGCCGCGCGAGAAGATGGCCATCGTCGAGAACGGCAAGGTCGCCAACCTCAACTATTCGCGTTATTGGGCGCAGAAGAACGGCAAGCGCGCAGTGGGCGAGCCGGGCAACCTGCTGATGGCCGGCGGCGACAAGTCGATTGCCGACCTGGTGCGCGGCACCGACAAGGGCATCCTGGTCACCCGCACCTGGTACATCCGCATGGTCGACCCGCAGACGGTGCTGCTCACCGGCCTGACCCGCGACGGCACCTTCTACATCGAGAACGGCCAGATCAAGTACCCGGTGAAGAACTTCCGCTTCAACGAATCGCCGGTGATCATGCTCAACAACATCGACGAGCTCGGCAAGCCGGTGCGCGTGGCCGGTGATGAGTCCAGCTTCGTGATGATGATCCCGCCGATGCGCCTGCGCGATTTCACGTTTACCTCGCTCTCCGATGCGGTGTAAAGGCGAGCCCGCCTTGCGGGCTTCGCCCCCAGCGTTGCACCAAGGTGCAACACTGGGCCCCGCGCGATCTGCTCCTCCAATTCCCCCGCGCCTTCGGCGCGCCCCCCTTTACTAAAGGGGGGCTCTCCACCCGAGGCACTTTTGTCCAGTCGTTCTCTAACGCGTGCTGAGTTCCTGAGGCTGATGCTGGGCGGTGCGGCGGCCCTGGCCCTGCCCGCCGCGCGCGCCGCTTCGCCGCAGTACGACTTCTGGTTCACCCGGCTCAAGTACGACTCCGGCGACTGGGACGTGGACGCGCGCATGCCGTCCAACCTGATCACCTCGCTGGTGGACTACACCCACTTGCGCGTGGACCCGACCGAGCGCGTATTGCCGCTGGCCGACCCGCGCGTGCTGCAGGCGCCGTTCTGCTATCTGGCCGGGCACAAGCTGGTCGAGTTCAACGCCGCCGAGCGGCGCAACTTCGAGCAGTACGTGCGCAACGGTGGCTTCGTGCTGGTGGACGATTGCAACCACGATATCGATGGCCTGTTCGCGCGCTCGTTCGAAGCGCAGATGGCATCGATCTTCGGCAAGACCGCACTCAAGAAGCTGCCCAACAAGCATCCGCTGTACAGCAGCTTCTTCAAGTTTCCCGAAGGTCCACCGGCCACCGGCTTCGAGCTCAATGGCTGGGGCGACGACCTGGTGCACGACTACCTGAAAGGCATCGAGATCGACGGCCGCCTGGGCGTGCTCTACAGCAACAAGGACTACGGTTGCGAGTGGGACTACGACTGGCGCAACAAGCGCTTCCTGGCCGAAGACAACACCAAGTTCGCGGTCAACATCGTGATGTACGCATTGAACAGCTGACGAGACGCCCACCATGACCTCCCCCGAATCCCTGCAACAGCAGCTCGCCAAGCTTGGCGAGCTGCGCAACGCACTCGCCCAGGCCGTGGTCGGCCAGCAGGCCGTGGTCGAGCAATTGCTGATCGGCCTGCTCGCCGGTGGCCACTGCCTGCTCGAAGGCGCGCCCGGCCTGGGCAAGACGCTGCTGGTGCGCTCACTGGGGCAGGCGCTGGAGCTGCAGTTCCGGCGCGTGCAGTTCACCCCGGACCTGATGCCCAGCGACATCCTCGGCACCGAGCTGCTCGAAGAAGACCACGGCACCGGCCACCGCCATTTCCGCTTCCAGCCCGGCCCGGTCTTTACCAACCTGCTGCTGGCCGACGAACTCAACCGCACGCCGCCGAAGACCCAGGCGGCGCTGCTGGAGGCCATGCAGGAGCGCACGGTCAGCTACGCCGGCACCACTTATTCCTTGCCCTCGCCGTTCTTCGTGCTGGCCACGCAGAACCCGATCGAGCAGGCCGGCACCTACCCACTGCCCGAAGCCCAGCTCGACCGCTTCCTGCTGCATGTGCGCGTGGACTATCCGAGCGAAACCGAAGAGCGCGACATCCTCCTGCACACCACTGGCAGCCACAACGCAGTGGTGCCGAAGGTGATGGACGCCGAGAGCGTGGTCGCGCTGCAGCAGCACGTGCGCGAGGTGCACGTGGGCGAGGACGTGCTGAGCTGGATCAACCGCCTGGTGCGTGCCAGCCGGCCCGGGCCCGAGGCACCCGAAGCGGTACGGCAATGGGTGAAGTGGGGTGCCGGCCCGCGCGCCGGCCAGTCGCTGGTGCTGGCGTCCAAGGCGCGTGCGTTGTTGCAGGGGCGCTTCGCCGCCACCCGCGATGATGTCGCCGCGCTGGCCGCGCCGGTGATGCGCCATCGCATCCTGTTGTCCTTCGCCGCCGAAGCCGAGCAGAAGCAGACCGACGATGTGATCCAGGCCCTGCTCGCGGCGGTGCCGTTCGGCACCTGAGCAGCGACGTGCACAACCCCGGCCCGGCCCTGATTCCCGCCGAAGTGCGCAGCCGCCTGCGCACGCTTTCGCTGCGCGCGCGCCGCACTGCCGGCCAGCAAGGCGTGGGCCTGCACGCCAGTCGTAGTCGCGGCGCCGGCCTCGAATTCGCGCAGTACCGCGCCTACGAGCCCGGCGATGAGCTGCGCCAGATCGACTGGAAGCTCTACGGTCGCTCGGACCGCTTCTTCGTCCGCGAAGCCGAGCGCGAGAGCCCGCTGACGTTGTGGCTGTTGCTCGACGCAAGCGCCTCCGCCGGCCAGGCCGACCAGGCGCGTCCCGGCTATACCCGTCTGGACGCATTGCGCGGCGTCGCCGCCTGCGCCGCCGATATCGCGCTGCGCCAAGGCGACCGCTTCGGCTTGATCGTGTTCGGCGGCGACGGCGTGCAGCTGGTGCCGGCGGCCAGTGGCGCACGCCAGCGCGACCGCCTGTGGCTGGCCTTGTACGGCTTGCGCGCGCAAGGCGGCTGGCCGCCGCTGCAGCAGCAGCGCGTGGCCTGGGAACGCAGTGCCGCCGACGACCTGGTGCTGATGTTGGGCGATGGCTTCGACGAGGCCGGCGTCGCCCTGGCCGAACGCCTGGCCGCCGCGCGCCGCGAAGTGGTGCAGTTGCAGGTACTCGGTGCCGACGAGCGTGATTTTCCCTTCCGCGGCGGCCACCGCTTCCGCGACCCCGAGACCGGCGAGGAATTGCTAGGCGATGCCGCCGCGTTGCGTACCGAATATCTTCGCCGCTTCGGCCAGGCCATGAGCGAGCGCCAGGCGCGCTGGCAGGCGGCCGGCATTCGCCACGCCACCCAATACCTGGACGAACCGCTGGACGCCGGCCTGCAACGCTTGTTCGGCGCGGAGGCGGCATGGGCTTGAGCCTGCTGTTCCCGCTCGGCTTGGCGGCGCTTGCGGCCTGGCTGTTGCCGCTGCTGATCCACCTGGCGCGGCGCCAAGAGTCGCGGCTCACTGAATTCGCCGCGTTGCGCTGGTTGCGCGCGCAACCGCGGCCACGCCAGCGCATTCGCGTCGACGAATGGCCTTTGCTGCTGCTGCGCTTGCTGCTGTTGGCGCTGTTGGCGCTGCTGTTGGCTGGCCTGGCCTGGCGCGACGAGGACGCACGGCGCGCGCGGGTGCTGGTGGCGCCGGGCGTCGACATGACGGCCCTGCGTGCGCTGCAACTTCCGCCAGATGCGCAGCTGCAGTGGCTGGCGCCCGGCTTCCCTGCTTTCGAAACGCCGATGCCGGGCGGCACGCAGCCCGCGGCAAGTTTGCTGCGCGAGTTCGATGCCAGCCTGCCGCCGGAAGCGCCATTGCGCGTGGTCGTGCCGGCGGACTGGGGCGCGGTCGATGCACAGCGGCCGGTGTTGTCGCGGACGGTGAAGTGGCAAGTGGTCGCCGGTCATTCGCCCGCATCTGCCAACGCAGCGGTGATGCCTTTGCGCTTGGCGCTGATTGGCGCGGCACCGGCCGACCCGGCCGTGCGCACGCTGCAGGCCCTGCAAGCGGCGTGGCAGGGCGACGCGGCTTTGCCGCGCATCGATGCGGCCGGACCGAGTTCCGCATTGCGCACGCCCGGCACCCTCGCAGTGTGGTGGCACAAACAGGCGCTGCCGCCGGCCTGGCTCGATTGGGTTCGCAATGGCGGCGAGCTGTTGCTGGCGCCGGCGACGCCGTGGCCGGCAGGAGTCGCGCCGCAGCCGCAGTGGCAGGACGAAGACGGCACCACCGTGCTGGAGACGGCGGCGTTCGGACGCGGTCGCCTCCTGCGCCTGCCGCGCGGACTCGACCCGGCTACTTTTTCTGCACTGCTCGATGCCCGCTTCGCCCAAGACCTGGCCGCGCAACTGCGTCCGGTGCCGGCCCCCGCGCGCGCCGTGGCCGCCGAGTTCGCACCGCGGCAACAGGCAAGGGCGTGGCCGCGTCCGACGGCCGCGCTGTTGCCCTGGCTCGCACTGCTGATCGCGCTGGTATTCGCGCTGGAGCGCTGGTGGGCGACCTCGCCGCGTCGCGGGGTCGGCGCATGAGCATGCCTTTGCTGCAAGCCCGCTGGCGCGCCGCGCGCCGCCGCCGCAAGACGATCGTTGCGCTGTTCGGCTTGCCGTGGGCGGTGTTGCCGGCGGCATTGGCGTGGCGCCTGGACTTGGCCTCGGTGGTGTGGCCCGCGCTGGTCGGCGGCGCGCTTGCACTGGCGGCGTTGGCCGCGGCTTGGTCGCGTCGGCTGGATGCGCGCTGGGTGCGCCGGCGGCTGGATGCCGAGCCCGCGTTGGAAGACAGCGCCGATCTGTTGTTCGCCGATGCGGCCCACCTGGGTTCGTTGCAATCCCTGCAACGCGAACGCGTGCTCGCCCGCCTACCGAACACCCTGCGCGCGCTGCGTGAGCCTTGGCCATGGCGTTGGGGCGGCGCGTTGTTCGTTTTCGGCAGCTTGATGCTGGCGGCGGTGCTGTGGTGGCCGGCGAAGGTGGCAACACCGGCTGCCGCCACCGCGCCGGTCGATCGTGCGGCGCAGGCGCGCGAACAAGTGCGCCTGCGCACGTCGCGGCTGCAGGCTACCCCGCCGGCCTATACGGGGCAGGCGTCGGCCACGCTGCCCACGCTCGACGCCAAGGTGCCGCAGGGCACGCGGCTGCAGTGGCAACTGCGGTTCGATCGCGCACCGGCGCAGGCGCAGCTGCGGCTCACCGACGGCCGCGTGCTGCCGCTGCAGCTGCAAGGCGATCGCGCGACGTTGGCCTTGGTCCTGGATCGCTCGCTGCTGTACCGCATCGTGCTCGATGGCCAGCCGCTGGCATTGCACCGGCTCGAAGCAGTCCCCGACCGCGCCCCGCAAGTGCGGGTGGTGGAGCCGGACACGGCGCTGGTCGAGTGGCAACCGGCACGGCGCCGCTGGTCGTTGCGCTTCGAGGCCAGCGACGACTACGCGGTGGCGAGCGCGGCGCAACTGCGCCTGACCCTGGCCCAGGGCAGCGGCGAGAACATCCGTTTCAGCGAACATGGCACCACGTTGGCCGGCAGCGGCCCGGCCACGCTGCGTCGCTATCAGTACACCCTCGACCCCGCCGCCCTCGGCATGCAGCCAGGCGATGACCTGGTGGCGCAGCTGGAAGTGCGCGACAACCGCCAGCCATCGGCGCAGACCGCGCGCAGCGGCAGCGTGATCCTGCGTTGGCCGGCGCCGCAGGAGCGGGCCGGGATCGAACTCGAAGCCACGGTCCGCAAGACGCTGCCAGCCTACTTCCGCAGCCAGCGCCAGATCATCATCGACGCCGAGGCGCTGCTGAAGGAAAAGCGCAACCTGGATGCGGAGACCTTCCTCAAGCGCGCCGATGCCATCGGCGTGGACCAGCGCATCCTGCGCCTGCGCTATGGCCAGTTCCTGGGCGAGGAAAGCGAAGGCGCGCCGAAGTTGCCGGCCGTGCCCACCAGCGACCCGCCGACCAGCGACAGCGCCGACATCCCCACCGCCGACGCCCCTGCCGAGCCCGAGCCCAAAGCCCACGACGCCGGCGCCGCCGCCCTGGACGACCACGACCACGACGATGGCCACGAAGGCACACCGGCCAGCTTCGGCCGCGACGACAACGTCCTGGCCGAGTATGGCCACACCCACGACCACGCCGAGGCCGCGACCCTGCTCGACCCACAGACCCGCGCCACGCTGAAGTCCGCGCTCGACCAGATGTGGCAGTCGGAAGGCGAGCTGCGCCAGGGCCGGCCCGACGCAGCGCTGCCTTACGCCTACGAGGCCCTGGCCTTCATCAAGCAGGTGCAACAGGCCGAGCGCATCTACCTGGCGCGCACCGGCCCGCAATTGCCGCCAATCGACCTGAGCCGACGCCTGAGTGGCGACCGCGCCGGGCTGGCGCGGCGCGACGATGCCTTGCAGCCCTGGCACGACGAAGACGCCGCCGACGCGCTCGCCTTGTGGCAGGCGCTGGCGCCCGGCAACGGCCCAGCGTCGGTGGCGACGCTGGATGCGTTCGGCCGCTGGCTGGGTACGCACGAGACGCGGATCGATGCGCCGCTGGATCTGGCGGCGGCGCTTGAGCAGTACCGCGCCGAACCGGGTTGTGTCGATTGCCAGCAGCGCTTGCGTGCGTTGTTGTGGTCCGCGATTGCCGCGCCACCCGCGCGACCGTTGCCGCGGCAGGCGCCCGACGCCGCTGGCCGACGCTATCTGGAAGTTTTGTCGTCGGGTGAACGCCCATGAACACCTGGCAGATCGCCACTGCCGTGGTGCTTGCCCTGGTCGCCGTGGCTGCGCCGCTGCGCCTGCTGCGGCAGGCGTCGGGCGCGCGTGGTTGGCGCCGCAACGTCCTGCTGGTCCTGCAACCGTTGTGCGCGCTGGCGCTGTACTTGATGTTGTATCCGCCCGCGCGGCCGGTGGAGGGCGGCACGCTGGAAGTGTTGACCGCCGGCGCCACGTCGGCCACAACCGGCGCGGCAAGCGTGGCGCTGCCGGAAGCCGGCGCGCCGACGGGCGCAACGCCAGTACCGGACCTGGCCACCGCGCTGCGTCAGCGCCCGGGCACGGCGCGCCTGCGCGTGATCGGCCAGGGCCTGCCAGCGCGCGACCGCGACGCCGTCGCCGGCCTGCCGCTGCAATTCGTGCCGGCGGCGCCATTACCGGGCCTGATCCGGCTATCGACACCTGCGCCGGTCGCGCCAGGCAACGACTTCAGCGTGCGTGGCCAACTTGCCGGCCTGCCCGGTGCGCGCGTCGAACTGCTCGATCCCACCGGCCGCCGGGTGGATGCCGCAGCCGCCGATGCGCAGGGCCGCTTTGCCTTGCAGGGGCAGGCACGCATGGCCGGCCAAACCTTGTTCGCCGTGCGCGTCCTCGACCGCACCGGCGCCGAACGCGAGCGCCAGCCGCTGCCACTGCAGGTGATCGAAGCACCCGCGCTGCGCGTATGGATCATGGCCGGCGCGCCGCAGCCGGAATGGAAATACCTGCGTCGCTGGGCCGCCGATGCCGGCCTCTCGCTGCACACCCAGATTGCCGTCGGCAACGGCCTGCAACTGGGCGATGCGCCGTTGCCGATGGAGGCCGCCACGCTCGACCGCTTCGACCTGCTGTGGCTGGATCAGCGCGCGCTAGGCTCCCTATCACGTGGGCAGCGCGAGAGCGTGCTGGCAGCCGTGCAGCGCGGCCTGGGCGTGCTGGTGCGCCTGGACGGGCCGGCCGATGCCGGCCTGCGCGGTGCACTCGCCCAACTCGGCCTGCCGATGCGCGGCGGCGAGGGCATCACGCCGTTGGCCGTGCCGGTCAATGCCGCAGGCGAACCGAGTGCGGCGCTGAACGTTCGCGACTACACGCCGGCCCTGCCGCTGGCCGTGCTCGCTAGCGATGCCAAGCAGCGCGCGTATGCCTGGTGGCGCGCTGCCGGTGAAGGCCGGATCGGTGTCACTACGCTGACCGACAGCTACCGCCTGCCGTTGGCCGGCGATTCCGCCCGCCACGGTCGTCGCTGGAGCCAGGCGTTGGCCGAGTTGGCGCGCGCGCGTCGCAGCCCGCAGGCCGGGGTCGAACTGCCGGCCGTGGCATGGACGGGGGAACGCATGGCGGTGTGCGGCGTCGCCGAAGACGCACGGATTCTCGACCCTGCAGGCGCCAGCCAGCGCCTGCAGCAAGACGCCGCGACCGGCACGCGCGCCTGCGCCGCTTATTGGCCCTCGCAAGCCGGCTGGCATGTCCTGGTCCAGGGCGAACAGCGCCACGCCTTCTACGTGCGCGACCCGGCCCAGGCCCGGGCCTGGTATCGACACGACCTGGCTGCCGCTACCGCGAGGCAGGTTCGTACGGCCGCGACCGGCCCGATAGCGCAGGCACCGGCGCTGCCGGGATCGCGCTGGCCTGCGTGGTGGGCCTTCGTGCTGCTGGTTGCCGCCAGCTGGTGGCTGGAGCGACCGCGTCGCGCCTAGCGCCCGAGCATCCGCGGACCGCCGCGGCGCCACAACAGAAACTGGTTATTGGCCGGCATGGCGAAGTTGGCGATCGGTTCAAAGCCGGCCGCCAGCGCCAACGCATGCACGGCCTCGATGTCGCGCAGGCCACCCTCGGGATACTCGCGCGCCAGCCAACCGTCGAAGGCGCGATTGCTTTCGCTGGTGTACTGCCCGTCCACCTTGAACGGTCCATAGATCGCCAGCAGCGCCTGGGGTCGCGTAATGGCAGGCAGTGCCGAGAACAGCGCCTGCACCTGCGGCCAGCCCATGATGTGCAGCGTGTTGGCGCTGAACACCGCATCGAAACCGCGGCCGTCGGCATCGGCGGGCAGCGCCGGCGGCGGCTGCAAACCGGCGCCGGGTACTGCCTGCAGGGTCAGCGGCGGCGGCAGGTTGGCCAGTGCGGCATCTTCGCGCCACGCTTCGATGCCCGGCAAGGCGGCCGCGGCATCGCTGGCCTGCCACTGCAGCCACGGCAGGCCGGCGGCGAAGTGGACCGCATGCTGGCCGGTGCCGCTGCCCAGTTCGAGCACGTGGCGGCGGTCACCGAAGTACTGCCGCAGCACGGCCAGGATCGGCTCCTGGTTGCGGTCGCAGGCGGGCGAATGTGGCTTCATCGCCAGAGCATAGAACGAGCGGCCTTCACCTTGCGTCGGCTGGAGGATTGCGATGGTGCGGCCATCCCCAAGCCGAGGACAGTGCGTGGAACACTTGAGCCAGGATCTTTTCGTGCTGCTGCGCGTAGCCGCCGCGATGGCGCTGGGCGGGGTGCTCGGGATCGAGCGCGAGATGGGCCGGCATGCCGCCGGGCTGCGCACGCACATGATGATCGCTGGTGCCGCCGCGTTGATCGTCGGGCTCGGCGACAGCATCGCCGAACATTTCCAGCAGGAGCGCTACCGCGACCTGCTGCAGGTAGACCCGGTACGCCTGATCGAAGCGGTGGTGGCCAGCGTCGGCTTCGTCGCCGCCGGCACCATCCTGCGCGGGCGCCGCGGCGCCCAGGTCAGCGGCCTGACCACGGCCTGTTCGTTGATCATGGCCGCGGCGATCGGCATCGCCGCCGGCATTGGCCGTTATGCCATTGCCGCTGGGGTCTCGTTGATGTGCGTGGTGGTGTTGGCGTTGTTCCGGCGCTTCGAGCGCCGCGACGTTTAGCGGGCATGCGAGCTTAAGCAAAGACCCCTGCAAGCCCTTGGAATAGACCGGCCAACTCGTTTCTCTGGCTCCAGACAAACCAGAACAGGAGGAAAGCGAGGGTCCGGTCGACCTCGCGCTTTTTCAGCCTGATGAGATAGCTGGCGCCACTGCGGCGTATCAAGGTTCTACTTCGTGACATGTCGAGCGCTTCCGGCAAACTGCGTTGATCACGATTGATAGCGAGCATGTCGTAGCCGGTCAACGCGAATTCGGTGTGCATCGTGCTTGCGCACCGCAACACGCGGCCATGGCATGCTGCGCCATCATTGCCTCCTGGTCGCGCCTCAGCCCCATCCGATGAGCCCGGACATCCGCCAACAATTCCACATTGCCGCCGCGCCCGAAGTGGTGGCCAGCGCGCTCACCCAGCCCACGCATCTGGCGCGCTGGTGGACGCGCGAGGTCGAGGGCCGCGACGGGCATTTGCGCCTGGATTGGAGCGGGCATGGCTGGGTGGTCGAACTGGACGTGCTGCACGAGCCCGAGCGGCGGCGCGTGGTGTGGCATTGCACGCGTTCGAACCTGCTCGATAGCGAAGCCTGGAAGGGCTCGTCGATGTGCTTCAGCCTCCAGCCCACCGCCAGCGGCACGCGGATCGAGTTCAGCCACGAGGACTATCCGGATTCGCCCTGCCAACCCATGTGCGAGCGCGGCTGGGCGTTCTTTTTGGGCACCAGCCTCAAGCGCTATCTGGAGACCGGCCAGGGCGTGCCCTATCCGGACATGCCCGCGATCTAGCCGGGCGCCGCGCCGCTTGCGGTATCCCACTGCGCCAGCGCCTGCGCCAGGTCTTCGGCGCTGCGGGGACGCACTACCCGCGCAACTTCCTCACCGTCGCGCAGCAGCACCAGCGTCGGCCACAGCTTGACCCGGTAGGCGCGACCCAGCGGACGGCCCTTGCCGTCCTCGATCTTGAGATGGGTCGCGTCTTCGCGTTCCTGCAGCGCTTGCGCCATGGCCGGCTGCGCGGCCTGGCAATGGCCGCACCAGGGCGCGCCGAACTCCAGCGCGACCCGGCCGCGCAGCGCGGCGACGTCGCTTGGCGCGGGCTCGGTGGCGAGATAGTCGGTTGCGAACGCCACCCGGTGTCCTCAGCGCAGTGCGCGCTGGATATCGGCCAGCGGCGCGTTGGTCAGGTCCTTGGCCATGTCGCCCAGCAAACGTGCCTGGGTTTCCTTGTGCAGCAGCGGACGCAACCGGCCGAGCGTGGTCGGGTCGGCCACCAGCAGCAGGTGCGCGTAGCGATTCTGCAGCGCGCCTTCGTTGAGCTGCTCGGCCAGCTGCTTGGCGAAGGTGGCCTCGTCCAGCTGCGCTTCGCTCATGTCCTTGGGCACGCGGCCGGCGGGCCCCTCGTCGTCCACGTTCTGTACGTCCAGCAGTTGCTGCTGGTGCAATTGCAGGTCACCACTGCTGCCGACGTTGGTGAACACCCGGGCCGAGCCGCCGTCGGCCACCACCACTACGGTGCCTTCTGGAATGGGCTGGGTCATCTTGGCTTCTCCTGCTTGGGGGATACACAGCCTGCCGCCATGGGCGTGAGCACCGCGTCCGCACTTCGATGGCTATGCGCGTCAGGATCCTGAATTTCGCCCGCTCGTAACGCAGTCTCACGCCTTGAGACAATGGACGACTTAGATGCACTTTTTGGGAAGCTCCACGCCATGTCCTATGCGCTAGCACCACGCACCGAGGACGCCGAGCGCGCGCTCGCCACACTCGACGGTGCCCCTGCGCGCGACGGCGCGTTGTTGACCGCGCGCCTGGCGCGCCGCTACCACGACCGCATTACCGGCAGCTTCACGATTCCCGGCCGCGAAGGCCGTTACGCGCCGCTGCCCGCGGACCTGCCACCGGCGCTTGCGGCCGCGCTGCGCAGCCGCGGTATCGAACAGCTCTACAGCCACCAGGCCGAAGCTTGGGATGCCACCGCGCGTGGCGAGCATGTGGCCGTGGTGACCCCCACCGCCAGCGGCAAGTCGCTGTGCTACACGCTGCCAGTGGTCGCCGCGGCGATGACCCGCCGCGCCAAGGCGCTGTACCTGTTCCCGACCAAGGCGCTGGCGCAGGACCAGGTCGCCGAACTGCTGGAGCTCAACCGCGCCGGCGACCTCGGGGTCAAAGCCTTCACCTTCGATGGCGACACCCCGGGCGACGCACGCCAGGCGATCCGCCTGCACGGCGACATCGTCGTCTCCAACCCGGACATGCTGCACCAGGGCATCCTGCCGCATCACACCAAGTGGGCGCAGTTCTTCGAGAACCTGCAGTACGTGGTGATCGACGAGGTGCATACCTATCGCGGTGTGTTCGGCAGCCACGTCACCAACGTGCTGCGCCGGCTCAAGCGCATCTGCGCGTTCTACGGCGCGCAGCCGCAGTTCATCCTGTGCTCGGCGACCATCGGCAATCCGCAGGCGCATGCCGAGGCGTTGATCGAGGATCGCGTGCATCCGGTTACCGATTCGGGCGCGCCGACCGGCGACAAGCACGTGCTGTTGTGGAACCCGCCGGTGGTCAACCCCGACCTCGGCCTGCGCGCCTCGGCACGCTCGCAGAGCAACCGCATCGCCCGCATCGCGATCAAGTCCGGCCTGAAGACGCTGGTATTTGCGCAGAGCCGGCTGATGGTCGAGGTGCTCACCAAGTACCTCAAGGACATCTTCGATCACGACCCGCGCAAGCCCCCGCGCATCCGCGCCTATCGCGGCGGCTACCTGCCGACCGAGCGGCGCGAGGTCGAGAAGGCGATGCGGGCCGGGCAGATCGACGGCATCGTCAGTACCTCGGCGCTCGAACTGGGCGTGGATATTGGTGCGCTCGATGTGGTCGTGCTCAATGGCTACCCCGGCAGCGTGGCCGCCACCTGGCAGCGCTTCGGTCGCGCCGGCCGCCGCCAACAGCCGGCGCTTGGCATTTTGGTAGCGAGCTCGCAACCGCTGGACCAGTACGTGGTGCGGCATCCGGATTTCTTCGCCGATGCTTCGCCCGAGCACGCGCGCATCGCCCCGGACCAGACCCTGATCCTGTTCGACCACATCCGCTGCGCCGCCTTCGAATTGCCGTTCAATGCCGGCGAGCCGTTCGGCCCGGTGGACCCGCTGGTGTTCCTGGAAGCGCTGGCCGAGAGCGGCGTCATCCACCAGGAAGGCGAGCGCTGGGAATGGATCGCCGACAGCTACCCGGCCAACGCGGTGAGCCTGCGCTCGGTGGCCGACGGCAACTTCGTGGTGGTCGATCGCAGCGACGGCAAGCAGCAGATCATCGCCGAGGTGGACTATTCGGCGGCGGCGCTGACGCTGTACGAAGGGGCGATCCACATGGTGCAGAGCACGCCCTACCAGGTCGAACGCCTGGACTGGGAAGGCCGCAAGGCCTACGTCACCCGCACCCATGTCGACTACTACACCGACAGCATCGACTACACCAAGCTCAAGGTGCTGGACCGCTTCGATGGCGGCCCCGCCGGGCGCGGCGACTGCCACCACGGCGAAGTACACGTGGTGCGGCGCGTTGCCGGCTACAAGAAGATTCGCTACTACACCCACGAGAACATCGGCTACGGGCCGGTCAACCTGCCCGACCAGGAGCTGCACACCACTTCGGTGTGGTGGCAGTTGCCGCAGGCCACGCTGGGCAAGGCCTTCACCTCGCGCCAGGACGCACTGGACGGCTTCCTCGGCGCCGCCTACGCCCTGCATGTGGTCGCCACGGTGGCGGTGATGGCCGATGCGCGCGATCTGCAGAAGGCGGTGGGCAATGGCGATGGCGCGTGGTTCGCGGTGGCCGACCAGAGCGGTCGCGGCCAGCTGCGCGGGGCCGATGGTGCCGAGGGCCACGTCGAGCTGCAACAGCAGTTCGTGCCGACGGTCTATCTGTACGACAACTTCCCCGGCGGCGTGGGCTTGAGTGAACCGCTGTGGCAGCGCCAGGCCGAACTGGTGGCGCGCGCGGGCGAGCTGGTCCATCGCTGCGATTGCCGCGCCGGTTGCCCGGCTTGTGTGGGCCCGGTGCTGGCGGCGCAGGAACAGGGCGAGGGCGAGACACCGAAGACCCTGGCGCTGCGCGTGCTGGCGCTGCTGGCCCAACTGGATAGCGGTCACGGCAGCGACGGCGGCGAACTTGCGCAGGCTGGGGATGTGGCGGCATGGGCGTAAGCGCCGACAAGCTGCGCCTGCTGCGACAGCAGGCGGGTCAAACGCTGCCGTCCGCGCCCGTCGCAGCGCCGCCGCCGGCCACTGAGCCGGTGTTCGCGTGGATCGAACGCGAGGTCCGGCACAAGGCGATGACGGAAATCGCAGCGTCCGTGCCAGAGGTGTCATCACCGGTCGCGCCCAAGCGCGGCACCGATATCGATGCCCTGCGGCGCCTGATCGGCCTGCGCGAGCGCGCGGTGACCGCGCCCTCGTTGCCCGCCAAGCGCCCCGCCTCGCGCGACCGCGACTTGCCGGGCGAGCAGATCGCGCCCGGCCTGCATCTGGTCGAAGCCTTCCTGCCGCAGAAGATCCCCCGCACCGCCTTGTCGCTGGCCTTCGCCCGGCGCGAAGATGCCGTCGCCCCGGGCGACCTGCTGTTCTTCGACACCGAGACCACCGGCCTGGCCGGCGGTACCGGTACCCGCGCCTTCATGGTCGGCGCCGCCGACTGGCATTGCGATCCGCAGCAGGGCGAAGGCCTGCGCATTCGCCAGCTGCTGATGGCGACGATGGCCGCCGAAGGCGCGATGCTCGATACCTTCGCCAGCTGGCTACGGCCTTCCACCGTGCTGTCCAGCTACAACGGTCGCTGCTACGACGCGCCGTTGCTGAAGACGCGCTACCGGCTTGCGCGCCGGGGCGATCCCTTGTCCGCGCTCGATCATGTGGACCTGCTGTTCCCGACCCGGCGACGTTATCGCGGCACCTGGGAGAACTGCCGGCTGGCGACGATCGAGCGGCAACTGCTGCGGATCTTGCGCGAAGACGACCTGCCCGGCTCGCAAGCGCCGGCGGCGTGGCTGCATTACCTGCGCGGCGGCGATGCGGTGGACCTGCGGCGGGTGCTGGCGCACAACCACCAGGACGTGGTGACGCTGGCGCAGCTGATGTTGCGGTTGGTGGAGGTGGAGGAAGCCGAACATGCCCCCGCGTGCACCGTTGCGGTTGGCACTGACGCTGATATCCGCCAGTAACGCACTATCCGTCGGAATCTTCCAATTCTCTTGCATAGGTATGGCTTCCTAGCCTGATGCCCGGTCGCGGCACGCGACCGGTCCGTCAAGTTCAGAGAAGCCGATGAAGCCAGGGAGAGGCCGCCGCCGCGCAGCCAGAATAGTGATGTGCCTGTTGCCGGGATTGGCCATCGGCACGCCGGCATGCGCACAGCCCTTCGACACGGCGGCGCAGGCGCTGCTGCGCCAGCAGGCCCGCGAGCGCGCGTTGCGCGAACAGCTGGAGCCGGAGCGCGATGTGCGCCTTGCCGGCACTGCGGCAGCGTCAACGCGCCTGCCGGTAGAAAACCCTTGTTTTTCCATCCATGCGATCGAGCTGGCCGGCGAACAGGCGCATCGCTTCCGTTGGGCGCTGCGGGCGGCGGATCCACGCGAGGATCACGCCAGTGGGCACTGCCTCGGTGCCGAAGGGGTGAACGTAGTGGCGCGGCGCGTGCAGAACGCGCTCGTCGCGCGCGGCTACCTCACCACCCGGGTGCTGGTAGGTGGGCAGGACCTGCAATCCGGCCGGCTGGTACTCACCGTCGTGCCCGGGCGCCTGCACGCGGTGCGTTTCGCCGACGCGGAAACGGTGCGCACGCGGTGGCGCAACGCCCTGCCCGCGCGGCCGGGCGACCTGCTCAACCTGCGCGACATCGAGCAGGCGCTGGAGAACCTGCAGCGCGTGCCCTCCGCCAGCGCCGACGTGCAGATCGTGCCCGCCAGCGGCCCCGGCGCCGGTCCGGGCGACAGCGACCTCGCCATCACTTGGCGCCAACCTCGGCGGGTCCGTGCCGCATTGTCCTTCGATGATGCAGGCAGCCGCGCCACCGGCCGCCTGCAGGCCGGCGTGACCGTGTCGCTGGACAACCCGCTGGGCTGGAACGACCTGCTCTACGCCAACATCGGCCATGACGTGTTCAACGGCAGTGGCGGCGGCAGCCACAGCTGGACGGCGCACTACGACGTGCCGCTCGATTACTGGCTGCTCGGTGCCACCGCAAGCGGATACGGGTACCGGCAATCGGTCGCCGGCCCCTACCAGACCTACACCTACGCCGGGCGCAGCGGCAACGCCGAACTGCGCCTGTCCCGGCTGTTGTTCCGCAACGCCAACAGCAAGCTGAGCGTGCATGGCAGCGCCTGGCGCAGGACTTCGCGCAACTACATCGACGACACCGAGATCGGCGTGCAGCGGCGCGCCACCGCGGGCTGGGAGCTGGGCGTGCACTGGCGTCGCTTCATCGGCAACGCCACGTTCGATGCCAGCGCCGCCTATCGGCGCGGTACCGGCGCATTCGGCGCGCTGCACGCCCCCGAGGAAGCCTTCGGAGAAGGCACCTCGCGCATGCGCATCACCAGCGCAGACGCGCAGCTGGCCATTCCGTTCCAGCTTGGCCGGCAGGCCCTGCGTTATGTCGGCAGCTGGCGCGCGCAGTGGAACCACACCGCGCTGGCGCCGCAGGACCGCTTCGCGATCGGCGGGCGCTACACCGTGCGTGGCTTCGATGGCGAAGTCGCGCTCAGCGGCGACCGTGGCTGGTTGTGGCGCAACGAACTGGACGTGGCGCTGGGCGCTGGGCAGTCGTTCTACCTCGGCGTGGATCGCGGCCATGCCGGCGGGGGGGCCGCAGCGCCCTGGCAACCCGGCCACGACCTCACCGGCGCGGTGATCGGCCTGCGCGGGAGCACACGCGGGTTGCAGTGGGATCTGTTCGCTGGCGCACCGGTGCGCAAGCCGGCGCGGCTGCCTACGGCCTATACGACTGCCGGCTTCAACCTCAACTGGTCGTTCTGACCGCTGCCATGGACGGGAGCCCATGAATCGCAAGCTTTACCGCATCGTCTTCAATCGCACGCTGGGCGTGTTCCAGGTCGTGGCGGAAATCGCCCGCCGGCTGCGTGGCGGCGGCGCCGTACACGCCGCCGCCATGACGGCGCAGCGTCCGATCGCGCTGGCCATCGGCCTGGCATTGGCCAGCGCGGCGCAGGCGCAATCCCAGGACCCGGGGGTCATCACGGGTGATCCGCAGGCGCCGGGCGCGCAGCGGCCCACGGTCCTGGCCGCGCCCAATGGCGTGCCGCTAGTCAACATCGCCAGCCCCAGCGAGGCGGGCGTCTCGCGCAACCGCTACCGGCAGTTCGATGTCGGCAGCGCCGGCGCGATCCTCAACAACGCGCGGCAGAACGTGCGCACCGAGCTCGGCGGCTGGGTACAGGGCAACCCGCAGTTGGCGCGTGGCGCGGCCAGGGTGATCGTCAACGAGATCGACAGCGGCGTGCCGAGCCAGCTGCATGGCTACATCGAGGTCGGCGGCGACCGCGCCGAACTGGTGATCGCCAATCCCGCCGGCATCCAGGCCGACGGCAGCGGCTTCATCAACGCCAGCCGCGCCGTGCTGACCACCGGGCAGCTGCAGTTCGGCGCCGACGGCGGGCTGGAGCAGTACCAGGTGGATCGTGGACGGATCCTATTGCAAGGCCGGGGTCTGGATGCCTCGGGCACGGACTACACCGATCTGATCGCACGCGGCGTGCAGATCAACGCCGGCTTATGGGCCAGGCAACTGCGGGTAACGGCCGGTGCCAACGACGTCCCGGCCGGGAATGGCGCGACCCGCGCGCGGGCGCCAGCAGGCCCGGCGCCGGGATTCGCATTGGACGTGGGCGCATTGGGCGGCATGTACGCCAACAAGATCCATCTGGTCGGCACCGAAGCCGGGCTGGGGGTGCGCAACGCCGGCACGATTGCCGCGCAGGGCGGTGGCCTGGTGCTGCACGCGGATGGGCGGCTGGTTAACACGGGCACGTTGCAGTCGCAGGCCGGAGCAAGCATTGACGCCCGCGGCGGCATCGCCAATGCCGGCACGATCAGCGCCGCTGACGAATTGCAGCTGCAGACCACGCGAGATCTGGACAACCGCGCCGGCCGCATCGATGCGCCGCGCCTGCAGGTGCAGGCGTCCACGCTGGCGAACCGCGCTGGACGCATCGCGCAGACCGGTGCGCAGGCACTGCAGCTCCAGGTTGGCGAGCTGTCCAACCGCGAGGGCGGGCACGTCGGTGCGGCGCAAGCCCTGCCTGCTGCGGCACCCGGAGAGACGGTTGGCGGCACGGGCTGGCCAGCAGAGGGGCCGGCAACACCCGCTCCCTCTCCCGCGCCCAGAGAAGACGCAACGACACCGGGGCCAACGCCTGCGCCCACCCTGGCGCCCGAGCGCGCACCCGGCCACCTGCGGATTACCCACCGGCTGGACAACGATGGCGGCGCGATCGAGGCCGCACGCCTTGGCCTGGAGACCGAAGCCGGTGGCCTGGACAATACAGGCGGACGCCTGGCCCTGGACGAGCTCACGCTGCACCAGGGTGAGCTACGCAACGGCAACGGCGAATTGCGCGTGGCCGGCGCCACCACCCTGGACCTCAGGCGCCTGGACAACACGGGCGGCCAGCTCTGGTTCGGTACCACGCTGACGCTGCGCACCGGTGCCTTCATCAACCGGGGTGGCCGCTTCGCCCATGCAGGCGCAGCGGACATGGTGCTGCGCGTGGATGGCCTGTTCGACAACGACGCAGGCCGGCTCGACAGCAACGCGGCCACGCTGATGCTCGACAGCGGCACGCTGCGCAACCAGCGCGGCACCCTCACCCATGCCGGCGCGCAAACGCTGGACGTGCGCAGCGGCGACATCGACGCGCTGGGCGGCCGCATCGCCAGCAATGGCGGAGTGCGATTGACCGCCGGCCGGGTTGAGCATCGCGGTGCGCAGCTGGAAGGCCGCCAGTTCACCGTCGAGGCGGCGGCGTTCGACAACCGCGGTGGCCAGGTGCAGGCCAGCGGCACGGACGCCAACGCACTGCACGTGGCAGGGTGGCTCGACAACAGCGATGGCGGGCGCATCGTGGCCAACGGCGCACTGGCGCTGCAGGCAGCGCGCTTCGGCAATGCCGCTGGCGCGGTGGAACATGCCGGCGGCGGCACCCTGACACTGACGGCCGATACGCTGTCCGGCGCGGGCGGCCGGCTTGCCAGCCTCGGCACGTTGCGAGTGCGCGCGGGTGGGGCGGACCTGCGTGGCGCCAGCACCCAGGCCCAGGACGTGGACATCGAAGCCGATGCCCTGACCAACGCCGGGGGCCGGCTGAGCGCTTTGGGCAACCGGCAAGCGCGGCTGCGCGTGCGCGGTGCGCTGGACAATGCGGGCGGCACGCTCGAGGGCAATGGCCAGCTGCGGCTTGCGGTCGGCGAGCTGGACAACAAGGCCGGCACGATCCGGTTCCATTCGCGCGATACCCACGCGGTGCAGGTCGATGGTCTGCTCGACAGCCGCGGCGGGGATGTCCTGGCCGCCGGCGCACTTGGCGTGACTGCCGGCGTGATCGACAACCGTGGCGGCCGGATGGCGACGTTCGACGCGACCGATCCCGCCACGGGCGCGGCCAGCGCGTCGCAGCAAAGTGCACTGACGATCGCCACGCGGGAAGATCTGCACAACGCCAACGGCAAGCTGATCGCCACCGGCGCGCTGGCGATCGAAACGGCCGGGCTGGACAACACCGCCGGCCTGATCGACGCGGCCGGTGCAATGGATCTGCGGATGCGCGGGGCCGTGGGCAACGTGGACGGCACGATCCAGTCCGCCGCTCACCTGCGCCTCGACAGCGCCGACCTGGACAATCAGCGCGGCCGGATGTTCGGCGCCACGCTTGCGGTCGAAGATGCCGGCAGGCTCGACAATCGCCGCGGCACCATCGGTACCACCACGGGGACGCTGCAACTGCGCAGCGGCGAACTCGACAACAGCGGCGGCCGCGTGCAATCGGCAGCCGATCTGGCCGTGGATACCCGCGGCCAGCGCCTGCTCAACCGGGCGTCAGGCCAGGACGGCGGCCTGCGGGCCAAGGGTGGAATCGACCTGACCAGCGCCGACCTCGACAACCGTGGTGGCGCCATCCTGGCCGGGCAGTCCGCCACGCTGCGGGCCGGCGCGCTCGACAATCGCGCTGACGGCCTGGTCGCCAGCGGCACCGCGATGGCGATGACCGCCGCTTCGCTGGCCAATACCGGCGGCAAGGTTCAAAGCGGTGATGCGGGCACGCTGCGTATCGAAGGCGGCATCGACAACCGCGCAGGACTGCTGACGTCCAACGGCTTGCTGGACCTGGCCGCCCGCGACATCGACAACCGTGACACCCGCCGGGCGGATACCGCGCTCGGCCTGCAGGCTGGATCGCTGCGGATTGCTGCGGACGGCTTCGACAACGCCAGCGGTTTGCTGGTAGCCGTTACCGATGCCACGCTCGCGCTGGTCCGCCAGGTGGACAACGCGCAGGGCGTGGTTTCGGCCGGACGCACGCTGGGCCTGAGCACCGCCGGGTTGAACAACGACGCGGGCCTGCTGCATGCCGGCGCCCTGCAGGAACTGGATGTGACCCGCCTTACCGGCAAGGGCCGGATCCAGTCCCAAGGCGATGCCAAACTGCGTGTGCGCGGCGACCTGGGCCATGACGGCCAGATGGTCGCCAACGGGCAGCTGCGGCTGACTACCGATGGCACGCTGGAGAACCGCGGCACGTTGCGCGGCGGCACCGGCGTGCAGGTACGCGCTGGCGCCATCGACAATGCCGCCAGCGGCGAGATCGACAGCCAGGGCCTCACCCAGCTGCTGGCTGAAACGCGCATCGTCAATCGTGGGCTGGTCGACGGCACCACTTCGCACCTGGAAGCACCGCGGATAGACAACCTCGGCAGCGGCCGGCTGTACGGCGACCACGTCGCTGTCGCCGCAACCACGCTGCGCAATGGCGCCGAGGTGATCGACGGCATCACCCGTGCCGGCACCATCGCCGCGCGCGAGCGCCTAGACCTGGGCGTGGGCACGCTCGACAACCGTGACCAGGCCTTGATCCACGGCGGCGGCAACGCCGCGGTGGGCGGCGCGCTGGATGCCGCACGCAACGCCACCGGCGCGGCCAAGGCGTTCGTCAATGCCGGCGCCTCGGTGGACATCAGCGGCGACCTGGTATTGGCCGCGCGCCGGATCGAGAACCTGCGCGACGTCACCCTGACCGAAGTCACCACCCGCGAAGGGCCGGTGCGGCTGGACCAGCCCGAGTGGCGCCCGAACCGCAAGAACGCCGGCGAGGACATTCGCAATACCAGCAACTACGACGCACGCGAGGTCTACTACCTCCGTCCCGAGGACATCCTCGAAGACGCGCCCTACGTCACTCCCGATGGCCAGCCCCTGCGTCGCGCAGTGATACGGCTGAGCGCGCAA
>Ga0160435_1000260_pt1 | contig 24381 bp, 28 predicted proteins | sample HID1973K_E0MG_FD_108213 | JGI IMG/M metagenome (GOLD analysis project Ga0160435, IMG submission 108213) | Enriched mosquito-associated microbial communities from UW Madison campus, WI, USA - HID1973K_E0 MG | ecosystem: Host-associated > Arthropoda: Insects > Digestive system > Unclassified ...
GCAGAACTGGTCATGAGGGATGTCTCCTGGAAACAAAAGGTAGGCGCGGACAAACGCGCACATCAGTATTCATTGGATTGGCGGGCTTGTGTAGTGAGTGCGAGGGTGTTGCCGCAATCGCCGGGTCATCCCTGCAGCGATGACTGCCAGATGGATGAAACGGCTTGGGCGACGAGCGAAGGGACGACTGCGCGATCACGCGCCAGCCGGACAACGCATCCGCGACCGGGTCCACAAACAGCGGAGCGCCCCGGTCGTCTTGCCGCTTGAGCCGGTGTCAGTGGCGGGCGTAAGTGGGCGTGATCGTCGCCTTGCCGAGCACGTTCGCGTTGAGCATGTAGCCCACCAGCGCGCCACTGGCCTGTTCATCCAGCGGGAGTTTTTCCACCTTCAAGGCCCAGACCGTGAATTGATAGTGATGAGGTTTGTCGCCCACTGGCGGGCACACGCCGCCAAATCCCGGCTGACCATAATCGGTGCGCCCCTGCACTGCCCCGACGGGCAAATGGGCACCGGCCCCGCTTGGCAGGCCGTGGGTTGAAGCCGTCAGATTGAACACCGTCCAGTGCCACCAACCGCTCCCGGTCGGGGCATCCGGGTCGTAGACCGTCACGGCGAAGCTTTTCGTACCTTCGGGTGCATGACGCCAGGACAACTCGGGCGATATGTTGCCACCCTCGCAGCCGAACCCGTTGAACACTTCACGACGGGTCAGCGAGCGGTTGTCGGCGATGTCGCGACTGGTAAGCGCGAAATCGGCCGCATGGGCGGTGAGCGATACCCCCAGGCAAACGGCTAGCGGGATCAGTTTTATCTTCATGGCGACCTCATCGAATGTCTGGACAGCGAACACGGTAGGTCGTCCAGCCCTTGCGGGCACTCATACCAAGGCATGTTTTTTGAGGTGTCGGGTGAACAAAACCCAGCTTTGGCCGAGCGTCATCGATCCTCGCCGATCTCGACTGCAGGCCGAGCAAGCGGCGTGCGCAGGACAAGCTTCAGCCGGGAAGAGGCCTGGATCGTCGGCGCAACGTTGACGGCTAATCGGGCTGCCGGGAATTGGCATGAATTCCGGGGTTTATGTCGTTTGCCTGGCGCATCGGCTCTCTTAGACTTGATCGGGTTTTGCACCTGCATGCACGTCAACGGCCTGAGCATTTCCAACCGCGGCACCGGACCCAAGGGCACCTTTCAGATGACCAGTCAGATGACTAGCACCATGACCAGCGAGACGGCCTGCGTCTACATCGTCGATGACGACCCGTTGTTGCGTGAGTCCCTGAGCAGCTTACTGCGCTCCATCGGTTGGCGAGTCGAGCTGTTTGCTTCAGTGGCCGATTTCCTCACGTTCAAAAGACCCGACGTCACCAGCTGTCTGGTGCTGGACGTCAGGCTGCAAGGCATCAGCGGCCTGGACTTCCAGAACGAACTGGTGAAGTCCCGAGAGACGCTGCCGATCGTGTTCATGACCGGTTATGGCGACATCGCGATGACGGTCAAAGCCATGAAAGCCGGCGCGGTGGATTTTCTGGCCAAGCCGTTCCGCGAGCAGGACCTGCTGGACGCCGTCAGCCTGGCCTTGCGCAAGGATGCCGAACAGCGCGAAACCAGTAAAGGCCACACCGAACTGATCAATCACTTCCGGACCTTGAGCGCGCGCGAACGGCAAGTCATGGCGCTGGCCGCCTCTGGGCTGATGAATAAACAGATCGCCAGCGAAGTGTGCCTGAGCGAGATCACAGTGAAGATTCATCGCGCCAATGTCATGCGAAAAATGAACGCCAAAACCTTCGCGGAACTGGTGCGCATGGCCGAAGCCCTGAAACTGCGTCTCGACACTCAGCCTTCCTAGACGCAGGCGCAATCAACGATCGAAGGTCCGGCTCATCCATCGGCGCGCAGCCCACGTCGTTGGCGCACCGGGCATTTGAGTGCTTGTCGACACCCCCAACTGAAAGGAACAGCCCAGCGCCATGCGTGAAAATGAATCGTCCAGGCAACGCACTTCCAGGGGTTTCAACCCGTTCACGTCTCGCGCCATCACTGCGCTCAACGGCCATGCGAATTCGGGTCCTCTAATCCACGTCAGCAAGAGTCGCTACGAAACCTGGCTGATCTGGGCCATCGGCCTGGTGGTGACTGCGGGCATCGCGGTGATCAACACCGCCCCTCACCACCGCGACATTGCCGCAACGGTGATCTACGTGACGCTGCTGTTGATGGCCGCCAACGTCTTCACGATCCGCACCGTCATCGGCGTATCGCTGCTGTGCATGGCGACGATTGTGGTGATGTTTTTCGTCGACCACGGCTATCAGGACTGGGATTCCTTCACCAGTTTCGTGCGGTGTCTGACGGCATTGTCGGCCATCGGGTTTCTCGCGGCGCGGGCCAAGCAGGCGTCCGACCATCTGCGCCAGCACCAGATCTACCTGACCGGCGCCCAGTGCCTGAGCCAGACCGGCAGCGTCACGTTCAGCGGTGTGACCGAACTCATGGCATGGTCAGAAGAAAGCGCGCGGATTTTCGAGTACCCGATCAATATTCCGGTATCGAAGTCAATGATCCTGGCGCGCACGCCGGTGGAAGATCACGGCCTGATTCATCACGTCTTCAACCTGGCAGCGCAGCGCGAGCCGCAAATCGAGATACGCCATCGCCTGCTCATGCCGGACGGCCGCATCAAGCACATCCACATGGTGGCCACCGCACTGTTCGTGCAGGACGATCGCGTCGAATACCTTGGCGCGGTCATGGACGTCACCGAGCGGATTCAGGCTGAAGAAATGCTGTACCGGACGCAGGCGCAGTTGACCCACATGTGCCGGGTGACCACGCTGGGTGAATTGACGGCGTCCATCGCTCATGAAGTCAATCAGCCGCTGACCGCCATCACCAGCAGCGCCGATGGCTGTCGCCGCTGGCTGGATCGGCCGCAACCGGACATCGCCGAGGCCATCCGGGGCCTTCAGCGGATCAACGACAACGCACACCGGGCCAGCGAAGTCATCAGTCGCGTGAGGGCGCTGGCGCGTAAGTCCGACCCGATCCGGCGCCCCGAACCGATCAACGAGATTGTCAGGGAATCCCTCGCGCTGTTGCAGTACGAAATGGCCCACAACCACATTCGTCCCCATCTGGACCTGACTGCAGAGGACTCATGGGTGTCGGCAGACCGCATTCAACTGCAGCAGGTGTTGATCAATCTGCTGGTCAATGCCCGGCAGGCCATGAGCGGCATCGAACAGAAGCGGCGAATGCTCCACGTCCGGACGTTCGTCACGCCCTACGAGGTGATCGTCGAAGTAGCGGATTGCGGGCCGGGAATCGCGCCCGACATGCTGCCATCGCTGTTCACGCCCTTCTTCACCACGCGGGAAAGCGGGATGGGCATGGGCCTGTCGATCTGCCGGTCGATCATCGATTCTCATGACGGCAAGATCTGGGCGCAAAACAATGCGAGCGGCGCCTCGTTCTTCATCTCGCTGCCCACCGTTCGACGGCCGTGGTGACCTGCGCGGACGGCCTTGATGCGCATCGTCACCACCCTTCCCTCACGCCTGCGGTGCATCCAGCAGCACCCAGAGCCGGGTGATCTTGCCGTCGCTGACTTCTGCCACATCGACACCGCTGACAACGACCGGCCCGTTGGCTGGGCCCGCCTGCCATTTCAGGTAACCCAGGCCGTGATGCCCCACCGCGATGCCAGTGGCTGCGAACGAGAAATCAGCGCCGAACTGTTCCAGCAGCGCGCCGGCGACGTCCGAAATCGCGGTCTGACCGGTGACGATCCCGGCCGGCTCATACAGTGTCGGCTCGGCGCAAAAGAGCTCAGCGATGGCAGCCTCGCGCAGGGCACGATCCCGCTCGTTGAATACCCGCGTCAGGTTGGCGCGCAGGAGTGCGTCGTAGTCAGGCTCGGCAGTCGTTTTTGCTTCAGTTGAAGAGGTCATGGTGTTTCCTTTTGGTTGGGTCGTAATCGTGAGTAAACAGGTTGTGGCAGCGCCGGGTGATTTGCACAGAGGGACGGATGAGCGGCGCGCGGGTCAGCCTCAGGGGATCAACACAATCGAGCCGGTATGCTTGCGCGCCGCGATGGCGTGATGAGCCAATGCCGCCTCATCCAGTCGATAGCGAGCGAGCTCCAGATGGCCCAGCGCACCCTCCCGAAACCGCTCGAACAATTCTGATGCGGCCATGCCCTGGTTTTGCGCGTTGACGTAGTGCGGCGTTGAGGGCTGGAGGTATCGAATGCCACGTGCGGCCAGCCGCGCGGGGTCCGCAGTGATACCGCCCGACGCATTACCGGCGTGAATGAGGTCGCCGCCGTCACGCAGCGCGCTGATCGAAGCGTCCAGCGTCTGCCGACCGATCAGGTCGTACACCACATCGACGCCAGGCCCGCCGTTGGCGGCGTTGATCTGTCCCGCCAGATCCGGCTGATCCGAACGTAGCACCGCATCGAGTCCCCAGCCCTCGACAATGTCTGCCTTGCTGGCGGACCCTACGGTCGCGATGACCCTGGCGCCCAGCGATTTCGCCCAACGTGCGAGCAAACTGCCGACCCCACCGGAGGCGCCGTGCACGACCACGCTTTCGCCGGCCTTGACCCTGTGCGCGTGTTTGAGCAGCGCCCACGCCGTGAGCCCCTTGGACAGAAGCCCGGCGGCCTGTTCACTGGCGATGTCGTCGGGAAGCTTGATCAATGCGCTGGCGTCGATCACCCGGCGATCTGCGTAAGCACCGAACGCGAAGAAGTAACCCACGCGATCACCCTCTTTCAGGTGCTGCACGTCGCGCCCGACGGCCTCGACGACACCTGCCGCCTCTACGCCCATGCTGAACGGCAGCGGCACCTTGAACGTGCCATCCCTGAACATCGTGTCGACGAAATTGACGCCGATGGCTTCGTGACGGATGAGCACCTGCTCACGGGAGGGCTGCTCCAGATCGAAGGTTTCGTAATGAAGGACAGCGGGTGCGCCTTGCTGGTAAATCCGGATGCGTTGAGTCATGGCCGCCTCGGCGATGGAAATGTTGTCAGTGAAAACCCAAGCCTGAGACCGAGCGGTGCCGCGCGATGAATGGCGGCACTGCTGACCGGATCATGGGCTCAGGAATCGATCAGGCGCTCTGGCCGCCATCGACATTGAGGGTCGCGCCGGTGATATAGGACGCCTCGGGCCCCGCGAGAAAGGCCACGGCAGCGGCGATGTCCTCTGGCTGACCGTAGCGACCCAATGCGGCCAGGCCGGCAAGGAACGGTGCATGGTCGGCGGTTTCAGGGTTCATCTCGGTGTTGATCGCGCCCGGCTGGACGACGTTCACGGTGATGTTCCTGGGCCCCAGGTCCCGGGCCCAGCCTCGGGTGTACGCCGCTACGGCCGCTTTGGTCGCGACATAATCGGCTGCGCCGGGGAAAGGGACGCGATCGGCGCCGGTGGTACCCAGCGAAATGATCCGCCCGCCGTCGCTCATCAGGCCGACTGCCGCGCGCACGGCAGTCACGACGCCACCGATATTGACGGCTTGCTGACGGTCGAACGCTGCGATGTCGGCGTCGGGATCGCCAACGGGGCCGGTGACAAAGACGCCAGCGCTGTTGACCAGGATATCCAGGCGACCGAAATGCTGATGGACCTGCCTGACCAGCGCAGTCACTTGCGCCGGGTTGCCCTGATCAGCCTGAACGGCCAGCGCCTGCACGCCATGACGTTCTATGTCGGCGACCACTTGCTGCGCCTGCTCGGCGGATTTCGCGTAGCTGAACGCGACATGAGCGCCCTCTGCGGCGAGACGTTTTGCGATGGCGGCGCCGATGCCGCGAGAGCCGCCGGTCACCAATGCCACTTTGCCTTGCAGTTGCTGAGTCATCTGTCTGATCTCCACTTGGAGCCGGCCGGAATGGCGGGCTTCGTTTCGGTGGAGCCAATGTATGAGATAGCCAGCGCGGGATAAATTAGCTAAAAAGGACACCACTGTTCCTTTAAACGGGCTAATGCCTGCTGACCCTATCTCGAAAGGCGAATCATCACGTGGACTATTTCACGGCAGTCAAAGCGTTTATTCAGGTGGTCGAGGCAGGCAGCTTCGTCAAGGCAGCGCAAGCGTTGAGCCTGCCACGCAACACCGTCACCAAACACATCCAGTCGCTGGAAGCCCACTTGCGCGTCAAGCTGCTCAACCGCACCACGCGGCGCATTTCGCTGACCAATGACGGCACCGCGTATTACGAGCGCATGGTACGGGTGGTGGATCAGTGGCTGGAGGCGGAGTCGGACCTGGTGAGCACCCAGGCTCGCCCCCACGGGCGGTTGCGGGTAGACATGGGCTCGACCATGGCGACCATGCTGGTGTTGCCGGCGTTGCCGGAATTCCAGAAGCGCTACCCGGAGTTGCAACTGGACATCGGCGTGAGCGACAGGCCCGTCGACCTGCTCGGTGATCGGGTCGACTGCGTCATTCGCGGCGGCACCCTGAGCGATCCATCTTTGATCGCCAGACGCCTGGGCAGCCTCAACTTCGTCACCTGCGCGACGCCGGCCTATCTGGCCCGCCACGGCACACCGCTGCACCCGACCGACCTTGAGACGAACCACCAGATGGTTCGCTACTTCTTCGCCGGCACCCAACGACGCCTGCCGGTGGAATTCGTCAGAGGCGAGGAGCGCATCTCGGTGGACGCCCATTACTTTGTCTCGGTGAACGACTCCAACGCCCTGCTCGCCGCCGCGCTCGCGGGTATGGGGGTGTTGCAGACGCTGATGTTCATGGCCGAACCGCATTTCAAGTCTGGCGCACTGATTCCACTGCTCGAAGACTGGTCGCTGGAGCCGAACCCGATCTACATCGTCTACTCCCCCAACCGACACCTCAGCGCCCGCGTCAGGGTCTTCGTGGAATGGCTGGTCGAGCTGTTCGAGGCGAAGGGGTTGCGTTGACCGAACTGCACACGAGTCTGAGGCGTTACCTTGAAGTGGGGGTGGTTGTTATCCGTGGTTTTTGAGTGCGGTGGGCCAGGAGCGCGTTCGATCCACGAAGACTGATCGGGAATACGGCCGTGCTTTGGAGCAAGCAGCTAAGGCGAGGAATGGTCACTGTCTTGTCGCTGAAAACAAAGACCTCTCCAGTTCATTAGCTCTCAACGCGCTGATAGGATTCACTCATCAATCAAACTGAGTTCTTTTCATGCTACGGATTGCAGCCCTCTCAATTGCCTTGGCCATCCTTTCATTACCCGCATTTGCACAAGAACAATTTCAGTGCGGTGGCGCAACTGTCACCATCGCGGTGGATACGACCATGCCATTGCGCTCGACAGAAGGCGCAGACGTTATCCTCCGGGTTGAACGAGGCCCACGCTCAACAATTTTGCGGTATAGCAATGTGGATTTCGTGGGCGGTCAATGCGACACCGATGCGAATCATGCTAGCCGAATCATTTACCAGGCAATATGCGCCGGTAGCGGTTGCCATGATTTGTCGAACTGGGGAGTGATTAACCCTGACAGCCTTCAAGCGCTGCTCGTACCTTCAAACGACAGCCTTGAGCAGGCCATAGCCCTGCTTGGGCATAAGCCAGTGCTGAAAGACAAACCAATGAATGTGAGCCTTGAGGCACACCGCCTCGGACTACTGCCCCCTAACCCTCAGCGATATACCCGATCTGGGTAGGAAGCCGTCCTCCAAGATCCAGCTGTCCTAGGGCTGAGCCAGATCGGATGTACGGCCACCGGCGCGAATAGCTGAACCATCTGGGTTCATAGCATCCTCATCCCGGCGGCTTGGGTAATACTGTTTTTTGTCGTCGAGCCCATAAAAGATAATCCCATGGATGCCCATCGCTTGGGATTTGGGTACGGGACTTTCCCAGAGCCTACGGAAAATAGATTCAAGTTCAACGTCTTCTTCTCTTTCCCATATTTCCGATGAGAACGCGATATCCGTGCCCGCAGGAAACAGAGTGTTAAATGATGCTTCATCACAGGAAAAGATGTCGTAGACGCAATTGAGTGCGCCGTCGATGATTTGAATATTTTTCATGAGCGAAAGTCCTTATATCAGAGAGGGTAGATTCAGGCTGTTCGGCTTGTTGAACGCCGTCCAATCAAGAGTGAGCGGCTGCTCTGGGTCGATTGCTGCCGTTGCAAGCGTCGCACCTGGTGTCGCGACTCCATGAAACGTCGGCAGGAAAAAATGGGCAGCCATAGACAATGTTAAAGCGCTGGCTCTCATGCCGATACCTTCCTCTGATTACAAACGCTTGATGGCCCCCGGCCAAGAAACCAAGGAAGAATCATGCGCAAGCACCACCTGATAGCCGCTCTCCTTTCCGTCACGCTTGGCGGATGTGCCTCCACGCCCCATGCTCCAATGGCTAAGATCGACTACAGTCGCCAAACTTACGAAGGCACAAGGTACGAGAAACCTGGAGTAGATGCGGCCTCCCAACAAGCCATCTTCAAGACAGATATCGATGGCTGCGAGGCCGATGCCAACCGACACTACGAGGAATCCACCGCTCGCAGTGGCCAACTCTCACAACTGTATGGCCAACCGCTGCCCCCTCAAATCCTCGCAACAATGAAACGAATCCAAGTAAACGTGTGCATGGCCGGTGATAGTCAGTCGTCAAATAAAGGCAAGGGGTGGACAGCTATTCATCCGGGTTGAGACGATCATTGCTTTGATTCAAGAAGCATCTTCGGATGTGTAGGGGCTGGCCTGAAAAAATGCTATTGGCCGATTTCTGTCAGTCTCGACAGGCAGCAATCGGCCAGGAGCAGTCTCTCGCCAAGGGCAGCCATCGACTCTGGAGTCAGCGCTGCGACTCTTCGGCAAATGGTGCTACAAACTGAGCATATGACGACATGAATAGAGGCGAAATGAATCTGCTGAGTCCCGATCTGCGTGAAGACCTCCTCGAAGTGCTGGATGAGGTCTCTACACTGATGTCCGCTGAATATGCGCAGCTTGGCCCCTTGCCTGATGATCATCCACTGGCACAGTCAGGTCTTGAGAATGGGGCAGAGATCGTTCTGGACTACATCGCACACGGCGAATCGGGTGTCGCACTCGATCATCTGTTCTACATGATCAAAGAGCCTCCTCTCGCTATCTCTGCCAAGTCTGCCGAGAAGCTAGCTCGGCTTGCCAAAGTGTTCGAAATGCCCTTGACCTGGAGGGCATGAGGTCTGATCGGAGAGTAGAACAGGACACGCCATTGGCGCAGCGGAAGACGGCTATCGGCCAGAAGCAGACATCAACAATCTATATGAGTTACCGGTCATGCAAACGACAGCTTTTCCAACCGAATCCGAAGTTCGTCTCGTGGCGCAGCGCGCCTTGCTGGGTGAAATTCCCCCACGCCTGAGGTCCGTGTCGTTCGATATCGCTGATGATGGGCGACTGCGTGGGCGATTCGAGTTCGACGGTGATCCGACGGATGAGGAGCGGGAATGTGCCAGCGTCGTTATGACAAATGTCGTAGCGGCGCTCAGCCCCGCTATTTCGTTGTCCGAAGAATTCGTGTCCAACACTTTCCCAAAACAACGGAATTTCCTGCCTATTTCTGTCTATGCGCGAAACGAAGATGCTTGGAACAGCTGGACCGCGAGCTATGGAAACCAATAACTGAACGACTGCAATGGATCGATTGCTGTCACTCAATGATAGTGGAAAAGCCTTGAGATCAAGCGTGAGGCTTTATCACCGTCAGCCTCATAAAGATCGTGTAATCCGACCTGATCGGTGAGTTTGTGTAGATTGAAGTGGTTGTAAAACGCTTGGCCCAGTCGCTGATGCTCGAAGCCTCCTTGACTCCAAAGCCGGACGAACTCCTCATAAGCGGCGCGTTCGATCTGTAACGAGGACTCATTTCCCATTTCAGGTTCCTATCATTAGAGGGAATCAAGCGTACTAGCTGCCTATCAGCCCTTCCAGCTCGGCCTTTCCAATCAGACAGTCAGCTATCGGCCAGAAGCAGACATCCGCGAGTTCCCTTCGGTCTAGCCGCACTCAAGCCTAATGTGTGTGTAATCATGATTATCTTGAAGCAAGGAGCAAGGTATGCCGCACAACATCATGACTTTTCAGGATGCGATTCGCCCTGGAAGCTCATCGAACGGCTGTACCAGTGTTGAGCGTAGCTTTGCTGATTTCCAAATCGACGGGCGTTCGTTACTGGACATTCTGGAGACGGCTGACGGTGGGCACTCTGACTACATGAGTGGTTTCGTGTCAGGTTATCCAGAGCAGAGTCTCCAATTTGCCGACAACCTGATTCGATGCGACCTGCCACAGGCAGAGCACTGTCGGGTGGTCATTTACATCTGCCCCGAGTGCGGAGACATAGGATGCGGAGCCTACTCAGTGCAAATTCGCAGTTTCAGTGGCGGGATCATATGGGAGGGATTTGCTTACGAAAATGGATATGACGAACCTCGGATAATCGCCGACGTCGGCCCATTTATATTCAGCTCAGCACCCTATGTGCGCGCTGTGAAAGCCGCATCTGAGCTTTGATTTGGCGGCGTCAGGGGACTGCCTCCTTGGTCAAGTGTGTCCGCTTTGGGTCGATAGCTGCCATTTGAGCGTCTACTGCCCGCCCATCAAGATCTCTTGGCACAGAAGACTTCGCACCCATTCAAGGAGGATTGACCCCATGAACCTTCAACAACTCATACACCTGCCGCCACAAATGGCTAACCTTGAGAAAGAGGCAGTTGCAGAAGACTTCAGGTTTCTCACCAGACTGATTTCAGAATGGAATTCCGGCACCAATCGCTTCGATGCGCCCGGCGAATTCCTCATGGCGGCCTATCTGAATCAGCGCTTGGTGGGCATTGCAGGTTTGTCTGTTGATCCGTTTACGCATGACCGTACAGGAAGGTTGCGACGTGTGTATGTGGCGCCTGCATCGCGCGGGCAGCAGGTTGGCCGCAGACTGGTAAGCGCATTGATTGCCCACGCCGCGCTGCACTTTGAAAGTGTGCGTCTGTACACCGACACCTCAGAGGGGAGCGCTTTTTATCTGCGCTGCGGCTTCACTCGAACAGACGATGCTCACGCGACCCACATAGTCCAGATCAAAAACCTCTGAGGTTTTTGGCTATCGTCCAGAATCTAACGGGCGCGACCTTAGGCCTGGAAGATTCTTTACGTGCAGTCTGTCCAACTCGCTCAGACCTTCGCGCCACAGTCTTCATCACATTCTCCATGCACCTTGAGGCTGATCGGGCCCATCGTCGGCCAAGGCTTCGCGCAGGCCAGTGATGTCCAGCGGCCGGCAATAGGCCGGACGAGCCCGCTCGAAACGATGACCTTCTGCGAGGGCACCCGCATCGACCACATCAAACCCGAACCGCTCATGCAGTTCGATGACCCTACGCTTGGCTTCCGCGTCATCACTCGCAATCGGCAATGCCCGGCGCCACATCGAAGTGTCCGGATGTGAATGTGCAATGAGATCGCGCTCCAGAATGGCGTTGAACGCCTTGACCACCCTGGCACCGGAGAGATGCCGCGCCAATATCTCGCTGGTGGTGCTTTCATGGTTGTCCAGTTCGGCGATTTGACCGTCACGCTGGGGATAGTAGTTACCAGCATCCAGCACGATCGTGCCGGTAAACGCCTGTACTGGCAGCTCTGAGTAGCGGCCAAAAGGAATAGCGAGTAACACCACGTCGCCAAAGGTTGCGGCCTGCTCGACCGTTCCGACCTGACATCCCAGCGATGCGACAGTGCTGGTCAATGTATGGGGCCCGCGCGAGTTGCTGAGCATGACCTCGCACCCATTTTTCATGGCGAGGGCAGCGATTGCCCGACCGATAAATCCCGCTCCGATAATGCCGATTCGCATTGCTCAACTCCTGCTTTCCAGACAGATATTGCTGAAAGGCCCTTGCCCATCAGCTCGATAGTCAGGATGCTATTTGAAATCGGACGGATTAAATATTGGCTTTAGATTGCGAGAGTCGAAACCATGAGTACTGAATGATGGACCAATTGCAAAGCATGGCCGTGTTCATCAAAGCCGCAGACAGCGGCTCATTCTCCGCGGCCGCAGAAGCTCTGGGCATGTCTTCGCAGATGGCTGGCAAACATGTCAGCTCTCTGGAAGAGCGTCTGGGCGTGAAGTTGCTGAATCGCACGACACGTCGGCAAAGCCTGACCGAGATCGGCCAGCAGTATTACGAACGCTGCAAGCGCGTGCTGGCCGAAGCCCAAGCCGCCGACGCCGTGGCCGAGAACTACACAGAAGCGCCACGCGGCCGGTTGCGCATCAGCGCCCCTGTGACCTACGGGACCTACTGCCTGATGCCACTGTTGAACCGCTACCTGCGTCGATATCCGGAGGTAAAGGTAGAACTGTCGCTCAATGACCGCTTCGTGGATCTTGTCGATGATGACTTCGAGGTCGCGATCCGCATCGGGAAGCTCGACGACTCCAGCCTGATCGCTCGTCCATTGGCCCCCTACCGGCTGATTGCCTGCGCCGCCCCGAGTTACCTCGCCGAGCACGGCACCCCACTGTCGCCGGACGACCTCACTGGTCATCATTGCCTGGGATCAAACGCCTGGCCCGCGACGGTGTCAGGCGAGTGGAGAATGCTGGGTGGAGAAAATCTGCAACAGCTCGCCCGGCAAAGTCGGCTTCAGGTCAACGACGCGCGCGCACAGCGTGCTGCGGCCTGCGACGGTTTGGGCATTATCGTGGGGGCTGAGGTCATGCTCGCAGACGATATTCGTGAAGGTCGCCTGGTACGCCTCTTTCCCCAGCTCCAGACACCAGCACGACCGGTTCACCTGTTGTATGCGAGCGACCGGCGTATGCCGCCCAAGCTGCGCAGTTTTATCGAACAAGTGGTGGCAGAACTTGAAATTGATCCGGGTTCAATGAGGTGAGGGTGTAGACGGGGGCCAGCCAGCGTTTGAGATCCGACGCCGCCGATAAAGACCCCGGCTTGATTGGCCAATCGATGCATTTCGAAAAGGAAGGCTCAAGCGGCAAACTGTATGAATTTATCTGGCCCATTGGTTAGCATCAGCTGTCATCGACAATGTAGGCCGGGCAAGCACCGACAAATCAAGGAAGAAGAGATGCAGCAATATGACGTTGCGGTATTAGGTTGGCGTTGTCGCAGTCCAGGACCACCTCGGCGTATCAGAAAGCGCGAAAAAGGATTGACCGTCTGTGCGGCGGGCTGATTTTGGCGTTGAGCTTACGGCAGTTGACCCAGGTCCGGAATTGAACATGAGAAAACTGGAGTGTCGGCTATCGGCCTGAAGCAGTCAGTCAGACGTTTGCTCGCAACAGTTCGAGCAGAAGTTTGAATGCAGGCTTAGGCTGTCTGCGACTCGGATAGTAAAGGTGATACCCCGTGACGACCGGACACCAGTCTTCCAGAACACGTACGAGACGGCCGTCGTGAACCTGTTGTTGGACGACATCTTCCGGAAGGTGCGCCAGCCCGACTCCAGCTAACGCGAAGTCCAGCATCATGGGGACTGTGTTGCAGACCATCTGACCCTCCGCCCGAACTCTCACGTCACGTCCGCCCTTTTCAAAGGGCCAAGACCAGAGGCCCCCTGATGTCGGGAGGCGAAGATTGATTCCGACATGCACGGTGAGGTCATGGGGCGTAACAGGCTTGGGCCTGCGCTTGAAGTAAGCAGGTGAACCCACCACAGCCTGCCGGAAATCAGGACCTATACGTACGCCGATCATGTCCTTGGCCACCTGCTCGCCCAGACGAATCCCTGCGTCGTAGCGTTGCTCGACAATATCGATCAAGCCGTAGTCGTTATTGATTTCGACCGCGATCTCGGGATAGTTCAGCATCAGCTTGCTGACCGCAGGAACCAGAATCGTCGCAGAGGCATGCTCTACCGAGGTGATCCGCAATGTCCCAGCGGGTTTCCCGCTTAATTCGGAGAGATCGGCCAGCCCAGCCTCAATGCCTTCGAAATGGGGGCCTATCGAGCCCAGCAATCGCTCGCCCGCCTCTGTGGGTGACACGCTTCGCGTGCTGCGAGTCAGCAATTGCACTCCCAACTGCTCTTCGAGCCGCCTCAGCGTCCGGCTCAGCGCTGGCTGAGACGTGCCTAACTGGGCCGCCGCTTTGGTGAAGCTGCGCTCGCGCGCGACCGTCAGGAATGCAACCAGGTCATTAACGGTGTCCCGCATAATTGATACCAAACTGATATAGGTCCATTCCGATCATACCCCCTAATCATTTGTGGGGTGCGCTGCTAGATTGGTTTCACATTCAGTTCGAGTCACTCACATGAATCCGATTTACGACTTCAACGGACAGGTAGCACTGGTAACCGGCGCGAGCGCAGGCATCGGTCTAGCTGCTGCACAAGCTTTTGCGAAAGCCGGGACGAGCGTTGTGTTGGCGGACATCAACGAAGCTTTGGTGCAGAGCGAGGCCAGCAAACTGGTCGCTACTGGATACAGAGTCAAGGCTATCACTTGCGATGTAGCCGACGAGACACAGGTGGCCAAGATGGTCGAGGACACTGTGGCTACCTACGGCCGGCTGGACATGGCCTTCAACAATGCGGGTATCGCCGGTCATTCCGGCGCATTGACCGCCGAGACCGCCGAGTCTTTCGACCGCCTGAACGCGATCAACTTGCGCGGTGTGTGGGCTTGCATGAAACACGAACTGGCCCAAATGGAACGTCAGGGCAGCGGCGCCATCGTGAACTGCTCGTCTTTGGGCGGACTGGTGGGACAGGCTGATCGCGCCGCCTATCACGCGACGAAACACGGGGTTATCGGGCTCACCAAAAGCGCTGGCGTCGAATACGCAGCTCGCGGAATTCGAGTGAACGCCGTATGCCCAGGCGTGATTGACACCCCAATGTTTACGGATCTCCTTGAGCGCTCTCCAGAAGCGATGGAAGGCGTTAAACGCGACCAACCGATTGAGCGTTTAGGGCAACCGGACGAGATTGCAGCTGCCGTGCTCTGGTTGTGCAGCTCGGCAGCCAGCTTCGTCGTTGCGAGTGCTTTGCCCGTCGATGGCGGCTTCACCGCTCACTAATTTGCAGATCGCAAATTCACTCACCCAGGAGTTCTCATGGACAGCAAAAAGCCGGTCTCCAACGCAGACGTCTTCGGTTCAATCGGTCGTCGCGAGTTCGTGACCAAAGCCACGCTGGCCGGCGCTATGTTGGCGGTCGGTGGTTCTGCATGGGCAGACTCATCAACCCCGAAAGGCAATGTCCAGGACTCGAAAACACCTCACAAAGGGAATCTAAAAATGACCAAGCGTCATCTCGGTGACCTCGAAGTCTCCGCCATTGGGGCAGGCTGCATGAGCATCAGTGCGAACTACGGCCCTCCTGCGGATATCGATCAGGGCATCCATACCCTTCGTACAGCCTTCGAAAACGGCGTCACCTTCTACGACACCGCTGAAGTATATGGCCCCTACACTAACGAAGAGCTGGTCGGCAAAGCGCTCAAGCCATTCCGTGACCAAGTGAAGATCGCAAGCAAATTTGGCTTTGCTATCGACGGCACTATTGCCTTGAACAGCCGTCCAGAACACATCAAAAAGGTCGTAGAGGAATCGCTCAAACGGTTGCAGACCGACCGTATCGACCTCTATTACCAGCACCGGGTCGATCCCAATGTACCGATTGAGGACGTCGCCGGCGCGATCAAGGATCTCATTGCCGAAGGCAAGATTCTGCATTTCGGCCTGTCGGAGGCCAGCGCGAAAACCATACGCCGGGCTCATGCCGTGCAGCCCGTGTCAGCCATCCAGACAGAGTATTCATTCTTCCATCGAGACCCTGAGCACAACGGCGTGCTCGCCGCCTGCCAGGAACTGGGAATAGGTTTCGTTCCATGGGCTCCGCTCGGGGAAGGCTATCTGAGCGGAAAAATGGATGCGCATACCAAGTTCGATTCCAAGACCGATTTCCGAGGGACGTTCCCGCGCATGTTTCCTGAAAACATGAAGGCGAACATGCCGGTTGTGGACATTTTGAGGAGCGTTGCTTCTGCTAAAGGCGGCACGCCGGCCCAAATCGCCATTGCCTGGCTGCTTGCTCAGAAGCCTTGGATTGTTCCGATCCCCGGCACCCGCAGAGTCGATCACCTGACTGAGAACCTGGGTGCGCTGAACATCGAATTGACAAGCAGTGACCTTCTGGCGATGGAACAGCAGTTTTCCAAATTGACAGTGCATGGTGAGCGGATGTCGGACATGCATATGCAGCAGATTGATCGGTCCTGAGAGGCCGATGTAGCGGCTTATCGGTCGGGTTCGCACACTGTGTTCCGACCGTGCCTGCTTCTCGCTGTATAGCGATAGAACGAAACGGAGACTCTCAATATGACCGAAGGATGCCGAGCATTTGAAGCGGTGGTCCGTGAACGTAGAGCCACCCGACAATTTCTTCCGACACCACTCACCTCTGAGCAGATCCGGGCGGTATTAGCTGATGCCCAGAATGCCCCGTCCAACTGCAACACGCAGCCTTGGCTGGATGAAATCCCCATCGAACGCCGGTATTGACGAAACACACTGGTCGGAGATCTGGATGAAAATCGCCCTTCGTGCCCTACGTGGCGCAACGCTCGACTCGGTCCCCGGCACGGAGCCCGCTCCAGGGCGCTGCCGAGGACGCCGAGCGTTTGCGAAGGGCCGGGCCATATCGTTCGACAGGCGGCGCAGGTCAGACCTGAGCCATGCCACCGTCGACCGGCAGCTCGGCTCCGGTGATGTAACTGCTTTGGTCGCTTGCAAGGAACAGCGCGGCCGAGGCTATTTCATCTGCCCGCCCCATGCGTCCGAGCGGGATCAGTTTCGTCAGCGTCTCGCGCACCTCCTCGGACGCCGCCGCCATCATGGCGGTGTCGGTTGGCCCTGGGGCCACCACGTTGACGCGGATGTTACGGGTAGCAAGCTCATTGGCCCAGGTTCGCGCGAATGAGCGTACGGCGGCCTTGGTCGCTCCATAGACGCCATAGCCTTTGGTGCCGATCGCATCGGCAATTGAGCCTACCAGCACGATTGAACCACCATCCGGCATGATCGCCGTTGCGGCCTTGGCGGCAAAAAGCAGCGCACGCACGTTGAGGTCGAACGTCCTGTCGAAATGATCCTCGCTGATGTCATCGAGTGTCGCGAACTCAGAGATACCGGCGTTGACGACGAGCACATCCACCCGTCCCGCCTCACTGCTCACCGCTTCGAAGAAGGCAGCGAGCGCCGTCAAATCTGAAGCATCGACGCGACGAGGGTGCAGCCTGCCGGCACCAAGCTCGACGCCTCCCTCTTCGGCGCGACGACTTGTGGCGTAAACGGTCGCCCCTTCCGTCGCGAATCGTTCTGCGATAGCACCACCAATACCACCATGGCCACCGACCACTACGGCAATTTTGTCTGCAAGAGTGCTCATACGTCCTCCCATCGTAAATGATGACGAACAAGCTATCATTCTTATATCTAATCACAAGAACGCACCTGATGGTGCTTAGATATCGAGGTGTATACCCATGTCCAAAGACGTTCTCGAACTGCCGCTCGATGTCACCGCGACGCGGCCTATTCTCGAACATATCGCCAATAAGTGGACGGTGCTGATCCTGAGTGTCCTTTGCACGCAACCGGCACGGTTCAACGATCTCAAGCGCCGGCTTGATGGCATTACCCACAAGGCGTTGGCTGACGCATTGAAGCGTCTGGAGCGCAACGGCCTCATCAGTCGAAAAGTGCTGCCGACGCGGCCAATCGGCGTCGAGTACACGATTACCGACCTTGGCTGCTCACTACGCGAACCATTCGCCGCCCTTTACAACTGGTCGCTTGCCTACGGTCCCGCGCTGGAAAGAGCGCAACTTGCATATGACACATCAAGAAAGAACGAAGTGTTGGAAGAGGACATTTAACAACAGAGGGCATGCGGCTTTCTCTGCACATGTTCACCAAGTGCGATCACTGCGACCTGGATGCTAAAGGCTCCTGAACGTTTCCGTGACGAGCTATAGCGTGCTTGATGAGAAGGTCTTGAAGATCAGCCTACGTGAAGGGGTCGTGCAGATTTACCCCCAGCATATCGTTGTCTAAACAAATCAGCACTCAGCGTGGAGGGTGCCAAGCCGAAGAGCGAGTCGTATTGAGCTCGACTCAGCGAGCATCCAAGATATCCCGTTCAGCCGCCAACCCACTCAACCACAAGGACACCCATGCTCACTTCTCTTGTGCTGCAGGGCCAGCCAGCCACACCCGAACCATCCGAAGCGTTGGTTCCGTGGTGGAGTTTCACGAAGACGGTTTTGGCTGTTACAGCGCTTTCACTGGTGCGTGACGGGTTTGTTGAACTGGATACGGAGGTTCTCGGCCAGCGTTTTACGTTGCGCCAGTTGCTGCGGCATGAAGCGGGTCTGGCCGATTACGGCGAACTTGCGGAGTATCACGCCGCCGTTGCGAATAAAGAACGCGCGTGGTCGGCAGATGAAATGATGCAACGCCTTGACGGCCTTCGCCTTCGATACAAACCCGGGACGGGCTGGCGTTATTCCAATGTGGGCTATTTGCTGATTGGCAGGCTTATCGAACAGCTGACTGACCTGCCCCTTGAGGAAGCCGTGACTCAGCGAGCACTGACACCTCTCGGGCTGTCTGACGTTCGCTTTGCGAAAACGCAGGTAGACCTGCAATCGACGGTGCCCGGAATCCCCGCAGATTACGATCCCGCCTGGGTTTACCACGGATTGCTCATCGGTTCTGTGGCGCACGCAGCACTGTTCCTGGATCGACTTTTCCACGCAAATCTGATTTCCCGCGAGTTGCTCGAGCAGATGCAAACAGCACGAGCGCTGGGCGGCCCGATCGATGGACGACCCTGGATCGGCCCGGGTTACGGCCTGGGCGTCATGAAAGGATCAGTCGGCGGCGGACTGTCTCTCTGTGGACACACAGGATGCGGACCGGGCAGTGTCATCGCCGTTTACAGCGTGGTCGACGGAGATACGTCGGCCTGCTGTGCTGCATTTGACGCAGGCGCCACTGAGGGAGATGTTGAAAACATTGTGACCGAGCGACTGATAAACGCTGTGCGATCGCACGCGACCTGAGGTCACTGTCATCTGCCGCGGCACCTGGACGATGCCTGGGAGCGACGACCCTCGCTCCCGCCGCAAGCCAAGACCCTCCATGCCCATCGCGCAGAAGGCTCAGCGATTCGACCAACCCTCCACGGTGCGTACCAGCTCGGTGAGGTCGCGTCCGCCGCCGTCCTGTTGTGCGGCCACGTTCCACAGTTGACGCGCCGCGTTGCCCAGCCACATCGGCACGCCCAGCGCCTGGCATTCCTCGACGGCCAGGCCGACGTCCTTGCACACGCTTGAAATCGGGAAGCCAAAGTCGAACGTGCCGGGCAGAACGTGCCTGGGAAATTTGTCCATCGTCGCGCCGTTCTTGCCGCTGCCCGCGTTGATCACCGCCATCATGACCTCGGGGTCCAGCCCACCTTTCACGCCTGCGACGAAGGCTTCGCTGGTGATGGCGAACGCGGTGGTCGAGAGCATGTTGTTGAGCAGCTTGAGCAATTGCCCCTGCCCCGGCTGTTCGCCGACGATGAACACTTTGCCGAACACGTCGAACAGCCCACGCACTCGCTCCACTGCCGCCGGTTTGCCCGCGACCATCAGCGCCAGCGTGCCCTTTTTCGCGCCCGCGGCGCCGCCACTGACAGGCGCGTCAACGGTGTCGATGCCTCTCGCAGCCAACCCTTCGGCGACTTCCTGCTCGGCCCGGGAGCCGACGGTGGAAAGGTCCACCAGAATGCGCACCGTATTGCCCTCGATGATCCCGTCGGCGCCCAGTGCCACGGCCTTGAAAATCGCCGGGCTCGGCAGGCTGGTGAAGACGATTTCGGCGCTGTCGGCCACTTCCCGAACGCTGCCCGCGACCCGCGCACCCAGGGCGCCGAGCTCATCCAGCGCGCCTTGATCCTTGTCGTAAATCACCAGCGAATGGCCCTGCTCCAGAAGTCGGCGCGCCATCGGCCGCCCCATGACGCCAACGCCGACGAAGCCCAGTGGTTGATTGCTCATGATGGTTTCCTGCCTGTCAGAGACTCGCCAGGCGCATCAGCGCACCGGCATCGTTTGAGTGTTCCAGTTTCCACAACGCGTCTATCAACGGTTGCGGTTCGCACCCTGAACGGCCATAGGCCGCGAGGTCGCGCAGTTTGTCTTCGAGAAAATGATCACTGAGCGGCGCGTCGAGGCTGCCGAGGGAAACGTCGAGGGTTCGGGTGAGGACCGAGCCCGAGTGAAAGACGATCCGCACCTGTGCCGACTCCACCGGATAATCGGCGTCGTCCACGAACCGCAAGCGCCCGTAGAGCGCGCGCAGCCGTTGATCACTGACCGCTGCGTCGCTGAATTCGGCCAGCCCCGCCCTGCCCGTCGCCAGGCTGACGGCCACGGCATGTTGCGCGCTGACCTGGGATTGTCGACCCAGGCGTATGTCGGGCCGATCGGTGCGTTGACGCAATAACGGATGCCCCGTGAGTTCGATGCGCTCGATGTCTTCGAGCGCCCAGGTGCGATCCCGCGCCAGTTCGAGGCAGGCCTGGATGACCGGGTTGAGCACCACACCGCAGGGATAAGGCTTGTAGGTGTTGGCCGACAAGGCCCAGCGCTCGCCCAGCCCGGTGTTGATTTCGTCCAGCCGTGGCTGCTCGCCGAAGACGTTCAGAAAGCCCCGTTCCCCCTCCAGCGGCTGATCTGGCCCGGCGAATCCGTCTTGCGCCAGCAAGGCCGAGAGCAGGCCATTGCGCGCGGCGTTGCCGACGCCGATGCTCTTGGCCGCGCTGCCGAGGGTTTCCACCAGTCCGCTGGCCTGTGCGCTGGCGTTGCCGAACGCCCACACCAGTTGCCGTGCATCGAGGCCCAAGACCTTGCCGACGCCGGCAGCCGCGCCAAACACGCCGCAGGTCGAGGTGATGTGCCAACCGCGCCGGTAGTGTTCGGGGGAAATGGCCACGGCGATGCGGCACTCGACTTCGACGCCCAGCACGAACGCCAACAGCAGTTGCTCGCCGCCGATCACGCGGGTTTCCGCCAGGGCGAACAGCGCTGCGGCCACGGGCGCCGTGGGGTGCAGGATCGTCGGAATGTGCGTGTCGTCGTAGTCGAAAACGTTGGCGCTCATGGCGTTCAGCGACGCCGCGTTGAGCATGTCCATGACCTCGGCGCGACCTATGACGTGAGCCTCGTCACCCGCGTTGAAGCGCGAAAACAGCGTGGCGGCCTTGGCCACGTCCGGGTCGCTGCAGCCTGCCAGAGACACTGCGAAATAATTGACCAGCGCGCGATGGGCTTCGTGTCGTACGTGGGCGGGAATGTCCGACCAGGTCGCACGTTCGATGAAGTCCGCGAGTTGATGGCTAAGGGTTTGAGTCATGGGGTATCCATTTTCTGAAGTCAGACGCTGTCACCACTGCGGGCACTTTGCTTTGCACGGCTCATCCCGCCATCCACCCATCGTCCACCGGCAGCGTCGCGCCGGTGATCGAGCGGGCCGATTCGCTGCACAGGTAGACGATCAGATCGGCCACGTGACTGGCCTCGATAAAGCGCCCGGTGGCCTGTTTGCCGTGCAGGAATTCCACGGTCGCGGTCTGTCGGTCGAGCTGCTTTTCAGCCATCAGCGCGGTCAGTCGGCTTTCGATGTTTGGGGTCAGCACCGAGCCAGGGCACACGGCGTTACAGGTGATGCCCTGCCCCTGAGTTTCCACCGCCACGGCGCGGGTCAGGCCCAGCAGCGCGGTCTTGGTGGTCACGTAATCGATGCGGTTGGCGATGGCCCGCGAACCGTAGGCGGACGACAGATTGAAAATCCGCCCCCACTGGCGTTCGCGCATGCCCGGCAACACCCGCTGAATCGCCAGAAACGCCGCCGTGACATTCACCGCCAGGGCCTGATCCCAACGTGCGAGGGGGAACGCCTCCAGTGGGGCGAAATGTCGAATCACCGCATTGTTCACCAGCACGTCGACCCGCCCTGCCGATGCAATCAACGCCTCGACACCCGCTGGCGTGGACAGGTCCGCGCGCACATAGCGCACCTGCACATCGTGGGCGCGCATCAGGTCCTCACACGCCTGGCGCACCGTGTCAGGCGCGGCCAGACCGTGCAAGACCACGTCGTACCCCGCTGCGGCCAGGCCTTTGCCCATCGCCAGCCCGAGACCGTCCGACGACCCGGTCACCAATGCCGTGCGCCCATTCATACGCCGGCTCCGTGGGCGTCGATGCGCACCGCGAACGAGGGATCGCTCGCGTCAACCGGCGCGAAGCGATTCATCACGTCTGGGTCATGACCGGGAATCACCACCGCCCCAGGGCGCTGCAACCATTCGCGAATGCGTTCGTAACCCCGATACATGTCCGCCAGGCTATCGAGCACCGCGAACGGCCGGTCCTGCTCCAGTTCGTCGTAATAGTGAATGGCGTCCGAGGCGAGGATCACCGGGCCTTCAGGCATTTCCACCACCACGGCCATCTGCCCCGGCGTGTGGCCACCGAGTTCGTAAAGTTCGATGCCTGGAATCAGCGTGTTCTGCGGCGCGTCGAGCAGTGTGATGCGGCCTTCGCGGTGCAGCGCCTGAATGCGTTCGATGTCGAGCGGGTCGATGTGGTGGCCGTACTGCGGGCGCTTGCCCATGTCGGTACCCCAGAATTCGAACTCCTTGCGCGACATGACGATGTTCGCGTTGGGGTACAGGCCCAGGTTCCCGGCGTGGTCGTAATGGGCGTGAGTCAGCACCAGCAATTTGACGTCTTTGGGGTCGATGCCGAGCCGGGCCAATGCATCCGCAGGCGCGACGACGGGTTGCCGTTTACGGGCGATGGCCGCTTCGGGGCTGAAACCGGTGTCGATGACGATGGTCTGCTCGGCGCTGCGGAAGATCCAGAAAAAATAGTCCATGGTCATCTCCGCATCCGGTTCGCGGTAGGCGCGGAAGTTGTAATAGCACTCGCTTTTGGTGGTCTGCCGGGTGCCGTACCGCACCACGATCACTTCGGGGTCGGTCCAGTTCGGTCTGACGGTCGATGGCGTGTTCATGGGAAAACTCCAGATAAGGTCGGGGTTCAGGGCTTGATTTCTTGCGGCATTGCCTCGGACGCAGCCGCAGGCAGCGGCGCCGTGGCGATGTCTTCCAGGGACCGATTCTTGGTTTCCGGGCCGATGGACCCGACGATCACGGCCTGCAACAACAGGGTGCCGACGATCAGCGTGATCACCCCGACAATGCCGAAACCGGCGAACACCGAGGCGATGGCGTACGGCACGAGGATGTTCACGCCACGCCCGATGGCGTTGCACAATCCGGCACCGCGCAGGCGCAGCTCGGTGGGAAACAGCTCCGGCACGTAACTGGCCACGCTCAACGACGACAGTACGTAGATGCAGGCGGTGATGGCGAAGCCGGCAGCGATGATCGCGGTTTCCGATTCGGCGAACGGATAGCTGACGCCGAAGCCAATCCCCACCAGCGAAAACAGGACGATCCCCCATTTGCGCCCCAGTCGCTCGGCCAGCGCAAAGGCGGTCAGCGAGCCCAGCGGCCCGCCGGCGAACATCAGCGTGGTCAGGCCCAGCGAGTTGGACACGCTGTGACCCTGCTGCACCAGAAAGGTCGGGATCCAGCTGACGAATGCGTAGTTAACCGTGAACAGCGCGACCAGCACGGTGATGCCGGTGATCGTGCGGGTCAGCAGCCGCCGGGAAAACAGGTCGCGTATCCGGGCTGGCGAGGTGTCGACGGTGGAGGTGATCTGCACGGCCGGGGTACTGCCGTGGACCACGCCGCATCGCGCTTCGATGGTGGCGACGATCTTTTCGGCCTCTGCCTGCCGCCCTTGGGACGCCAGCCAACGCGGCGATTCGGGCATGTTTTTGCGCAGAAACCAGACGATCAACGCTCCCACCCCGGCGATGGCAAACATCCAGCGCCAGCCGAAACGGGGAATAATCAGCCATCCGAGGAACGCCGCCAGAAACAGCGAAGTATTGATGATCAGGTTGAGAATGGTGCCGAAGCGACCGCGCCAGGCGGCGGGGATGAATTCGCTGAGGGTGCCGTAACCCACGACGATCTCGGCGCCCATGCCGACGCCCATCACCAGTCGGAAGAGGATCAGCCAGTACATGTTCGGCGCCAGCGCGGCGGCAATCGAGGCGAAGCCGTAGATGCCGAGGTTGAACTGATAGGTGAATCGACGCCCGAAGCGATCGCCCAGTACGCCCGACAGCCACGCCCCCGCCATCATGCCGATGAACGTCACCGAGACGAAGGTGGCGTTCAGCGCCAGTGTCGATTCATGGCTGTTGATCA
>Ga0160435_1000261_pt1 | contig 24198 bp, 19 predicted proteins | sample HID1973K_E0MG_FD_108213 | JGI IMG/M metagenome (GOLD analysis project Ga0160435, IMG submission 108213) | Enriched mosquito-associated microbial communities from UW Madison campus, WI, USA - HID1973K_E0 MG | ecosystem: Host-associated > Arthropoda: Insects > Digestive system > Unclassified ...
CCGTGTCACCACGGTCCCGGTGGTCTCTTACACCACCCTTTCACCCTTACCCGCCGCGGACGGCGGGCGGTCTGCTCTCTGTGGCACTGTCTCGCGGATCGCTCCGGGTGGGTGTTACCCACCGCCCTGCCCTGTGGAGCCCGGACGTTCCTCGGGGCGGTATCCCGCCACGCGACCGTCCAGCCGACCCATTCGCATCGGCGAGTTTACCGTGGTGAGCCCGATCGTGGTGTAGCATCCGATGTGTGGGCCCGATTGGGGAGGGTCCCGACTGAGCAGGCTGGGGGGCTTGTCATGAAGAAGTCTGTGTTCGCACGCGCACTCGTCGCGGGGATCTTGCTGCTGTCGTTGCCGACAGCGGCGCACGCAGCCACGGAGGACGACGGCTACACGCCAGGCGTCGACGGCAGCTTCACGCTGGCCGGCTCGGAGGTGGCGGGCGTCTGCGAGAACGACGTGCCGTGGATCGAGTACTCGGTGGTCCTCACCGATACCAACAACAAGGCGACGAGCCACACGGCTCGCCTGGTGCTGTCGAACGGCTCGCAGTCGACGACGATCCAGCTCGGCGCGCTCGATGCCGACGGCAAGCTCTCGGGCCGCATCCTGTGGCCGGGCGCATCCATCGCCGCCGACGGCTCGCCGACCGGCTGGCCGGGCTGGGCGTTCGTCGACGGCTCCTGGGTCGAGACGACGGACAACTTCGCGTGGACGCGCGGGGACATCTCGGCCAAGGTGGTCGTGAACCCCGAGGTCGCGGTCGCGCTGAGCTACCCGCCGAGCAACCCGTACTGCAGCGCGCGCCCGCCGGTGACCGGTGAGCCCGCCGATGTGGGCGACGAGGTCGTCCTCGCGGTCACGGGTGGCGACTTCGACGCGCTGCCGTTCGTCGTCGGTGGTGGAGCCGTGCTCCTGGTGGGTGCGGGCCTGATCGCCTTCAGCCGCCGCCGTCGCACCAACTGATCCATGGATCAGGCATCGCCTGATCTGACTCGTCGCCGCCGACGCAGGATCGTCGGGTGGACCCTCACGGGTCTGCTCGTCGTCCTCGTCGGCGCCGGCGTGTGGGTCGCGACGCGTGCGCTCACCGTTCAGGGTGAGCTCGCCGCCGTGGCCGGCCTCCAGGCCCGCACCGAGAAGGCGCTGGCCGAGGGAGACATCGACGCGCTGGGCGACATCGTGACCGCGTTCTACGGTCACGTCGCCTCGGCATCCGCCGCCGCCGGAGACCCGGTATGGCGGATCGCCGAGATCCTGCCCGGCGCGGGAGAGAATCTCCGTGCCGCCCGCGTCGTCACCGAGCAGCTGGAACGCGTGTCCGACGAGGTCGCGGCCCCGGTGCTCGACCTGACGGCGCAGCTCAGCGGCGGTGAGCTGCTGACGGACGGCGCGCTGAACATCGAGCTCGTCGGCGCGGCCGCCGCGCCGCTCGAAGACGCCACGACCGTGCTGGACGAGACGCGCACGACGGTCGCCGAGGTCCCCCGCAAGGGGCTGATCGCCGAGGTCGCCGACGGCGTCGACGATGTGGAGCGGATGCTCGACGGTCTCGGCTCCGCCATCCACGGTATGGCCGATGTGAGCAGCGTGCTGCCGGCCATGCTCGGCAGCGACGGGCCGCGGACGATCCTCGTCATGATGCAGAACAACGCCGAGCTCCGCTCGGGCGGCGGGATCACGGGCTCGTTCGCGGAAGTGGTCGCCGACGGAGGCAAGATCCGCATGACGCGGCAGGCCGATTCGAGCGAGTTCCAGCGCACCAAGACCGAGATCCTGCCGGTGCCCGCCTCGACCACCGCCCTGTACGGCGACATCGTCGGGCGCTACGTCCAGAACACGACGACGACCCCCGACTTCGATCTGTCGGCGCGGCTGGCGTCGACCTGGTGGGAGGGTCTGACGGGGCACCGCCCCGACGTCGTGCTCTCGATCGATCCGCTGGTCTTGCGGGCGCTGCTGGCCGTCACCGGGCCGATCACGCTCGAGGGCGGCAAGACCCTCGAACGCGACGGATTCATCTCGCGTGTGCTCGTGGCGCCGTACCTGCATCGCGAGCCGAAGGAGCAGACGGTCTTCTTCCAGGACCTGACGGAGCGCTTCTTCAGCGGTGTCATGACGAGCGCGGCCTCGCCGTCCGCATGGATCTCCGCGTTGCGTACGCCGATCGAGCAGGGGCGCATCTCGGTGTGGAGCGCCCACGAGTCCGAGGCGGCCGTCCTGGCCCACTCCCCCTTCGCGGGGCCCCTCGCGCGCCACGCGGATGCTGGAGAGGGCGCGTTCACGGTCTACCTCAACGACGGGACCGGCGCGAAGATGGACAGCAGTCTGGCCGTCGAACTCGGAGCAGTCGCCGGGTCCTGCCGCCCGGACGGGCGCCCGGAGGTGGCCGTCCAGGTGCGGCTCACCAACGAGGCTCCGGCTGACGCCGGCGAGAAATGGCCCTTCAGCATGACCGGGAGCGGCCGCTGGGGCGTCACGGCCGGTCATATCGCCACGGCGGTCGCCGTGGCCGCGCCCACAGGGTGGTTCTTCGGGGGGACGACAGCCGACGGAGAGCTGCAGGCCTCGGTGGACGTCGAGGACGGCGGGTTCCCGACGAGTGCGACAGAGGTCACGCTCGCTCCCGGCGAGTCGACCCTGCTCGAGGCGCGATTCGTCGCACCCGACGACGCCGCGGTCACCCCGCACCTCTTGCACACTCCCCTGCTGCGCCCGGCGGAGGACATCTCCCCGCGCGAGCTCGCCTGCGACTGATCCCCTCGATCAGTCCTTCGCGGCGTCCTCGGTGATCCTCAGATCGAGGGGGAAGTCGATCGGGAAGCCGCCGAACAGCAGACGTGCCGCGCGCTCTGCGCTCTCGCGCACTGCCGCGGCGACCGAGTCGGCGTGCTCGACCGGCGTGTGGACGATGATCTCGTCATGCAGGAAGAAGGCCAGGTGTGCGCGACGTGAGAACACCGGGCCGGATGCCGTCGCCGCCCGCGCCGCGTCGACAGCGGGCATCCCGGCCAAGTGGGTGCGGAGATCGGCGAGCCACGCGAGCGCCCATTCCGCCGCCGTCCCCTGGACGACGAAGTTGCGGGTGAACCGCCCGCGGTCCCGCGCGGATCGCCGCGCCGCGGTGTCGTCGCCGGCTGCGGCATCCGCGTCGGTCGCGCGCGCCTGCAGCGCGCGCCACGGCTCCGACGGCCGAGGACTCGACCGCCCGAGCCACGTCGACACCACCCCGCCGTCCTCTCCGACGCGCGCGGCGTCGTCGACGAGGGCCATCGCGCGAGGATAGGCGCGACGAAGCGCGGGAACGAGGCGGCCGCTGTCGCCGGTCGTAGCCCCGTACATCGCCCCCAGCACGGCGATCTTCGCCTCCTGCCGTGTGGCGACGACGCCGCCCGACACGATGCCCTCGTACAGGTCGGTCCCCCGCGCCGCCGCCGCCAGCGCCGTGTCGCGCGCCATCGCGGCGAGGACGCGCGGTTCGAGCTGGGCGACATCGGCCACCACCAGGACCCACCCCGGATCGGCGCGGACCGCCGCGCGCAGCTGACGCGGGAGCTGGAGCGCGCCGCCGCCGGACGACGCCCAGCGGCCCGTGACGACGCCGCCCGGCACGTACACCGGCCGGAATCGTCCGTCGGGCGCCCACTCCGCCAGCCACGCCCACCCGTTCGCCGTGAGGAGCCGCATGAGCTTCTTGTAGGCCAGCAGCGGCGCGATGACGGGATGATCGACTTCCGCGAGTTCCCATCGACTGGTGGAGCGCACGGAGATCCCTACGCGGTGCAGCGACCGCAGGAGCTTCGGCTGGGAGTCCAGACTCGCGGCGGGATCGCCGAGCGCCGCGCGGACGTCGTCGGCCCGCGCCTGCACGAGGGCCGGGAGCCCGCCGCCGAGCGGCCGCGGGCCCAGCATCTCGGTGAGCAGCCGGTCGTGCACGCCCGCATCCCAGGGCACGCCCGCGGCGTGCAGCTCGGCGGCGATGAGCGCTCCGGCGGACTCGGCCGCGAGGAGCAGGCGAAGCCGGTCGGGATCGGCGGATGCCGCGACGGCCGCCTGCTGTCGGGCGAACTCCGCGAGGATCTCCTCGGGATCGTCGGGGACGCCTGCCTGCTCCTCGAGGGCGAACAGGCCCTCGTCCACGTGCTCCTCCACGGAGGCGGCTCGCCAGGCCCTCGCCGCCCGCAGCGGCTCGGCGTCCTCAACGAGTGTGCTCGCGCGGAGGATCGCATGGCTGAGGCGCAGGTCCACGCATCGGGCGACCTCCACCCCCGCCGCGAGCAGAGCGGGATACCACCGGGGCGTGTCGTTCCACACCCATCGATGCGCGGCCGGCGCCGCACGGATGATGTCGGGCAGGTCCCCGCGCGCACAGGTCCTGCGTGCGATCTCGGCCCCGTCGGCGCCCACATCGATGAGGGTGACCCGGGCGGCGTCACGGCCGGCGACCAGGGTCCATCCGGGCGAGGTGCTGCTCATGGCAGGCGGGCACCTGCGGCGGTCACAGCCCCGACTCGTCGGTGCGGACGAGGATGCAGCCGCACTCCGGGCACGTGACGACGTCGTCCTCCGCCGCCTGACGGATGGTCTGCAGGTCGGTGCCCGCAAGGACCATCCGGCATCCTTCACACGTGCGCTGGCGGAGGAGCCCTGCCCCGTTGCCGCGAACGGCGAGCTTCTCGTACAGCGCGAGGAGGTCCGCAGGCAGGCTCTCGGCGATCGCCGCGCGGTCGCGCGTGGCGGCCTCGAAGCGCGCCGCCGCCTCGGCGACGGCGGACTTGCCCGCAGCACTCAGCCGGGCGCCCTCGTCGTTCGTGGCGGCGATCAGCGTCTCCTGTGCCGTGACGTCGGCGTCGGCGGCCTCCAACCGCTCCATGAGCTCCAGCTCGGCGTCCTCGAGGTCGCTCTTGCGCTTGGCGAGCGAGGCGATCTCATGCTCGAGACCCTGCGCGTCCTTCGGGTTCGCGGTGACGGCGAGGCGCTCCGCGTCGCGCGCGGCCCGTGCGTCGACCACCGCGACGTCCGACTCGATGCGGGCGAGCTCGGCCGTGACGTCATCACGGACGCCGAGAAGCCGCGTCAGCTCCGTCGACAGCGTCTGGCGCTGTGCGAGCAGCTCCTGCACGCGCGCACCCTGCTCGGGGTTACGGCGGGCGTGGTCGGCGGCGCGGATGGCCGTGTCGAGCGCGGCGACGTCGACGAGGCGGCGCTGGTCTTCGGGGCGGGCTTTCACGTCCTCCAACCTACCGTCCCGCGCCGACGACGCGCCGGGGTCGCTGCGGGGCTCCCGGTCCGGTGCGCCCGGAAGCTAGCATGTGGTCCCTGACGAGCAGAGGGAGCATTCCGATGAGCGTGATGCGCACCAAGTCGGTGGAACGATCGATCGCCGACACCGAGGAGCCGGAGTTCCGCCTTCGCAAATCACTGTCGGCATTCGACCTGACGGTCTTCGGCGTCGGCGTCGTGATCGGGGCCGGCATCTTCACCCTGACCGGACGCGTCGCCCACGAGGTCGCGGGGCCGGCCATCGTGGTGAGCTTCATCGTGGCGGCCATCGCGTGCGGGCTCGCGGCCATGTGCTACGCCGAGTTCGCCTCGACGGTGCCCGTGTCGGGGTCCGCGTACACATTCTCGTACGCCTCGCTCGGCGAGCTTCTCGCGTGGATCATCGGCTGGGACCTCATCCTCGAGATGTTCCTCGGCGCGGGCGTCGTCGCCCAGGGCTGGAGCGCCTACCTCGGCGTGCTGCTCGAACAGCTCGGGATGCCGATCCCGGCCGCCATCGGCTACGGCGGCACCGTGGACGTCATGGCGATCCTCCTCGTCCTCGTTCTGGGCGCACTGATGACCTACGGCATCCGCGAGTCGATGCGGGTCAACCTCGTGCTCGTTGCGGTGAAGCTCTTCATCGTGCTGTTCGTGATCGTGGCGGGTCTGCTGTTCGTGAATCCCGCCAACTACACGCCGTTCGTCCCGGACCCGGCCCCCCGGGAGACCGCCACGGGGCTCACGCAGCCGCTCCTGCAGTTCCTCTCCGGCATCGAGCCGATGGCGTTCGGAGTGGGCGGCATCTTCGCGGGCGCCGCGCTCGTCTTCTTCGCCTACATCGGCTTCGACGTCGTGGCGACCACGGCGGAGGAGACCAAGCGCCCGCAGCGAGACCTACCCATCGGCATCATCGCCTCGCTCGTCATCTGCACGGCGCTCTACTGCATCGTCGCCCTCGTCGTGACCGGCATGGTGCCCTATCAGGACCTCGACCCGGCAGCGGCCCTTGCCAACGCCTTCGTCCACCACGGTCAGGCGTGGATGGCCACCGTCATCTCCGCCGGCGCCGTCGCCGGCCTCACGACGGTCGTGCTGACGCTTCTCATCGGCGCGACGCGCATCATCTTCGCGATGTCGCGCGACGGCCTGCTCCCGGTGCGTCTGGCGAAGGTGCACCAGACCCGCCGCACGCCGTGGGTGATCTCGATCATCGTGACGCTCGTCGTCGCCGTGGTCGCCGGACTCACCCCCGTGGGGATCCTCGAGGAGATGGTGAACATCGGCACGCTGTCGGCGTTCGTGCTCGTCTCGATCGGGGTCATCGTCCTCCGCCGCACCCGCCCCGACCTCCCGCGCGGATTCCGCGTGCCGTGGAGTCCGGTGCTCCCCGCGATCTCGGCGGCGGTCTGCACCTACCTCATGCTGAACCTGACGGTGGAGACGTGGCTCCGCTTCCTCGTGTGGCTGGCCATCGGATTCGTGATCTACTTCGCCTACTCGCGATCCCACTCCCGACTGGGGAAGGATGCCGGCCCCTATGAGAACCCCGCTGTGCCCCGGGTGGTCGGCCGCGACGACTGACGCCGCAGCGGTGGCGAGCGGACGGCGCGGAGGACAGCGCCCGAGGGTGGGCCCTGCCGGGTTCGAACCGACGACATCCACGGTGTAAACGTGGCGCTCTACCAGCTGAGCTAAAGGCCCTCGCGGATCAGTCTAGAAGGGAACCGACCCTCCGGAAGTGACTAGGCTGATGGGCGGTGCGTTGTCAGTGCTGAACAAAAGCCTCCCGCATCCGAAGCCCCGTCCTGGCACGATCTGCCAGATGAAGAAAGGTTCTCCGTGACTGTCAACGATCAGGATCCGTACTCGCAGGGCCCGCAGGACAGCGATCCCGAAGAGACCCACGAGTGGCAGGAATCGCTCCACCAGCTGGTCGACGCCAAGGGCGCGGGACGCGGTCGCGAGATCATGCTGAGCCTGCTCCAGGCCTCCCACGAGCTGCAGCTGAACGTGCCGCAGGTCCCCACGACGGACTACATCAACACGATCGCCCCCGAGAACGAGCCCGAGTTCCCGGGCGACGAGGAGCTCGAGCGCCGCTACCGCCGCTGGATCCGGTGGAACGCCGCCCTGACGGTGCACCGCGCGCAGCGCCCCGGCATCGGCGTCGGCGGCCACATCTCCACCTACGCCTCGTCCGCGTCGCTCTACGAAGTCGGCTTCAACCACTTCTTCCGGGGTCTCGACGACCCCACCGGCGGCGACCAGATCTTCGTGCAGGGCCACGCCTCCCCCGGCATCTACGCGCGCTCGTTCCTCGAGGGCCGCCTCTCGGCGGAGCAGCTCGACGGCTTCCGTCAGGAGAAGTCGAAGGCGCCTCTCGGAATCCCGTCGTACCCCCACCCGCGCCTCATGCCGGAGTACTGGCAGTTCCCGACGGTGTCGATGGGTCTCGGTCCGATCAACGCGATCTACCAGGCCATGACCAACAAGTACCTCACGAACCGCGGCATCAAGGACCTGTCCGGCTCACGCGTGTGGGCCTTCCTGGGTGACGGCGAGATGGATGAGGTCGAGAGCCGCGGCCAGCTCCAGGTGGCGGCCAACGAAGGCCTCGACAACCTGACCTTCGTCGTCAACTGCAACCTGCAGCGCCTGGACGGACCCGTCCGCGGCAACGGCAAGATCATCCAGGAGCTCGAGAGCTTCTTCCGCGGCGCCGGCTGGAACGTCATTAAGGTCGTCTGGGGCCGCGGCTGGGACGAGCTCCTCGACCAGGACCGCGACGGCGCGCTCGTGCACCTCATGAACACCACTCCGGACGGCGACTTCCAGACCTACCGCGCCGAGGACGGCAAGTTCATCCGCGACCACTTCTTCGCCCGTGACGAGCGCACGCTCGACATGGTGAAGGACTGGTCGGACGACGACATCTGGGGCAAGCTCCGCCGCGGCGGGCTCGACTACCAGAAGGTGTACGCGGCCTACAAGACGGCCACGGAGCACAAGGGTCAGCCGACCGTCATCCTCGCCAAGACGATCAAGGGCTATGGCCTGGGCCACCATTTCGAGGGCCGCAACGCGACCCACCAGATGAAGAAGATGACCCTCGACGACCTGAAGCACTTCCGCGACTCGATGCGCATCCCGATCACCGACGCGCAGCTCGAGGAGAACCCGTACGCCCCGCCGTACTTCCACCCGGGCATGGAGGACGAGACGATCCAGTACATGGTGGAGAAGCGCCGTGCGCTCGGCGGGTTCCTGCCGGAGCGGCGCAGCCACCACGTGCCGATCGCCCTGCCCGACGACGCCGCGTACGCGCTCCCCAAGAAGGGCTCCGGCACGCAGGAGGTCGCCACGACGATGGCGTTCGTCCGCCTGCTGAAGGACCTCCTGCGCGTCAAGGACTTCGGTCACCGGATCGTCCCGATCATTCCGGACGAGGCGCGCACCTTCGGCCTCGACGCGTTCTTCCCGACGGCGAAGATCTACAACCCGAACGGCCAGAACTACACCTCCGTCGACCGCGAGCTGCTCCTGGCCTACAAGGAGAGCCCGCAGGGCCAGATCATGCACGTCGGCATCAACGAGGCGGGCGCGGTCGCGGCGTTCACCAACGTCGGCACGTCGTACTCGACGCACGGCGAGCCGCTCATCCCGGTCTACATCTTCTACTCGATGTTCGGCTTCCAGCGCACGGGCGACGCCCAGTGGGCGGCCGGCGACCAGATGGCGCGCGGCTTCATCATGGGCGCCACGGCGGGACGCACGACGCTGACCGGTGAGGGCCTGCAGCACGCCGACGGTCACTCGCACCTGCTGGCATCCACCAACCCGGCGACGGTGTCGTACGACCCTGCCTACGGCTACGAGATCGCCCACATCGTGCGGGCGGGCATCGAGCGGATGTACGGCGGCAACCACCCCGACCCGAACGTCATGTACTACATCACGCTCTACAACGAGCCGCTGGTGCAGCCGGCCGAGCCGGAGGGCGTCGACGTCGAGGGCATCGTCCGCGGCCTCCACCGCATCTCGACGGGCGAGGGCGAGGGTCACCGCGTCCAGCTCCTCGCCTCGGGTGTGGGGGTGCCGTGGGCTCTGGAGGCCCAGCAGCTCCTGAAGGACGACTGGGGCGTCGTGGCCGACGTCTGGTCGGTGACCAGCTGGACGGAGCTCCGCCGAGACGGGCTCGCCGCCGACGAGCACAACTTCCTGCACCCGCTCGACGAGCCGCGCACCGCCTACCTGACCGAGAAGCTGCGCGACAGCGAGGGCCCGGTCATCGCGGTGAGCGACTACATGCACGCCGTCCAGGACCAGATCCGCCCGTGGGTGCCGCGCTCGTTCGCGACGCTGGGCGCGGACGGCTTCGGCTTCTCCGACACGCGCGCCGCCGCGCGCCGGTTCTTCAAGATCGACGGCCCGTCGCTCGTCGTCCGGACCCTCCAGTCGCTCGCCGACGAGGGGAAGGTCGACCGTTCCCTGTCCGCGCAGGCCATCGAGAAGTACCGGCTGAACGACGTCACGGCGGGAACCAGCGGCAACGCCGGCGGCGAGAGCTGACCGACTCGATGCCGACCAGACCCACCCCGCAGGAGAAATCGGAGACGCTCGCCTGGCTGCGGCGCATCTCCGGCGACCTCGCCTCGGCGACCATCAAGCGTCTCGAGGACTCCCTCCCGTGGTACGCCGAGATGCCGCCGGCGCGGCGCTCGGCGGTGGGTCTGGTCGCGCAGGCCGGCATCTCGGCCTTCATCCAGTGGTACGACGACCCCGGCGCGCAGCCGTGGATCGCCGCCGACATCTTCGCGGCCGCCCCGCGCGAGCTGCTGCGCAGCGTCAGCCTCACCCAGACGCTCCAGCTCATCCGAGTGACGGTGGAGGTCACCGAGGAGCGCGTGGCGGGGCGCGCGGACGATCTCCGCGAGAGCATGCTCCTCTACTCGCGCGAGGTGGCGTTCGCCGCCGCGGACGTGTACGCGCGGGCGGCCGAGGCGCGCGGTCTCTGGGATGCGCGGCTGGAGGCGCTCGTCGTCGACTCGATCCTCACCGGCGAGGCGGACGAGGAGCTCCCGAGCCGCATCGCTGCCCTCGGCTGGCACGGCCACGGAGAGGTCGCCGTTCTCGTGGGCACGACGCCCGCCCAGTTCGACGTCGACCAGCTGCGACGGCTGGCCCGCAAGCTCGGCGTGGACGTCCTCATCGGCGTCCAGGGGTCGCGCCTGGTTCTCGTGATCGGCCGGGCGGAAGCTCCGGGGGCCGACGAGACGGACGACCGGCTGCCGTTCCCCGAGATCGCGAAGCGGCTGGAGCCGGGCTTCGGCGCGGGTCACCTCGTGCTGGGGCCGCCGGTGCCCGCGCTCGTCGACGCGGGACAGAGCGCTCGCGCAGCCCTTGCCGGGTTCGCGGTCGCGAAGGCATGGCGTCACGCGCCGCGCCCGGTCGAGGCCGACGACCTGCTGCCCGAACGCGCTCTCGCAGGCGATCCGCTGGCGAAGGCGACTCTCGTCGAGCGCATCTACCGCCCCCTGCAGGCGCACTCCGCTGACCTCGTGACGACGCTCTGGAGCTACCTCGACAACGGTCGGTCGCTCGAGGCCACTGCGCGGGAGCTGTTCGTCCACCCCAACACGGTGCGCTATCGACTCAAGCGCGTGTCGGACGTGATCGGCTGGGATGCCACTGGCCCGCGTGAGGCGCTCATCCTCCAAACGGCGCTGATCATCGGATCGATCGGCACCGACGTCACCCGCCGCCGGGCTGCGCCCCTTCGGCGTACATGACAGGATCGCTGTACGGCACGCACAAAGCATCTCGGGTTTCTTGTGACCACATCGCCAGGCCCGACCGTCAGGTTCTTGGGAGGATAGTCAGGTGATCATCGCTGTTTTCCCCGGCCAGGGCTCGCAGACGCCCGGTTTCCTCGCTCCGTGGCTCGAACTCGACGGCGCTCGGGAGCGCCTCGAGCAGTACTCCGAGCTCGCGCAGGTCGACCTCGTCGTCGCCGGTACGGAGTGGGATGCCGAGCGCATCCGCGACACGCAGGTCGCCCAGCCGCTCATCGTGGCGGCGAGCCTGCTGTCGTGGCACGCACTGTTGTCGTCGCACGAACTGGGCAGCGCGACGGCGCCACGTCCGGCAGGCGTCGCCGGTCATTCGGTCGGCGAGATCGCGGCGCTCGTGGCGTCCGACGTCCTCTCGGATGCCGACGGCATGCGACTGGTCGGCCTGCGAGGACGGGCCATGGCGGAGGCGGCGGCGCTCGAGGAGACCGGCATGAGCGCCGTCCTCGGCGGCGACCAGGACGCCGTCGTCGCACGACTCGCCGAGCTCGACCTCACGCCCGCGAACTACAACGGCGGCGGCCAGATCGTGGCGGCCGGAGCCCTTCCCGCCCTCGCCGAGCTCGCGTCCGCTCCCCCCGCCGCCACGCGGGTCATCCCGCTGCAGGTGGCGGGCGCATTCCACACCCGCTTCATGGCACCCGCCGTCGATGCGCTGCGCGCGGCGACGGGCGACGTCTCGGCATCCGCGCCATCGTTCACGCTGTGGACCAACAGCGACGGCTCGGTCGTGGACGACGGCCGCGCCGCGCTCGACCTCCTCGTCGCTCAGGTGGCGTCTCCGGTGCGCTGGGACCTCTGCATGGCCTCGTTCGCCGAGCACGGCGTCACCGGCATCATCGAGTTCTCGCCCGCCGGCACCCTCACGGGGCTGGCCAAGCGCGCCCTCCGGGGCACGCCCACCGTCGCGGTCAAGACGCCCGACGACCTCGCGGCCGCAGCCGCACTGCTGACAGGAGATGACGCGTGACCGCCACGCTCAGACAGCCCACCGGACCCGCGCACACGCGCATCTACTCCTACGGCGCCGCCCGCGGGGAGAACCTGGTCCCCAACGACGACCTGGTGGGCCCGATCGACTCCAGCGACGAGTGGATCCGCCAGCGCACCGGCATCGTGACCCGCGCGCGCGCCGACCGCGGCACGACGGCGATCGATCTGGCATCCGACGCTGTCGCCGAGGCCATCCAGCGTGCGGGGATCGATCCGCAGCAGGTGGATGCCGTGATCGTCTCGACCATCTCGAACCCGAAGCAGACACCGTCGGTGTCCGCCATCGTGGCCGACCGGGTGGGCGCGAACCCCGCCGCGGCCTACGACGTCAACGCGGCCTGCGCCGGCTTCGCCTACGGCGTGACGCAGGCCGATGCCCTCATCCGCGGCGGCGCCGCCACCTACGTCGCCGTCGTCGGCACCGAGAAGCTCAGCGACATCGTGGACCCCACCGATCGGTCCATCTCGTTCCTCCTGGGCGACGGCGCGGGCGCCGTGATCGTCGGCCCGAGCGATTTCCCGGGCATCGGCCCCACCGTCTGGGGCTCGGACGGGTCGAAGGCCGACGCGGTCGGCATGAACCACACCCTCACCGACTTCCGTGACGGTGCGGCCCCGTGGCCGACCCTTCGCCAGGAAGGGCCGACCGTGTTCCGCTGGGCCGTCTGGGAGATGGTCAAGGTGGCGCGGCGCGCGATCGAAGAGGCGGGCATCACCCCGGCCGATCTCGCGGCGTTCGTGCCCCATCAGGCCAACATGCGCATCATCGACGAGTTCGCCAAGCAGCTGGGGCTTCCCGACACCGTGGCGATCGGTCGCGACATCGAGACGACGGGCAACACCTCCGCCGCGTCGATCCCTCTGGCCACGCACCGCCTCCTCGAGGAGCACCCCGAGCTGTCGGGCGGACTCGCCCTGCAGATCGGCTTCGGCGCCGGCCTCGTGTTCGGAGCCCAGGTGGTCGTCCTCCCCTGACGGCGACGCCCTCGCACCTAGACTGACAAGCGGCCCGCCGGGCCCGACCCACCGGAAAACAAGGAGAACACCCATGGCATTCAGCAACGACGAGGTCCTCGCCGGGCTCGCCGAGCTCATCACCGACGAGACCGGCATCTCGGCCGACGAGGTCGCTCTCGAGAAGTCGTTCACGGACGACCTCGACATCGACTCCATCTCGATGATGACGATCGTCGTCAACGCCGAGGAGAAGTTCGGTGTCACGATCCCCGACGAAGAGGTCAAGAACCTCAAGACCGTCGGCGACGCCGTGACCTTCATCACGTCGAACCAGGCCTGACCTGCACCGCCCGCGGTGGGGGTGCGAGCGCACGCCGGCTCTGAGCCCCCACCGCAGCATCACGAGGAACCCATGACCAATCAGCGCATCGTCGTCACCGGCATCGGGGCGTCCAGCCCCATCGGTGCCACCGCCCCCGAGAGCTGGGACGCCCTTCTGGCCGGCGCATCCGGCACGCGTACCCTCGAGTACGACTGGGTCGAGAAGTACCAGCTGCCCGTGACATTCGCCGCGCAGGCGAAGGTCCGCCCCGACACGGTCCTGGATCGACCGATCGCCAAGCGCCTCGATCCGTCGTCGCAGTTCGCGCTCGTCGCGGCGCAGGAGGCCTGGGCCGACGCGGGTGCCCCCGAGGTCGAGCCCGAGCGGCTCGGCGTCGACTTCGCGACCGGCATCGGCGGGCTGTGGACGCTTCTCGACGCGTGGGACACCCTGCGGGAGAAGGGTCCCCGGCGCGTGCTGCCGATGACCGTGCCGATGCTGATGCCCAATGCGGCCGCCGGCAACCTCTCGCTGCACTTCGGCGCCCGGGCCTACGCCCGCACCGTGGCGAGCGCCTGCGCCTCGTCGACCGAGTCGCTCGTGAACGCCGTCCAGCACCTGCGTGACGGCCTCGCGGATGTCGTCATCGCCGGCGGCACCGAGTCGGTCATCCACCCGATCACGATCTCGTCGTTCGCCTCGATGCAGGCACTGTCGCGACGCAACGACTCCCCCGAGACGGCGTCGCGGCCGGGAAGCATCGACCGCGACGGATTCGTCATGGGCGAGGGTGCCGGAGTGCTCATCCTCGAGACCGAGGAGCACGCGAAGGCGCGCGGTGCGAAGATCTACGCGGCGATCGTCGGCGGCGGCGTCACCGCCGACTCGTACCACATCACCGCCAACGACCCCGAGGGTGCGGGCGCCTCCCGCGCCGTCCACCTCGCTCTCGAGGCGGCCGGACGCTCCGCCGACGAGGTCACCCACATCAACGCCCATGCGACGTCCACTCCGGTGGGCGACCCGAACGAGTACGTCGCCCTGAAGAGCGTCTTCGGCGACCGGATCGATGAGATCCCCGTGTCGGCCACGAAGGCCTCCACCGGTCACCTCCTCGGCGGCACCGGGGCGCTCGAGGCGATCTTCACGGTGCTGGCGCTCCGCGATCGCGTCGCACCGCCGACCATCAACATCACGGAGCAGGACCCCGCGGTCCCGTTCCGTCTGTCCGGCACGCCCACGCCGCTCAGCGCCGGCGATCAGCTCGCGATCAGCAACTCGTTCGGCTTCGGCGGCCACAACGCCGTCGTGGCGATCGAGTCGGTGTAGTCCCGACTCGCACACGAAAGGACGCCCTCCGCGAAGCCATGCGGAGGGCGTCCTTCTTTTCGGGTGAGGCGGCCGGCACGCGTTCCCGTTCCCCGGGAAGCCATCCGAGGTCGGTACTGACGCGCCCGCGCCGCCGTGTTCTGGAGTTGTGGGTTCGATGGAGAGTGTCCGCCGCCGGCGGATCGTCTCAGCCGACCTTGTGGAGCCAGACGACCGGCGCGTCGTCGCTCGCGTGCCGGAACGGCTCGAGCTCCTCGTCCCAGGCCGCGCCCAGGGCGATGTCGAGCTCGCGCTGAAGTTCGAAGACGTCCCCAGCGGCGATCTCCATCGCGTAACGGATCCGATCCTCGCCGATCACCACGTTGCCGGCCGTGTCGGTCTGAGCGAAGTGGATGCCGAGCCCCGGCGTGTGCAGCCAACGGCCGCCGTCGCTGCGCGGCGTCGGGTCCTCGCTCACCTCGAACCGCAGGTGCTCCCAGCCGCGGATCGCGGTCGCGAGCGCCGCACCGGTGCCGGCGGGGCCCTCCCAGTAGAACTCGGTGCGACGGCTGCCCGACAGCACCGGCTGGTCGGCCCAGTCGAAGTTGACGGCATGCCCGAGGGCACGACCGACCGCCCACTCGAGGTGGGGACACAACGCACGTGGCGCAGAGTGAATGAAGATCACTCCACGCGCTTGAGTTGTCGCCATCGTTCTCTCCGGTTCATCAGGTACGTCTTCCCCTACGACCTGAACGGTGCGAGCCGATGTGCGGCGAGTATGCGGTTGTGGCCCCATTATGACGGAAACAGGCGGCGAATCACAACCGTGTCATTCCCCGGCGGGACGGAGTAGGGCGGGTGGGACTTGAACCCACGATCGTCGGGTTATGAGCCCGCTGCCTTGACCAGCTTGGCCACCGCCCCCTGCCGGCCGTCACGGCCGGACGATACGAGCCTAGCGGCGCTTGCCGAGATCCTTCTCGTCATCGACAGGAGGGTCGGGCCAGACCTTCGACACCGTCTCTGTCAGGCGCACCGAACGTGTCTTGGGGGCGGCTGGGTCGTCGGGCGCGCCGACGCTGTCGCTCCCCCGCTGGATCGGGATCTCCTGGCTGTTGCTGACCACCTCGGGGTGATGGCGCGCCAGCTGGAAGACGCCCACCATGGCGAGCGCCCCCGCCAAGCCGAAGCCGAGGTACGCGCCCAGGGGCGCATTGGCGGCCTCGCCCAACACGGCGAGCCCGATGACGATCGCGACCATGGGGTCGATCACGGTGAGTCCGGCGATCACGAGGTCGGGCGGGCCGGACGCGTAGGCGGTCTGAACGAAGTACGCGCCGATGCCGGTGCCCGCCAGGAGCGCGACGACGCAGACGACCGTGAGCCATTCGAAGTCGCCGTTCTGGATCCGGCTGATGACGACTTTCGCGAGCGTCGCGACGAAGCCGTACACGATGCCGGCCGCGACGATGTAGAACAGCGCCTTCATGCGCGACCGCAGCCAGATCCAGAGGCCTGACAGGACGACCATGACGCCCGCGAGGATCACGAGGATCGTGATCAGCTGCTGATCGGAGACCGGCGTCTCCGTGGCGTAGAGAGCCGCGATCGTGACGAAGATGAAGATGCCGCCGACGCACATGGCGATGGCCGTGATGGAGCGTCCGGTCGGCTTGTGGCCGGAGATCCGGGCGTTCAGGAGGGTCGTGATCACGAGCGAGATCGCGCCGACGGGCTGGACGAGGATCAGCGGCGCGAACGACAGCGCCGACAGCTGGCAGAGGATCGCGAGGCCGAGCATCAGGGTGCCCACGACCCACGACGGGCGGCGGAGGAGGTTCAGCAGCTGACCGCCGGTGAGTCCGGCGCCGCCCGAGACCCGGGTCATCCGCTCGACCTTCTGCACGCCGCGGTGCTGGTACTGCGCGCCGAACGACATGAAAACGGCACCGAGCAGGGCGAGCGGGATGCCGATGAGGATCGCAGGGTCCCGGAACACGCCGACGAGTTCGTCGGTCAGCTCGTCCAGCGCCAGCTCCGCGATCATCACCCCTCGACACTAACGGCACGTGTCGATCGATAGGCTCAGGACGTGGCTGTTCTTCCGATCCGCATCATGGGCGATCCCGTCCTGCACGCTCCCGCCTCCCCCGTCTCCGAGATCACCGACGAGGTCCGCCAGCTCGTCGCGGACATGTTCGAGACGATGGATGCCGCCCCCGGTGTCGGGCTCGCCGCGCCGCAGGTGGGAGTGGGGCTGCGGATCTACACCTACACGTACCAGGACGATGACGGGGAGCCCTGGCGAGGCGTGATCGTCAATCCGGAGCTGTGGATGCAGCCGCTGGAGCCGGGCGCGCCTGATCCCGACGAGGAGTCCGAAGGCTGCCTCTCCTTCCCCGGCGAACGTTTCGCCCTGCGCCGATCCGATCGTGTCCGCGTGACGGGATCCGATCTCGACGGAGCGCCCGTGGCCATCGAGGTCGACGGGTGGCGGGCACGGATCATGCAGCACGAGTTCGATCACCTCGACGGCGTGCTCTACATCGACCGGCTCGACGACTCGGACTGGAAGACCGTGCAGAAGATCGCCCGCAAGCGAGGCTGGGGGCGTCCGGGACAGTCCTGGACGCCGGGCGTCGACGACCTCGACGCGTGAGCGAACGTCCCGAGCGGATGGTGCCTCAGGCGGTTCGCGCGACATCGAGGCTGTCGGGCATGCGCTCGAACCCGGCCGCGACGTAGGTCGCGACCGCGCCCTCGTTGCTCGCCGGTGTCGCGACGATCGCCCGCGAGGATCCCATGCCGCGCAAGGCGCGCGCCCCGGCACGCGCGATGGCGGTGCCGTACCCTCGGCCACGATGGTCCTCGTGGACCGCGAGGGGCTCGATGACACCGGGGCGTCCGACGCCGGCTGACCAGACCGTGACGGCGGCGACGGCATTCCCATCGCCGTCGTAGGCCGTGAGGCAGTGCGCCGCGGAGTATGCGGGGCCGGCGGCCATCGTGAACCACCGCTCAAGACTCGTTGAACCCGTGGGGAACCCCGACCGGTGGACGGCGACCCGGTCGTGGGCGCTCTGAGGATCGACGACCTCGATGCGGAGCGCGGGTCCGCTCGGCTCGAGGCCGGTCAGCGGATGGATGAGCGGAACCCACGCTTCGCCGTCCGTCCAGCCCGCGCGCAGGAGCGCGGATCGCAGCAGTGGTGCGGAGCGCGCCTCGACCGCGACAGGTCCTTCCGGAAGAACACCGCGAGCCGGGTCCCGCACATCGGCGGCGATGGCCGCGGCGAGGGAGGCGTCATCGTGCGCGCCGGGAGCGAGCGCAAGACGGAGGATGTCGTCGCCGTCGAGGAGTCCGACGGCGACAGAGCGGCCGTCGTCCGACCAGACCCGGAGCGCGGCTGCGGTCGCGTCAGGGCCGAACCGCCCGAACCACCCCACGTCGCCCGGATGGAGGTGCACAGCGCCGCCGTCGATCTGCCAGTCGCCGAGCACATGCAGGATGCGGGGCAGGTCGGCGGCGCCGGGTGTCGACAGTGCGAAGCGCCCGGCATCCGATGACATGAGTCCCCCACTGCGGTGTGGCCAAAGGCTGGTGCGGTGCAAAGAAGAACGGCTCCGGGGTGGAGCCCGGAGCCGTTGCGCTCCCCGGCTTGGACTCGAACCAAGAACCTATCGGTTAACAGCCGATTGCTCTGCCAATTGAGCTACCGAGGATCAGCCCGCCTCGCGGTGGGCAACCCGACTATCGTAGCAAAGCCCGAGGGGTGCTCGTGAACTCAGGAAGCGATCCGCGTGCCGCCGTCGGGCGTCCAGAGGAGATCCTCCGTGCCGTGGCCGTAGGCCACCGTGTGACCGGCGCGCAGCACGAGGACGTCGGCGTCGAGTTCCCGGATCGCCTCCGGGTCATTGGTCACCAGGAGCAGGGCCATCCCCGACTCGCGTCGTCGACGCTGGAGCGCGTCGCGCGCCGCGAGGCGCACTTCGAGGTCGAGGTTCGCGTAGGGCTCGTCCCCGACGAAGACTCGCGGGTCGAGGACGAGGGCGTGAGCGAGCGCGACGCGCTGCCGCATGCCCGCACTCAGCTCGTAGGGATACTTGGCAGCCGCGCCGAGGGGAAGTTGCAGTTCGTCGAGCAGCGCGGCGACGCGCACGGCGAGGGCGCGCTGATTGACCCGTCTGTCGCGCGAGGTGATCGGCGCCGCGATCACCTCCGACACGGTCAGCCGCGCCGGCAGCGATGCACCGGCGCCCTGCGGCAGATAGCCCGTCACGTAGCGGCGCATCCGGAGTGTCCGGCCGCCCTTGCGGACGGGGAACCCGTCGACGTGAGCGTCACCCCCGACGATCCCGGCCGACCCGTCGTCACTGCCCGCCATGACGGCTGCGAGACTCGACTTGCCCGCGCCCGTCGGCCCCATCACAGCCAGCGCCGCACCATGGCCGACGGTGAAGGTCACGCCGTCGACCACCCGCCCGGCACCGTTGCCGCGGGCGATCGACAGGTCGCTCGCGCTGAACGCGACATCGGGTCCGGAGCGGCGGGGCATGGCTTCATCCTGCCCGACGCGCGCCCGGAACGACACCCGGCTCGATCAGGAGAGCTCACTGAGCTCGCGTCGGCGGACATCGAGTTCGCGCAGCGAGACGCGCACCGCGCGGCCCTCCTCCGAGTCCGGCGCGACACGCTGGATCGCGCCCAGGAGATCTCGCTTCTGAGCATCGATGGCTCGCACCCGGAGCCGGCGGCAGAGGGCCAGAGCGGATGCCGAGGCCTCGGCCTCGGTGAGCGCAGGGAAGGCGGCCGTCAGCAGCTCCACGGCGAGCGAGCGGAACGGTTCCCGCACCGACTCCGCCGCCGCGCCGGCCCAGCCGATTCGCGTGCGGTCGGGCTGAGCGGCGATGGCCTGCCGGACGGCATCGAGGCCGGGATGCTGCAGAGGCAGCGCCAGCGCGGCATCCACCTCGGCGGCATCCAGCACGTGACCGTACTGCAGGATCCCCATGACCGCGTCGCGCTCGAGCGCGGTGTCGGCGGTCCGCGGGAGCGACGCCATCGTGACCCGCGCCATCGCGGCGTCTCCCGCCGGCTCGGTGGTCGGGGCGGGAGCCGTGGAGCCGTCGCGATCGCGTTCCCGCGCCGCTGCGCGCTGCACGGCTCGATGGACCTCGGACAGCTCCTCGCCGAGGCGCTTGGACAGCAGATGCTCGTACCTGGTGCGGATGCCGGCGTCGCGGATGTCGGCGACGATGGGCGCGGCGGAGCGGAGCGCGGCGACGCGCCCCTCGACAGATCCGAGGTCGTGGTCGGCGATGCGGCGGTCGATCACGAACTCGAAGAGCGGCGACTTCAGGTCCAGCATGGAGCGGACGGCGCCGTCACCGCGCTCCAGACGCAGATCGCACGGGTCGAGGCCCTCGGGGCCCACCGCCACGTAGCTGCGGAGCGCCGAGCCGCGTGCCTCGGCGAACGCGCGGACGGCGGCCTTCTGACCGGCGGCGTCGGGGTCGAAGGTGAAGATGATCTCCCCCGCCGCGTCATTGCCGACCACACGGCCGACGACGCTCATGTGGTCGGACCCGAAGGCGGTGCCGCATGTCGCGATCGCCGTCGTGATGCCCGCCAGGTGGCACGCCATCACGTCGGTGTAGCCCTCGACGACCACGACGCGGTGGTCGCGTCCGATCGACTTCTTGGCCAGATCCATGCCATAGAGGACCTGCGCCTTCTTGTAGATCGGCGTCTCCGGGGTGTTCAGGTACTTCGGCCCTTGATCGTCCTCGTACAGGCGCCGCGCGCCGAAGCCGATCGTCTGCCCGGTGATGTCGCGGATCGGCCACACGACGCGGCCGCGGAAGCGGTCGTAGACGCCGCGCTGGCCCTGGGAGACGAGTCCGGCTGCCGACAGCTCCTCGTCTGAGAAGCCCTGCGCGCGCAGCGCGTCGCGGAGGGCGTTCCATCCCTTGGGCGCGTAGCCGATCCCGAAGTGCGCGGCGGCGCCGGCGTCGAAGCCGCGCTCGCCCAGGAAGCGGCGCCCGGCCTCGGCCTCGGGGCTCGCCAGTTGACCTCGGAACCACTCCGCGGCGGCGGTGTTCGCGGCGTAGAGCCGGGTGCGCCCGCTCGTCTCCGGTGCGGCACCGCCGTCTTCGTAGTGGAGCGAGAACCCGATCCTGCCCGCGAGCTTCTCTACCGCCTCGGTGAAGGTGAGGTGGTCCATGGCGCGCAGGAACGAGTAGACGTCGCCCGATTCGCCGCAGCCGAAGCAGTGGTAGTAACCCACCTGCGGTCGGACGTTGAAGCTCGGGCTCTTCTCGTCGTGGAACGGGCAGAGACCTTTGAGCGACCCGACGCCCGCCGACTTCAGCGCGACACGCTCGCCGATGATGTCCGCGATGTTGGTGCGCGCCTTGACCTCGTCGACGTCGGCCTGGCGGATGCGCGCCATCAGAGGCCCTCGATCGGCTCGGGCAGCGCGTAGCCATGGGCGACGGTGGCGCGACCGTCCGAGGACCACAGCCCGAGTTCGCGCAGGTCGACCGGGCCGATCAGCCGCGAATGCCATTCGATGGCGAATCGATCGGTCAGGGTGGCGACCTGGTCGACGACGACGCGCCGGCGAGCATCGTCGCCGGGCGCCAGCGCGAACTCCTCGGCGTGAAGGCGATCGAGGTGCTCGGGACGCTCCCAGAGCGCGGTGGCGAGGCGCTTGAGGACTCGCCGCTGCTCCTTGTAGAGCCCCTTGCGTCCGTCGATCGACACGACGAAGGCGCCGAGCACGCCCTTCAGGACCGCCATCTCGACCTCGATGACGCGCGGCACGATGACCCGCCCGCGGTACCGGGTCAGCACCGGCGCCTCGAAATGCTCGCGCGTCGCCGCCGTGGCCGCACGCGCGAAGCGACCGATCAGGTCGGAGGTGAGGTTCTTCAGACCCGCGAGCGCCGTCCGCGATCCGTCGTAGGCACTCAGCCACTCCGGCAGCTGTGTCAGCCGGTACAGAGCGTCGGCGAGCTCATCGCGGCTGTAGCCGTACCCCACCCACGACTGGATCGCCGTGAGCAGCGCCTCGCGCTCACGCGCGTCCGCGAGGCGGCGCGGATCGAGATACCCGTTGAGGATCGCGTCCTCGAGGTCGTGCACGGAGTAGGCGATGTCGTCGGAGAGGTCCATGACCTCCGCCTCGATGCAGCGCGCACGCCCCGGAGCGCCCTCGCGCATCCAGTGGAAGACCGCCTCGTCCTCGGGATACACGCCGAACTTCTGGCGGCCTCCCGGATCGGGCACCGCGTGGTCGGCCGTCCACGGGTACTTGCACGAGGCATCGAGGCTCGCGCGCGTGAGGTTGAGTCCGAAGCTCGCCCCGTCGTCACCGAGGACCTTCGGCTCGAGACGGCTGAGGATGCGGAGGGTCTGCGCGTTCCCCTCGAAGCCGCCGATGTCGGCGGCCCATTCGTTCAGGGCGCGCTCTCCGTTGTGCCCGAAGGGCGGGTGCCCGATGTCGTGACTCAAGCACGCCGTGTCGACCACATCGGGCGAGAGCTCCAGCGCGATCGCGAGCTCGCGGCCGACCTGGGCGACCTCGAGGGAGTGCGTGAGGCGGTTGCGGGCGAAGTCGGCGGGGCTCGCGGGACTCAGCACCTGAGTCTTCGAGGCGAGCCGGCGCAGCGCTGCAGAGTGGAGGACGCGCGCGCGATCACGCGCGAAGCTGTCGCGACGGGAGCGATGGGTCTCGGGGTGGAAGCGCTCGGCGTCGTGATCGGAGTAGCCGGACGGACGGCCCGTGGCGACGCCGACACTCGTGCCGAGGCCCGCCTGCGCGTCAGCCGCCACTGTGGTCGAGCTCCGCGTCGGCGATGGCGATGGTCTCCGCGGCGTCGAGATCGCGCGACTCGAGCCAGCGGTCGGGCAGGGCGGGGCGCTTCGGCGTGCCCGCCCGCCCGCGCTGTCCCTCCGCGGCTGCGCCGGGGTACGGCGCGTCCAGGTCGAGAGTGGCCAGGATGCCGTCGATCTCGGCAAGGCTCGACGCGGTGGCCAGCTGCGCCCGCGTCTCGCCGCCGACCGGGTATCCCTTGAAGTACCACGCGACGTGCTTGCGGATGTCGCGGCATCCGCGGCCCTCGTCTTCGAAGAAGTCGACGAGGAGCTCGGCGTGACGTCGGAAGGCGCGTGCCACGAAGCCGAGCGTCGCATCGACCGGTGCGGCGTGCGCGGCCGACGGGCCGCCGAGGGCGCGGGCCAGGTCGCCGAACAGCCACGGGCGGCCGAGGCAGCCGCGGCCGACGACGACGCCGTCGCAACCGGTCTCGGCCATCATCCGCACAGCGTCGTCGGCCGACCAGATGTCGCCGTTGCCGAGGACGGGGATGCTCGTCACGGCATCCTTCAGCTGCGCGATCGCCTCCCAGTCAGCGCTGCCGGAGTAGAACTCCGCGGCCGTGCGGGCATGCAGCGCGACGGCGGCGACCCCGGCGTCCTCGGCGATGCGACCGGCATCGAGGAAGGTCAGGTGGTCGGAGTCGATGCCCTTGCGCATCTTGACGGTCAGCGGCACGTCGCCAGCGGCTCGCGCCGCCCGGGTCACGATGTCGCGGAAGAGGCCGAGCTTCCACGGGAGGGCCGCGCCTCCGCCCTTGCGCGTCACCTTGGGCACCGGGCAGCCGAAGTTCAGATCGATGTGATCGGCGCGATCCTCGTCCACCAGCAGCCGGACGGCCGCCTCGGTCGTCGCGGGGTCGACGCCGTAGAGCTGGATCGACCGCGGCTTCTCGGAGTCGTGATGGGTGATGAGGCGCATCGTCGTCGCGTTGCGCTCGACCAGCGCGCGCGTCGTGATCATCTCGCTGACGTACAGTCCCGCACCGTACTCCCGGCACAGGCGCCGGAACGCCGTGTTGGTGATGCCGGCCATGGGCGCGAGGACGACCGGCGCGTCGAGCGCGATCGGGCCGATGCGCAGGGCCGGAGCAGGGGCGAGAGTCGGGGACATCCTGTCCATTCTCCCAGACGCACGCGACCCTTCGGCGGCAGGCGCGGGCATATCGTGGAACCATGACCGAAACGTCGCCTGTGGACATCCGCACGATCCCGTTCCTGACCGCCGACGGCTCGGAGAAGACGCTCGCCGACTACGGCGACGGCCCGGTGCTGGTCGTGAACGTGGCATCCAAGTGCGGGCTCGCGCCGCAGTACGAGCAGCTGGAGGAGCTCCAGCGCACCTACGGCGACCGCGGTCTCCAAGTCGTGGGGTTCCCCTGCAACCAGTTCATGGGTCAGGAGCCGGGATCGATGGAGGAGATCCTGGACTACTGCGCCGTCACTTGGGGCGTGAGCTTCCCGATCATGGAGAAGATCCGGGTCAACGGCTCGCACGCCGCTCCGCTCTACAAGGCGCTGAAGAAGTCCAAGAACGCCGAGGGTGCGAAGGGTCCCGTCATGTGGAACTTCGAGAAGTTCCTGGTGACGCCCGCGGGCGACGTCCACCGCTTCCGTCCGCAGACG